>Ga0102590_1002601_pt1 | contig 20841 bp, 20 predicted proteins | sample AraplaMF_Col_mMF_FD_76859 | JGI IMG/M metagenome (GOLD analysis project Ga0102590, IMG submission 76859) | Arabidopsis root microbial communities from the University of North Carolina, USA - plate scrape MF_Col_mMF | ecosystem: Host-associated > Plants > Roots > Endosphere | place: USA...
GCGCAAGCAGATCCAGATCATGGCGGAACATACCCGCTGCCCGGTTACCAAGCCGAAGCTTTTGGCCTTTGTCGGCGACGAGGCAGAGCCGCTGGAGCGCTATCGCAGCGAGATTCTGGCCAGGCGCAAATCGGTGTTCGACCTGCTGCTCGAATATCCCGCCTCCGAATTGCCGTTCCATGCCTATTTGGAAATGCTCTCGCTACTGGCGCCGCGGTACTACTCGATCTCGTCCTCGCCGTCGGTGGATCCAACGCGCTGCAGCGTCACGGTAGGCGTGGTCGAAGGACCGGCTGCTTCTGGACGCGGCATCTACAAAGGCATCTGCTCGAATTATCTCGCCAATCGGCGCATGGGCGATACGGTTTATGCTACGGTGCGCGAAACCAAGGCTGGCTTCCGGCTGCCGGACGATCCCTCTGTGCCGATCATCATGATCGGCCCGGGCACCGGTCTCGCGCCGTTTCGCGGCTTCCTCCAGGAGCGTGCCGCGCGCAAGGCGAAGGGCGCCAGCCTCGGACCATCCATGCTGTTTTTCGGCTGCCGCCATCCCGACCAGGATTTCCTCTACGCGGATGAGCTGAAGGCGCTCGCCGAAAGTGGCATCACCGAGCTCTTCACCGCGTTCTCTCGCGCGGATGGCCCGAAGACCTACGTTCAGCACATCCTTGCGGCACAGAAGGACAAGGTCTGGCCGCTGATCGAGCAGGGCGCAATCATTTATGTCTGCGGCGACGGCAGCAAGATGGAGCCCGACGTGAAGGCCGCGCTCGTTGCGATCTACCGCGAAAAGAGCGGCAACGACGCGGCTGCAGGCGCGCGCTGGATCGAAGACATGGGCACGAAGAACCGTTATGTGCTCGACGTCTGGGCGGGCGGATAGATACACCGTAGGGTGGATTAGCGGAGCGTAATCCACCACTTCTGCTCCCGCGGAAATTAGAGAGGTGGGGTTACGCCTTCGCTAGCCCACCCTACGATTTCCGATCGTGCTAAAGCACTCCCATGATTCCCTGGGAAAAGCTCGACACCGCCAAAATCCCCGGCTCCGACGAGGAGCTTCGCCTGATGCGGCGGGGCAAGGAGTTTTCGATCAAGCTCGGCACCAATGAGCTGATGAATAACCGCCTGTCGGGCTCGGAAGCAGCGCTCGCAACGCTTGCGGCGAAGCAGATCGAGAGGGTCCCAAAGCCCGTCGTTCTCATCGGTGGGTTGGGTATGGGCTTTACCCTGCGCGCGGCGCTTGGCGTGCTCGGAGCCAAAGCGAAGATTGTCGTCTCCGAGCTCGTGCCTGCCGTAGTGACCTGGGCGCGCGGCCCGATGGCGGAGGTGTTCGGCGACAGTCTTGATGACCCCAGGGTGAGTGTCCGCGAAGTCGATGTCGGCGAAATCATTCGGGCGAAGAACTCGGCGTTCGACGCCATTCTGCTCGACGTCGATAACGGACCGGAAGGGCTGACCCGGAAGGGCAATGATGCGCTCTATAGTGCGGGCGGATTGACGGCGGCCAAGGCGGCACTGCGGCCGGGCGGCGTGCTGGCTGTCTGGTCGTCGGGACCGAACCCCGCTTTCACCAAGCGTCTCGGTCGAGCCGGCTTCGATGTCAACGAAGTCAATGTGCGCGCCACCGGCAGAGGCGGCGGGGCGCGTCACGTGATCTGGATCGCGAAAAAAGCTTAAGCCGCCTGCGCCGCCGCCCCATGTGCGTGCTTGTCGATGGCGCCGATGATCTCCGGCCAGAACCGCATTGGCAGCGCATGACCCATGCCCTCGATCATCAGCAGCTTCGCACCCGGAATCGATGCGGCAGTGTCCTTGCCACCGTCGGGATGGACCAGCGGGTCGACCGTGCCGTGTATCACGAGCGTTGGCGTCTTGATGGCGTGCAGGCGCTCCTTGCGGCTACCGGAGGCGAGCACGGCGCGGAGCTGCCGGCCGACCCCGGCCGGATTGAGCCCGCGGGCGAAGACGCGTTCGGCGCGGCCCGGATCGAGCGCTTCTTCCTCCGGGAAGGAGCCGACGCGCAACATCTTCCACGTCTCGCCGAAGCGGGCGATGAACTCCTCCTTGCTGCGAGGCGGTGGCGCCATCAGCATGGCGGCGGCCTCACGCGTAGGCGGCGGCACGCGCGGATTGCCTGTGGTCGACATGATCGAGGTCAGCGAGCGCACGCGCTGGGGAAACGACAATGTCACCTCCTGCGCGATCATGCCGCCCATGGAGGCGCCGACCAGATGGGCCGACTTGATGCCGAGCGCATCCATCAGGCCGATCGTATCCCTGGCCATGTCGATCAGCTTGTAGGTTGCGGTCACGGGAATTCTGAGGAAGCGCAGCTTGAGCAGCTCGAGCGGCGTCAGCCGCTTGCCACCGGTGAGATGGCTCGACTTGCCGATATCGCGATTGTCGAAACGGATCACGCGAAAGCCGCGTGCGGCGAGCTGCTCGCAGAATGCATCGTCCCAATGGATCATCTGCGCCCCGAGCCCCATGATCAGCAGCAGGGGCTCGGCGTTTTCATTGCCAAAAATCTCGTAGCAGATGTCGATGCCGTTGGCGCGGACGGTCCGGGGCGGCTGATGGGCGGAGGCGTTCACCGGTGTGTTCCTTTGGCTTCCAGGTCGGAATTGTATCGCATGGTTTGCCGCCGCAAAGAAGCCGTGCGCGCGACATCAACCTGTCGCTTAGCCGTTGACCGGCCCGTCGCAACGGTGTGGTATGGCGACAAAAGAGGGGCAAGAAGCCCCCGTGACCTGGAGGATGCCGATGACCGACAAGATCACCGACCCTGTCGCCCTGTGGCAGAAGATGGTCGGCGAGATGGAGAAGGGCTTCAACTCGTTCGCCACCAAGGCGATGGAGACCCCCGAATTCTCGCAGGCCATGAACCGGGCCGGCGGCGCTGCTGCGGGCGCTCAGAAGCAGTTCGGCGATCTTATGGAGAAGTATCTGCTCTCGATGAATTTGCCGAGCCGCGAGCAGATGACCGGCATCGCCGAGCGGCTGCAGTCGATCGAAGGGCAACTCGGCGAGATCAGGTCGATGCTGAACCAGATGTCGGCGGCATCAGGCGGATCGCCCATCGATGCCGCACCGCGGCCGCCGCGTACAAAACGTCCGCCGTCGGAAGGCGGAGGGCACAAATGAATGCGCTGACGGGCCTTGATCTCGCAGCAATCCCGGACCGCATCCAGGCCGAGGTGCAGCGTGCGATCCAGCGCAGCATCAAGGGCGTCGAATATTTCTCGACCTCCGGTCCGATGCTCGGATCGACTCCGAAGGACGTGCTGCATTCGCGCGGCACGATGAGCCTCTATCACTATCGGCCGATGTCCGACGAGATCTATCGGGTGCCGGTGCTGATCGTGATGGCGACCACAAATCGCGGCTACATCCTCGACCTCGTGCCGGGCCAGAGCTTCATCGAGTTCCTGCTGAAGCACGGCTACGACGTCTACATGCTCGACTGGAGCGCGCCGCGGCCGGAGGAGAAGAGCCTGCGAATGGAGGATTATGTCCTCGACTTCATCCCGGATTGCGTCCGCCGCGTGCAGGCCGATTCCGGCGAGCAGGATGTCTCCGTCATCGGCTATTGCTTCGGCGGCGTGCTCTCGCTGCTCTATGGCTCGATCTTTCCGGACGGGCCGATGAAGAATTTGATCTGCTTCACCACGCCGATCGACTTTCGCGAGATGAAGCTGTTTTCGAATTTCTCCGATCGCCGCTATTTCGACGTCGACCGCCTTGTCGACAGCGTAGGTAACGTGCCGCCGGAGATGATCCTGTCCTCGTTCGAGATGCTGCGCCCGGCCTCGCGCGCGGTCAGCCAGATCCAACTCTGGGAAAACATCTGGAACGACCAGTTTGTGAAATCGTATCGGATGTTCGACCGCTGGGCGACAGATACGCTGCCGCTGGCGGGCGAATATTTCCGCACCATCACCAAGGACCTGATGTGGGACAACAAGCTCTACAACGATACGATGTCGGTTGGCGGCCGTCCCGCAAAGCTCGAGAACATCAAGGTGCCGATCCTGCACGCGGTCGCCGAGCACGACCACATCGTCCCCTATGACGCGGCAAAGCACCTAATCGCCAAGATCGGCTCGGCGGACAAGGAAGAGGTGGTGCTGAAGGGCGGGCACGTCTCCCTCGTCGCCGGCGCCAATGCAATCAAGCGGCTTTGGCCGAAACTGGATTCCTGGCTGGGGACAAGATCAACATGAATGAGCAGCGTTCCTATCCGCGTCACGTCAAGACGGATGCCGGCGATATCGAGATCCGCTTGATGTCGCCCCCCGACGAAGCCGCCGTATTGGCCTTCGGCAAGGCGCTGCCGACCCACGACCTGTTGTTCCTGCCGCGCAACATCAGCGAACCGAAGGTGCTGTCCGCCTGGGTCAAGGAGATCGAGCGCGGCGCCATCCAGAGCCTGCTCGCGGTGCAGGACGGTAAGGTCGTCGGCTGCGGCACCTTGGTGCGCGATCCGCATTCCTGGTCGCCCCATGTCGGCGAGATCCGGATGGTGGTCTCGTCCGGGGTGCGCGGGAAAGGGGTGGGGAAGGCGCTGTCGCAGGAGACCTTTGCGCTCGCGCTAGGGGCGGGGCTGGAGAAGCTTTCGGTGCAGATGACGGTCGACCAGCAGGCGGCGATCGCGCTGTTCGAGAGCCTCGGCTTCAAGGCCGAGGCGCTGCTGCGGGATCATGTCCGGGACGTCGACGGCAAGACCCACGACATTGTAGTACTTGGGCACAATGTCGCGCAGGTCCGGGCCCAGATGGAGGCCTATGGGCTGCCAGGCGCCGTCCGGCACTAAAAGACGCCGCGCCATCTTGCGACCAAAAACTGCAAATCAACCCCATGCACAGTAGGCGGCGGGGCGCGGAGGCATCAGGATGCCTCTTATTAAGGCTGTTCACGTTTTCGTGATGTCGCGATGCAACATGAATATTGCGTTGCACAATTAACTATGGCATATAAGCCGTGCCCCGGGCCATCGAGGACGGGGTGAGCCCATAGCTCAGACCAATGAGGATGGAGAGAACCCCATGACCACTGAAACCAATACCGCCTTCGAGGGCTTCAAAGACGCTTTCAAGAACATCCAGAATCTGGAAGTTCCCGAGGCTGCCCGCGAATTCGTCAAGAAGACCGCCAACACCGCCAAGGACCGTGCTGCCGAGGTGTTCGCTGGCTCCGAGCGCGTGACCGCCGCCGTCGAGAACGCAGTGACCGAGTCCGTCACTGAAGCCGGCAAGATCAGCCGCAACATCCAGCAGGCGATCTACGAGGACGCCGAGGCGTTCTTCTCGGGCATCGACAAGCTCGCGTCCGCCAAGTCGGTCAGCGAAGCCGTCGAGATCCAGTCGAGCCTGCTCCGCGCCCGCGGCGAAGTGTTCGTCTCGCGCGCCAAGGCGACCGCCGACTATCTCGGCAAGCTCGCCGCCAACGGTGCCAAGTCCGCTCAGGACAACTTTGCCAAGGTCTACAGCAAGACCGCCTGATCCGGCGGGGCCTGAGACCAAACTGAAATTTGAGGCCCGCTTCGGCGGGCCTTTTGTTTTGGTTCTTGCGTTCCCCGGATGCGGTGCAACGCGCCGCTCCTGCGGCGTGGTGCACTGCTGATCCGGGGCCCATCGTTTGCTGGGTCCCGGCTCAGCGGCGCATCGCTTCGCGCTGCACCGCGTCCGGGACACGCAGAGATCGGCACGCTAAGTTTGTATCATGGCGATTCAATCCACCTTCTCTTTTGATAGTCCCGCCGATGCCGAACGCGCGGCCGAGCTGCGCCGCGTGAAAGCGTTGGCGACGCTGGTGCTGGCTTCGACGCTCGCCCTTTTCGTCCTGGCCAAATGGCTGCTGCCCGTGCATCCCGTGTTCGGGTTCATCGCCGCCTTCGCGGAGGCCGCGACCATCGGCGGGCTCGCCGACTGGTATGCCGTCGTCGCGCTGTTCAAGCGGCCGCTCGGCCTGCCGATCCCCCATACCGCGATCATCCAGAGCAACCAGGCCCGCATTGCCGACAAGCTCGGCGAGTTCATCCAGGTGCATTTCCTCGAGGCCGCCCCGGTCGAGGCCAAGCTGAGAGAGATCGATTTCGGCGCCTTCGTCTCCGACTGGCTGCGCGACCGCAAGCGTAGCGATGACCTTGCGCGCTTTGCGCTCCGTCTCTTGCCGGAGGCCGTCTCGGCGACCGAAAGCTCGGGCCTGATGAGTTTCATCATCCGCCGCATGTCCTCGCAGATTCAGGCGATCGACCTCGCGCCGCTCGCGGCCGGCACGCTGCGCGGCTTCGTGGCGGAGGGACGGCATCAAATCCTGTTCGACGACCTCCTGCGCGTGATGCACGAGACGCTGAACCAGAAAGAGACCATGGCGATGATCCGCGAGAAGGTGCGCGCGGAATTGCCGACCCTGCTCAAGCTCTATCGCGCCGACAAGTTTCTGGTGAACAAGATCGTGGCGTCCGCCACCGCGTTTTTCAACGAAGTCCGGAGCGATCCCAAGCATCCTTTCCGCGGCGAGTTCGACCGCATGGTGCTGAGCTTCGTCGATCGGCTCGGCACCGATCAGGCCTATATCGATCGCATCGACGGCTTGAAGCGCGATCTGCTCGCGCGGCCAGAGCTTGGCGAACTCGCCCGCACCGTCTGGGCCAACACGCGCTCTTTCATCGAGCGGAGCGCGAGCGGCGAGACGCAGGTGCTGCAGCATCACCTCGCCGGCATGTTCGTCTCGGCGGGCGAAGTCCTCGCCGGCGATGCCGAGCTGCGCGGCGAGATCAACAAGGGCCTGGTGACGGTGCTGCGCAGCTTCGTCGCCGACCAGAAGAGCGGCGTCTCCACCTTCATCTCCGACCAGGTCAAGGCGTGGAATATGGCGCAGCTGATTTCGCTGATCGAAATCAACATCGGGCGCGACCTGCAATACATCCGCTTCAACGGCTCGCTGATCGGCGGCCTCGCGGGATTGGCACTCTACTCCGTAGAATTCCTGCTCCGATTGTTGTGACTTTTGCGTCACGACCGACAGCATTAACGCCGGGACCTATTGTCGCCGTGCGTCTCTCCCGCTTGAATGGGTGGAACCGGCCACCTAGCTGATTCATGTTGCGCTGCGGAACGATCAAGAAGCCGGCGTATTGGAATTCGTGCCCGTTTGCCGGCATCGCGGCCGGCGGGCTCTTCAGGAATTCTTCCCAAGGGGATCCATTGATGACCGCTACTGCCCAGACGCTGCGTCCGCCGTCCCGTACTCTGATGTTCCTGGAAGGGCGCGCGATCCACGAGTTCGGCGCATTCCTCGGCGCGCTGCCGCTGCTGAGCCTCGCGCCCCGTGGCGACGGGCATCCGGTGCTGGTGTTGCCGGGTCTGGTGGCCTCCGATGCCTCCACGCGCGCACTGCGCAGCTTTCTGACCACCAAGGGCTATGCGGTGAGTGGCTGGCGCCAGGGCCGCAACTATGGCCTGCGCGACGGCGTGCAGCATGCGATGGTCGATCTGGTCGAGGAGCTCAACGACACACACGGTCGCAAGATCAGCCTGGTCGGCTGGAGCTTAGGTGGCCTCTACGCGCGCCAGCTCGCCAAGATGATGCCCGACCGCGTGCGCCAGGTGATCACGCTCGGCAGCCCCTTCGCGGGTAATCCCCGTTCGACCAATGCCTGGCGCGTCTATGAATGGGCGAGCGGGCGGAAGTCCGACGAGGTTGATCCGCAGTTCGGCGGCGAGCTCGCCGTCCCGCCGCCGGTGCCGACCACCGCGATCTTCAGCCGCACCGACGGCGTCTGCGCCTGGCAAGGCTGCATGGAGAAGAAGGGCGCGCAGACCGAGAGTATCGAGGTCGAGAGCAGCCATTGCGGCATGGGCCATCATCCCGCCGTGGTTTATGCCGTCGCCGACCGACTCGCGCAAAAGGAAGGCCAGTGGCGGCCCTTCGATCGCAGCGGCTGGCGCAGCCTGGCGTATCCCGATCCGCACAGGTAGCTTCTTCGCCTCTCCCCGCCTGCGGGGAGAGGCCGGGAATTTGCGGCGCAAATTCCGGGTGAGGGGGACTCTCCGCGAGTCCAACTCTCACCGACTCTGCGGAGACTCCCCCTCATCCTGACCTTCTCAGAGCACGCTCTGCTCGTCTCGTCCCCGCAAGCGGGGAGAGGCGGAAGATCCAACCGTCGCTCCCGTTCCTTGTCGCGGCTGCACCAAACGCGCTAAGCCTTGCGCATGGCGCATCCGCTTTCTCGCATCATCGACCAGCTCAAGCGTGAACCGTCACGCACGGGCTCCATCGTCATCACCATGTTCGGCGATGCCATCGTGCCGCGCGGCGGCTCAGTGTGGCTCGGCACGCTGCTGGAATTCTTCGCGGGTCTTGATATCGACGCCGGCGTGGTGCGCACGGCGATGTCGCGTCTCGCGGCCGACGGCTGGTTGACGCGCGAAAAGGTCGGTCGCAACAGCTTCTATCGCCTTGCCGAGAAGGGCCGCGAGACATTCGAAGCGGCGACGCGCCACATCTACGATCCGCCGCCGCCGGACTGGACCGGTCGCTTCGAATTGCTGCTGATCGGCAATGGCGAAGACCGCGACGCCTCGCGCGAAGCATTGCGCAATGCCGGCTTCGGCAGTCCGCTGCCGGGCGTGTGGGTCGCGCCGTCGGGCGTGCCGGTGCCGGAGGAGGCTGCAGGTGCCATCCGTCTCGAAGTCTCGGCCGAGGATGACAGCGGCCGTCGTCTGCTCAGTGCCAGCTGGCCGCTGGAGCGCACCGCCGACGCCTATCTGAAATTCATGAAGACGTTCGAGCCACTGCGCGCTGCGCTTGCGCGCGGCACGGACCTGTCCGAGGCCGACGCCTTCACCGCGCGTATCCTGCTGATCCACTATTATCGCCGGGTCGTGCTGCGCGACCCGCTGCTGCCCGAGAGCCTCCTACCGGCGGATTGGCCGGGCACGGCCGCTCGCGAGCTCTGCGGCGAGATCTATCGCGCCCTGCTGGCTCCCTCGGAACAATGGCTCGACGTCCACGCGACCAATGAGAAGGGCCCGCTGCCGCCGGCGCGAAAGGTGTTGGAGCGAAGGTTCGACAGCTGAAGCCGCGCGAACTGCGTATTGCTGCCCTCTCCCCTTGTGGGAGAGGGCAGCTCCGCTGCCAGACACGCCCCCCCTGGGGTGAGGGGTTTCTCTCCGCCCATGACTCTGTTGCCGTGAATGCGCGGAGAGAACCCCTCATCCGGCGCTTCGCGCCACCTTCTCCCACAAGGGGAGAAGGGAAGAAGGGCTAGCTCCATTTTTTATGTTACAGAAATATCTTGCATGATGTAATTCTTGTTATATATTGTCTCCCAATACATCGGGAGGAATGCGCATGTACACCCAGGCGCTGAACACGGCCGAGACCGACGATCGCGGTCTTGAGGACGCCGCTAAGGCTGCGCAGTTCCAGGCGCGCATCGATGCCGAGGAACGGATCGAGCCGAACGACTGGATGCCGGCGGCCTATCGCAAGACGCTCACCCGCCAGATTTCCCAGCACGCCCATTCCGAAATCGTCGGGATGCTGCCCGAAGGCAACTGGATCACGCGCGCGCCGACACTGCGCCGCAAGGCTGCGCTGCTCGCCAAGGTGCAGGACGAGTGCGGTCACGGGCTTTACCTCTATGCCGCGGCCGAGACGCTCGGCGCCTCGCGCGAGGAGCTCGTCGACGCCATGCTCGCGGGCAAGGCGAAGTATTCGTCGATCTTCAACTATCCGACGCTGACCTGGGCCGATATCGGCACCATCGGCTGGCTGGTCGATGGCGCCGCGATCATGAACCAGATCCCGCTGTGCCGCTGCTCGTACGGTCCCTATGCGCGCGCGATGATCCGCGTCTGCAAGGAGGAGTCGTTCCACCAGCGCCAGGGCTACGAGATCATGGTGACGCTGTGCCGCGGCTCCGACGAGCAGAAGGCGATGGCGCAGGATGCGCTGAACCGCTGGTGGTGGCCGGTGCTGATGATGTTCGGGCCGCCGGACGCGGCGAGCCAGCACAGCGACGCTTCGACGCGATGGAAGATCAAGCGCTTCTCCAATGACGAGCTGCGCCAGAAGTTCGTCGATGCCACCGTGCCGCAGGCGCAGTATCTCGGCCTCACCATCCCAGATCCTGGCATGGTTCAGGATGCGGAAGGTCACTGGCGCTACAGCGAGATCGATTGGACCGAATTCAAGCAGGTTCTCGCCGGCAACGGCCCGTGCAATCGCGACCGCATGGCCGCGCGTCGCAAGGCACATGATGAGGGCGCCTGGGTGCGCGAGGCTGCCGCCGCTTATGCGGCCAAGCGCGCACAGCGCCAGACCGCGCAAGCCGCCGAATAGGAGAGCTCGTTATGACCACGCCGAACACGCCGCTGTGGGAAGTCTTCATTCGCAGCCGCAACGGGCTCGCGCACAAGCATGTGGGATCGCTGCACGCGAGCGATGCGACCATGGCGTTGCAAGCTGCCCGTGACATCTACACCCGTCGCGGCGAGGGTCTGTCGATCTGGGTCGTGCCGTCGACCGCGATCACCGCGAGCGATCCGGCCGAGAAGGGCATGATGTTCGAGCCGGCGGAGTCGAAGATCTACCGCCACCCGACCTTCTATGAGGTCCCTGACGAAGTGGGGCACATGTGATGGGGTTGATGTGATGTCTTGCGCGAACATCCAGGTTTCCGAAACGCCGCTGGTGCTCTATGCGCTGCGACGCGCCGACGATGCGCTGATCCTCGGCCACCGGTTGTCGGAATGGTGCGGGCATGCGCCGATTCTGGAAGAGGACATGGCGCTCTCCAATATTGCGCTCGACCTGATCGGCCAGGCGCGCGAGCTCTACGGTTATGCCGCCAAGAGCGAAGGCAGGGACAACGACGAGGACAAGCTCGCATACCTGCGGGACGTCAGGCAGTATCGCAACCTGTTGCTGGTCGAGCAGCCGAACGGCGATTTTGCCCACACCATGGTGCGGCAATTCTTCTATTCCGCCTTCGCCGATCTCTATTGGCGCCAGATGATGAGTTCGCGCGATGCGACGCTGGCGGCGATTGCCGCCAAGTCAGAGAAGGAGAGCGCCTATCATCTGCGCCATGCCTCGGAATGGATCATCCGGCTCGGCGACGGCACCGACGAAAGCCATCGACGGGCACAGGCTGCGATCGACCACCTCTGGGCCTTCACGGGCGAGATGTTCGCCGTCGATGACGGCGAGCGCGCCCTGATCCATGCTGGCGTCGCCATCGATCCCGGAATCTTGCGCGGGCGCTGGCTGAGGACGCTTTCGGATGTCATCGATGAAGCGACGCTCAGCCTCCCGCAGAATGACTGGATGCAGCAGGGCGGCCGCGCTGGCCGCCACAGCGAACATCTCGGCCATCTCCTGTCCGAGCTGCAATCGATGCAACGGACCTTTCCGGGGCTGACATGGTAACGGTGCTCGATGCCAACGCCGAGCTGCGCCAGCGCGCCTGGGATGCGGCCGCGAGCGTGGTCGATCCCGAAATTCCGGTGCTCACCATTGCCGATCTCGGCGTGCTGCGCGATGTCGTTCTCGACGGAGACCGGGTCGACGTCGCGATCACGCCGACCTATTCGGGTTGCCCGGCCATGAACCTGATCGCTCTCGAGATCGAGCTCGCGCTGGAGCGTGCCGGCTTCCGCCATCCGAAGGTGCGAACCGTGCTGTCGCCGGCCTGGACCACCGATTGGATGAGCGAGGACGGCCGCAGCAAGCTGCGCGCCTACGGCATCGCGCCGCCGCAGGCCTCGGGCTCGCGCCGGGCTTTGTTCGGCGAGCAGACGGTCGCCTGCCCGCAATGCGGCTCCGACAAGACCGAACTGCTGTCCGAATTCGGCTCGACCTCCTGCAAGGGGCTGTGGCGTTGCAAGACTTGCCGCGAACCTTTTGACTATTTCAAGTGTCATTGACCATGTCCGCAGCCGCACCACGCTTCCATCGCCTGGCCGTCAACGATCTGCGCCGCGAGGCGTCGGACGCCGTCTCGATGACTTTCACCATTCCCGGCGAACTCGCCAGCGATTACGCTTTCAGTCCCGGCCAGTACCTCACGCTCCGCACCACGCTGGATGGCGAGGAGGTGCGCCGCTCCTATTCGATCTGCTCCGGCCCGGATGACGGGGAAATCCGCATCGCCGTGAAGAAGGTCGATGGCGGCGCGTTTTCGAGCTGGGCGGCGGACGAGCTGAAGCACGGCGACGAACTCGATGTGATGACGCCGACGGGGCGTTTTGGCGTTGTTCCGCCTGCCGATGTCGGGCGCATCCATGTCGGATTTGCTGCAGGTTCCGGCATCACGCCGATCCTGTCGATCGTCAAAGGCGTTCTCGCGCGTGAACCCGGCAGCCGCTTCTTCCTGTTCTACGGCAACCGCACCACCGACAATATCATGTTCCGCGAGACGCTCGAGGAACTGAAGGATCGCTTCATCGATCGTCTCTCGATCTTCCACGTCATCTCGGGCGAGGAGCAGGATATCCCGATCCTGCATGGCCGGCTGGATGGCGACAAGGTGAGGGTGCTGTTGCGCTCGCTGGTACCGGCCGCAAGCGTCGATCACGTCTTCATCTGCGGTCCCCTTGGCATGAGCGAGCAGATCGAGGCGACGTGCCGCGATCTCGGCATTGCGGACGAGCGCATCCATGTCGAACGCTTCGTCTCCGAATACGGCGGCAAGCCGAGGCCGAAGAAGGTTGTCGCGCCTGACGCTCCACCGAAGGCGATCGCTTCGCTGATTATCGACGGCAAACGCCGCGACGTGCCGGTTGCCGAGGACGAGGCGATCCTCGATGCTGCGCTGCGCGCCGGTGTTGATCTGCCCTTTGCCTGCAAGGGCGGCATGTGCTCGACCTGTCGCGCCAAGCTGGTGGAGGGCGAGGCGCCGATGGACATCAATTATTCGCTCGAGCCCTGGGAACTGAAGGCGGGCTTTGTGCTCACCTGCCAGGCCAAGCCATCCTCGGAGCGCGTCGTGGTCGATTACGATCATGTCTGAAACCAGGTCTGATCGACCCGCGTTGGACCTGAACGATGCTAATGCGTCGCATTATTTGACAGTATGGAGCGACCAGCAGAACATCATGTGCAGACACCTTGCCTGGAGAAGCGCGTGAACGTCAAAGCCGCCTTGTCGCCCGAGGATATCGCCCGCGCCTGCGCCGAGGCGATGTGGGCAGAGGACGACGCCTCCAAGGGCCTCGGCATGGAGATCGTCGAGATCGGCCCCGGTTTTGCGACGCTGGCGATGGTGGTGCGGCCGGACATGGTCAACGGCCAGCGCATCGCCCATGGCGGCTTCATCTTCACGCTCGCCGATTCCGCCTTTGCATTTGCCTGCAACTCGCACAATGAGCGCGTGGTGGCGGCGCAAGGCCAGATCACCTTTATCAAGCCGGGCAAGCTCGGCGACCGCCTCGTCGCGAAAGCGCGCGAGGTGACCCGCGGCGGACGCTCCGGCATCTACGACGTGCGCGTCGCCGCCGGCGACACAGTGATTGCCGAATTTCGCGGACACTCACGTGTCATTCCCGGCACGTGGCTGCCGGCGCAAGGAAAATAAAAAGATCAAAAGAAAAGAACGGATCAATGTGGGGAAACGAGGATGGCCGTGACGAGGCTCAAGGATGACGCCAGCGCCTACAGCGCCGAAATGGATGCGCATGAACGCGCATCGCGTGACGAGATCATGGCGTTGCAGAAGCAACGCCTGGCCTGGTCGCTGAAACACGCCTACGACAACGTCGCGCATTATCGCAAGGCGTTCGATCAGGCCGGCGTGCATCCGTCCGATTTTCGGGAGCTCGCCGATCTCGCCAAATTTCCGTTCACGGTGAAAACGGACCTGCGGGACAATTATCCCTTCAACATGTTCGCCGTGCCGCGCGAAAAGCTCGTGCGCGTGCATGCCTCGTCCGGCACGACGGGCAAGCCGATCGTCGTGGGTTATACGCAAGCCGACATCGACACCTGGTCGAACGCGATGGCGCGCTCGATCCGCGCCGCAGGCGGCCGCAGCGGCATGATCATCCACAACGCCTATGGCTATGGCCTGTTCACGGGCGGCCTTGGCGTGCACTACGGCGCCGAAAAGCTCGGCTGCACCGTGGTGCCGATCTCGGGCGGCATGACCGAGCGGCAGGTGCAGCTGATCAACGATTTCCGTCCTGACATCATCACGGTGACGCCGAGCTACATGCTGGCGATCCTCGACGAGTTCAAGCGCCAGAAGCTCGACCCGCGGCAATGCTCGCTCAAGATCGGCATCTTCGGTGCCGAGCCCTGGACCAACGCCATGCGCGCCGAGATCGAGGACGCTTTCGACATGGATGCGACCGACATCTATGGTCTCTCCGAGGTGATCGGCCCCGGCGTCGCCCAGGAATGCATCGAGACCAAGGATGGTTTGCATATCTGGGAGGACCATTTCTATCCTGAAGTGATCGACCCCGAAACCGGCGCGGTGCTGCCGGATGGCGAGAAGGGCGAACTGGTGTTCACCTCCCTCACCAAGGAGGCCTTCCCGGTGATCCGCTATCGCACGCGCGATTTGACGCGGCTGCTACCGGGTACGGCGCGGGCGGGGATGCGGCGTATGGAGAAGGTGACGGGCCGCTCGGACGACATGATCATCCTGCGCGGCGTCAACCTGTTCCCGACCCAGATCGAGGAGATACTGCTCGCGACCGAGTGGTGCGGGGGGCATTTCATCCTGGAGCTCACCCGCCAAGGCCGCATGGATGAGCTGACCATCATCGCCGAGGCGCGGACCGAAAGCTGGGACGGAAGGGGTCTCATCGACCACGCTGACCGGATCTCGGCCCACATCAAGAACACGATCGGGATCAGCTCGAGGGTCCAGATAGTTCCTCCCGCCACGCTGGAGCGCTCGCTCGGCAAGGCACGGCGCCTCTACGACAAGCGGCCCAAGGACTGACTTGACGGATTGACTCGACCAGCCCCAAAGGCGACAAGGCCCACGAGAAATCGCGGGCCTTTCCATGTCATCAGCCGATCCCAAAGCCGTCGAGGCGCGTTGCGTTCGCCTCAATGCCAAGGCCGAGAACGCCGCCTCGGTCGCGCTGGTCGTGGAGCATCACACGCTGACGCGCGGTCCCAATGATCTGCTGATCGAAGTCAAGGCCGCGGCCGTCAATCCGTCCGACGTCAAGGCCGCGACCGGGCTGATGCCCTATGCCGTCTTCCCCCGCACGCCAGGCCGTGACTACGCCGGTGTGGTGATCGACGGGCCCGCCGGCACGATCGGCCACGAAGTGTTCGGTTCCTCCGGGGATCTCGGCATTCGCCGCGACGGCACCCATGCCAGCCATCTCATTGTCGAGGCGGATGCGGTGGTGCAGAAGCCAAAGGGGTTGTCATGGGAAGAGGCCGCCGGCATCGGCGTGCCGTTCGTGACCGCAATGGAGGGATTTCGGCGTGCCGGGATTCCGAAGCCCGGCGAAACCGTTCTGGTGTTCGGCGTCAACGGCAAGGTCGGCCAGGCTGCGGTGCAGATCGCGACCTGGCAGGGCGCGCAAGTCATCGGCGTGGTGCGCAAGGCGGAAGCCTACGCGGGCCACGCCAACGCGGCGATCGAGGTGATCGACGCCTCGGCCGCCGATGTCGCCACGCGCGTGCGCGAGCTGACGGGTGGCAAGGGCGCCGACATCGTCTTCAACACGGTCGGCGACCCCTATTTCCAAGCGGCGCACAAGTCGCTCGCGTTGCGCGGCCGCCAGATCCTGATCGCCGCGATCGACCGCATCGTGCAGTTCAACATCCTCGAATTCTATCGGGGACAGCACACCTATGTCGGCATCGACACGCTCGGCCTCTCCTCGTCCGCGACCGGTGCGGTGCTGCGGGATCTCGGCCCCGGCTTTGCGAGCGGACACTTGAGGCCGTTTCCCATCAAAGCGAACGCGACCTATCCGCTTGGACGAGCGAAGGAGGCGTACGTTGCGGTCGCCGGCTCCTCGCGGGACCGCGTGATCCTGAAGCCGTAGTCATGGACTCGACCCAACTCGTCATCTTCGCCGGTCTCGTGATTGGCCTGATCTACGGCTCCGTCGGCTTGCTCAGCGGCTTCTGCCTGATGAGCAGCATGCGCGGCTGGCTGGGACAGGGCGACGGGCGGCTGGTGCGGAGCTATGCGCTGGCGCTCGCAATTGCGATCGCGGCCAGCCAGTTCCTCGCCGGCGAGGGCATGGTCGATCTCGGCAAGTCGATCTATCTGCAACCAACCTTTTCGGTGCCGGTGCTGTTTCTCGGCGGACTCCTGTTCGGTTACGGAATGGTGCTGTCGAACGGTTGCGGCTCGCGTGCGCTGGTGCTGCTCGGCCGAGGCAATCTCCGCTCGTTCGTCGTCGTGATCGTGCTTGCGATTGCCGCGCAGATGACACTCAAGGGCCTGATCGCGCCGGCGCGCATTGCGCTGGTCCAGGCAACGCAGGCGACGGTCAGCATGAACACGCTGCCGTCAGTGCTGGCGACGCTCGGTGTCACGGAAGGGCTTTCGCGCGTGCTGGCCGCGGCTGTGATCGTCCTCGCGTTGATCCTGTTCGCTTTCGCGCATGCGGGGTTCCGCCGCTCACCGGGCCAGATCGCGGCGGGCGTCGTTGTCGGTCTCCTCGTCGCCGGCGGCTGGTACGCGACCGGCTATCTCGGTGCTGACGATTTCAATCCGGTGCCGGTGACCTCGCTCACCTTCATCGCGCCGATCGCCGATAGCCTGCAATACGCCATGCTCTCGACCGGCCTGACGCTGAATTTCGGCATTGCGACCGTTGGCGGCGTCTTCGTCGGCAGTCTGGTGACTGCGATCGTGACCGGCCGCTTCCACCTCGAAGGCTATTCCTCGCCGCGCCACATGCTGCGCTCGGCCGGCGGCGCCGCCCTGATGGGGATTGGCGGCGTGATGGCGTTCGGCTGCTCGATCGGGCAGGGGCTCACCGGCGTGTCGACGCTTGCGGCCGGCTCGTTCATCGCGGTCGCCGGCATTCTGCTTGGCACGACGGCAGGCCTGCGCGGCGCGTTGCGGGTTCAGCCGCTCGCGGTCGCCTGACGGCGCAATAACCGGTCACCCAGCGTTGCAAGACCAATGCCGGTGACGATCAACGCGGCCGCGATGCCAAGGCTGATGTCGATCGGCTCACCCAGCAGGATCGCGGCCGTGGCAATGCCGACGAGCGGCGTCACCGTGGTGCCGAGCGAGGTCGTCAGCGCCGAGATGCTCTTGTTGACCATCGACATCGCCCAATAGGCCAGTGCTGTTCCGATCAAGCCGGAGTACAGGAACAGCAGCACGAGCCGCCACGACCATTGCGCGTGCGGCAGGCCATCCGCCACCGTTGCGGATCCGGTCAATACGATCGTTGCGACCAGCACCTGCCAGATCAGGAGCTGGAGCGGGGATGCGATCCAGCGGTGCGCGCGGATATAAATGATGTTTCCGGCCCAGGAGATCGCGGCCAGGATGACCATGCCGGCGCCGAGCAGGACATTCGCATTGGTCCAGTCGATGGACGTCGGATTCAGGATCACGGCAAGTCCGACCAGCCCGAGCAGGGCGCCGGCGAGCTTTGGCGCCGTCAGCGTATCTTTCCCGAGCAGGGGCGCTGATATCGCGACCCAGAGCGGCGTGGTGTAGCCGAGCACGATGGCCTTGCTCGCGGGCAGGAAGCGCACGCCGGCGGCAACCAGCACCGAGAACACCGTCATGTGCAGCAGCGCCACGCTCAAGATGACGGGAATGTCGCGCCGCTCGGGGATCACCAGATTGTTGCTCAGGCCGAGGATCACGAACAAGCCGGCCAGCGCGATCCAGCTCCGGATCGCCGAGGTCCACAGCGGCGGAAGGAACTGGACGAGCTGCTTCGTCACCGACCAGTTCACGCCCCAGGCCAGCACGACGATGAGAAACAGGCCGACGGCGGTGCGGGGAGACAGGGAGGAGTTCATCGCAGGGTCCTTGAAGCAGTCCGGTCCGGTGGATAGCATTCGCTCTGGCTCCCAAAAAAGAGCCAGATAGGAAAGGAACAAGGTGCCAGTTTCGGAAGGCATGATCTCCGCGCTGATCGATCTGAAACGCGCCGGCGATGACGGGCTGGTCGCGCAACTGACGAGCCAGCTGCGAAGCCTGATCGCGGCCGGGCGCCTTGCGAAAGGCAGCGCCCTGCCGTCGAGCCGGCGGCTCGCGAGCGATCTTGGCGTCTCGCGCAACACCGTCACCTACGCCTTTGAGCAGCTCGCCGCCGAGGGATATCTCGAGGCATCGCACGGCCGCCGTCCCGTGGTGACGGTCGACGGCGGCGAGCGCATCGCAGGGGTTGGCGCCATCGCTTCGCGCGCTCGCTCGGCCAAACCGCGGCTCTCGCCATGGGCTGCGAAGCTCAAGCAGACCGACTGGCCGATGTCCTATCAGGCCTCGCTCAGGCCGCTGCGTCCGGGGCATGGAGATTTCAGGGAGTTTCCGGACGAGATTTGGGCGCGCTGCCTGCGCCGCGGTGCGGTGCGCGCCGCCAAGCGTGAGCTTGGTCCGATCAACCGCATTCGCCTGTGTGAGGCGCTGGCGCATTATCTGGCGACCAGCAGGGGCGTTCGCGCTAGGGCCGACCAGATCACGATCCTGCCGAGTGCGCAGGCCGCGCTGACCCTGATCGCTTCTGTCCTCATCACGCCTGGCGACGGGGTCTGGGTCGAGGATCCCGGTTATCCCGGCGCCGCAGCGGCCTTCCGTGCATCCGGCGCGCATGTGACGGGTGTGCGGCTCGACGAACAGGGCATGGTGAGGACGCCGGGATTGGCTGCGCCCAAGCTCATCTTCATGACGCCATCGCACCAGCACCCGACCGGACGGCTGATGTCTCTGGCACGCCGTACTGAGTTCTTGAGGTCATGCAGGCCCGGCAAGACCTGGATCGTCGAGGACGACTATGATGGTGAATTCCACTACGACAGCCGGCCGGTGCCGGCCTTGCAAGGGCTCGATGCCCATGGCCGCGTGTTCTATGTCGGCACCTTCTCGAAGCCGATGACGTCGGATATCCGGCTCGGCTATCTGGTCGCGCCGCCGGCGCTGGTCAGCACCCTGGAGATCGCGCAGCGGCATATCGGATTGATCGCGTCCAGCCATGTCCAGGAAGCGCTCGCCGAGTTCATCGGCGATGGGCATTTCCTCGCGCATCTGCGCCGGGTACGCCGACTCTATCATGCGAGGCGCGATCATCTGGTCGAGGGACTGGAGCGCCATCTCGGCGATGTGCTCGACGTCGAGGTGCCCTCGGGCGGCATCCAGCTCGTCGCCCGCCTCAAGCGCGGTCGTGCAGATCAGGCGGCGGTGAAGCGGTTGGTCGACGCAGGCGTTGAAACGCGTGCCCTGTCCAGCCTGGCGCTCGGCAAGCCGCGCGATCATGGCCTGCTGCTGGGCTTTGCGGCCTGGCGCGAGAGCGAGATCAGCGCGGCGCTACGGACGATGGCGTCGTGCTTCTAGCACACTAGTCCACGGCTCTTGTGACGATACGGATCTCCGACGTCAGCGTCCGGTGCACGGGGCACTTGTCCGCGATCTCCATCAGCTTCTTGCGTTGCTCGGCATCCAGCGCGCCGTCCATCGAGATATCGCGCTCGATCTGGTCGAGCATGCCATCGCGCGTTTCGCACTCCGCACAGTCCTTGGCGTAGGTCTTGGAATGCTTCAGCGTGACCGTGACGCGATCGAGCGGCAGCGATTTGCGGTCGGCATAGAGACGCATGGTCATGGAGGTGCAGGCGCCGAGACCTGCCAGCAGGAAGTCATAGGGACCGGGACCGGCATCCTCGCCGCCGGCAGCTTTCGGCTCGTCCGCCGCCAGATGATGCGGACCGACGGTGACGATCTGGTTGAACTTGCTCTTGCGGGTCTCCTGTACCACGACTTTGCGCGGCTGTTCGGGAAGGTCCACCGTCTTCGCGGGACTTGCCGTGTCGATGTACCGGCTCGCCCAGGCCGCGATCACATCGGCCGCATAGAGTGCGTCAGCCGGTTTGGTCAGCAGATGATCGGCATGATCGAGCGAGACGTAGCTCTTGGGATGTTTCGCCGCAACGAAGATCCTGGTTGCATTGTCGATGCCGACGGTGTCGTCGACAGGCGAATGCATCACCAGCAGCGCCTTGTGCAGTCCCGTGATGTCCTTCATCAGCTCGTGCTCGGCGATGTCGTCGAGAAATTCGCGCCTGATCCGGAACGGGCGTCCCGCGAGTGAGACTTCGATCTCCCCCTGGGCGCGGATGTCATCGAGATGTTCTTTGAAGAGACCGGTGACATGCGCGGGATCGGAAGGCGCCGCGATGGTCGCAACCGCCTTGGCTTCCGGAATTTGCCCGGCTGCCGCCAGGATCGCGGCGCCGCCGAGGCTGTGGCCGATCAGGACCGACGGTGTCTTGCGCGTTGCGCGCAGATGGTCGGCAGCACGCACGAGATCGGCGACGTTGGAGGAGAACGTCGAATTGGCGAAATCGCCTTCGCTGGAGCCGAGCCCGGTGAAGTCGAAGCGCAGCACGGCGATGCCCTTCGCTGCGAGTGCGACCGAGATGCGCTTGGCGGCCAGCGTATCCTTGCCGCAGGTGAAGCAGTGCGCGAACAGCGCGTAGGCTGCGGGCTCGCCATCCGGCAGCTCCAGCGCGGCCGCGAGCTGATGACCGCCCTCGCCGGTGAATTGAAAGCGTTCGGTCGGCATGAGTTTCCCCGTGCTTGTTTGGATTCAATCGCTCGAATAACGCTGTTCGGCCCAGGGATCGCCGCGGTTATGGTAGCCGCGGACTTCCCAGAAGCCA
>Ga0102590_1002602_pt1 | contig 20836 bp, 20 predicted proteins | sample AraplaMF_Col_mMF_FD_76859 | JGI IMG/M metagenome (GOLD analysis project Ga0102590, IMG submission 76859) | Arabidopsis root microbial communities from the University of North Carolina, USA - plate scrape MF_Col_mMF | ecosystem: Host-associated > Plants > Roots > Endosphere | place: USA...
GCGGAAGTGTTGAAGTTGAACGGACGCAGTGGACGCATGGTCAAAGACCTCGTGATCTTCTCTGGGGCTTTAAGCGCGTGGGGTTTGGGGAGGGCAGGGGCCGCAATCGAGCGGGCCCGCCACATGTCATTTTCGTCCCCTAATATAAGCCGATCTGACAGAAATGCGACCCCCGCGATGCGAGATGATGAATCCCTGCATGGCAGCCCCGCTGAGGAAATAAATAAAATAACTTCAATGACTTATATGGTTTACAATTTGCCAAGGAGCAGCAGGACGATCAGCACCACGAGAACGACGCCGCCGATTCCCATGCCGGAATGGCCCATGCCATAGCCATAGCCGCCGAACCGGCCGGACATGCCGCCCAGCAGATAGATGATCACCAGAATGATCAGGATGGTCCCGAGTGACATGGCATCCTCCCCGGCGGCCGCCGGATTGCACGCAACGGCTGCACCGCCAGACAAGAAAAGCACATTGAGCCGCCGGGTTCCATGGCGGAACCCGGCGGGCGCAACCTTATTTCGGCTCCAGCTTCAGCGCAGCCGAATTGATGCAGTAGCGCAGGCCGGTCGGTCCCGGTCCGTCGGGGAAGACGTGGCCGAGATGACCGCTGCACTTGGAGCAGAGCACCTCGGTGCGGATCATGCCGTGCGTCGTATCCCGCTCCTCGTCGATATGGCTTTCGACGGCGGGCGCAGTGAAGCTCGGCCAGCCGCAGCCGGAATCGAACTTGGCATCGGACTCGAACAGTACATTGCCGCAGCCGGCGCAGACATAGGTGCCGGCACGATGGTCGTGCTCATATTCGCCGGAGAAGGGGCGTTCGGTCGCCTTCTCGCGCAGCACCGCGTACTGCATCGGCGTCAGTTCGCGGCGCCACTGCTCTTCGCTCTTGATGACCTTGTCGATGGTTTTCGTCTTGGCGTCGGGCATGGGTCTCCCGTTGTTTCCAGTGATCTTGCGGTCAGTTGGTGGCCTTGCTGGCACTCACCAGCGTCGGCTTCTCAATGTAGTTATCCGTGAACAGCTTTTTCAGGTTCTCGACCTTCGGGATGTCGTTGTAGGCGATGTAGGGCTGGTTCGGGTGCAGGGTCAGATAGTCCTGGTGGTAGGCCTCGGCCGGATAGAACGCTTCCAGTGCCCCTACCTTGGTCACGATCGGCTTGCTGAACACCTTGGCGGCGTCGAGCTGGGCGATATAGGCCTCCGCAATCTTCTTCTGCTCGTCGGAGGTGGTGAAGATCGCCGAGCGATATTGCGTGCCGGTGTCCGGTCCCTGGCGGTTGAGCTGGGTCGGGTCGTGCGCCACCGAGAAGTAGATCTGGAGGATCTTGCCGTAGGAGATCTTCTTGGGGTCGAACTTGATCTCGACCGACTCGGCGTGGCCAGTGCGGCCGGTCGATACGGTCTGATAGTCGGCGGTCGCCTTGGTGCCGCCGGCATAGCCGGAGACGGCGTTGACGACGCCGGCCGTGTGCTGGAACACGCCCTGCACGCCCCAGAAACATCCGCCGGCGAGCACTGCGGTCTGGATGCCGCTCGCGGATGCCGCGTCAACGGCAGGGGCTGGGATCACGACCGCGTCTTCCGCGGCAAGTGCCGGTGCGGCAAAGCCCAGCGATAAGGCAGCGGTGGCGGCGAGCAGGGACAGGATGGAGCGGCGCATGGCGGATCCTCTTTCGGAAGGCCTGACAGTCTAGGGCGATTGAGGGCGGGCGAACAGCCTGCCCGGCATTTTCAGACAGTTCAGATACGGACGGGCCGGGCGATTGTTACAGGGAGAGCGACACGTCTTCGTGAAAAAAAGCCGCTACCCGCGGCCCGGCTTGGCGGGGTGGGGAAGTGGCGAATTGGTTGCGGAGCCACTCAATTCGTCATTCCGGGGCGATGCGAAGCATCGAACCCGGAATCTCGTCATTCCGGGTTCGGGCCGCCCCGGAATGACGAGGTAAGCAGCCTCACACAACGATACTCAATCTTTTCGCCGCCCGCGTGATGCCCGTGTACAGCCACCTTGCGCGGCTGTCCTGAAACGCAAAGCTCTCGTCGAACAGCACGACGTCGTCCCATTGCGAGCCTTGCGACTTGTGCACTGTCAGCACGTAGCCGTAGTCGAACTCGTCATAGGGCTTGCGCTGCTCCCAGGCGATCTGCTCGACGCCGCCCTCGAAGCAATCGGCGCGCACCGAGACCTTCGTCACCTTGTGGCCGAAATCCTCGTCCGGCGAGAGCCGCATCGAGAGGATGCGCGATTTCGAGCGCGAGGTGTTGCGTGACTTCACGCGCCACAGGCCGCCGTTGAACAGGCCCTTCTTGCGGTTGTTGCGCAGACACACCAGCTTGTCGCCGGCGACCGGAAATGCATCCTCGATGTTCTGGCGCTGCCGCACCCGCATATTGTACGCGCGGCGGGTGTTGTTGCGGCCGACCAGCACCTGGTCGGCGCCCATGACGCGATCGGGATCGAGCTCCTTGCGCGACACCACCTCGCTCTCGCCGTAGCGGCCGATGTCGAGCTCGCGGCCCTCGCGGACGTCCATCGACATCCGCACGATCGGATCGTCCTGGGCCTGGCGGTGCACCTCGGTGAGCATCGCGTCCGGTTCGGTGTTGGTGAAGAAACCGCCGCCCTGGATCGGCGGCAGCTGCGCGGGGTCGCCGAGCACCAGCAGCGGGCAGTCGAACGACATCAGGTCGCGGCCCAATTCTGCATCGACCATCGAGCATTCGTCGATCACGATCAGCTTCGCCTTCGACGCCGGGGCATCGTCCCATAGTTCAAAGCTCGGCTGCTCCTCGCCGGATTCGCGAGCGCGGTAGATCAGCGAGTGGATGGTCGAGGCCTCGTCGCAGCCCTTGTTGCGCATGACGAGCGCCGCCTTGCCGGTGAAGGCGGCGAATTTCACCTCGCCGTCGACGCCCTCGGCGATGTGCCGCGCCAGCGTGGTCTTGCCGGTGCCGGCAAAGCCGAACAGGCGGAAAATCGGCGGCGTGCCGCCCCTGCCGGGCTTGGCCTTGAGCCAGTCGCCAACGGCCTTGAGAGCGGCATCCTGATGCGGGGTGAACGTGGCCATGTCTGTCTTGAGGAGGGACGGAATCGAGGCGATTCGTCATTCCTCAAAACTAACCATTCGCCCCGCTGGTTCAAGCGGGGCAAATCCGGTTGCGTTCGCCCCTACTGCCAACCCGGAACGCCGCGCATGTCGGGCAGGTGATGGGCGATGCCCTTGTGGCAATCGATGCAGGTCTTTTCGCCTGAAAACAGGAAGCGCTGGTGCGCCACCGAAGCACGCGGCGACTGCTTGGTGATGTCCATGGAATCGGCGCTGTGGCAGTTGCGGCATTCCAGGGAATCGTTGGCCTTGAAGCGCGCCCATTCATGGGCGGCGAGCTCGAGCCGGTGATCCAGGAATTTCTCCCGCGTGTCGATCGTGCCGAAGATCTTGCCCCAGACTTCCTTGGAGGCCTGCATCTTGCGCGCGATCTTGTCGGTCCAGTTGTGCGGCACGTGGCAGTCCGGGCAGGTCGCCCGCACCCCCGACCTGTTGGAGAAGTGGATGGTGGACTTCAGCTCGGCGTAGACGTTGTCCTTCATCTCGTGGCAGCCGGTGCAGAATTTCTCGGTGTTGGTCAGCTCCAGCGCGGTGTTGAAGCCGCCCCAGAAGATCACGCCGGCGGCAAAGCCTGCGAGCACCAGCGTGCCGAGCGCGAAGACCGTGCTCGGCCGGATCAATACCTGCCAAAGCTCGCCCAGGAAGTCCCAGCTTCGCGCGACGAAGCCGCGCTTTCCCGTCAGCTCCGCCTTTGGTTCGTCAGCGGTCGTCGTCATCGCCGGCCACCGGGGCTTGCGCGCGACAGCAGCGTGTCGATGTCGGTGAAATCGTTGCTCACCGGCGGATTTGCGGTGCTCTGCGGCACGTGGCACTCGGTGCAGAAGAAGCGTCGCGGCGAGATCGAGGCCAGGAACTGGCCGTCGCGGTCCATGAAGTGGGTGATCGACACCATCGGCGCCTGCGATTCCGCCGTGCGCGCCCGCGCGTGGCAGGACAGGCACTTGTTGCCGTTGAGGTCGACCTGATAGCCGTCGATGTTGTGCGGGATGACAGGCGGCTGCTCGGGATAATTGCGCGACTCCCGCTCCGACGTGTTGCGGTTCGGCAGCATCGGCGGCGCCGGCCCCTCGTCATTGAGCGGGGTCGCGCCGCGCAGGCTGGAAGAGACCGTCTGTGCGGTCAGTGAGCTCGCGCCGGCTGCGATCGCGAACGCCAGCAGCACGATTGCGGATCGTTTCATCATGACATGTTCACTCGCTCGATGCGCACGGCGCATTTCTTGAAGTCGGTTTGCAGCGAGATCGGATCAGTGGCGTCCAGCGTCACCTTGTTGATCAGCTTGGATTCGTCGAACCACGGCACGAACACGAGGCCGCGCGGCGGCCGGTCGCGGCCGCGCGTCTCGACCCGGGCGCGGATGAAGCCGCGGCGGGACACCACTCTCACTTCGTCGCCGCGGCGCAGTTTCATGTCCTGCGCGTCGTCGGGATGCATGAAGCAGACAGCCTCCGGGAACGCCTTGTAGAGCTCGGGCACGCGGCGGGTCATGGTGCCGGAATGCCAGTGCTCCAGCACGCGGCCGGTCGAGAGCCAGAACGGATATTCGTTGTCCGGCGATTCCGCCGGCGGCTCGTAAGGCAGCGCGAAGATGCGCGCCTTGCCATCAGGGTAGCCGTAGAACTGCACGTCGGTCCCCTGCTTGACGTAGGGGTCGCTGCCCTCGCGGAAGCGCCACTTCGTCTCCTGGCCGTTGACCACCGGCCAGCGCAGCCCGCGTTCGCGATGATAGGTGTCGAACGGTGCAAGGTCGTGGCCATGGCCGCGGCCGAACGAGGCGTATTCCTCGAACAGACCCTTGTGGACGTAGAAGCCGAACGCCTTGGACTCGTCGTTGAGATAGCCCGCCTCGATGTCGGAGACGGGAAACTTGTCGACCTGGCCGTTCTTGTAGAGCACGTCGAACAGCGTCTTGCCGCGCACCTCCGGCTTCTTGGCGATCAGCTCCTCGGGCCAGACCTCCTCGATCTTGAAGCGCTTGGAGAATTCCATCAGCTGCCAGAGGTCCGATTTCGATTCTCCGGGCGCAGCGACGAGCTGGTGCCAGAACTGGGTGCGCCGCTCGGCATTGCCGTAGGCGCCTTCCTTCTCCACCCACATCGCGGTGGGCAGGATCAGGTCGGCGGCGAGCGCGGTGACGGAAGGATAGGCATCCGAAACCACGATGAAATTGTCGGGGTTGCGGAAGCCCGGATAAGTCTCCTCGTTGGCGTTGGGGCCGGCCTGGATGTTGTTGTTGACCTGCACCCAATAGGCGTTGATCAAGCCGTCCTTCAGCATCCGGCTTTGCAGCACGGCGTGCGCCCCGGGCTTGTCGGGAATGGTGCCCTCGGGCAGCTGCCAGATGTGTTCGGCTTTGGCGCGGTGCTCCTTGTTGGTGACCACCATGTCGGCGGGCAAGCGGTGCGAGAAGGTGCCGACCTCGCGCGCGGTGCCGCAGGCGGAAGGCTGCCCCGTCAGCGAGAACGGGCTGTTGCCGGGCGCGGAGATCTTTCCGGTGAGAAGATGGATGTTGTAGACGAGGTTGTTGCACCAGACGCCGCGGGTGTGCTGGTTGAAGCCCATGGTCCAGAACGAAACCACTTTTGTTTTGGGATCGGCATAGAGCTCGGCCAGCGCCTCGAGCCGGTTCAGCGGCACGCCGGACATCTCCGCCGCCTTTTCCAGCGTGTAGTCCGAGACGAACTTGACGTATTCGTCGTAGGTCATATCGGTGGAGTCGTTGGCCTTGGCAGCGCCCGTCGCCTTCTTCTGCAGTGGATGCTCGGGCCGCAGGCCGTAACCGATGTCGGTCTGGCCGCGCCGGAAGATGGTATGGGCGGCCACGAACTCCTTGTTGACCCGCCCGGTCTTGATGATGTGGTTGGCGATCGCGTTGAGGATGTAGAGGTCGGTCTGCGGCTTGAACACCATGCCGATGTCGGCGAGGTCGAACGAGCGGTGCTCGAAGGTCGAGAGCACGGCGACGCGAACATGCGGCGCGGAGAGCCGGCGGTCGGCCACGCGCGTCCACAGGATGGGATGCATCTCCGCCATGTTGGAGCCCCACAGCACGAAGGCGTCGGTCGCCTCGATGTCGTCATAGCAGCCGGGCGGCTCGTCGATGCCGAAGGTTCGCATCATGCCGGCGACGGCGGAGGCCATGCAGTGGCGCGCATTGGGGTCGATGTTGTTGGTGCGGAAGCCGGCCTTGAACAGCTTCGAGGCCGCATAGCCTTCCCAGACCGTCCACTGGCCGGAGCCGAACATGGCGACGCCGTTCGGCCCGCGCTTCTTCATCGCCTCCTTCCACTTCAGCTCCATGATGTCGAAGGCTTCGGTCCAGGTGACAGGCGTGAAGTCGCCGTTCTTGTCGTACTTGCCGCCTGTCTTGCGCAGCATCGGCTGCGTCAGGCGATCGTGGCCGTACATGATCTTGGAGAGGAAGTAGCCCTTGACGCAGTTGAGGCCGCGATTGACCTCGGCCTTGATGTCGCCGTGGGTGGCGACGACGCGGTTGTCCTTGGTCGCGACCATCACCGAGCAGCCGGTGCCGCAGAAGCGGCAGGCGGCCTTGTCCCATTTCAGTTCGGCGACGTCGCGATCAGTCACGAGATTGGCGGCGAGCGAGGGGGCCGGCATGCCGGCAGCGGCGGCCGCGATCGCGGCAGCCTCGAGCTTCAACATCTGGCGGCGGTCGAGCTTTGGCGATGTCATGATGGCTCTCCCGGCCGTCAGGCGGTTTCGATGGCGTGAAAGACCAGCGCCGCGGAATAGACGTCGCGCAGCGACTGGATGGTGTTGAGCATGGTGCCGAGGCTGCCGGCGTCGGGCGCTTCGGTGACGACGACAAGTTTTCCTCTGATGTCGCGGCCATGGATCTCGCAGCCGGGCAGCGCGGCAATCTCGGCTTCCAGCGCGTCGAGGCGTTCGGGCCGGGCCTGCACCAGGATGCTGGCGATCTCGGCGCCCGGGGGCGGAATGATGCGGTCGGTGGTGAGCACGCGGCCGGTGATCAGTGCGCGGCGGTTCAGTGTGGCGTGTGCCATGATGCCTGTCTTTTCGCTTGTCGGGATCAATGCGGGGAGGGCGGCGGACCGGGAGGGCCGGCAAACATCTGGTAGATCCAGACGCCTAAGCCGTAGGAGCCGACCGTTCCGACCGCGAGAACGGGCATCACGATCGCGGTCAGGAACAGGAACGCAAAAATTTCCATGCGCTTACGGCGCACGCGTGAAGGCGCGTCGTCAGGGGCCGACATATTCGGTCTCTCTGAAATGGTATGGGGAATCGGGACGGCATCCGGGCCGTTGCCTTGCCCCACATTAGATGCAGCAAGTCGATTGAAGCGTTGATCTGGATCAACCGGTCGCTTTCGCCGCACGTCGCTGTCGTGGCCCCTTGCGGTCTCCCGTGCGGCGGAATTGTTGCTCCGTAGACAGCCGTGCCTCGTGCATTAAGATGACGTCAACAACAATAAACGGGAGAGGCGTCATGAAGTTCGGCATCTTCTATGAGCTGCAACTGCCGCGGCCCTGGGTGGCCGGCGACGAGCTCGCTCTTTACCAGAACGCGCTCTCGCAGATGGAGCTCGCCGATCAGCTCGGCTACGACCATGCCTGGGTGGTCGAGCATCACTTCCTCGAAGAATATTCGCACTCGCCGTCGCCGGAATCGTTCCTCGCCGCCGCCAGCCAGCGTACCAGGAACATTCGTCTCGGCCATGGCATTCTCCAGCTCACGACGAACCATCCGGCGCGCGTTGCCGAACGTGTCGCGGTGCTCGATCTGCTCAGCAATGGCCGCTGCGAATTCGGCATGGGCGAGAGCGCCTCGATCACCGAGCTGACGCCGTTCGGCCGCGACATGGAGACCAAGAAGGAGGTGTTCGAAGAGGCGGTCGCCGCGATCTTTCCGATGTTCAGGGACGCAGGAAGCGAGCATCACGGCAAATATTTCGATATCCCGTTGCGCAACGTCGTGCCGAAGCCGGTGCAGAAGCCGCATCCACCGCTGTGGATGGCCTGCTCGCAATTGCCGACCATCGAGCGCGCCGGCCGTCACGGCTTCGGTGCGCTCGGCTTCCAGTTCGTCAGCGCCGATGCTGCACATGCCTGGGTGCATGCTTACTACAATGCGATGACCAAGCGGCTCACCAAGCTGGCCGACTACGAGATCAACCCGAACATGGCGCTGGTGTCGTTCTTCATGTGCGCGAAGACCGACGAGGAGGCGCGTGCGCGCGCCGACGGCGCCACCTTCTTCCAGTTCGCACTGCGCTTCTACGGCGCCTCGCAGAATCGCCAGCGGCCCGCGCCCTACACCGTCAACATGTGGGACGAGTATATTAAGTGGAAGCGAGACAATCCGGAGGCGCAGGAGGCGGCATTGCGTGGCGGCCTGATCGGCTCGCCCGAGACCATCCGCAGGAAGCTGAAGCGCTTCCAGTCGTCGCATATCGACCAGGTCATCCTGCTCAACCAGGCCGGCAAGAACAGCCACGAGCACATCTGCGAATCGCTGGAGCTGTTCGGCCGCGAGGTGATGCCGGAGTTCCAGAACGACCCGGCGCAAGCGGCGTGGAAGCAAGGTGTGATGAGCGGCGAGATTCAGCTCGAAGAGATCGACACCCTGGCTTTTACGGATCGCTACGGCAAGCTCGCGATCAATGTCGCTGCACCGAAGGCCGCGGCAGAATAAGATTGCTCGTTAAGTCATGCTGCTGACGCATTCTCTGTTTTAGACGGCGACAACTTAAAACACTGCGTGGGAACCACTGAAGGTTCGCACCACGGTTCCATCGCCAAGGGGTTGGCACGAACCCGCAAAACTCCGGTGCAGGCTTCACGAACGCGTCCGCGTTCGCTTGCGCTGTTTGCGGTGTCGGGAACCGGACGACGAAAAAATCACAGGAGTTATGATGCTGTTCCGCTCGAGCGCCGCGATTTGCGGCGCCCTGCTCGCGCTTGCCGTGTCTGTTACCGTTGCCAAGTGTGAAACGCGTGGGGGTCACGCAAACACCGTCGCCGATACCGCCTCCGGGAATGCGGTGGTTGGCGCGGCATCCATGTACAATCCGTTCAGGCCCGGCAAGGAGGAGGGCGGTCCGCGCACAGCCTCCGGCGAACGTTATGATCCCTCGGCCTGGACGGCGGCCATCAAGACGACTTTGCGCCGGAAATTCGGTGGCGTCCAATTTGGTGTGAAGCCGAAATATGCGCTCGTCGAGGCGGTCGGCAAGAAGGTCATCGTCAAGATCAATGACGTGGGACCGCTCAGGCCCGGCCGCGTCATCGATTTGAACGAGCGGACGATGCGCCATTTCGATCCAAGCCTGGAGCGCGGAGTCATCAGGGACGTGCGAGTCAGCCCGCTCTCAGGGGACGACTGGACACTGGGGCCGGTGGGCTGAATATCCCATGCCTTCCGCAGAGATCACCTCGCTGCTATGCTCCCGTAAAATAACGGCTTGCGGAGGAAGCGATGCGGTCTCGGGTGGTGCGCGCAAAATCGGCGGCCGGCGATGTCGCGCCGGCGGTCCTCGCCATCGGCCGGCCCGATTTCCCTGATGTCCTGATCGACGCGCTGCGCCGGCGGGCCGGCGTCGGCCATTGCATGGTGTTTGCGCTCACGCGCGCCGGTGCTGCGAGCTGCCTGCTCGATGTCGGCAATATCCCGATCGGCGGCGATCTCGGTGCCGCCTATGCCGGCCAGTTCCACGAAGCCGATCCCAATCGCGATGCGCTGTTCGAGGCCGAGGCCGACGCGCCGATCATGCTGCCGAGCTTCGCGCCGCGCATGTACGGCGCGCGCTACCGGAAAATCTTCTTCAACGACTCCGATATCGTCGACAAATGCGCGACCGCGATCTGGACGGGAGGCACCTGCTTCTACGTCAATTTCTACCGCATCACGGCGCAGGGACGCTTCGGCGACGCCGCGCGTACTCGGCTTCAGGCCATCGCGCCGGCGATTGCTGCCAGCGTCGCGCGTCATTTCCAGCAGGCCGCGACGCCGACGCCGGACCAGTCGCTCGCCGCGCTGTTTGCGATGTGCGCGCCGCTCTCCGCGCTGACGCCGCGCGAGCAGGAGGTCTGCCGCCGCATCCTGCTCGGCTTCAGCTCCGAGGCGATCTCGCACGACCTCGGTATCAGCCTGCATTCGACCCTGACCTACCGCAAGCGTGCCTATGAGCGGCTCGGCATTTCCTCGCAGAACGAATTGTTTGCGATCGTGCTGCGCCTGCTTGCGGGGGCATCGAGGCCGAACTGATGGTATGTACTCATCATCGCGGCACGAGTCTGTTTTCACCTTTGAAAGCAGACATTGCGGCGGATGCATGAGAGCATTCCCCGGCGCCATTTAACCTAGCAGGTCGTCGCCGAACAGGCGCGTGCCCGACGAAGCATGCTGTATCCCGGCGCCGAGCTCGGCGAGCTTGGCAAAAAAGTTGGGAAAGGTCTTGCGCACGCACGCGGGATTTCGCAGGCGGATTCCAGGAACCCGCAACCCCAACATGCCAAAGCACATTGCGATCCGATGATCACCGTAGGTTTCGATCTCTGCCCCGCGCAGGGGGCTGGGATCAATCGTGAGCGAGTCGCCAATCTCCTCCACGTGCGCGCCGCATTTGATGAGCTCGGTCCGCAGGGCTTCGACCCGTTCGCATTCCTGGACCCGCAACCGACCCAGGTCGACGAACCGGGTCGCGGATGGCGCAAAGGGCGCGAGCACGATGGCGGTCATGATGCTGTCGGCAAGATCTGTGCTGCGCGACAAGACGGGCTGCCAGGCCTGTTCAAGCACGAGATGACGAAATTTCTGGTCGGCCTGCATGCCGCTGGTCGGGGCGGGTCTTACGGTGACACGGCTCCCACTGTCACGCAGAAGCCAATGAGCCCCCCAGAAATAGCTGGCAGCGGACGCATCTGGCTCGACGTCATACACGCCTCCGTCCCAAGGAAAGTCGTTCACCAGGCGCCGTGTCATCTCGACATACGGCAATTCATCCTCGTTGCCGCCGGTGACGCGCACTTTCCAGCCCCCGATCCGTTCAGACAGAAGCAATGCCGACGCAAACTGCGAGCTCTCTTCGACACTCACGCTGCATGTTGCGCCGGGACGGGGGCCGTTGCCGTGAATGACGGCGGGGAGGCGGTCGTTTGCGCTGTCGATGTCATAGCCGAGCTCGCGCAAGGCATGGATGAGGGCGGCCTGCGGCCGCTCGTGCATGCGCGGGACACCGCTCACGCGCCAGGTGCCTTGGCCGAGACACAAGAGTGGCGGCAAGAAGCGCGCAGCCGTGCCGGCATTCTCGACGAAAAGCTCAAGCGGCTGCGCCGGCGTGCCGGCATTGGGGATTTTTCCGCCGCATCCATGAACCTTGAGGGTGCAGTTGGCCGGCTCGGCTGGATCATCCGCGACCTCGATACGGAATCCCAATCGCTTGAGACAGTTCACCATCGCCTGCGTGTCCTCGCTCCAGAGGGCACCGCGCAGGACGACCTCATTGTTCGCAAGAGCTGCCAAAATCAAGGCACGGTTGGTGAGGCTCTTGGAGCCCGGCAGGACGACGGTTGCATCGGTCCGGCGGCGCGGAGGAATTATCTCGATGAGGTCCGGCAGCATGGTTGGAGAACTATGCGTCGCGCCCGCCACTTCCGCAATGGTCGAAAGCTGCCCTCGGCAGCCAGTATGCCCCGGGCGGCTCAACTCTCGGAGGCGGACGTGTCGGCGCGCTCAGTTAGAGTCCGCAACGAGCTACAGGCGGACGAACAGTCATACGGCATCAGGCGGCAGCAACACCTTCGATTTCGATCAAGAGACCATCCGCAAAAAGGCGTGAGACTTCTACTAGCGTGATCGCGGGGGCAGCCGCCGGTTCGACGCTCTTCAGGAACCGATCTCTAGCGCGCCGGTATGCGGCCAATGTGTTCATGTCTCGTACGAACACAGTTAGCTTGACTAGGTTCGCCGCCGTGCATCCGACGGATGCAAGAGCCTGGGAGACATTATGAAATGCTTGGTCGGCCTGAGCTTCGAGATCACTACCCCCGACCAGCTCTCCGTGAGCGTCAAGAGCTGCTTGACCCGAGAGGAATATCAGCCGACTAGCTCTGACATCGACGATCTGAGAGTATCCCGGCGGAGTCTCCAATCCGGCAGGATTGATATATTTGATTTCTGACATGGCATCCTCTCGCAGAGCGATTCCTTAGCTGCTTATAGCACCACAACTCGCGGTTGCAACGGATCATTCGCGGCGCTTTGCCGCTGCTCGATCAGGTCCGGTCTGCCCCCGCTAGCGGACAGATGATCAAGTCCGATTTTCGTCGGTATGGGCCACAGATCATCTAGTAGTTATCGCGAACTAAGCTGGCGAAGGTCGATGGGGGAGCTTGCAGTGCCCCAACAATCGTTGGGAGTTGCGAATACTTGCAAGCAGCGAAGAGCGAGAAAGCTCCGCATGGTGCAGCTTATGAGGGGAAGCAGCCTTAGCGCCGGTTTCATATCCTTCATACTTGGAGGAATGACGACGCCTCCACAGGCAGACGAGGGTCCCGATTTCGTGACTCAGACGCTTGCATCGCACAGCTACGAGATTCCTCGCGACTTGATTGAGATGATTTACAAGCCGGATTACAGCGGAGTCGCCAATCGAAATCCAAACTGGTCGCATGATCCGGTGGTGCGCCTCGCGTTGCAGTGGCCAGAATTTACGGCGCCTACGATCAGCGATCCGCAAGGCTATGGGTCAAAATGCGAAGAACTCAGATTGAGCAAATCTGGTCCGTTCTGGCGCGAGGAGCGGACCTCCGTCAGACGCGACCCAACTTCCAGATGGACCAGGGGCTGACCTACCGGCAACCGTGTCTAATTGATCCCGAACAGACCGTTAAAGTTGGCTATTGCCGTCGCGAGGTCATGCCGTCTGACATTCGTCCGCGTCCGCTCCCAGCCTCGTTTGAACGAGATCGACACTTGCTCTGGATTCGATCGAACGCGACAGTCCGTCTTCCACCATAACTCGCCGAGCTCAATTTCCGCCAAATCTCGATGATGATACGCGCGCTCGATTGATTGAAAGATCTTCTTCGCGTCATCGATCGAGAGCGCAAATGACTGTATGACTTCGGAGCCCCCGCTGCCTACTGACACCAGTTCCACTTCCGCCTCCGGAACTGACACAAGGAAGTATACTCCTCGCGTCAATTCGACTCGTGTGAACGTGCTGAGATACGATGATCTCCGCGAGCGGCGCTCGGAGATTTCGTTTCCCAAGAACCGCGCAAGCGTTCGCAGCAAAATAATCATCTTCCGAAGGCACATGAACGGTATCTTGACCAAAATCAACGGCGATAGCATGGCGTCATGCTAGCAACCTGATCGCGAGCTGCAAACTGCTCCTTAGCTCGATCAGGTGCGCTTCGGGGCGCGATCAGCTACCCCAGCCTCCCCCTGAGCGTGTCCCGTCATGGCCCAAAAGCGAACGCTCGGACCTATGAGTATGCGCGCTCGTGGCGCTCCGAGTCTGCCGTCTCTGGGAGGGCACTAAACGGCGAAACCGGGGAACACCTTCCGTCTCATCTAGCGCTGGGAACGAGATTAGTGCTGAGCGTTTGATAGCAAGGTGCGCGCTCCGGCTGCTCGGCGCGCGGTGGCCTGACCGAAAGCGCCTATGATGCCTTCTTCTGATGAACCCGATGTTCTCGACTGCCTCGTCATCGGAGGCGGGCCGGCCGGGCTCACCGCCGCGCTTTATCTGGCGCGCTATAGGCGGTCGGTCGCGGTCTTCGATGCCGGCCGCAGCCGGGCAGAATGGATCCCGAGGAGCCGCAATTACCCCGGCTTCCCGTCCGGCATTTCCGGCCATGAGCTCCTTGTCTTGCTGAGCACGCAGGCATCCTCCTACAACATCTCGCTCATCAGCGCCCGCGTGGACAGTCTTGCTCGAAGCGGCGATTTGTTCGAGGCCAGCTTCGAGGGCGGCACGGCATTGACGCGAAGCGTTCTTCTGGCCACCGGCATCGTCGATATCGAACCCGAGATCGACGGGCACGATGAGGCCGTGCATCGCGGCCTGATCCGCTACTGCCCCGTTTGCGACGGGTTCGAGGCGGCCGACAAGCGCATCGGCGTCTATGGCGCAGGCACTGGCGCGGTGAACAAGGCAAAATTCCTGCGCAGCTACTCGCGCGATGTCGCTCTCGTTCTCTCGGACGACGAGGTCCTCGACGAGGAGGATCTCCGCGCATCCGGCATCAGGCTGATCCGCGCTCCCGATCGATTGCGCATCGAAGAGCGGAGCATCGTTGCCGTGTGCAATGAGGGGGAAACGACGTTTGATGTGTTCTATCCGGCGCTCGGCTGCAACGCCGGCTCGAGCCTTGCAAGCCGCCTTGGCGCCGAGTGCAATGATGTGGGATGCCTCGAGGTGGACGCGCATCAGCAGACGACGGTGCCGGGCATCTACGCGGCGGGCGATGTCGTTTCCGATCTTCACCAGATCGCGGTCGGCACCGGCCACGCGGCGATCGCGGCCACCCACATTCACAAGACATTGCCGCCCAATCCCCGGTGAGAGGGACCTGAACGGCTAGTCTCGCTTGTCGAACCCTCGCCCCAATGTCTGCCGCCGCATCGATCTCGGCTCGGACACCCCAAGCTGTCCGTCCCCATCGCTAGGGACAGACACCAGCGGCCGAGTTCGTTACCCTTGCCTGAAAGCGACGAGAAACCCGGGGAGACCGCCTTGAGCACCGCGCCGCGCATCGACATCGACCCGGCCGCGTTCTGGGCCGACCCCTATCCGATGCTTGCCAAGATGCGCAAGGAGGCGCCGATCGCGTTCGTGCCGCAGCTCGGCTCGACGCTGCTGACCAGTCGGGACGACATCTCGATCTCCGAGAAGCAGATTGACGTGTTCTCCTCGCACCAGCCCGCCGGCCTGATGAACCGGCTGATGGGCCACAACATGATGCGCAAGGACGGCGAGGCGCATCAAATCGAGCGGCGGGCCATGTTTCCGACCGTGTCGCCGAAGACGGTGAAGGCGCACTGGACGGCGCTGTTCCAGGCCCATGCCGACCGCATTCTCGATGCGATCGAGCCCGGGCGGATCGACCTCATGCGCGACTTCGCGCTGCCGTTCTCCGGCGAGTGCCTGAAGTCGATCACCGGCCTCACGAACATCGGCTTTGCGGACATGGATGCGTGGTCGCAGGGCATGATCGAGGGCATTGCCAATTACGGCGGCGATCCCGCGATCGAGGCGCGCTGTCATGCCGCGACGTCGGGCATCGATGCCGCCATCGACGACATCCTGCCGGTGATGCGCAAGCGCCCGGATCAGAGCATTCTCGGCGTGCTGCTCGCCTCCGGCATGCCGATGGAGAGCGTGCGCGCCAATGTCAAGCTGGCGATCTCGGGCGGTCAGAACGAGCCGCGCAAGGCGATCGCCGGCACCGTGTGGGCGTTGCTGACCCATCCCGAGCAGCTCGATCTCGTGCGCAGGGGCGAGGTGACCTGGCTGCAGGCGTTCGAGGAATATGCCCGCTGGATCTCGCCGATCGGCATGTCGCCGCGGCGCATCGCCAAGCCGTGGACCATTCGCGACGTCTCCTTCGAGCTCGATGAGCGCGTGTTCCTGATGTTCGGTTCTGCCAACCGGGACGAGAAGCATTTCGAGCGCGCCGACGAATTCGACGTGCGGCGCGATACTTCGAAGAGCGTCGCCTTCGGCGCCGGCCCGCATTTCTGCGCCGGCGCCTTCGCCTCGCGCGCGATGATCGCCGACGTCGCGCTGCCGACCTTGTTCGCACGCGCCGGCCGCATCGAGATCGCCGACGATGAGCCGGTGCGGTTCGGCGGCTGGGCATTCCGCGGGCTGCAGAACCTGCCGGTGAGGTGGGTGCACTAGCTTGAAGAGCGCGCCCTTGCCGCAATTGCGGTGTCATCGCCCGGCCAGTGCGCAATTGCGCACCAGGACCGGGCGATCCAGCACTCCGGGACAGGTGTGGTTGAGTCGATGAGCCGCGGCGTACCGGATTTCCCGCCTTCGCGGGAATGACAGCGAGGCCGGCGGACGCAGCTCCGCGCTCCATCCCAGCGCCGTCATGATGCCATCATGCTCCTGTTTTGCCCGACGGGTCAAAGAGAATTTCGGATAATTCGTAGGTTGTGGTTTGCCTGCTCCGGCTACTGTGCATGGGGTTGTTTTCGCGTTTTCGTTCCTCTGGTGCGAGCTCTCACGTTCCCGTGCGGAAAAAATCCCCCTGTATCATCGCGCGCGCTTGAAAGATTAATCATGAATCTCGCCACGCGCGCAGTGCTCGCATCGCTATTTTCCTGATCGTCTCGACACGTCTCCTGCTCCGCACCATCATCCTGCAAACATCAACGATGACGGCCGCACGCGGCCGGGAGCCTGGAATGCAACGTCGTGACTTTCTGAAACTATCCGCTGGCACAGCAGCCGCGTCAATGTTCGCGCCGCGCGTCCGTGCGCAGGGCGTGCCGAAGGAAATTCGTATCGGCTACCAGAAGACCGGCGTGCTGGTCATCACGCGCCAGCGGGCGACGCTGGAAAAACATTTCGCATCCCAGGGCATCGAGGTGAAATGGGTCGAATTCTCATCGGGGCCGCCGATGATGGAGGCGATGAATGTCGGCAGCGTCGATTACGGTGCGGTCGGCGATTCGCCGCCGGTGTTCGCGCAGGCCGCCGGTGCCGCCATCGTCTATGCCGCCGGCCAGCCCATCACCAACGGCCAGGGCATCCTGGTGCCCAAGGATTCGCCGATCCGTTCCATCGCTGACCTGAAGGGCAAGCGCATCGGCTTCACCAAGGGCTCCAGCGCCCACAATCTCGTGGTGCAGACGCTGGAGAAGGCGGAGCTCACCTACGCCGACATCACCCCGGTCTATCTGACGCCGCCGGACGCAGGTCCCGCCTTCGCCAATGGCAGCATCGAGGCCTGGGCGATCTGGGATCCATACTTTGCGATCGGCGAGACCAAGCAGAACGGCCGCATCCTGATCAACGCGCGCGAGGTGACCAAGACCAATTCGTTCTACATCGCCAACCGCGAGTTCGCGCAGAACCACAGCGCGATCCTGCAACAGATCGTCGACGTGACCACCGCCACAGGCCAATGGGCCGAACAGCACCGCGACGAGGTCGCAAGGTCGCTGGCGGCGATCACGGGTGTTCCACTGGATATCCAGACGGTCGCGGCCGATCGCGCGAATTTCGTGATCGGCCCCCTGACCGACGACATCGTCACGACGCAGCAGGGCGTCGCCGACCGCTTCTATAAGCTCGGCCTGATTCCGAAGCCGATCGTCATCCGCGACATCGTCTGGCGCAACCCGGCAGCCTGACCGTGCCGATCCATCTCCCCAATTCAGGAGGCTTGAACATGAGGCGTATCAGTCAGCGCCTGATCGCGGCCATCGTGCTGTCGATCGGCATCGTCGCCGCGGCGGTCGGCACGTCCTACGGTCAGGACAAGATCGTCCGCATCGGCTATCAGAAATACGGCAAGCTGGTGCTGCTCAAGAGCAAGGGCACGCTGGAGCCGAAGCTGGCTGCCGCCGGTTACAAGGTGGTGTGGACCGAATTCCCCTCCGGTCCGCCGCTGCTCGAAGCGCTCAACGTCGGCGCGGTCGATTTCGGCAACACCGGCGAGGCCCCACCGATCTTCGCGCAGGCCGCCGGCGCCCCGATCCAGTACGTCGCCTATGAACCGCCGGCGCCGAAAGGCGAAGCCATCCTGGTGCCCAAGGAGAGCCCGCTCAAATCGGTCGCCGATCTCAAGGGCAAGAAGGTCGCGCTCAACAAGGGCTCCAACGTCCACTATCTCCTGGTCAAGGCGCTGGAGAAGGCGGGGCTGAAATACTCGGAAGTCGAGCCGGTCTTCCTTGCGCCGGCCGATGCGCGCGCCGCCTTCGAGCGTGGTGCGGTCGATGCCTGGGTGATCTGGGATCCGTTTCAGGCGGCGGCGGAAGCCGCCACCGGCGCGCGCACGCTCGCCGACGGCAGCGGCGTCGTTGCCAACTACCAGTTCTATTTCTCCTCGAGGAAATTCCTCGGCGATAACCCCGAGATCGTCGACATCGTGCTCGCCGAACTCAGCACGATCGACGATTGGGCCAAGGGCGATATCCATGCCGTGGCCGAGCAGCTCGCTCCGGCGATCGGCTTGTCGGTGCCCGTGGTGGAGGTCGCGCTGAAGCGACAGGCCTATGGCATCAAGCCGATCACGGATTCCGTCGTCGCCGACCAGCAGCAGGTGGCCGATACGTTCTTCGCGCTGGGCCTGATCCCCAAATCCATCAATATCTCCGAGGTGGCTCGGAAGTCAGGGTCATGAGCGAAGTCATGAGCAAGCAAGCAAACGCCAACATTCTCTGGTTCCTTCCGACCCACGGCGATGGCCGTTATCTCGGCACCGGCATCGGCGGCCGCGAGGTCAATTTCAACTATCTGCGCCAGATCGCGCAGGCCGCCGACCAACTCGGCTATTACGGCGTGCTGCTGCCGACCGGGCGGTCCTGCGAGGATTCCTGGATCGCCGCCTCGAGCGTGGCGCCATTCACCGAGCGGTTGCGCTATCTCGTCGCCGTGCGCCCGGGCCTGCAATCGCCGACCGTCGCCGCACGCATGACCGCGACGCTCGATCGCGTCACCAACGGCCGGCTGCTCGTCAACGTCGTCACCGGCGGAGATCCCGTCGAGAACAAGGGCGACGGCATCTTCCTCGGCCATGACGAGCGTTACGAAGTCACCCGCGAATTCCTCGGCGTCTATAGCGATCTGCTCGCGGGCAAGACCGTCAATGTCGAGGGCAAGCACATCCGCGTCGAAGATGGCAAGTTGCTGTTTCACCCCGTGCAGTCGCCGCGGCCGCCGCTCTATTTCGGCGGCTCGTCGGACGCGGGCATCGACGTCGCGGTCGACACCGTCGACAAATATCTCACTTGGGGCGAGCCGCCGGCGCTGGTCGCCGAGAAGGTGGCGAAGGTGAGGGACATCGCGGCCGCTCGGGGCCGCAAACTCTCCTTCGGTATCCGGCTGCATGTGATCGTTCGCGAGTCCAACGAAGAGGCCTGGCGTGCGGCGGGCGAGCTGATCAAGCATGTCAGCGACGAGACCATCGCGGCCGCGCAGAAGAACTTTGCCCGCATGGACTCGGTCGGCCAGCAGCGCATGGCGCAGCTGCACGGCGGCAAGCGCGACAAGCTCGAGATCGCTCCGAACCTCTGGGCCGGTGTCGGCCTCGTGCGTGGCGGCGCCGGCACGGCGCTGGTCGGCGATCCCCAGACGGTCGCCGCGCGTATCAAGGAGTATCAGGACATCGGGATCGATACGTTCATCATGTCGGGCTATCCGCATCTGGAGGAAGCCTATCGGTTCGCCGAGCTGGTCTTCCCGCTGCTGTCGCTGGAGCAGCCGAGCAACGTGACCAGGCTGCACTTCAACGGCGGCCCGTTCGGCGAGTCGGTCGGCAGCGACTACCGTCCGCAGCACAGGGTGTCGCAATCATGAGCCTGATCGACAGCGTCTCTCTTCCCCGCAACTTCCGCCTGACGCGGATGGATGGCCTGATCCAGTGGATCCTGCCGCTTGCCATTATCGCGATCTGGCAGGTCGCGACCGTGACCGGCTTCGTGCCGACCCGCGTGCTGCCGGCGCCGAGCGACGTCGTGCTCGCCGGCTGGAAGCTGCTGCTCTCCGGCGAACTGATCCGCAACATCTGGGTCTCGTTCTGGCGCGCCTCGATCGGCTTTTTGATTGGCGGCAGCATCGGTTTCGCTTTCGGGCTCGCCAATGGCTTGTCGCAACTCTCGGCCAGGCTCACCGACACGATGCTGCAAATGGTGCGCAACTTGCCGCATCTGGCGCTGATCCCGCTCGTCATCCTCTGGTTCGGCATCGACGAGAGCGCAAAGCTGTTCCTGGTGGCGCTCGGCGTATTCTTCCCGATCTACCTCAACACGCTGCACGGCATTCGCACCGTCGATCCGCAGCTGATCGAGATGGGCCGCATCTACGGCATGAGCGATGGCGAACTGTTCCGCCGCGTCATCTTCCCGGGCGCGCTGCCCTCGATCTTCGTCGGCATCCGCTTCGCGCTCGGCATCATGTGGTTGACCCTGATCGTCGCCGAAACCATCGCCGCGTCCTCAGGGCTCGGCTACATGGCGATGCAGGCGCGCGAGTTCATGCTGATCGACGTCGTCGTGCTTTCGATCCTGATCTACGCGCTGCTCGGCAAGCTCGCCGACAGCGCCTCCCGCGTGCTGGAGCGGGCGACGCTCGCCTGGCACCCCGCCTTCCAGAAACGTTGAGAGTGACAATGCAGACAGCGCTTCGTACGGCCTTTTCCGAGAGCGAACTCGCCAGCCGCGCCAATTTCGTACCCCATGCCCGCGCGGCACGCGAGGAGCGGCCGGTTCACACCAGCGGCCTGCCGCTCAGCATCCGCGGCTTGCGCAAGTCCTTCGGCGACAATGAGGTGCTGCGCGGCATCGATTTGCACATCCCGGTCGGCCAGTTTGTCGCGATCGTCGGCAAGAGTGGCTGCGGCAAGAGCACGCTGCTGCGCCTCATCGCCGGCCTCGAAAAGATTGACGCCGGCAGCATCAGCTTTGGCGACGAAGTCCAGGCGGAAGACATCCGCGTGATGTTTCAGGAGCCCCGGCTCTTGCCTTGGGCGCGGGTGCTGGCCAATGTCGAG
>Ga0102590_1002606_pt1 | contig 20806 bp, 19 predicted proteins | sample AraplaMF_Col_mMF_FD_76859 | JGI IMG/M metagenome (GOLD analysis project Ga0102590, IMG submission 76859) | Arabidopsis root microbial communities from the University of North Carolina, USA - plate scrape MF_Col_mMF | ecosystem: Host-associated > Plants > Roots > Endosphere | place: USA...
TGGAGCGCGTCCACCAGACGGTGTGGCGACGCGTTCCGAAGCGCTCTCTCAGCTGCGACGAATCTGTTCACGATGTCGGATACGCCATTCTTCCTCTAGTACGACCCCGGGTCCGCGTCCCGCAGGGGGGTGCGCGCCCGGGCGCCGGTGTCCCTATCTATCGTTGTGCCTGAGCTGTGGCCTCGGCAGGCCGACACCATCCGAGAAGTCTGGGAGAGTGAGTAGGTGACTTCCTCCAGCCCACGTCCGGAGCCCAGTGAGGTGGCCCGTGTGACCTCGGAGGCGGCGGAGCTGCTGGAAGTCCTGTGGGGACGCGCATCGACGGCCCCGGTCTCCGCCTCCCAGCTGCGGGTGCTCTTCATCCTCGAGCACAACGAGGGCATCAACCTGCGTACGCTCGCCGACGCCCTCGGCTCGACCCCTCCGTCGACGAGCAGGCTGTGCGACCGGCTGCAGGCCGTCGGGTACATCGAGCGCGTGGCCAGTTCGACCAGCCGGCGCGAGCTGCGCCTGTACCTCAGCCGTCGGGGCGGATCGTTTCTCGCCGAGCTGCGGTCGCGTCGTGAGCACGCGCTGGAGTCCGTGCTGGCCCAGATGCCGGCGGCCAAGCGCACGGCGCTCCTGCAGGGCCTCGAGGCATTCGTCACCACTGCGGCGGCCCAGCTGCACGAGGTCGACGGAGCCGACGCCCGCACGGCGTGATCCGGGGGAGGACAGCTCCTCCCCGCGGGGACGCCGAGAGCGCGCCGCGGTCTGTCGGCGCAGGCAGAAGGCTCCGCCCACCGCAACATCCCAGTTCCCTCCATACGTTCGACGACCCACACTTTGTTGCCTGGTGACTACAGTTGTCAAACGGCAAGTGTTGCCGCCGTGTAAGCCGCCCGCGTGCGCGAACGCCCACGTGGGCGGCGAGGGGGCTGTGCGGGCGGTGTCCTGCGTAGGAGCCCCCGGGCTACGGCCTGCTCAGCGTGTCGCTCGTCCCCGTGAGGGCCTCGTCGACGCTCGCGAAGGAGGGCACCGTGAGGCTGACGCCCGTGAGATCGAGGATGCGCCGCACCGCCGGGGCCGGGGCTATCAGTCCCACGGAGCCTTCGACCTGCCTGGTCTCCTTGTAGGCGCGGAGAATGATGTTGATGCCGGACGAGTCCATGAACGGCACCGCCGACAGATCGAGCAGCAGATGCCGTCGACCGTGGTGCACCTGGTTGGCGAGGTGATGGTGCAACTCCGTCGCCGTGTCCACATCCAGGAAACCCTTCACGACGACCAGCGCGACATCCTCGCGGGGCATCGTCACATCGATGGACAGGGGGGTCTGCTCAGCCGACACAATGTCCTCCCATGGTTACGACGAGCGTGCGGGGCTCCGCCTACCCCGGAGCGAGCACCGGATGCAGCGCCGGCCACGCTCCGGCAGTGATCAACATCTCGCCGCCGGGACGGTGCCCGGCGGCGATTCCGGCACCAGGTACCCCTCGGACCGCCCACCACACCTGCCTGTGGCGGACCTGCGGCAGATGTGGCGCACGGTGCCGCGCGTACTGATCCCGGCGGATGAAAATCGGGCACGCGGCGGACGCATACTTCGTCCGTGGCCGGGCACCAGATCGCAGACCGCTCGTGGGCGCCCACCCCCCTTGGTGCCCCCGAGCCGTCCGGCCCCGCCCTTGCCATCCCCCCCGGCATGCGGCGGGGCCGGCTCTTTTCCGTCCGGCCGGACACGGGGACGTGCCCTCCGGCGGTCGCCGGAGGGCGGGCGCGTTCGCTCCGGCTACCGCGGGTCGTGGGCCTGCGAGGGATCCGGCGCAGACGGCGGAAGCGCGGTGGGCTCCCCGCCCGGCCCGGCCGACGCGGACTCGCCGTCCGAAGTGCCGGTGCCCGGCGCGCGGTCCTCGGCGCCGGGACGGAGCAGTCTGGCGCCCTCGCGCACTCGGTCCAGGGGTTTGGCCAGGGAACGCAAGGAGAAACCTTCCCGCTTGCGCGGCTCCTGCCGTGGCGCCGGAAGGGAGCCGAAGGACTCCTGATAGGCCGCCAAAGCCTCATGGGCGAGGTCGGCCGCCTCCCGGTACAGATCCCGCGACTTCGTCATGGCGTCGAGGGCCTCGGCGTAGGCGGCGGCCTGTTGGCGCGCCATCGCCAGTTCCTCCTCCAGGGTCGTCAGGTGCCATTGCTCGCGCAGTCGGGTCAGCGCCTCCTGCGCCCCGTCGGGCAGCGGCGACGGCGACCGGGCGGCACGGCATACCGTCTCGATGAGTTCCATGGGCAGCGAGCCGTCGAGGAACACCGAACGGACGCTGAAGTTCCGGTCGTCCGCGCCGGCCGTGGCCGGACCCCGGGGGAGCACCACGGCGCCCCCGCGCGGCACCCGCACCCCCAGGTCGTAGAGCGCCCAGTTCACCACCTGGAACTGCTCGGGTGCGGCCCGGTGCTCGACGACGCGATGGCGCAAGGCCGTCGGCAGCAGGGACGCCAGCGGGCGCAGCCCCCGCTCGTCCGGGGTCATCGCCTCGTGGACCACCACATGGATGCTCCACGAGCGGCGTGCGCAGTCCTTGAGCAGACGCCGAAGCGCACGGTCGTCCGCCGGGAGGCGGTTGATGCCCCGGAAGCGAAGACCCGGGACAACGTCGTGGTCCCAGGGGGCGTCGGCGTCCTCCGGCCAGAAGACCGTGGCCGGCGAGGGCCAACCCGGGTCCCAGGGCCGGTCCGCCTCGGCCACGAGCACCCAGGTCCGCTCGTCGTCCCCGAGGTCGGGCGCCGGCTCGATGTTCAGCCGGGCCCGCACCACGATGTCGTCGTCGACCAGCCAGCGGGCCTCGAAGGAACGATGGGCCGCGTCGTCGTCCGAGCCGTCGAACTCGAGATGGTCCTGGACGCCCTCGCTGCTCCGGAGCTCCCGCAGCCGACGACGGACGGTCTCCTCGGCGCCCGGGCCGGGATACCGCCCGCGTGCAAGCCACACGGTGTCGGGGACCGTGTCGGGGACGGTGGGGGACTTTGCCATGAACCACTCTGCGGGGGTGAGGACGGGGGACGCCTCCCAGTATGGTCCGCGCACAGCGCGGGCCCGGAGGTGAGATCGGTCATGATCGCTTGTTCCACCGTAGTGCCCGGCCATGCATTGATGTACGCCACATCGACGAGACACGCCTTCCGTCGCCAGGAATCGACTCCAACGGACAGTGTCCGGTCAGGTGGACTCCGTGACTGCCGAAGTGGCCCTCCTTGGTTGCTCAGGGACCCCGTTACGCGTGATTCCATTGTTCGATCAACCGATTCTGTTGCGGGGGTCTTGTCTCAGTGCGGAAATCCGCCGTACGGTCCACGCCATCACGTGTCGCCGGAAGTCTGAGGTACACCATGGACCGCGCCCGACTGCGCCGGCTCCTCGCCCGCGAGAGTGCCGAAGCCCAGGAACTGAACCCGCGTTCGAAGGCCGCCTACGAACGCGCCGACCATCTCTTCGGCCGGGTGCCGATGACGTGGATGAACAAGACCGCGGGAGCGTTTCCGCGCTATCTGGCCGCAGCCCGCCGTGCTCGCGTCACGGACATCGACGGTCACGACTACATCGACTTCTGCCTCGGTGACACCGGCGCGATGGCCGGTCACTCGCCCGACGCGGTCGCCGCGGCGGTGCAGCGGCGCTTCACCGAGCTGGGTGGTGCCACCGCGATGCTGCCCACGGAGGACGCCGAGTGGGTCGGCGCGGAACTGACCCGGCGTTTCGGATTGACGCGCTGGAGTTTCTCCCTGACGGCGACCGACGCCAACCGGTGGGCGATACGGCTCGCCCGGGCGGTCACCGGCCGCCCGAAGATCCTCGTGAACAGCTACAGCTACCACGGCAGCGTCGACGAGTCGCTGATCGTGGTGGGCCCCGACGGGCGTGGGGCCGCTCGGCCCGGCAATGTGGGCGCGCCCTGTGACGTCACCCTGACCAGCCGGGTGGCCGAGTTCAACGATCTCGCCGGGCTGGAACGGGAGCTCGCCCACGGTGATGTGGCGGCCGTCCTCATGGAACCCGCACTCACCAACATCGGGATCGTCCTGCCGGAGCCTGGATACCTCGAAGGCGTCCGCGAGTTGACCCGGCGGTACGGCACCCTGCTGATCAACGACGAGACCCACACGTTCTCCGCCGGTCCCGGAGGCTGCACCGCGGCGTGGGGTCTGGAGCCGGACATGCTCACCATCGGCAAGGCGATCGGCGGCGGCGTTCCGACGGGTGCGTACGGGCTGTCCGCGGAGCTGGCGGAGCAGCTGCTCGGCCGTGCGGACCTGGACCTCGTCGACATGGGAGGTGTCGGAGGCACACTGGCCGGCAACGCGCTGTCGGTCGCCGCGACCCGGGCGACCCTCGAACACGTCCTCACCGACCAGGCGTTCGCCGCTATGGACGAGCTCTCGAGGCGATTCGAGGCCGGTGTGCGGGCCGGGATCGAACGATGGAACCTGCCCTGGTCGGTCTCGCGGCTCGGCGCCCGCAGCGAATACCGCTTCGCGTACCCGGCCCCGCGCACCGGTACGGAGTCCGCGGCCGCCTCCGACACCGACCTGGAGGACTACCTCCATCTGTATCTGGCCAACCGGGGACTGCTGCTCACGCCGTTCCACAACATGGCGTTGATGTGCCCGGCGACCACCGACAAGGACGTCGACACCCACACCGAGGTGTTCGGCGCAGCCCTGTCCGAGCTGTTCGGCTGACGCGGCTCGCCCGGCGGGGCAGCCACCACAGGAAAGGAAGAGCGTGGACGAGATCGACCGGGCCATTCTTCGTGAGCTGCAGACCGACGGCCGCATCGCCTACTCCGACCTCGGTCCCCGGGTCGGCCTCTCCGCCTCCGCGGCCCGTCAGCGTCTGCAGCGGCTCCTCGACTCCAAGGCCGTCCAGGTGGTCGGGGTCACCGATCCCATGCGGATGGGAGGCCAGGCGATGGCCCTGCTCGGAGTCGGGGTCGACGCGGACCCCCGTGCAGTCGCTGAGGAGTTGGCCGCCCACCAGGAGGTCGTCTACTCGGTGCTTACGTCGGGAGGGTTCGACCTGTTCGTGGAGGTCGTCTGCGCGGGGCCCCGTGAACTGCTCGATTTCGTCAACGACGTGGTGCGGGAGACCGAAGGCGTCGTACGGATCCAGTCCTTCCCGTACTTCGGCATTCATACCCACCGGTTCCTGTGGAATGTGGGTTAGGGGGAGTTGTGCGACGTTCCGAACTGCGAGCGGCGATAGCATGTCAAAGTGCCCCTCCGGGAACGTAGTTGTGCATGAACAGTCCGTGACGGGGCACTCGGCTCGACAATCGAGAGAGAGGGCCTGGTCGTGCTCGTTCCGGATTCGAAGGTCGTCAGAGAGCTGCTGACCCGGTACGCCTCCCTGCAGATCGCTCTCGCCGAACGGGAGACGCCCGAAAGGGTGCGGGAGCTCGATGATGTCAGCTACACGCTGTGCATCATGATGGGGACCCGGAGTGTGTTCGACGCGATCTCGGCGGCGGACGCGCTGCTCGTCGCGGAGGCCGGGATCGTCGGCGCCCAGGAGTCGGACGGTGAGAGCGGGCTGCCGGTGCCGGCGTGACCGGGTGACGATCGCCACCGAACCGGGATCACCGCGCCACGGCGGGGGTCGCGGGGCGGTGAGTCCGGAGCGGAGGCGTCAGGGCAGCAGCTTGTCGAGCGCGGCGTGTCCTTCGGAGGCGAGTTTGCGCTCGGCCCACGCCAGAGCGCTGGGGGTGATGTCCCTGCCCGAGGCGAGGACCAGGTCGTCCGGTGAAGTCTCCGTGGGGGCAACGTGCAGCAGATCGTCCGGAGTGGCGTGATCATCGGACGGACGACGAGACGCATCAGGCTGTGACGTCGACATCTTGTCTCCTATGCGAGTCGATCCGCAGTGGTGGCACCCGCCGACCGTCGCGGGGGGACACCACCTTTCCCTTACTTTTCATCGAGATGATGCCGCGCGCATCCCGAGAGGCCAGGCCTCGCCGGACATGAAGCCGACCGTGATCGAGCCTTCACACAACGTGAGTTGACGTTCGGTGTGCGAGAGGGTGCATGGCGACGGATACCTGCCCGGCTGAGACGTCGTGCACCTCCCGGGCGGGGTGGCGAGCCAGTACAAGGTGCGGAGCGACGGACCGTACACCGCACTTCATGCGGCGTACGGTGGACGCATGGACATGGACGCACTGGACCGCGCCCTGCTGCGCGAGCTGCAGGACGACGCACGGCAGACGAACCGGGACCTCGCGGCCAAGACCGGTGTGTCACCGTCCACCTCGCTCGAGCGGGTGCGGCTGCTGCGTGAGCGGGGGGTCATCACGGGCTACCACGCTGCCGTGGAGCTGGAGGCGCTGGGCCGTCCGGTACAGGCCCTGATCGCGGTCCGGATCCGGCCGCCGGCCCGCCCGGTCATCGAGGGCTTCCGCGAGTGGGCCGCCCGACTGCCGGAGACCATCGGGCTGTTCGTCACGTCCGGTTCCCACGATTTCCTCATCCACATCGCCGTCCCGGACGTCAACGGCGTCTACGCCTTTGTCATCGACCGGCTGACCGAGCGCCGCGAGGTCGCCGACGTGCAGACCACGCTGGCGTACGAACATGTCCGCTCGCGCCGCATCGAACCCGCCGCGGAACGGCCGCGCGACCGGCGCAAGGGCCGCTGACGCACAAAGGGGCGAGGCCGCACATGTGGTGCCGTGGGCCCGGGATCGCCGCACGACGTACGGAGCCGCGCCTCCCGCGTACCCCTCTTCCGAGCGAAGTTCGGCCACGATGTCCCGCGCCCGCATAGACGCCTACGCTCTCCGTTCCAGACCGCAGAAATGCACAGGAGAGCAGACAATGACCGACGAATTGGAATCCACCGCCCCCATCGGCTTCGCGTCCGAGGAGATCGACCCGACCGTTTCGACCCGCGCGGCGCGCCTGAAGTGGGTCGTGGTCGTCGACCGCGACCTTCCGCCGGGACGCGCCGTGAACGCCGCCGTCTGCGCTGCGGCTGCCACGCAGTCGTCGGTGGCGGGACTGCTCGGTGAGGACGCGGCCGACGCCGAGGGCACCGTCCACCCGGGGCTGCCCTGGAGCGGCTGCTCGATCCTGGCCGCCGACGCGGCAGCCCTCCGCGCCATCCGTGCCAAGGCGGCGTCCTACGCGGACACGTTCGTCGCCGACATGCCGGCCCTTGCCCAGGAGACGCTGGTCTACGCGGACTACCGCGCCGCCCTGGGCAAGACCGCGGCCGAGGACGTCGCCTACTGCGCGGTGAGCATCGTGGGTCCACGCAACCGGGTCGGCAAGCTTGTCGGGAAGCTCCCCCTTCTGCCATGAGCGTCGGGTGCACGGTGTCCGCTCCGTGAGCGCCCGAACCGGCCGCCCCTGCCTCACGACACGGCGTCGACCACGGCCGCCAGCGCCGAGGCGAGTCGGGTGAGCCCGGGCCCGGCGGCCCCGGCGGGCTCCGTCATGTAGGTGTCGCGCCGGATCTCCACCATCAGTGCGGCGACCCGTGAGTCCGCACCGTAGTGCTCAAGTGGAACGTAGGTCCCGGAGAAGGGGCTGTCGACCTCCGTCCCGCCCGACTCCGCGAACGCCTCACGCGCCCGGTCGAGCAGTTCCTGCGGAGTGTGGAAGGCGTCGGTGCCCAGACACACCGGCGGGCGAGGGCCCTCGCCGTGCATCTCGTAGGGCAGCCGCTCGGTGGGGTAGGAGTGGACGTCGAGCACGACGGCCCGCCCGGTGGCCGCCAGCCGGCCGGCGACGGCCTCGGTCATCGACCGTGCGTAAGGACGGAAGTAACGGTCGATCAGAGGTTGCGGGTCGAGGTCGGCGGGGCGCAGCGCCCGGCGGTGCGTCGTGCGGGTGTACACCGCCCCCATCCCCACGGCGAGCATCTCCTCCCGCTCGTCCGGGAACCGCTCGGGGTCGACCACCAGCCGCGACAGCCGGTTGACGAATCGCCAGGGAGCGACCGCCGCGGTCTGTGCGGCGAGACCGGCCAGGACGTCGGTGTGAGCGTCGGTGATGTGGTCCAGCTCGCGGGCGAGTTCCGTGTCGTCGAGGAGGATGCCGGCCCGCACGTCCGCCGGTATCTCGCGGGCGGAGTGCGGCACATGAAGAATCACGGGGGACTCCTCGGCACCGGGCAGCAGGGCGAACGGCGCGGCGGCTCGGGACACGCAGGCTCCTTACGGTCGACGACCCGGTGACGGTACCTCCGGCCCGTCCGCGGTCCGCAACGCGGCCTTCCGCGCCCGTGCTCCGCGGTCACCCGGTCAGGGCCGCACGTGCCGCGGCCAGCGCCTGCTCGGCGTAGCCGCGGCCGAACAGCACCGTGTGCACCAGGAGCGGGAAGAGCTGGTGCAGCCCGACGCGATCCCGCCAGCCCTCGGCGAGCGGCGCCGTCTCCTGGTAGCCGTCCAGCACGCGGTCCAGATGCGGGCAGCCGAAAAGCCGCAGCATGGCCAGATCGGTCTCCCGGTGCCCGCCGTGCGCGGCCGGGTCGATGACCCAGGCATGTCCGTCGACGCCCCACAGGACGTTGCCGTTCCACAGGTCGCCGTGCAGCCGCGCGGGCGGCTCCGCGGGGCCGGCCAGTTGCGGCAGCCGCTCGCAGACCTGCTCCACCACGGCGGCCTCGGCGCGGCGCAGCGTGCCCCCGTCCACCGCACTGCGCAGATAGGGGAGCACCCGGTGCTCGGCGTACCAGAGCGGCCAGTCACCGCCCGCGACGTTGCGCATCGGGGCCAGACCGATGTACGCGTGCTCGGGGCCGTCCGGGGGCGGGGCGCCGAAGGCCGGTGCACCGGCCGCGTGCAGGGCGGCCAGGTCACGGCCGAAGCGGGCCGCCGCCCCGGCGCTCGGGCGGCCGGCCGGGACACGGTCGGTGACCAGCCATCCCGTGTCGTGGCCGTGCACGACCGGGACCCGCACCGTGCCGGCGTCCGCCAGCCAGCGCAGACCCGCCGACTCGGCCCGCATCGCGCCGGGATCCGAGCCGCGCTTCACCATCACCACATGACCGTGGTCGAGGGTCACCTCGGTGAGAGCCCCGGACATCGGGCGCTCACCCGTCACCGGGCGTCCGGTGAGCCGGGCCGCCGCGGCCCCCGGGCCTTCGGACATGGTCGGCACCTCGTCGCCTCGCTCGGGACCTCCGGGAGGAGGCCGGACCACACCGTACGACGGGGGCGGTCCCGGCCGCTCGGTCGAGGCACACGGAGGCCCCACCGGGTTCAGCGGGCGAGGGCGGTGCGGAACCACTCGATCGTGCGGCGCAATCCGTCCTCGGTGTCCACCTCGGGCTCCCAGCCGAGTTTGCCGCGGGCCTGCGTGATGTCCGGGCACAGCGCGGCCGGGTCGCCCGACGGCCGCGCGGCGAAGCGGATCTCCGAGGTGGAGCCGGTGAGTTCGCTGACGAGACGGGCCAGGCGAAGCACGGTGACCTCGGCGGGATTGCCGATGTCGACCGGGCCCCGCATGCCGTGTGCGGCCGCCGCGAGGATGCCGCGCACGGTGTCGTCGACGTAGCACAGCGACCGGGTCTGCCGGCCGTCACCGGTCACCGTGAGCGGCTGGCCGCTCAGCGCCTGCCGGATGAAGGTGGGCACGGCCCGTCCGTCCTGGCCGCGCATCCGCGGACCGTAGGTGTCGAAGAGCCGCACTATGCCGGTGTCGGTGCCCTTCGCATCCGCGTGCGCGGTGGTGAGGGCCTCTCCGAAACGCTTGGCCTCGTCGTACACGCCTCGCGGACCGACGGGGTTCACATGGCCCCAGTACCGCTCGTCCCGGGGGTTCTCCTGCGGGTGCCCGTAGACCTCGCAGGTCGAGGCGAGGATGAAGCGGGCGCCCGAGCGATGGGCGAGGTCCAGGGCGTTACGGGTACCGACACTGCCGGTGTCCATCGTGTGCAGGGGGAGCCGCAAATAGTCGGCGGGGGAGGCCGGTGAGGCGAGATGCAGCAGCAGATCGGGAGGCCGGCCGACGGTGAACCCCTTTGCGACGTCGGCCTGTATCAGCGTGAATCCGGGCCGGTCCAGCAAGTCGGACACGCTCTCGCGCCGGCCGGTGCTGAAGTCGTCCACGCAGGTGACCGCGGTGCCCGCATCCAGCAGGGTGGCGCACAGGTGCGAGCCGATGAATCCGGCGCCGCCGGTGACGACGGCGTGTTCCCACTGCCGTGACAAGGCGTTGGCCATTCACATCCTCTTCCTGTGTCGGCGACTGCGTATCGAGCGCGCTCGGCACCGGACGGCTGACGACGCGAGGGCGCCGAGTACCCCGATCAGCGTCCGTCCGCCGGACGCGGGAAGCTCGGTGGTCTACGGCAGACGGGTGATTCACGCAGAGCGAGTACCCAGGTCGGGGCCGTGCCGGTGTACGGCCGGTGCCTTGTCGGGCCACGAGGGCCGACGCCGGCCTCCGGACACGGTCAGTCGACGGGAGGTCCCGTGTCCGTGACCACGGGGGCGAACCGGGGTTCGGGCGGTTTTCGCTGGCTTGCCTCGCGCCGGGGACACTATGGAATGAGGCACAGCGCCCACCACGCGGCAGGAGCAGAGGCGTGGTATCGGCTGTGAGAGGAAGATCGGGCATGGGCAGGGCGGAGTTCTTGGGGGCAGACCAGGGCCCGGCTGCGGCCGGCCCGGCGGTGCCGCCCAGTGGCCTGCTCGATCTGCTGAACGTCGCGGCGGTGGTGCTGGACGCGGAGGGCCGGGTGGTCTTCTGGAGCCCGCAGGCCGAGGAACTGTTCGGGTACACGCCGGCCGAGGCACTCGGTGAGTTCGCAGCCCGGTTGATGGTGCACGAGGAGCACTGGGACGAGGTCATCCGGCTCTTCGGCGCGGTCATGGAGTCCGGCATCGGCTGGGCCGGAGCCTTCCCGATCCGGCACAAGGACGGCAGCACCCGCCTGGTGGAGTTCCGCAACATGCGGTTGCTGAACGACGTCGGCGAGTCCTATGCCCTCGGCCTCGCCACCGACCACGCCACCGTCATCCAGGTCGAGCGGGACGTCGCCCTGTCCGCGCGTCTGGTGTCGCAGTCCCCGATCGGGCTCGCCATCCTGGACCCCGACCTGCGCTACCTCAGCGTGAACCCGGCACTCGAACGCATCCACGGTCTGACGGCCGCCGAGCACCTCGGGCGCCGGGTCAGGGACGTCCTCACCTTCCTCGACGGCGTCGCCATCGAGCGCGTCATGCGGCAGGTCATGGAGACCGGCGAGCCGGTCGTGGACCGCTATGTCGTCGGCCGGACCCACGCCGACCCGGATCACGATCACGCCTGGTCCGTCTCGTATCACCGGCTGGAGGACTCCGGCGGGCGCATGCTCGGCATGGCCGACTCCGTCATCGACATCACCGAGCGACATCGGGCCGCCGCCGAGGTCGCGGCGGCCCGCCAGCGCCTGGCACTGATCGCCAAGGCGTCCGCCTCGGTCGGCACCACCCTGGGCCTGGAACAGACGGCGCGCGAGCTCGCCGACGTCGTCGTACCGGACCTGGCCGACGTGGCCGCGGTGGTCGTGCTCGACCGGGTCCTGGACGGCCGGAGCGCGCCGGGCGCGGCCTCGGGCCGGTTCCGCTCACTGGCGGTCAGCGCGGCCCACCCGGCGGGGACCGAGCATGCGGCCGGCCCGCTCGAGGAAGCCGCCGCGCACGACGCCGACCGACTGATCACCAGGAGCATCCAGACCCGCAAACCGGTCGTGGTCGCCCACACCAACCACCGGGATCCGCCGGGCGCCGTGCATCCGGAGGAGGCCACCCCCTTCCTCGCGGCCGCCGGGGTGCACTCCTACCTCGCCGTACCGCTGGTGGCCCGCGGCGAGGTCCTCGGCGCCCTCGACCTCAAACGCACCGACGCCGGCGGGCCCTTCACCGAGGACGATGTGTTCCTCGCCGGAGAACTGGCCGCCCGCGCCGCGGTGTCCATCGACAACGCCCGCTGGTACCAGGCCCAGCGTCAGACGGCCCTCACCCTGCAGCGCAGCCTGCTCCCCGATCCTCCCTCGTACCTGCCCGGCCTGGTGGTCGCCTGCCGCTACCAGCCCGCCGGAGCCGTCGGTGAGATCGGCGGCGACTGGTTCGACGCGATACCCCTCCAGGGGGAGAAGTCGGCCCTGGTGGTCGGCGACGTCATGGGCAGCGGGATCAAGGCCGCGGCCACCATGGGCCAGCTGCGCAGTGCCAGCCGGGCCTTCGCCGAGCTCGACCTCGCCCCCGCCGAGGTGCTCCGGCACCTCGACCATCTGACCGAGGGCGTCGAGCAGACCATCGCCACATGCATCTACTGCGTCTACGACCCCCACAGGGGCGAGTGCCAGATCTGTCTCGCCGGCCATCTGCCGCCGGCCCTCATGCGGCCCGGCCGGGCGGCGGAGCTGCTGGACCTGCCCACCGGCGCCCCGCTGGGGGTCGGCGGGGTCCCCTTCGAGACCGTCACGGTCCCCTTCCGCCCCGGCGACCAGCTCGCCCTCTACACGGACGGTCTGGTCGAGACCCGGCGCGACCCCATCGACGCCCGCCTGGACACCCTTCTCGACGCCCTCACGGCGACCCACGGCCGCAGTCCGGAGGAGGCGTGCGACTACGTCCTGGACGCCCTCCGCCCGCCGGGCGGCGAGGACGACGTCGCCCTGCTGATCACCCGAGGCAGATCCTGACGAACACCCCGGGCCGGTCGCGCCGGCTGCTCGGTCCGCCTCGGGGCACGGCAGGTGCGGGATGCCGTAGGGGAAGCTCCTCGCGGGGCTCCCGCTTGCCGGGCCGTGCGTCGGCGGTCGCCGGGTCGCCGCAGGGTCGGGACCGCAGCGGCGTCATCGACCGCCGCTGTCCGCGGCCGCGTGCACGGTGGGCACCACCCGGCTCAGCAGGAGCACCCCCCACAGGATGCAGCCGACGCCGATCGCCTCCGGGAGCACCCACCAGCCCGTCCGGATCCGCTCCCCGAAGAGGGTGATACCGAGCAGCAGGCTCACCGTGGCGTCACCGATGGTGAGCGCCGGCTGCGAAGCGGCGAGCCAGCCCGCCTGAAGGGCGTTCTCCAGCAGCAGGACGGCGCAGACGCCGGTCAGTGCGAACCCGTACGTCTGCCAGGACGTCAGGAAGGCGGCGAGGCCCCGGTCGGAGAACGTGCCGGTGGCGGACTTCAGCAACGCCGCGGTGAGCGCGTTGCCGATGGCCGAGGCCGTGGCCAGTACGGCGGCCCGGAACAGCGGCGGGCGTCCCGGGCGGGCGAGGGCGACCGCCGCGGCCATGAGCCCCACGCAGAGCGCCACCGCCGGGATCCAGCGGACCATGGGTGCCTGGTCCTCCACACCGGAAGGGGCGGCGGCACCCAGGACGAGCGCGAGGCCGGTCACCACGCCGGTGATGGCCCACCAGACCGGGGGCGGCAGTCGGCGACGCATGAGCGAGGCGCCGATCAGCAGGGCGAAGGGCAGCTCGAGGACGAAGAGCGGCTGGACCAGGGCCATCGGGCCGTTCACCAGGGCGAGCGCCTGGAACAGTGCCGCACCCGCGACCCCGGCGACTCCGATCATCCAGGCCGGACGGTGGGCGAGGGCGATCAGGAGCCGCAGACCGCCGCCGCGGGCGACCGTCGACGCCGCCTTGCGCTGGAACGCGGTCCCCACCGCGTTGCTGGCGGCCCCCAGCACGGCGAACAACGCGGCGAGCACGATCATCTGTCCAGCATGCCCTGTGCCGGGCACCGGTGCGCCGCAGGCCGGCCGCGCGGCGCCGGGTCGCGGGTACTCGCGGGCCGCGGGACGGCACGCATCCAGAGCCGCGGCAGCACGCGCCGCGCTCCCTGCCGGGGTGGGCGTCGAGTCCGGCAACGAGGCCCTGGCCCGGGCGCTCCGACGCATCGGTACGACCCCGAATTCACCGTGAGCAAAAGGGAATTCCCACAGCGGCCGACTCCCGCGGCGGCGAGGTCCACCGTGGCGACGACGATCGACCCAGGATCGCCGGGGCCGTTCCCATGGCCTCGGAACCCGCCGCCCGTGGGCTGCCTGGTGTGGGCGCGACTGCTGTGCCACACCGTGCGCACGCGAGTACATCGCCGGCCGCGACGGAGCCATGTGAGGGGACCCCTCGGCACCGTCCTGTCGACCGGGCGGGGGAGATCTTCGAAGCCCAACTCGTGGGGGTGGCGATCGTGTTCGGCGTGCGGCCCGGCTTCCTCGGGCGACCGTCCGTATCGGCGTGCGGGAGCGGGACGGTGGCCCGGCGCCTGCTCCGCCGTCAGTTCGCAGGGGACGGTGCGAGGCCCGTCGCGCCGTGCGGTCCGCTCGGCCGCGCCGCGGCCGCCAGGCTCGGCTGGAGGCGGCGGGCGGCATCAAGATGGTCGGCGGTCCAGATGATGCGGACCGCGGTGGCGGTGGCCTGCCCACGGTCGTCGGTGAGGTCCTGACGCAGCGAGTCGACCAGGCGCGCCTCGGCCGACGGACTGTGCGGCAGCGGATCGGGCACGGGGGTGTGTCGCGTGAGGCCCCTGGCGAGGGCCCGGTACCAGCCGGACACGCGGCCCGCGATGGCCGTCAGGACCAGGCGGGCGTCGGCCCGGTCCGTCTCGCTGTCCGGTTCGCCGTCGCGCCGCCACAGGCCCAGTACGGCGTCCGCGGCCAGCCGCAGGCCGACGATGCCGGTGACCAGGGTGGTCATCTCGGCCAGGGGCACCGGTTTGGCGCCGCGTTCGGCGAGGTAGCTGCGGAAGGCGTCGTCGAGTCTGCGGGCGGCGGCGGCCGCCTGACGGCCCTCGTCCAGGGGCGCGCCGGCCGGAACCGGACCGGGACCGCAGCGGCCGACGGCGTACTTGACCGCTCCGGCGAGATAGCGGGCGCTGTCCGTGTACGCCCTGGCGAGGGCACGGTCGACCGCGGCTGCGGCACCGCGCGGCCAGAAGAGCAGGCCCACCACCACGCTCACGGCGCATCCGATGGCGATGTCCTGAAGCCTCAGCAGGGCGATGTGCCAGTTGGGGTCGTGGCCGACGTTGAACAGGATGACGAGGGTGATCGTGAAGGCCGCCTGACCGGCGGCGAACGAGATGGCGGAGGGCGCGATGCCCGCGACCAGGACGGCCAGGGGCAGCAGGAACCACAGAGACGTGCCGTGATGGCCGAAGACGTGGAGCAGCCCGGCTCCGATCACCGAACCCGCGATCGTTCCGCCCAGGGCGCGCAACGCCTTCTGCCCCGTGTTGAGGGCGTTGGAGCGCAGTACCGACAGGGTCCCGAGAAGCACCCAGAACGAGTGCTCGACACCCGTCAGGTCCGCGAGGGCGACCGCCGCGCCCAGGCCGAGCGCACCCCGGAGACTGTTGTGCAGCCAGACCGAGTGCCGTTGCAGATGCGCCGCGGCCCGTTCGCTCGCCGCTGCCAGCGGTGCGCTCAGGCTGCCGGGTTCGTGTCCGAGCAGGCGCTCCGGCCAGCTGCGCCGTTCGGCGGCCGCGGACAGCGCGACGTTCTCGGCGATCTGGAGCGTCGCGAACCCCAGTTCCTGGGCGCGGAACGACAGATCCAGGGTGCCGAGGAAGGCGCTGACCGCCGACTCCGTACCGGGCGGCGGTTGGTGTGTCGGCAGCCGGGTGGTCGCGCTGCGCTCCATGTCGTCCATGGCCGAGCGCAGATCCTCCAGGGCGGCGCGCAGGGCGTCCGGCGGGTCGCCCGGCGCGTCGAGCAGTTCGGCCGCCCGGTCCAGGGTCTCGGCGGCGGCCCGGCGTACCGAGTGGGCCGCTCGGTCGCAGGGCGGCGGGTCCTCGCGCGGGGTCACGCTGTCGGCCACGATGCTGCACAGCCAGGTGAGTTCGTCGACCAGGCGGACCAGGGCGCGCGAACCGACGGACAGCCCGGTGGGCCGGTAGAGGGTGCCGTCGAAGGCGCGCCGCAGGTCGTCGGCCGCGGCGGCGGCCTCGTCGGCGGCGGCATGGCAGTCACCGCCGCTCGGCGCATGCGGGCCACGGGCCAGCCGGGCCGCGTCGGCGTGCAGTTGGGCCGCCACCGCGCGGCACACACGCGAGGCGGGTGCGCTGAGCGGATCGGCCGCCGGACGCGGCCACAGCAGGGAGATCGCGAACAGCGCGGCGACGGCCGCGCATCCCGCTCCGGCGAGTCGCTCGGGCAGCTGAGACAGCGACGTGGGCGTGGTGACCGGGAGGACGAAGGCCAGCAGCAGCGCCGTCGACGCACCCGCGAGGACGGAGCTGACCACACCCGAGAAGAGGATCAAGAACGCCACTACGACCGTGGCGGTCACCGCGAGCCACGTCTCGCGGGCCACGAGGGTGCCGACGCAGATCAGTACCCCCCAGACCACCGCGAGGCCCAGATGGGCCCGCAGTCGCTGCACCATCGGTCCCGTGAACTCCACCAGGAGCAGCATCGCGAACGAGGCGAACGCCGCGAAGGTCGCCATCGTCGGTGAGCCGAACCCCTGACCGCACAACGCGAACAGGGCGGGCATCACCAGCGCGGTCCGCGCGGCCCTCCGGGTCGCCGCCAGCTCCGGATCGTGCGCACGCAGCCATGCCGGGGCCCGTCCGATCATCCGGAGGCGGCCAGGTCTGCGCACGCGCCCACGCCGCTCTCAGAAGTTCCTGGGCCACACCTCGGGCCCACCGCCATGCCACTCGATCACGGGGGACTCGGCGACATCGACCTCGTCCCAGCCCTCGAGCCCGGCACGCTGAAGGAGCACCGCCAGCTCGTGCAGGCTGTACGCCATCCCGAGGATCTCGCCGTCGGCCCGGATGCGCCGGCCGCCTGTCTCGGAGGGCGGAGAAACGATCACGCGACGCTCGGCCATACCCCCAGATTCACTCGTCGGAGGCGGGCCCGCATCCTCGGCCACCCGGGTGTGCGACCGAGCCGCTCAGCGATGCCGGGGGCCCGCACACACAGTGATATCGAAATGTCGCCTGGTAATTGTGAAGGAGTGGTTGACGCGGCGCGCCTGGAATGCAAAAGTCCGGCAGCTCCACCACGCGTGACCAAGAGGTCACTCAGGCATATGCCCAAGGCTCCGATGGGCTTCGTGCCGCGTGAGTTCCACCTGCCCGAAACCTGAGGAAGAACATGCGCTACACCGCCGCCGCATTGGCCGTCGCCGCGCTCGTGTTGACGGGTTGCTCCCAAGCGAGCTCCGGCAGTGACGGGTCCGCCGATCCGTCCTCCACCGCCGACCGAGCCGCCAGCGCGGAGCAGATAGCCGCCTGCACGAACGCCCTCGTCGCCAAGAAGAACGACACCGCGGACAGCGGCACGCCGGAGTGCAAGGCGCTGTCCCCCGAGGACTACCTGAAGGCGCTCCAGGCGGCGAAGGACAAGGCACAGGACGCGTCTCAGGACGGTGGTGCCGACGCGTCGGAGTCCGCCCAGGGGTAGCCGCCCCCGGACACCCGCCCCCGCCGCCGAACTCACTTCGAAGCGGGGGGAGCCGGCCGGGGAAACGGCGCTGCGGGTTCGCGGCGCCGTTCAGCCGGCCGGGGCGAGCCAGCTGTGGCCGACCGGGAGGAGGGCGTCGGTCTCCCGGGGGCCCCAAGTGTTCCGGGGGTAGGGGTGCACCGGCACGACGTCACCGAGGACGGGGTCGACGAGGCGCCATGCGGCCTCCACGGTGTCCTGCCGGGCGAACAGCCAGCGGTCGCCGGACAGTGCGGCGCCGATGAGCCGGTCGTACGGCCGCATGTCCGAGCAGGGGAGCCGGCTGAACGCCAGCTCCTCCTGCTGGGCCTCCCAGCCCTCGCCCGGCTTCTTACCGGCGAGGGAGAGGGACACCTGGGTCTCGGGCCAGACGCGGAAGCGGAGCATGTTGGTGGCGGGCGCGGGACGCAGCCCGAAGACGTCGTGCGGAGGGCGGCGGAAGCGGATGCAGACGTCGGTCGCGGTCACGGGCAGGCACTTCCCCGCGCGGATGAGGATCGGGACGTCCGCCCAGCGCCAGGAGTCGGCGGCGAGCCGGACCGCGGCGAAGGTCTCGACGCTCGAGCCCGGGTTCACGCCGTCCACGTCCAGATACCCCTCGTACTGCCCGCGGATGACGGTCTCCGGGGTGAGCGGCCGCAGTGAGGAGACGACCTGGGCCTTGGCGTCCTGCCAGGACTGCAGTCCCGGCCCGGCGGGCGGGTCGGCCATGACGGTGGCCAGCACCTGCACCATGTGGTTCTGCATCACGTCCCGGATGGCGCCGGTGCGGTCGTAGAAGCGGCCCCGGTCGGAGACGTCGAAGGCCTCGGCCATGGTGATCTGGATGCTCTCCACGTGCGTACGGTTGAGCAGGGGTTCCCACACCGAGTTGGCGAAGCGAGCGAAGAGGACGTTCTCCACCGGGTCGAGGCCGAGCCAGTGGTCGACACGGTAGATCGCGTCCTCGGGGAAGTACTCCTGCAGGGTCGTGTTGAGTGTGCGCGCGCTGCCCAGGTCGTGGCCGAAGGGTTTCTCGACCATGATGCGGGCGCCCTTCGCCCGTCCCGCCGTCGCGATGCCCCGGGCGATCCGGCCGAAGAGGGCGGGCGGTACCTCCAGATAGAAAAGGGCGCGCTCGCCACTGCCCATGGCCTCGGACACCGCCGCGTACGTGGCGTCGTCGTCGAGGTCGCCGTCGACGTAGCGCAGCAGCCCGAGCAGCTTGACGGCCGCCGGCGACCGGGGATCGATGTGGTTGAGGGCGAGTGAGGCCTCCGCGTAGGAGCGGAACTGGTCGACGCTCCAGCCGGCCTTCGCCACGCCCACCACGGGGACGTCGAGGACGCCGCGTTCGACGAGGCCCACGAGCGCCGGGAACGTCTCGAGTTTGGCCAGGTCACCCGTGGCGCCGAAGATCACCAGCGCGTCCGTCTGCCGTGCTGTCATCGCTGACCCTCCTGAGACGAAGCCTTGCGGACGTACCTTCGTGGCACCTGCGGTCGAAGCCGGACGGGGACGCCGCGGAGCCCGTCCCGGTGGACCACCCGGAACCGGGCCGCGGCGGGGTGCCGGATGCTCGGGACGACGGTCATTCAGCCGCTCCGCTTCGCGTCGAGGGCGTTGTCGAGTGTGCAGGCGGCCATGATGAGCGACAGATGGGTGAAGGCCTGGGGGAAATTGCCCAGTTGCTCGCCGGAGGGACCGATCTCCTCGGCGAACAGGCCGACATGGTTGGCGTACGTGAGCATCTTCTCGAAGGCGTAGCGGGCCTGCCGCAGGCGCCCCGCGCGGGCGAGCGCGTCCACGTAGAGAAAGGTGCAGAGGCTGAACGTCCCCTCGGAGCCGCGCAGGCCGTCGGGTGAGGCGGCCGGGTCGTAGCGGTAGACGAGGCTGTCCGAGACGAGTCTGCGGTCGATCGCGTCCAGGGTGGACAGCCATGCCGGGTCCTTCGCGGCCAGCAGGCCGACGCGGGGGACGAGCAGCAGCGAGGCGTCCAGTACGTCGCTGTCGTAGTGCTGCACCAGGGCCCGCTGGGAGCTGTTCCAGCCCCGGACCATGATCTGCTTCAGGATCGCGTCGCGGGTGTGGCGCCAGCGCTCGATGTCGGCGGGCCGGCTGAAGTGCTCGGCGAGTTTGATACCGCGGTCGAAGGCCACCCAGCTCATCACTCTGCTGAAGGTGAAGTCCTTGCGGCCGCCGCGGGTCTCCCAGATGCCCTCGTCGGGCCGGTCCCACTGGTCCGCGAGCCAGTCGAGCACATCGGCCGTTCCCTGCCAGGCGTGGTAGCCGGCCTGGACGAGGCCGAGCTCGCGCGCTTCGGACAGGGCGTAGAGGGCCTCGCCGTAGATGCCGAGCTGGAGCTGGTCCATGGCGGCGTTGCCGGCCCGGACCGGATACGAGCCGCGGTAACCCTCGAGGTGCCGGAGAACCTCCTCGCCCAACTGCGGATCGCCGTCCACCCGGTACATGATCTGCAGTCGTTCGCCCGGCAGGTCGATGCGCTCGCGCAGCCGGTCGCTGAGCCAGTGGGTGAAGGCCACCGCCTCCTCGGCGAAACCGAGGTCGAGGAGGGCGCGTACGGACAGGGACGCGTCGCGGACCCAGGTGAAGCGGTAGTCCCAGTTGCGCTCCCCGCCCTCCTGCTCGGGCAGGCCCATGGTGGCTGCGGCGACCGGTGCACCGGTGGGGGCGTAGGTGAGCAGCTTGAGCGTGATCGCCGAGCGGCGCACCATATTGGGCCACCGGCCGGTGTAGTTCGCGGTGCTCACCCAGTCCTGCCAGAAGTTGACGGCGGACCACAGCTCGTCGGTGAGCTGTCCTTCGGTCGGTACCGGCGGTGCGTCGCCGTCCGCCGCACACACGGTCAGGACCGCTCCGGCGGCCTGCCCGGCTTCGAGCGTCACCGTGCCGCGCACGTCGTCGCCCGTGCCCTCGAGCGGGAAGGTCGCCTGCAGGTGCAGCGCGATGCCGGGGGTGCGGAACGCCGCGCCCGCCGTGTCGAGACGCAGGTCGTGCGTGGCGCGACCGTAGTCGAAGCGCGGCCGGACACCAGCGCGACCGTCTGCAGGTCGCCCACCATTCCATGGTCGGCGATCGGCGGGTAGCGGTCCATCACCACACTCCGAGCTGTCCGGTCGGCTCCCCGGAAAACTAGTCGAGCCGGGTGAGCCCGGACGCGTACGCCTCGGCTGTCGGGCGACGGATCCCCCGTACGGCCGAGGCGCGTAGGGAGGCCGGGACACGGCGGGCGGCACATCGACGCGTGGGTGGACGACGTTGTACGACCTCTGCGGGCCCGCCGGCGTCACTCGATCGTACGTCGAGGGACGGGAGCTGAACCTCGACCGCAGGGTGAGACCGGCGGGCACACGACCGTTTCCGGGGTTCGGGCCTTCG
>Ga0102590_1002609_pt1 | contig 20791 bp, 17 predicted proteins | sample AraplaMF_Col_mMF_FD_76859 | JGI IMG/M metagenome (GOLD analysis project Ga0102590, IMG submission 76859) | Arabidopsis root microbial communities from the University of North Carolina, USA - plate scrape MF_Col_mMF | ecosystem: Host-associated > Plants > Roots > Endosphere | place: USA...
TCACGGAATTTTCGTCTGGAATGAGCTCTATACGAGGGATGTCGAGGCGGCCAAGGGGTTCTATGCCACGACTGTCGGCTGGACGTTCGAGGGCATGCCGATGCCGGACCGGGATCGCACCTACTGGATCGCCAAAGCGGAGGGCAAGCCGGTCGCCGGTATCCTCGACATGCGCGGAATCGTTCCTGATGGCGACCCGCCGCATTGGCTGAGCTATCTCGAAGTCGACGATGTCGACCGGCGCGTTGCCGAGATCGAGAGAAATGGCGGCAGGATCGTCCGGCAGCCGTTCGACGTCCCCGATTTCGGGCGCATTGCCATCGGGGCGGACGCGACTGGTGCATTCATGGCCTGGGTGACCACGAAACGCTGACCGGCCGCATCGGACTCCGGATCCGCCCGTCAGGGCTTCGGCACCTTGGCCCTGACATCTGCAAGACGAATCTTGTAGCCTGCTCGATCGGCGCGACACTCTTGGCGGCGCGATTCAGCAGAATTGCGCCTTCGAGCGACGACAGCACAATGATCCCATCGCCAGCGCGCTCAAAATCCCGCTTGCAAGCCGATGACGGCGCCCGCACCGTTCGCGAATGAAGATCGCGACCTACAACGTCAATCATGTGCGCAAACGGCTGCCGAACCTGCTCGCCTGGCTAAAGGCCGCGAAGCCCGACATCGTCTGCCTGCAGGAACTGAAATCGACCGATGCTGAATTTCCGGCCGATGCGATCCGGAAAGCCGGCTATCACGCGGTCTGGCGTGGGCAGAAGACATGGAACGGCGTCGCGATCCTGAGCAAGGACTTCGAACCTGTGGTGACGCGCACCGAACTGCCCGGGGATTCCGGCGACAAGCAGAGCCGCTACATCGAGGCGGCGGTCAACGGCATCATCGTTGCCTGCGTCTATCTGCCGAACGGCAATCCGAAGCCCGGTCCGAAATTCAAATACAAGCTCGCCTGGTTCGAGCGGCTGACCCGGCACGCAGGACAGCTGTACAAGGCAAGCCTGCCGGTGGCGCTGGTCGGCGACTTCAATGTCGTGCCGACCAACTCCGATATCTACAAGACAAAGTCCTGGGACAAGGACGCATTGCTCCAGCCCGAAAGCCGGGCCGCCTTCGCCAAGCTCATGAAACAGGGCTGGACGGATGCCGTCCGCACGCTGCACGCCGATACGCCCATGTACAGCTTCTGGGACTACATGCGGCATCGCTGGGAGAAGGACGGCGGCCTTCGCATCGACTTCATTCTGCTCAGTCCGGATCTCGCCAGGCGCCTGACGAGCGCCGGCGTCGATCGCGCGGAACGCGGCAAACCGAATACCAGCGATCATGCACCGGTGTGGGCGGTGCTGGATGACGAGGCGAAGCGTGGCCGCGCCCGCGGCACTGCCGCAAAGGCCGCGCGGTCCGGCTCAAAGCCCGTCACGGCACCGCGCGCCGGGACGAAAACGCGGCGGACGCGGCCGGCAAAGAAAGCCACGCGGCCCCTGCTCGTCATCGATGGCGACTCGTTTGCCCATCGTTCCTACCACGCGCTGCCGAAGACCGTCCTTCGCAAGGGCCGCAAGGGTGCCGGCGCCATCGTCGGCTTCGCCAATTTTCTGCTCCGGCTTTACCGCAATGAGCAACCCCGCGCGGTGATCGTCGGCTGGGACACCCTCACGGCACCGACCTACCGTCACAAAGCGTTCAAGGCCTACCAAAGCGGTCGTGAGTTCGATGACGCGTTGCTCGAGCAGCTCGACGTCCTGCCGGAATTCGTTGCGGCGTGCGGTTTCGTCTCAGCGAAGAAAGCCGGCTTTGAGGCCGATGATTTCCTGGCCGCGGCCGTCGCGGCGGAGGAGCGGCGTGGCGGAACGGCGCTCGTGGCAAGCGGCGACCGCGACACCTTCCAGCTCGCTTCCGACCGCACGACCATTCTCTTCCCTGCAGGCCGTGGCATCATCGCGCGGATTGGCCCGGCCGAAGTGCGCCAACGCTACGGCGTCGACCCGGCGCAGGTGCCGGATTTCATCGCGCTGCGCGGCGATCCCTCCGACAAGCTGCCGGGTGCGCGGGGCGTCGGCCCGAAAGGGGCCGCGGATATCGTCCGGCGATATGGCACACTCGAAGCGGCATTGGAGGCAGGCCGCTTTGCAACGCAGAGCGAGGCGCTCAGGCTCTATCGCGCCATCGCCACGATGGATGCGAGGGCGCCTCTGCCCGATTTGGCGGATCAGCAGCCGACCTGGGGAGCGGCGGCCTCCCTTGCGCGGCAATGGCAGCTCGAGCAACTCGCAGAGAGACTTGAAGAGATGCAGTTGGGCTGAGACCGTTTTCAAGCGAAAGTATGCCCCCGGACTCGATTCCGGATTTGGCTACCGGTTCGCGTGAAGAAAACGCGTCAAAACAAAAAGATAGAGTGCCGTTCACGGCTCATGCGACGGCCATGTTCGCAACCGCCGCGTCATTCACCGCATTCACATCCGGTCATCGTTGTGCACCGCAGTCGCCACGGAAATATTTCTCTCTCAGTTTGACCGGGCAGCTCCGCGCGACACGCGCTTCTCTCCACCGGAAGATGTGTTAGGCTTTTAGTCCGGTCCGGCCTCACCGGACCGCGAACCAAGTATTCGTCTCTCGAAGCGTTCATAACAAAACAAACAGTCGCAGCCGATCGGGCTGCATAGGGAGTGACGCGATGAAGTCGACGTTCAATCGATCTGTTGTGGCATGCGCAGCCATCCTCATGGTTGCCGGCGTCAGCCAGGCCAGCGCGCAGCAAAAGCCCCTCAAGAGCTATCAGTCCGGCACCAAGGAATTCTGGACTCATCCGCCTGATGACTGGTTCCTCGGCGACGAGACCGAAGCGCAGAAGGGTTTGGCGCCGCCGTCGGGACCGCCGACCGGTTCGTCGGAAGCCGAACTCGCCGCGATGATGAAAAAGATCAAGCTGCCGGCGGGCTTCAAGATCGAAGTCTATGCGCCCGGCGTCCTGGCCGCGCGCCAGATGGCGTGGGGTGATAACGGCACGCTGTTCGTCGGCTCGTTCGGTCTCGGCAACGTCTATGCCATCACCGACAAGGGCGGCAAGAAAGAGGTCAAGACCATCCTCAAGGGCCTCAACATGCCCACCGGCCTCGCCTATCGCGATGGTGCGCTGTACGTCATCGCGGTCGACAAGCTGATCAAGTACGAGAACGCCGAAGCCAATCTCGACAAGCTCGGCGACGGTAAGGTGGTGTATGACGACATGCCGTCCTATGCGGCGCATGGCTGGAAGTACCTCGCCGCCGACAAGGACGGCTGGTTCTACGTCCCGTTCGGGCCTCCCTTCAACATCGGAGTTCCGCCGACCAGCGTCTCCCAGATCCGGCGCGTCGATCCGAAGACCGGCAATGCCGAAGTCTGGGCGCTGGGCGTCCGCAACAGCGTCGGCGGCGACGTCGATCCGCGCAGCGGCCGTTACTGGTTCACCGAAAACGCCCGCGACTGGATCAGCGACGACAAGCCCAGCGACAAGCTGAACATGATTTCCAAGATCGGCGAGCATTTCGGCTATCCGTATTGCCACGAAGGCTCGATGCCGGATCCGAAATTCGCCATGGGCCACAAATGCTCTGAGTTCACCCCACCGGTGCTCAACCTCGGCGCCCACGTCGCCCCGCTCGGCATGAAGTTCTATACCGGCAGTCAGTTCCCCGCCGCCTACAAGAACAACATCCTGATCGCCGAGCACGGCTCCTGGAACCGGCACAAGTACCAGGGCGGCCGCATCGTGCGGGTGATCGTCGGTCCGGACGGCAAGAACCCGAAGGAAGAGGTGTTTGCCTCGGGCTGGATCGAGGGCGACCAGGGCTATCTCGGCCGTCCTGCCGATATCATCCAGGCCAAGGATGGCTCGATCCTGGTGGCGGATGATTGGGCGGGTGCGATCTATCGCATCAGCTATAGCAAGTGATGCACTGACGACGAGAGGCTGCCGCGCGCTCGTGCGGAGCCGCAGCCTCTCGCTTGGTGCTGAATGGGAATTTCGATCATGACGAGCTTCGGATCTGTTGCCGCTGCCGTGCCGGCGGCGTTTTTGGCGTGGCTTGCCGGCTCGGTGCCGGGAACCGCGGCCGATATGGCCGCCGGAAAGGAAAAGGCTCAATTGTGTGTCGGTTGCCACGGCGACAACGGCATCTCGCAGACCGAAAACATTCCGTCACTGGCGGGCCAGCCGGATCAGTTCATCCAGTGGCAACTGGTCTACTTCCGCAGCGGCACCCGCAAGAACGAACAGATGCAGCCGATCGTCGAACAGCTCAACAACGAAGACATTCGCAACCTCGGCGCCTACTTCGCCTCGCTGACGCCGCCCAAGGCTTCGACGCCGGATAGCGATCCCACCTTGTCGCGCAAGGGTGCCGAGGCCGCCGCGGGCCGGCGCTGTGCGTCGTGTCACACCGACAGCTTTGCCGGGACCAAGGCGGTCGCCCGCGTCGCCGGCCAGCGCGAGGAATATCTGCTCAAGGCGTTGCGCGATTACAAATCCGGCGTGCGCGCCGGCGGCGGCATGGCGGCGATGGCCGATGTCGCCTATCCGCTAAGCCAAGAGGAAATCACCGCGCTGGCGCATTATCTGGCGCACCTGTAGCCGCAACAAGGGATTGAACGAGCTCCTCAACCCTCGATCGTTCCGGCCGGCAGAATTCGACATGACTGCGGCCCAGACAAAAGCCGCGACAGACCGTGGACCCGCCGCGGAATGAAAGCCCTCTCGCAACGGGACGTAGACCGGTTTAACCTCAGGTTGCTTGGCCGGATCAACCGGCCGGTGAACAAACTGGGAGGATGTGATGACACGCCAAGTTCAGCGCGATGTGCAGCGCGATCCGGAAACCATGCTTTCACGACGAACGCTTGTTCAAGGCCTGGCAGCGGCTGCGGGCGCCGCCACCGTTGCCGGCGCGACGGGCGCGCTGGCCCAGAGTGGCCCGGCGGCGCCGCCGAGCACGATCACCAGCCCACCGCGCGATTTCGGCCCGCGTGGCGCACCGACCACCTATTTCTGGGACCCCGACATCATCGCGGTCGATCCGTCATTCAACGATCTCGCCCAACCCAACACGGCCATCAAACGTCTTCATACCGGATTGCTATGGGCCGAAGGCCCGGCATGGAGCGCGCAAGGCCGCTATCTGTTGTGGAGCGACATTCCCAACAATCGCCAGATGCGATGGTCGGAGGATGACGGTCACGTCAGCGTATTCCGCGCGCCGTCCAACAACAGCAACGGCAATTCGTTCGATTTCCAGGGCCGCCAGCTGTCCTGCGAACATCTCACGCGCCGGGTGACGCGCTACGAGAACGATGGCACCGCCACCGTTCTCGCCGATAGCTTCAACGGCAAAAAGTTGAACTCGCCCAACGACGTCGTCGCGCATCCGGATGGCAGCTACTGGTTCACCGACCCGCCCTATGGCGGCCAGCTCTATGAGGGCGAGCCCGATGTCGGCGGCGGTCCCAGCAATGCCGGCGGCAAGCTCAATCCGCGGATCGGCCAGCCGGCCGGGTTCGTGCCGGGCAGGCGGGAATTGCCGACCAATTGCTATCGCATCGATCCCTCAGGCCGCCTCGATCTCGTCGTCAGCGAGGACCAGGTGCCGGATCCCAACGGCCTCGCGTTCTCGCCTGACTACAAGAAGCTGTACGTCGCCAGCACCGGCAAGGGTCCCGGCGATACCGGCGCGGGTGGCAAGGGTGATGTCCACGTCTTCGATGTCGGCGAAAACAACAAGCTCAGTAATCAGAAGCGATTCACCGACTGCATGATCGACGGCATCAACTGCGGACCGGATGGCGTACGCTGCGATGTCAACGGCAATGTCTGGCTTTCGAGCAATGCCGGCCGCAACGTCGGCTATAACGGAGTCACGGTGTGGACGCCGGCCGGCAAACTGATCGGCCGCATCCGCCTGCCCGAGGTGTGCGGCAATATCTGCTTCGGCGGGCCCAAGCGCAATCGGCTGTTCATGGCCGCAAGCCAGTCGCTCTATGCGGTCTACACGGCCACGCAGGGAGCCGGGCCGGGCTGAAGTGTTCGCTCCCGCCGCGATTTGCGTCGCTTGCGAGTTCGTCATGGCCGGAACAAGCCCGGCCATGACGACCAAATACGTTAATCGGCGCAGACACTCTACACGCGCTGCCGCTCATACGCCTTGAGATGCGTGTAGACGACGCGCAGCCGCGGCACCGGCGCCTTGGCGGCGTCGGCGCGCTCGATCAGGTCGCCGATGATCTGGTCGGCCTCGATCGGCGCGCCGGCCTTGATGTCGCGATACATCGAGGCGGTCAGGGAAGATCCCTCGGTCGTCAGCATGGCCTGGGTCCGGGTCAGGAATGCCTCGCGCGGCGCATAGCCGGCCGCCGCCGCCACCGAACTGCATTCGTCCCGAACGCCGAGAATGAATTCCCGGCCGCCCGGCGCCGCCAGGATAATTCCGACCGGCGCGCGCATCACGCTGGTCGAGGCCGCCAGTGTCGCTAGGAACACCCACTTTTCCCACATCTCGTGCATGATGTTGTCGCTGGCCTGCGATCCGAAATCCCCGCGGGCAAACGTTTCGGCGATGGCGCGGACCCGGTCCGACATTCCGCCCGCGCGTTCGCCAAAACTCAGTGATTGCATCGGCGCCAGCTGCACGACATGGCGGTGCTCGTCGAGCGTCACCGCGATGCCGCACTGACCGCCGAGCACGCGCTCGGTGCCGAATTTGCCGTCGAGCACATCGAGGTGGCGCATGCCATTGAGCAGCGGGATGACGGCGGTCGATGGCCCAACCGCTGGCGCAAATGACGCGATGGCGTCGTCGAGGTCGAAGGCCTTGCAGCTGAGCAGCACGGCGTCGAACGTCTCGCTGAATTTGCCGGCCTGCACGGTCGGCGGATTTTTCAGGGTGACGTCGCCGAGCGGACTCTTGATGACCAGCCCCTCGCTCGCCAGTTCAGCGGCGCGCCGCGGCCGCACCAGGAAGGTCACGTCGCGCCCCGCCGCGAGCAGCCTGCCGCCGAAATAGCCGCCGATCGCGCCGGCGCCGACCACGAGAATGCGCATGGCTTGGTTCCTTTTGTTGTTCTTGAATAACTCAGCCCTTCTTTACCATTTTTCTCCGAACGGGCGAATTTCAAGTTCGAAGGTCCAGGCGCTGCGCGGTTGCTGATACAACTGCCAATAGGATGCGGCGACGGATGCCGGCGGCATCAACAGGTCGGGGTTGTTGAGGGCCTCTTTGCCCCACAGCGCTTCGCGGCGCTCGCGCACCCAGGCGGTGTCGACGCCGGAATCGATGATCAGATGCGCGACATGGATGTTCTTCGGCCCGAGCTCGCGCGCCATCGACTGCGCCACCGCGCGCAGTCCGAATTTGGCGCTGGCAAAGGCGGCAAAGCCGCTGCCGCCGCGCAGGCTCGCCGTGGCGCCGGTGAAGAAGATGTTGCCGCGGCCGCGCGCCAGCATCAGCCGCGCGGATTCGCGTCCCGCGAGGAAGCCGGCCCAGCACGCCATCTCCCATACCTTGCGGAACACCCGATCGGTGGTCTCCAGGATCGGGAAATTGACGTTGGCGCCGACATTGAAAATGCAAACCTCGAGCGGCGCATGGGCGTCGGCATCGTTGAGGAATGCCGCGACCTCGTCTTCCTTGCGGGCATCCAGCGAGCGGGCCACGATGCTGCCCCCCGCGGCTTCGATTTCTTTCACCAGCGGATCGAGCTTGGCGCCATCGCGCCGGCCGGCGAACACGGTAAATCCCTCGGCGGCGAATGTCTTGGCGATTTCAGAGCCGATGTAATCGCCGGCGCCGATCACCGCGACCGTGGCGTTTCGCTTTTCCAATGGGGCCTCCCGACGGTGATGAGACTATTTGCCGGCGATCAGTTCCTCGACCTCGCGCAACTGCTCCTTGCCGAAGAACATCTCATTGCCGACGAAAAAGGTCGGCGAGCCAAACGCGCCGCGTTCCACCGCCGACTGGGTGTTTTCGATCAGGCGGGTTTTGACGTCGGCGTCCTGGGCGCGCGCCAGCAGCTTTGCCGCGTCGAGGCCGGACGCATTGAGCGCCGCGGCCGCGACCGCGGCGTCGTCCATTTTCTTCGGCTCGGCCCACATGTGGTGGAAGGCGGCGTCGACATATTTTTCGAACACGCCTTCGAACTGCGCCGCGATGGCGCCGCGCATCAGGTTGAGGGTGTTGACCGGAAAGTACGGATTCATCACGTAGGGTTTGACGTTGAAGCGCCGGATGAAGCGTTGGGTTTCGACTTCGTGAAATTCCCGCTTGTTCTTGATTCCCGCCAGCGTTTCGGCCGGCGACTTGTTGTTGGTCGCTTTGAAAATGCCGCCGAGCAGGATCGGCACGTAAGTGAATTTCGTGCCGGTGCGCGTTTCGATCGCCGGGATCGCTTCGTGGCTGAGAAAGGCGTTCGGGCTGCCGAAATCGAACAGGAACTGCGCGGATGTTCGGCTCAAGGCTGCCTCCCTTCATGGAGTGATGAAATCTCGACCGGCATTGTGGCGCGCCCGCTGGCGGGCGTCCACTGTTTTGATGATGATCATAATACTTTGATCCGGCCGGCGCCTGGCGTCAGATCAGCCGCTCCACTTTTTGCCGGCGCCACACAACGAGATAATAGCTCGTCTGCAGGAGGAACATGGCGCCAAAGCAGATCGGATAGGCCATCCAGACCCCTTCGAGGCCGAAAGCGCGGCCGAGCAGGATGGCCGACGGAAGCTCGATGGCGGTGATGACCAGGGTCGAGATCGCCAGAGGCGCGAACACGGTGCCGCTGGCCCGCATCATCCCGGAGAACGTGGTGGCCATGCCGAACAGCACCGAACTCCACAGCACGATCCGCAACAGATGCTGCGAGAGGTCGAGCACGGCCGGGTCGTTGATGAACAGGCCCATGATGGCGCCGGAGAACAGATAGGCCAGCGCCACCAGCCCGCCGGTGAGGAACAGGTTCATCAGCAGGCCGGTCCGGACGATGGCATTGAGCCGGCTGAGGTTGCCGGCGCCGATGGCCTGGGCGCCGAAGATCGAGACCGTGATCGAAATCGACAGCGCCGGAAACTGCGTATAGGTCAGCACCTGATTGACGGCGCCATAGGCGGCGGTGGCGCTGGCGCCGTAGCCGTTGATGAGGCCGAGCAGCACCAGCTCGGCGACCGACATCACGATCATGCCGAGCGCGGTCGGGATGCCGATGCGCAGCACCTTGCGCAGCAGCGCGCCGTCGAGCCGGATCGACTGCAGCAACGCCGCATCCGGCGCCAGCGGATGATCCTTGCGCCGCAGATAGGCGGCAAGCCACAGCAGCGACAGCAGCGTCGATCCCATCGAGGCCCAGGCGGCGCTGGCGACGCCCGATTTCGGCAGACCGAACCAGCCGCCGATCAGGGCCGGCGTGATGGCGAGGCCCAGCACCGTCGACAGCGCCAATGCCAGCAGCGGCGTCACGGTATCGCCGACGCCGCGCATCAACGATGTCATCACGATGAAGAGGAAGATCAGCGGCATGCTGAACATCATGATGGCTGCGTAGGCGCTGGCCTGGTCGAGAATTTCCGGCGGGGTCGCCAGTCCGATCATCAATTGCCGGCTGAACAAGCCGCCAAGGGCAACCAAGGCCGACAGCAGAAGCGTGACCGCGAAGGCGGTGCCGGCCACCGCCTTGATCGCCTCGCGCTTGCCGGCGCCCCAGGCCTGGCCGATCAGCACGCTGGCGCCGGAACTCAATCCGATGGCGAAGGAGACGAAGAAGAACATTATCGGAAAGAACACCGACGCCGCGCCGAGCGCGTCGACGCCGATCATCTGGCCGAGATAGATGCTGTTGACGGTGCCGAACAACGATTGCAGCAGGTTGCTCAGCATCATCGGTGTGAGAAAGGCAAGGAAAGCCTTCCACAGGGGATTGGCAACGGACACGGGAATTCCTTGCTGATGTGGAATTGAATCGATCGACGGCGGTGGGACGGTCAGGCGCCCGGCGGATCAGTATGATCGGCGAATGCCAGTTCGATGACGTGATCGCGGATATCCTCGGGCCACGCGGCGATCAGGCTGACGAATCCCCGGCGGTCGCCGGCGAACAGGGCGCGTGAAGCCTCTTCGAACCCTGGCAGATTGCCAGCCATTGCCGACATGAAATGATAGGCCGCATCGCGCGCGGCGCGGCTGCGATCGTTGTCGCCATTGGCGCGGCGCGCGTGCTCGACCAGCTTTCGCAGCGCCACCGACGCGCCGCCCGGCTGCGCGGCCAGCCATTCCCAATGCCGCGGCAGCAGGGTCACTTCGCGGGAGACCACGCCAAGCTTGGGCCGACCGCGGCCGCGCGGTTCGCTGGCGGTCGGAGCGGCTTCCACCAGGTCCGATGCGCTCGGCGCCGGCAATCGCTCGAGAATTTCGCTCGCGGTGCCGCGGAGATCGAGGTCGATCGGCCGGCCGCTCAAATCGTCAAAAATCAGGATCGCCGCGGACGATCCGGCGTCGATGGATTTTCTGACTGCGAGCGCAACCTCTGCCAGCGCACCGGAAACAAGCCTGCGCTGGCCGTCGAAGGCGGTAAATCGGGCCATGACGGCGCTCCTGGAGTGGGCTGGCCTGATTTATACCCGGGCAAATTGGATTCGTCAATAACATCCGGGGAAAATCATCGCGCCCTCACCAAAGCCGACCTCGACATTCCTCGGTTCCGCTGGCACCACGGATGTCGTCGTCGCGCGAGGCTCACCATGCTCACCGTTCACCACCTGAATAATTCGCGTTCGCAGCGCGTGCTCTGGCTGCTCGAAGAACTCGGCGTGCCCTACGAGATCGTGCGCTATCAGCGGCAATCCAACATGCTGGCGCCGCCCGAATTGCGCGCGGTGCATCCGCTCGGCAAGTCGCCTGTGATCACCGACAACGGCAACACCATCGCCGAATCCGGCGCGATCACCGAATACATCCTCGATGCCTACGGCGACGGCCGGCTGATCCCTGCGCCGAAAACCGCGGAGCGGTTGCGCTACACATATTGGCTGCATTATGCCGAGGGCTCGGCGATGCCGCCGCTACTGCTCAAATTGCTGTTCACGCTGATGCCGAAGCGGGCGCCGGCATTGCTGCGGCCGCTGGTGCGCAAGGTCAGCAACCAGGCGCTGATGACCATGGTCAACCCGCAGCTGAAGCAGCATATGGCGTACTGGGAAAGCGAGCTGTCGAAAACCGAGTGGTTCGCCGGGAGCGAGTTCACCGCCGCCGATATCCAGATGAGCTTTCCGCTCGAAGCCGCGTCGGCGCGCGCCGGGCTCGATCACGGGCATCCCAAGGCGATGGCGTTCCTGGCGCGGATCCATGCCCGTCCGGCCTATGCACGGGCGCTTGATAAGGGCGGGCCGTACACAGTCGGACGTTAATGCTGCAGCATATTGCGCAGCAAAACATACCTAAATACCACTTCTCCCATTATTACCCTGGTAAAATTGACTTATAGGTCGGGCTCGGTTAGTCACCCTCTGCCAGAGACGGAGGACGACCAATGACGGCACTTTCAAGCACGGACAGGAAGGCGGCCGTCGCCGCCTACAAAGAACGCAAGGTCGCCGCAGGGATCTACGCGGTCCGCTGTGCGGCTTCCGGCCAGGTCTGGATCGGCCAAGCGCGAAACCTCGCAACCGCGCAAAACCGCATCTGGTTCTCGCTGCGCATGGCAAGCAGCGCCCATCGCGACCTGCAGCGCGCGTGGTTGGCGCACGGCAGCGAACAATTCACGTTCGAGGTGCTCGAACGGCTCGACGACGAGGAATCGCCCTATCTTCGTGACGCCCTCTTGAAGGAGCGGGTCGCGCATTGGCGTTCAGAGCTCGCCGCCCTGGCGATCTGATCAGCCCGACTTCGGCACCTCGCCGACTGACGGCAGCGGCTTGACGCTGACGCCGGGCGGCGGAAAGTCGTCGTCCGGCACGAAGAAATCCGACATCAGCGACACCGACGGATCGACGCGGTAGGGTTCGAAATCCCGCACGCCGCTGTCGTAAAGCACCTTGTCGTCGATGCAGAACCGGCCGGTGAAGTCGCGCGACGGCTTGCAGAAAATCGCATGTGCCGCGTCGCCCATGATCTCGGGCTTGCGGCTGGCGCGCATCATGGCGTCGCCGCCGAGCAGATTGCCGATCGCGGCGGTGGCGATGGTGGTGCGCGGCCAAAGCGCGTTGACCGCCACGCCATGCCGCTTCAATTCGGCGCTCAGGCCCAGCACGCACATGCTCATGCCGAACTTCGCCATGGTGTAGGCGGTGGAGTGCTCGAACCATTTTGCCTTCATGTCGAGCGGCGGCGACAACATCAGGATGTGCGGATTGTCCGCCTTCTTCAGGTGCGGAATGCAGTACTTCGACACCATGAAAGTGCCGCGGGTGTTGATGCCCATCATCAGGTCGAAGCGCTTCATGTCGGTGCGCTGCGAGTCGGTCAGGCTGATGGCGCTGGCATTGTTGACGCAGATGTCGATGCCGCCGAACTCGGCGACGGTCTTGTCGACCGCATCGAACACCTGGGCCTCGTCGCGGATGTCGCAGAGGATCGGCAGCGCCCTGCCGCCCGCGGCGCGCACCTCCTCGGCCGCGGTATAGATCGTGCCGGCGAGTTTTGGATGCGGCTCCGCGGTCTTGGCGGCGATCGCCACATTGGCGCCGTCGCGCGCCGCCCGCAGCGCGATCGCCAGCCCGATGCCGCGGCTGGCTCCGGAAATGAACAGCGTCTTGCCCTTGAGGGGGGTCATCGGAGGAGCTCCATCATTGGTCCAGCTGCCTTAGCGATATATCACGGGCGCTTCGGGGCCTTGCGACATTTCGAAGCCGGTTTCGGATGCGATCGCCAGCCCTTGCCGTTGATTTGGCCTTCCACCATGCTACCACGCGCTCGTCAAGCACGGTCTCCCCTCTCGGTCGGACGGAAATAGCTCATGAAATTCGCTGCCTTCAGGTCACACGGCGCCGACCGCATCGGCCTGGTCGACGCCGATGGCGCCAGCATCCGGCCGCTCGAAGGCGTGACCGGCATGGTGGACCTGATCGAACGTTTCGACGCGCTGCAGCCCACTCTCAGATCGCCGGGGTCGCCGATCCCGCTCGCAGAGGTGCGGCTGCATGCCCCGATCGCCCTGCCCCGGCGCAACATCTTCTGCGTTGGCAAGAATTATCGCGAGCATGCCAGGGAATTCTCCCAAAGCGGGTTTGAGGCCGGGGCGGTCAAGGGCGCTGAGATCGACGAATATCCCGCGGTGTTCTCCAAGGGACCCAACACGGTGGTCGGGCCCCACGATGACGTGCAGCTCCACGCCAACGTCACCTCCAGCGTCGACTACGAGGCCGAGCTGGCGGTGATCATCGGCGTCGGCGGCCGGGACATTCGTCCGGAGCGCGCCTACCGCCACGTGTTCGGCTACACCATCGTCAACGACGTCACCGCCCGCGACCGCCAGAAGAATCACAAGCAGTGGTTTCTCGGCAAGACTCTCGACAGTTTCTGCCCGATGGGACCCTGGATCACCACGTCGGACGAGCTCGATCCGGAAAACCTCGAGGTGAGCTGTTGGGTCAATGGCGAGCGCCGGCAGCACGCCAACACGCGCGACCTGATCTTCAACATTCCGCAGCTGATCAGCACGATTCCGCCGGCCTGACGCTGGTGCCTGGCGACATCATCGCCACCGGCACGCCCGCCGGCGTCGGCATTGGCTTCTCGCCGCCGAAATTCCTCAAGCAGGGCGACGTGGTGGCAATCGAGATCGGCAAGCTCGGCAGAATCGAGAACAAGTTCGTTTGAGATCAATTTCCCGCCGCCTCCGATCCGCGCGTTCGCGGATCGGGCGCGCCACGCAGGCCGTCGGCGGTGACCGCAATGGAGTTCGCCGAGGTCTGCCCCATGGGCTCGACGATCTTGTGGCCCTTGGCCGCCAGCGCCGCGAGGATGTCGTCGGCAAAGCCGCCCTCTATCCGCACTTCATCGGGCAGCCATTGATGGTGCAGCCGGGGTGCGGCGACGGCGGCCGCGACATCCATGTCGTAGTCGAGCACATTGACCAGCACCTGCAGCACCGTGGAGATGATCCGGCTGCCGCCCGGTGACCCCGTGACGAGCACCGGCCTGCCGTCCTTGAGCACGATGGTCGGCGACATCGACGATAGCGGCCGCTTGCCCGGCCCGGGCAGATTGGCCTCGAAGCCGACCAGGCCATAGGCATTGGAGGCGCCCGGCGCCGCGGTGAAATCGTCGAGCTCGTTGTTGAGCAGGACGCCGGTGCCTTCCGCGACCAGGCCGAGCCCATAGCTATAGTTGAGCGTATAGGTGTTGCTGACGGCGTTACCGGCTCGGTCGACGACCGAATAATGCGTGGTGTTGCTGCCCTCGCGCGGCGGCACCGCGGACAGCGCATCGGTCCATGGCGTCGCGCGGTCGGGATCGATGCCGGCGCGCTGCCTGGCAGCGTAATCCTTGGCGATCAGGGTCGCGATCGGCGCCTTGACGAAGGCGGGATCGCCGAGATAGCGGGCGCGGTCGGCATAAGCGCGCTTCATTGCCTCGACCAGGACATGCAGTGCGGCAGGCGAGCCCTGCCCTAGATCGCGCATCGCAAAGCCTTCGAGGATATTCAGCGTTTCCAGGAGAACCACGCCGCCGGACGACGGCAGCGGCATCGAAACGATGTCATAGCCGCGGTAGCTGCCGCGCATCGGCGCGCGCAGCACGGGCTGGTAGTTCCTGAGATCGTCGAGGGTGAAGATGCCACCCGCAGCGCGAATTCCCTCGACCAGCTTTTCCGCGACCGGCCCTTGGTAAAATCCGCCCGGTCCCTGCTCGGAAATCGCGGAGAGCGTTGCCGCCAGATCGGTCTGGGCCAGCCTGTCGCCTTCGCGCAGCGACGAGCCATCGGCGCGCGAGAAGATCTTCTGCGAGGCGGGCCAGCGCGCCAGCCGTCGATGCCAGTCGGGCAGGGTATCGGCGCCGTCGTCAGTGAGGACAAAACCGTCGCGCGCCAGCGCGATCGACGGCTTGAGAATGTCCGCCAGCGTGAACTTGCCGGAGCCGTATTTCTCCAGCGCCAAGGCGAGGCCCGCGACCGTTCCGGGCACGCCGATGCCGAGCGCGGAATCGCGCGACTTCGCGATATCAGGCTTGCCGTCGGCACCGAGGAAGATCTCCTTGGTGGTCGCTGCCGGCGCGGTCTCGCGATAGTCGATCGCGACATCCTCGCCGCGCTCCGCTGAATGGATCACCATGAAGCCGCCGCCGCCGATATTGCCGGCGCGGGGATACGTCACTGCCATGGCAAAGCCGGTGGCAACCGCCGCATCGACGGCATTGCCGCCACCGGCCAGTACTTCGGCGCCGATGCGTGCCGCCATCTTTTCTTGCGCGACGACCATGCCCTGCCTGGCGGTCACGGCATGGCGCGCACCGGCAACGGATGGCGTAAACATCCCGCGGCGTTGATCCTGCGCGTCGGCCGGTCCGACCCACGCCGCGGCGAGCGCCAGGATCACAAACAGGGTGCGCCGGCCAACCTTCCACAAGATCATCGATTGCTCCGATGCCATCATCGCACCATGGTCCCGCATGCTATATGGCTGTCGATATCCGACGCACAATATGCGGTCGACTGATGCGGGGGCAGACATGGCCATTACGACGGCAACGGACGCAGGCGTCATGGAGCCGCCCAAAACGTATCCGCCGCGCTCCGCCGTTTTCAGCTGGATGCTGTTCGACTGGGCGGCGCAGCCCTATTTCACGCTGATCACGACCTTCGTGTTCGCGCCGTATTTCGCGACCCACGTGGCTTCCGACCCTGCCACCGGCCAGTCGCTGTGGGGATTCGCCACCGCGGCTGCGGGTCTCATGATCGCGCTGGCTTCGCCGGCGCTGGGCGCGATTGCGGACTCCAGCGGCCGGCGCAAGCCGTGGATCGCGGCGTTCGGTGTGTTGCTGGTGATCGGCGCCAGCGTCATGTGGATCGGCAAGCCGGGCGATCCCAGCTTGATCCCGCCGCTCTTGATCGCCTACGGCATCGCCACCATCGGCGTCGAGTTCGCCACCGTTTTCAACAATGCGATGATGCCGTCGCTGGTGCCGCCGGAAAAGATCGGACGGTTATCCGGCTCCGGCTGGGCGCTGGGTTATGTCGGTGGGATTTTCAGCCTGCTCCTGGTGTTGGGCTTTCTCGCCGCCTCACCACAAACTGGCCGCACGCTGTTCGGCTTGACGCCGCTGTTCGGCCTGGATCCGGTCAGCCATCAGGGCGACCGCATCACCGGTCCGTTGACCGGCCTGTGGTTCATCGTCTTCGTGCTGCCGATGTTTTTCCTGACGCCGGATTTTCCGCCAAAACTGTCGGTGCGCGAGGCCGTGCGTGCCGGCCTGGCGGAGCTGCGTGAAACCCTGCGGGAGTTGCCGAAGCGGCGTTCGATGGCCGCGTTCCTGCTCGCCAACATGATCTACACCGACGGTCTCGTGTCATTGTTCGCCTTTGGCGGTATTTATGCCGCCGGCACCTTTGGCTGGAATACGATCCGGCTTGGACCGAAGCGGGTCATCGCCGGCAGCCTGTTGATCCTGCTGCTGTCGATCGTCGTCATTCTGCTGGTGGATCGCGATTCGATTCTGTTCGTCAAGGTCACGCCGCCGCGGCCCGGCGGCGGCCTGTTTGCCGCGCCGGCGGAGCAGGTCTACCTCGCGCTGGGCGCTTTGATCGGAATGGCGGGCGGCCCGTTGCAGGCGGCGTCGCGCACGCTGTTGATCCGGATGGCGCCGAAAGACCGCATCGCGCAATATTTCGGGCTGTTCGCACTGACCGGCAAGGTCACCTCGTTCGTCGGCCCGTTGCTGGTTGGCACCGTCACCGCGCTCGCCGCCAGCCAGAAGGCCGGCATGGCGGTGCTGGTGGGATTTTTCCTTGCCGGGCTGGTTCTGCTGGCGCGGGTACGGGAAAACTGAGCGGCTGACCCGCGAGCTGATTGACTCAGTGCCGGAAGTGCCTGACGCCGGTCAGCACCATGGCGATGCCGGCGTCGTCGGCGGCCTTGATCACCTCGTCGTCGCGCACCGATCCGCCGGGCTGGATCACCGCGGTGGCGCCGGCCTCGATGGCCACCAAGAGTCCGTCGGCGAAGGGAAAGAACGCGTCGGATGCGACAACCGAGCCCTTGGTCATCGGCGCGGCGAGCTTGAGTTCGGTCGCGGCGTCCTGCGCCTTGCGCGCGGCGATGCGCGCGGAATCGACCCTGCTCATCTGGCCGGCGCCGATGCCGACGGTGGCGAGATTCTTGGCGTAGACGATGGTGTTCGACTTGACGTGTTTGGCGACGCGGAAGGCGAATTTGAGATCGCGCAATTCGGCGTCGGTCGGCGCCCGTTTGGTCGCGACCTTCAGCGTCATGTCGTCGACAACGGCATTGTCGCGGCTCTGCACCAGGAGACCGCCGGCCACGGTCTTGGCGGTCAGGCCCAGTGCGCGCGGATCAGGCAGGCCTCCCGCCAGCAGCAGTCGCAGGTTCTTTTTCGCCGAAACGATGGCGACGGCCTCGTCCGTCGCATCGGGGGCAATGATCACCTCGGTGAAAATCTCGGTGATGGCGCGGGCTGCCGCGGCATCCAGCGTGCGGTTGAGGGCGACGATGCCGCCGAAGGCGGAGGTCGAATCGCAGGCCAGCGCTTTGCGGTAGGCATCGACCAGATCGCTTCCTTCCGCGACGCCGCACGGATTGGCGTGTTTGACGATGACGCAGGCCGCGGTGCGCTTGGCGTCGAACTCGGCGAGACATTCATAGGCCGCGTCGGTGTCGTTGATGTTGTTGTAGGACAATTCCTTGCCCTGCACCTGTCGCGCGGTGGCGACGCCGGCGCGATGGTCCGGCGTACGATAGAACGCGGCATGCTGATGCGGGTTTTCGCCGTAGCGCAACGCCTGCACCAGCCGGCCGCCGACGGCGCGGTAGTCCGGTGCGTCGGCCTTGAGCTGAGCGGCGAACCAGTTGGAAATCGCCGCATCGTAGGTCGCGGTGCGCGCATAGGCTTTTGCCGCGAGCCGGCGCCGCAGCGTCAACGTGGTGGCGCCGGCGTTGGCGGCAAGCCCGTCGAGTACCGCTTGGTAATCCTCGGGCTCGACCACGACGGCGACGTCGTCATGGTTCTTCGCCGCGGCGCGGATCATCGCCGGTCCGCCGATATCGATGTTCTCGATGCAATCCTCGAAGCCGGCGCCCCTCTCTACCGTCGCTTCGAACGGGTAGAGATTGACGACCAGAAGGTCGATCGCGGCGATGCCGTGATCCTGCATCGACCTGGTGTGTTCGGCATTGTTGCGGATCGCCAGCAAGCCGCCATGCACCTTCGGATGCAGGGTCTTGACCCGGCCGTCCATCATCTCGGGAAAGCCGGTCAGCTCCGAGACGTCCTTGACCTTCAGCCCGGCGGCGGCGAGGGCCTTCGCGGTTCCGCCGGTCGAGACCAGCTCGATGCCGTGCCCGCAGAGCGCCTTCGCGAAATCGATCAATCCCGATTTGTCGGAAACGGACAACAAGGCACGGGTTACGCGGCGCGGATGGTCGGTCATGTCGGCGGGTCCGGATGCTGTGAGGCCGCCGGTTAGCACGATTTGGTAACCGATGGAACCGGGGCTGCACGGCGTGCTGTGGACGTCCCCGCAGGCCGGAAATCGAAGCTGCTATGCCACCGGTTTCTTCTGCAGCTTCGGGTCGACATAGCCCGGCTCGGCGATGCCCTGGCGCAGCTGTTCCGCTGTCACGAAGCGCGCGCCGAGCATCTCGCCGCGGCGCCAGGCGGTCATGCAGGCGCGGCGCACCCGGCCGTCAGGACTCATCACCAGCATGAAGATCTTGGGGACCGGCAGATCGCCGACTTCCAGGCAGAGGCCGCCCTCGGAAATATCCATGATGGTGCATTCGATCCACGGACCATCCGGCTCGAGGACGACAAAGGCGGCTTTCTGAAATTCGATCCGCGAATGCTTGCGCTCGCCAAGCTCGGTCGCTTTGCCCACGAAGGCCCTCCGGTCCTCGTGAAAATACCAAACATAGATTGAAAGAAGGTTAGCCTAAAAATTAAACAATTTACGGTTCCGCGCCAGATCGGCCGGCGGATCAGGGCTGCTCAAGCGGCAGTTCCGGTTCGCGCCGCGCATTGCGCCGCGCCGTGGTCGCTGATGCCGACGTGGTCGATCTGATAAAGCTCCAGCGTACGCTGGAGGCCTGCCGCGAATTCTGCTGGATGACGATCTGGGCGGTGCGGCGCGGGCCGTCATTGCCGGCAAGGAACACGCTGTCTTCGAGCTCGACCTTGTCGTCGAGCGCCTCGAAGGTCCAGACATCGCGGTTGGGCAGCACCAGCATCACGCCGCGGGCGTCGCTGAGCCGGCTCGCCTTGACCGAGGGATGCAGATGAAACCTCAGCGCGTAGTCCGTATCGCTGCCCTTGATGCGCGCGCCGGGCGCTGGCGACACCGTGTCCTCGCCGTCGAGCCGCGAGCCGTCATGCGCCGCCATCAGCACCCTCTGATGCATGACGCCGTACCGGTCAAGATAGCCGTCGTGAGATGTGGTGAGCAGCGTACCGTTGGCCACCACCTCGCGATAGCTTTCGACGTTTCTCGGACCGGCAACGATCGGCGCGCCGCGCAGGAATCGCTTCACCGCGTTGAGTTCCACGAACTGGCAGGACGACGTGCCGTGATAGGACATGGTCGAATGCGCCGGCGTGCCGCGGGCGAACACCCGCCAGTTGTCGCGGCCGGTGGCCGGCATGCCGCAATTGATCACGATCCGGCTCGGGCCGGAGGACAATTCAAAAGACAGGCAGCCGGCGTGGGCCTCGTGGCTGACATTCGGCGGCGGCGGCGGTCCGGTGTCCATGATCACGGTCATGGTGCCGGCATCGAGCCGCTGGAATCCGGTGTGCGGCATGTTCGCCATCGGCACGCCGTGGGTGTCGTCATAGGCGAGCAGTGTGGCCAGCAAATGCGACGGCGCGCTGCTCATGCCGTTGAACAGTGCGAAGCTGCCGTCGCCGTGGCGGAAGAACCGCAGCATCGGCATCATCCGGTCGATCGCATTCAACAGCGCCGGCGGCGGCGCGATGTTGCGGGCGGCAAAAGTCTGCCGCAGCGGCAACAGATCGATCAACAGTTCGATCAGCGCGCTGGGATTGCGCGAGATATGCCCGCCGTCGGGAAGTATCTGCCGCTGCAATTCGTCGGACAGTTTTCGCGTGGCGGTGCGGATGTGGCGGGCCTGGTTGGCGAGGCAGAGCGAGGCGTAACACAGCGCGATCAGCACCTGCAGCCGCGACACGCCGTCCGGGACGTCGAGCATCGTATAGCGCAGCGTGCGGATCTCGCGGGCCAGTCCGCGCAGGTAGCGGCGATAGAATTTGCCGTCGGTATCGTTGAGCACCAGCGGCGCCTGGGACAGCAGCGAGATCACTCGGCGCGCCAGCACGTCGGCGCGCCGGCCCACTGGCCGGTTGCGGGCCTGGTTCGACAGCCAGTCCTCGACCAGCGAGCGGGCATTGGCGCGGGTGATGGCGGTGTCTGCCGCCCGCAGATGCCGCAGCCAGCCAAAACCGAGCAGCGCCACCTCCCAGTCCTCGGACGGCGGTTCGAGGTCGAACACCGAGCGGCCGTGGCAGGTCACGATCTTGCCGGCAAACACGAAGCGGCCGGCGTAGATTTCAGCAGCGCGGGTGGCGTCGGCGGTGCGCAGGTC
>Ga0102590_1002611_pt1 | contig 20778 bp, 20 predicted proteins | sample AraplaMF_Col_mMF_FD_76859 | JGI IMG/M metagenome (GOLD analysis project Ga0102590, IMG submission 76859) | Arabidopsis root microbial communities from the University of North Carolina, USA - plate scrape MF_Col_mMF | ecosystem: Host-associated > Plants > Roots > Endosphere | place: USA...
AAGCTTGACGGCAAGCATGTCGCCGTGATCGGCACGGGCGCGACATCGATGCAACTCGTGCCGACCATCGCCGGCCGCGTCGCCTCGGTGACGGTCTATCAGAGGAGCGCACAATGGGCGCGGCCGGTGAAGGGCTACGCCGACCCGATCAGCGAAGGCGCACGCTGGCTGCTGGCGCATCTGCCGTTCTACGTGCAGTGGTATCGCTTCAACATGTTCTGGCGCTACGGCGACGGCCTGCTGCCCTTCCTTCGCAAGGATCCCGCCTGGCCGCATCCCGAGCGTGCCGTCAACAAGGGCAATGACCGGCATCGCCAGGAACTGACCGACTTCATCCTCGCCGAGCTGAAGGACCGGCCCGACCTGATCGCGAAGTGCGTGCCGACCTATCCGCCCTACGGCAAGCGCATCCTGCTCGACAACAACTGGTTCAAGACGCTGACTCGGGACAATGTCGAGCTTGTCACCAACACGATCGATCATTTCGACGAGGGCGGCATCGTCACCGCCAACGGCGAGCGCCGTCCCGCCGACATCATCGTGGTCGCCACCGGCTTCAAGGTCACGGAGATGGCGGCGCGCCTCAACATCAGCGGTCGCGCCGGTAAGGATTTGCGGCAGGCCTGGGCCAACGACAACCCGACCGCATTCCTCGGCCTCACCGTGCCGGGCTTTCCGAACTTCTTCTGCATGCTCGGACCGAACTCGGGCCCGGCACACGGCGGCAGCGTCATTTTCCAGTCGGAGTGCCAGAGCCGCTACATCTCCGCCTGCCTCGCCGACATGATCGAGCAGGACGTCGCCGCCGTTGACGTGCGCCCGGACGTGCTCGACGACTACGTTCGCAAGGTCGATGCCGAGCACGAAACCATGATCTGGACCCACCCGGGCATGAGCACCTACTACCGCAACTCGAGTGGCCGCGTGTTCTCCGCGATGCCCTGGCGGTTCGTGGATTACTGGCGCATGACGCATGATCCCGATCTGGGGCAATACAGGCTGACGAAGGCGGAAGCTTAGGGAGGCTCGCAATGCCCAAACCGCTCGTGCGCGTCTACACCGACTACAAGAGCCCCTACGCATTCGTCGCCAACAAGCGGCTGTTCGAGCTCGAAGAAACGCACGGCGTCGAGCTGGAATGGCTCCCCTACACGCTGCGCGTCGCCGAATTCATGGGCACGGTGGAAGAACGCACGCCGCATTTCTGGCGCAAGGTGCTCTACGCCTATATGGACGCGCGCCGCTATGCCAACGCGCAGGGGCTCGTCATGAAGGGGCCTCGGCGAATCTACGATGCCTTCCATGCCAGCGTCGGCATGCTGTTCGCGCAACGCCACGGCTTCTTCCGACCCTACCACGACACGGTATTCCGCAAGTTCTGGAGCCACGAGCTGGAGATCGACGATCTCGCCGGCATCAGCGGCGTCATCACCGCCTGCGGCGGCTCGGCCAGCGAGTTCGAAGCCTATGTCCACGGCCCCGCCCGCGCCGAGCATGACCGCATCATCGACGAGGCCGAGGCACTCGGCGTGTTCGGCGTGCCCACCATGGTGTTCAACGGCGAGCTGTTCTGGGGCGGCGACCGCATCGATCTGCTGATCGAGCGCATCGAGAAGCCCGAGACGATCGAAGCCGCGCTCGGCAGCCGGCATCGCAAGCCGACGTGACCGCTGTCATAGAACCGTCATCAAATACACCGAGACGTGTGGCGGGGCATATTCGGGACCGCACATGGATTATTTCAAGCGCTTCAACTTCCTGTTCGCAGCACCTGTTTTCGACGCCGACGACCTCGAAGGCAACCGCTTCAACCAAATCATTGAGGAGATCCAGCGCTCCGGCTTCGAGGTGGTCCGGGCTCGCAAGCTGGAAGACGCCGAGATGGCGGTGCAGACCGATGCCGCGATCGGCTGCATGGTGGTGGACTGGGGTAAGAGGGGGCTGGAGGGCAAGACCTCCGCGCTGATCAATTTGATGCGCCGCCGAGGGCTCGACTTCCCGATCATCCTCCTGATCCGGCGCAAGCGGTTCGAGGATTTGCCGGTCGAGGTGCTCGACTTCATCGACGGCTATGTCTTCCTGTCCGAGGAGACGCCGACCTTCATTGCCAAGAACCTGATCAGTCGGCTCAAGCAATATGCCGAGACGCTAAAGACGCCGTTCTTCGGCGCGCTGGTCGACTATGCCGAGGAGGGCAACCAGCTCTGGACCTGCCCCGGTCACAACGGCGGCGTTTTCTACAACCGCAGTCCGATCGGCCGGGTCTTCGTCGAGCATCTCGGCGAGTCCGTGTTCCGGGACGATCTCGACAATTCCGTGCTCGACCTAGGCGACCTCCTCACCCATGAGGGCCCGGCGCTGAAGGCGCAGAAGGAAGCAGCAGCGATCTTCGGCGCGGAAAAGACCTATTTCGTGCTCAATGGCACCTCGACCTCCAACAAGATCGCGCTCGGCGCGCTCGTCACCGACGGCGACCTCGTGCTGTTCGACCGCAACAACCACAAGGCCGCCCATCACGGCGCATTGATGATCAATGGCGGCATCCCGATCTACGTGCCGACCGTCCGTAACGCCTGGGGCCTGATCGGGCCGATGCGTTGGGACGCCCTCGACGAACAGGCGCTGCGCGACGCCATCCGCAACCACCCGCTGGTCGAGGACAAGGACGCCTGGCGCAAGGAGCGGCCGTTCCGCGTCGCCGTCGTCGAGCAATGCACCTATGACGGATCGATCCACAGCGCCGAGATGATTTTGAAGCGTATCGGCCATCTCTGCGAATACATCCTGTTCGACGAGGCCTGGGCCGGCTTCATGAAGTTCCACCCGCTCTATACCGGCCGCTTTGCGATGGGGCTGGCCAACCTTCCTCCGGATGCGCCCGGCATCATCGCGACGCAGTCAACCCACAAGCAGCTCGCAAGTTTCTCGCAGGCCTCGCAGATCCACATCAAGGACCGCCATCTCCGCGGCCAGAGGCGCCGCGTCGAGCACCGTCGCTTCAATGAAAGCTTCATGCAGCACGCCTCGACCTCGCCGTTCTATCCGCTGTTCGCCTCGCTCGACGTCGGCGCGCAGATGATGAAGGGCCGGTCCGGCGAGGTGCTGTGGGACGACACGATCCGGCTCGGCATCGAGCTCCGCAAGAAGATCCGTGCGATGCGCCGGGAGTTCGAAGAGAAGGAGCAGAATCCGGATCGCCGCTGGTTCTTCGAGCCCTTCGTGCCCGATCGCGTCGCCATTCCCGACGTCAGCCGCCCCGGTGCCGCGCACAACGTCGCCTGGGAGACACTCTCCACCGACGAGCTCGCCACCAATCCCGCGCTGTGGCAGCTCTCGCCCGACACCAGCTGGCACGGCTTTCCCGACCTCGCGGAAGGTTTTGCCATGACCGATCCGAACAAGCTGACACTGCTGACACCCGGCTTCGACCGCGCCACCGGCGCCTATGCCGAGCACGGCATCCCGGCGCCGATCGTCGCGCAATATCTGCGCGAGAACCGCATCGTCCCCGAAAAGAACGACCTCAACTCCCTGCTCTTCCTGCTCACTCCCGGCGTCGAGGCGAGCAAGGCCGGCACGCTGATCTCTGGCCTCGTCGCGTTCAAGAGGCTGCACGACGACAATGCACTGCTGGCCGACGCGATCCCGGAGTTCTATCAGCGGCGACAGACGCGCTATGCCGGAGTCCGGCTGCGCGATCTCTGCGGCGAGATGCACCGCTTCTTCCGTGATGCCAATGTCAGCGCGCTCCAGGCCCGGCAGTTCATGCCGGAGCACATGCCGGAGATCGCGATGTCGCCGCGCGATGCAGCGCGCCGCCTGATCCGCAATGATGTCGACTACCTGCCGATCGAGGCAATCGCGGGCCGCATCGCGACCACGCCCTTCGTGGTCTATCCGCCCGGCATCGCGACCATCGTTCCCGGCGAGCGGCTGACGGAACGGGCCAAGCCCATGGTCGATTATCTCAAGATGTTCGAAAGCTGCTTCAATACATTTCCGGGCTTCGATGTGGAAATCCAGGGCGTCTACAAGGAGGTCGATGCCCATGGCCGCATCGGGCTCTACGCTTACGTCGCCGTCGAGTAGGTGTCGATGACCGAAACAGCGATTGCGCGTCCAGACGGCGAGCCGGTGCTGGTCCGGCCATCACGCGAGAGCGATATCGAGGCGATGCTGGCGATCTATCGCCACCACGTCCGCAATGGGGTGCCGCGCGACGTCGAGGGAACAGGCGCGCCGGAGCCGGATGATCTGCGCGACCGGCGCAAGAATCTGAAGCAGACCCGGCTGCCGCATCTGGTCGCGACCTTTCGCGGCGAGGTCGTCGGCTATGCCTATGCGGTGCTGTTCCGCAAGCGTCCGGCCTATCGCTACACGGCCAAGCACTCGATCTACGTCCACCACGCCCATCTCGGCCGTGGTGTCGGACGTTTGCTGCTTCAGGAATTGATCGATGCCTGTGCGGCGGCCGGCTTCCGCCAGATGATCGGCTATATCGATGCCGACAACGCCCCCTCGCTGGCGCTGCACGAGAAATTCGGCTTCGCACGCGCCGGCCTGCTTTGCGGTGTCGCCTATCGCCATGGCCGCTGGTCCGACACCGTCATGGTGCAGCGATCGCTCGGAACCGGCGCGACTGCGCCGCCCCCGGGAACCGCGCCGGGACGATAAGTCTCAGGACGGAAAGTCAGCCGGCTTCACATGGATGCGGTCGGCATGCAGCGACCAGTGATGCAACGCCTGGTCCTGGCAGAACTTTGCCTTGGCCCGCTCCCTGGCCTCGTCTTCGTCCGCCGCGTCGATCTCCAGCGTACCCTGGCAAATCTCGCTCTGCCGACCGTACTCCCCGAGCACGTCCTTCATGAACCTGACGACATAGATGGACATGGGACCTCCTGCTGCCCCGGCAGCCAATCTAATCTTATTTGGACCAGACAGGGGAAGGAGATTTTGACGCGGATCAAGGTTGACGATCCCCGGCGCAAGATTCATTGCGGAACTTTCCGCGCGGGTCTAAGGGCAATTGCCGGCCCCCGATGAGGATCTTGTCTTGCAGTTTGTCACCGATACCGAAGTCACGAATGCCCTGACGTTTCCTATCCTCATTGCCGCCCTGGAAGACGCGCACCGCCGACCGAAAATGGAGGTTCTGGACGCCTTCCTCGGCGACGAGAAAGGGCAATACGTCATCCGCAGCGCCGTCGATCCCGGCCGGTATATGGCGAGCAAGATGTTCACCAGCTTTCCGGCCAATCTGGCGGAAGGAAAGATGCCGGCGGTGCAGGCCGTCTGCGTGCTGTTCGACGGCACCAACGGGCGGCCGCTGGCGGCGATGGACGGCACCGAGATCACGCATTGGCGCACCGCCGCCGACTCCGCGCTGGGCACCAAACTGCTCGCGCCACCCAATCCCGAAACGCTGCTTTGCGTCGGGGCCGGTGAGATGTCGGAATGGCTGATCCGGGGGCATCGAACGGTGCGACCGTCGCTGCAACGCGTGCTGATCTGGAACAGGAGCGCGGAACGGGCCGATGATCTCGCCAGGCGACTGGCGGCGGACGGCGTGAAGACGGAGACGATCACGGACCTCGACGCCGCGACGCGCGAAGCCAACGTCATCACCGCCTGCACCCGCGCGCATCAACCGCTGATCAAGGGCCGCAATTTGCGGCCGGGCACGCATCTGGACCTTGTCGGCGGCTATACACCGCAAACCCGCGAGGCCGATGACGAGGCAGCGAGGATGTCGCGTGTCTTCGTGGACCGGCGAGAATCCGCCTTCCATGGCGTCGGCGACATCCTGCAGCCGATCGCGAGCGGCGCGATCAGTGAAAAGGATGTTCTCGGCGATCTCTACGATCTCGCCAGTGGCCGCGTGCAGGGGCGCGTGTCACCCTCCGACATCACGTTCTTCAAGAACGCAGGCGGCGGCCATCTCGACCTCATGACTTGCGAGGCCGTGTTCAAGCAGCTCGGAGCAAAGCTGGGGTAGACGGACGGGACGCCGGAAAGACAGGGCCGGCATCGGCCATCACGCTTTGATATCGAGGAGCGCCTCTTCCGTTTCGGCGTAAGCCTGAATGACCTTCGCATTGGCAATGAAGCTGTACTTCGCGGTCGCCAGCTGAGCGAACTCGTTGGCAAGATCGACGTTCGGCGCTGCGACCAGGCCGTCCTGGTTTGCAAAGGGAGCGCTCGGGTCGGATTGCGCGGTATAGCTCGGCGACACTGTCGAAACGGTCGCGACCGTACCGCCCGGCGCCGAGCCGCTCGATTGGGAGACCTGATCGACTCGCAGCGGCACGTAGGCCGCAGGAAACGTCGGGGCAATGCCTGGGCTGCCGGCAGCAGCCGACGTGCTCGATCCGCCTGTCGCAGGCAGCGGCCCGGTCGTGTTGGCGTTGGCGTTGTTGCTCGCGGCCACGTTCACGCGCAGGCTCGCCGCAGAAAGTCCGGATGTCGCAATCGAGAATATGCTCATACCCCCTGATCTAGAGGACAAGTCATACGCGTTCCCTCACGCCATCAGTAAAATCGGCCGCATTCTATTTGCACCCTCGTAACCACGGCCAGAGCGCAATCAGACCTCTCGCGCGCCGCTACCCCGGCGCCACGCCGAAGGCCTGCTTGAAGCGCTCGGCATAGCGAGGCCAGACCTCGGGATTGATGATGCGCGGTGGGCGCTTGCCGTCGAGCGTGTCCAGCACCTGCTCGGCGGCGATGCGGCCCATGTTCTGGCGCGCCTCGATGGTGACACCGGCGGTGTGCGGGCTGGCCAGCACGTTGTCGAACTGGAGCAGCGGATGCTCCGGCGGCGGCGGCTCCTTGGACCAGACGTCGAGGCCGGCACCGGCAATGCGCTTGTCGCGCAAGGCCTGGAGCAGCGCGTCCTCGTCGTGGATAAAGCCGCGCGCGGTGGTGATGAAATAGGCATGCGGCTGCATCAGCGCGAACTCGCGCGTGCTGATCATGTTGCGGCTCTTTTTGTCGAGCGGACAGGAGATTGAAACGAAATCGGCACGGCGCAAGAGCTCGTCGAGCTCGACCTTTTCGCCGCCCCGCTCGGCCATCACCTCGGCCGTGAGGTACGGATCGTAGGCCAGCACCTTCATGCCGAACAGACCCTTGCAGAGTGCCGCGATCCGGCGGCCGACATTGCCGAGACCGATGATGCCGACGGTCTTGTGCTCGACCTCGTTGCCGACGAGCTCGTTGCGATTGACGTTGGACTCCCTGCGGAGCTTGCGGTCGGACTGGATGATGCGCTTGGACAGTGTCAGCATCATCGCCAGCGCGTGTTCGGCAACCGAATGGGCGTTGCCGCCGGACTGGTTGACGACCAGAACGCCTGCATCGGTGCAGGCCTCGACGTCAACAGGATCAAAGCCGGCGCCGTTGCTCGACACGAGCAACAGGTTCGGCGTTCGCTTCAGGAAGCCGGCATCGACATGGAAATGCGGCGCGAGCTCGTCGCGGGCGGCGCCGATCTGGTAGACATGGGCGGCGCTGATGATCGGCGCGTAGAAATCCTCGGGACTCTCGTTCTCGATGCGATCGAGCCGGACGTCGGGCCGCGCCTTCAGGATGTCGATATAGATCGGGTTGGCCAGGTATTTGACGTAGAAGACGCGCTTGCTGTTGACGGACATCAGGACCCTTCCGGCTCTATCGAGGAGACCCGCAAGGTCAGCGCGATGCGCGCTCCGTCCATGCGTTCCTCCCGTTTTCTCGTTGTCGCCGCTTATGACATGGCGGGGCTGGCCACGGCAGGCCTTCTGGCGCAGATCACGGTGCCGGCCCGGACATGTTGACAATCCCGCTGCCCGCGTCAAGTTCGGGAGATCGCCGCGACGGCCAGAACGAAGAAGCATGCGCGGCTCAAGGGAGAGCGCAATGGCGATTGCGGAGCAGCAGACCTCGTCCCAGGTGACGCAGGGGTCCAGCGACAAGAGCTGGCATGGCATCGTCCTGCAAACCCTGAAGCGAAACGAGATCAGCCTCATCCCTTACGTGCCCGACCGCGTGCTGACGCCGCTGATCCAGAACCTGCACGCCGACCCCTTCTTCACGACCTTTGCCACCGCCCGCGAGGAAGAGGCCGTCGGCATCGTCTCGGGCGCCTGGATGGGCGGACGGCGCGGCGCCGTGCTGATGCAGACCTCGGGCTTTGCAACGCTTGCCAACGTGCTGGCCTCACTAGCAGTGCCCTACCAGATCCCGCTGATCATGTTCGTGTCCGAGCGCGGCACGCTCGGCGAATTCAACTACGGCCAGTCGCTGGTCTGCCGCACCATGCGCCCGGTGCTGGACTCGCTGGCGCTGGAGCATCACACCATCACCCGGCTAGACGAGCTCGAATTCATCGCCGACCGCTCGATCAAGCAGGCCGTCACGACACAGGCGCCGGTGGCGCTGATCCTCAACCCGCTGCTCACCGGCGGCAAGACGTTCGACAAGTGAGCGCCGCCATGAACACGCGCAATACCAAGGTGATGAACCGTTTCGACGTGACCTCGCGCCTGATCACAAAACTCAAGCACGAGGAAGCCGTGATCGGCGGCATCGGCAACACCAATTTCGACCTTTGGGCCGCGGGCCACCGCCCGCAGAATTTCTACATGCTCGGCAGCATGGGCCTCGCCTTCCCGATCGCACTGGGCGTCGCACTCGCGCAGCCCGCCCGCCGCGTCTTCGCACTCGAGGGCGACGGCTCGCTGCTGATGCAGCTCGGCGCCCTCTCGACGATCGCGACGTTGAAGCCGAAGAACCTCATCATGATCGTGATGGACAACGGCATCTACCAGATCACCGGCGCACAGCCGACGCCGGCCGCAAGTGTGGCCGACATCGTCGGCATCGCCACAGCTTCGGGGCTCGCCAACAGCGCCTGGGCCGCGGACGAGGAGGATTTCGAGCGACTGGTCGACACGGCGATGTCAGCTTCCGAGCCGAGCTTGATTGCCGTCCGCATCGACGACAAGCCGGGCGTCGGCACCACCCGGCGCGATCCCGTGCAGATCCGGGAACGCTTCATGCACGGCCTCGGTGTGCGCGAGCCACTTTAACGTTTCGTCATTAACTACACGACGATCTGATCCCGGCCGCGTAGCCGGCTGTTGCAAATCCGTGCTATCCGCATCGGATGTCCATTTTTGTTCGTTGTTTTGCCTGGCTGCTGGCAGCCGCCGTCACTTTCGCGACCCTCGGCCCGCCCGGCCTGCGGCCCCATTCCGACCTTGGCCAGGATGGTGAGCATGCACTGGCCTTCGTCCTGGTAGGGTTGGCCTTCGGCCTCGCCTACCGGAATCGCCGCTGGGTCGTCGCCGCCGTCGCGGTGGTGCTGATCGGCGTGCTCGAACTGATGCAATTCTGGGCGCCCGGACGCCACGCGCGCCTGGAAGATTTTCTCGTCGATGCAGCTACGGCCTGCGCGGGCTTTGTGCTCGCGGCCGCCGCTGATTGGGCCGTGGCGCGCCTTCGTGCCAGTTCTGCGGTCACAAGCGAAGGCCCCGCGGAGTGACGCTCCGCAGGGCCTGTCTTCTCTAAACGCCTGTGCTCTGGCCGTCAGTCGATGATCTTGACGACCCGGCGCGTGCGCGGCTCGACGATCACACGACGATCGTTCACGACCGCATAGCGGTACTCGGTGTAGTTCGGCACGGGACGCAACACCACAGTCGGGGGCAAAGGCTCGCCGACCACGACGCGCTCCTCGACCACGACAGAGTCGGAGCGCGGGATACCGCCCAGGATCGCGTTCGGGATTTCCAGGCCAGCGCCGACGGCCGCACCCACGGTGCCGCCGACCATCGCCCCGACCGGACCGCCGATGTCGCCACCCGCGCGTGCGCCGTTCCGGGCGCCCTGTTCGGTCGTCGACTGGGCAAAGGCCGCGCTCGATGCCAGCAGCGATACGGCGGCCAACGAAATTGCAAGACGGGTCTTCATGTCCACACTCTCCAGTGTTTGTTGATGCGCCTTCAACCGCGGCGCCGGACCATTGTTCCGGTTCCATCGCGACGAAAAATGCATCGTTGCTGAGAGTGTTACCGCGTAACAGTTCAGGCCACGGCAACCTCGTGACCCGCCATCAGTTCCAGCGCCCGTACCATCGCGGAGTGATCCCAGCCCTTACCGCCATGGGCTGTGCAGGACGAGAACAATTGCTGCGCCACCGCCGTGCTCGGCAACGACAAGCCGAGCGCGCGAGCGCCTTCGAGCGCGAGGTTGAGATCCTTCTGGTGCAGCTCGATGCGGAAGCCGGGCTCGAAATTGCGCTTCACCATGCGCTCGCCATGCACCTCGAGGATGCGAGAGGACGCAAACCCTCCCATCAGCGCCTTGCGAACCAGCGCGGGGTCGGCCCCGGCCTTGGAAGCAAACAGCAGCGCTTCGCCGACCGCCTCGATCGTCAGCGCGACGATGATCTGGTTGGCGACCTTCGTGGTCTGGCCGTCACCATTGCCACCGACGCGGGTGACGTTCTTGCCCATTCTGTCGAAGATCGGCTTCATGGTGTCGAAAGCCCGCTCCGGCCCGCCGACCATGATGGTGAGGCTTGCAGCCTTGGCACCGACCTCTCCGCCGGACACCGGCGCGTCGAGATAGTCGGCCCCGAGCGCCTCGATCTTCCCGGCGAACTCCTTGGTCGCCAGCGGCGATATCGAACTCATATCGACGACGATCTTGCCCTTGGAAACGCCGCTTGCGACCCCGTCCTTGCCGAACAGCACCGCCTCCACATGTGGCGTATCCGGTACCATGATGATGACGGCATCCACCTCCTCCGCGACCTCCCTAGCCGACTTGCAGGGGACACCGCCGGCTGCGATCAGCTCGGGGGCAACAGCTGCGACGTCATACAGGAGAACGCGATGGCCCGCGGCCAGGAGATGGCCGGCCATCGGCCGTCCCATGGTGCCAAGTCCGATGAAGCCGACGTCGATCATGGGTTTAGCTTTCTCTCAGTTGAATAGACGAAATCGGTGCACCTCTCCCGCTTGCGGAGAGGTCGGCGCAACACGCCGGGTGAGGATTCTATCCACTGGGGGATTTTCTCGCTGTCCCATCGCGGAGACACCCTCTCCCCAACCCTCTCCCGCAAGGAGAAGAGGGAGTGCACCGACGCTGTATCTCACGTCTCGAAAGTCTGCGCCGCGTGCCAGGACAGGCCTTCCAGTGTCGCGGTGCGCGGCTTGTATTCGCAGCCGACCCAGCCGCGATAACCGATCGCGTCGAGGTGACGGAACAGAAAGGGATAGTTGATCTCGCCGGTGCCGGGCTCGTTGCGCCCGGGATTGTCGGCAAGCTGGATGTGCGCAATCTGCGGCAGATATTCCTGCATGGTACGGGCGAGATCGCCCTCCATGATCTGCATGTGATAGATGTCATACTGGATGAACAGATTGTTCGATCGCACCTCGGAGATCAGCTGCACGGCCTGCTCGGTACCGCTCAGGTAGAAGCCGGGAATGTCGAGCGTGTTGATCGGCTCGACCAAGAGCCTGATGTTTTCGCGCGCCAGCGTCGAGGCCGCAAAGCGCAAATTGCCAACCAGCGTCTCCTGTAGCTCGCGCGGATCGGCATCGACAGGCGCGATGCCGACGAGGCAATTGAGCTGCTCGCATTCGAGCGCCTTGGCGTAATCGATGGCGAGGAACACGCCATCGCGGAATTCGGGGGCGCGATCCGGGAGGATCGCAATGCCGCGCTCGCCCTTGGCCCAATTGCCGGCGGGCAGATTGTGCAGGACCTGCGTCAGCCCGTGGGATTTGAGCTGCTCGCGCAGCTGCGCCTTGTCGAAATCATAGGGAAAGAGATACTCGACCCCGGCAAAGCCCGCCGCTTTCGCCGCGGCAAAGCGGTCGATGAACGGCATCTCGTTGAAGAGCATGGTGAGGTTGGCGGCGAATTTCGGCATGATGCTGTCCCCTATTCCGCCGGCTGAAGCACGCCGGGCCTGATGGTCCCGACCTCGTCGAGAGCCAGGTCCAGCACCTCCTCGAACTCGACGATGTTGTCGATCTCCGTGCCCATGGCGATGTTGGTGACACGCTCGAGGATGAACTCGACCACCACGGGCACGCGGTGCTTCGCCATCAATTCGCGCGCGGTCGCGAACGCGGCCTGGGAGTCTTTGGGGTCGGTGACGCGGATCGCCTTGCAGCCGAGGCCTTCGGCGACCGCAACGTGGTCGACGCCGTAGCCACCCAGCTCGGGCGCATTGATGTTCTCGAAGGAAAGCTGGACGTGATAGTCCATGTCAAAACCGCGCTGGGCCTGGCGGATCAGGCCGAGATAGGAATTGTTCACGACGACGTGGATGTAGGGCAGATTGAACTGCGCTCCGACCGCCAGCTCCTCGATCAAAAACTGGAAGTCGTAATCGCCGGACAGCGCGACGATCTCGCGATCAGGGCACGCCGCGCGCACGCCGAGCGCCGCGGGCAGCGTCCAGCCCAACGGACCCGCCTGCCCGGCATTGATCCAGTTGCGCGGCTTGTAGACGCCGAGGAATTGCGCGCCGGCGATCTGCGACAGGCCGATCACGGTGACATAGGTGGTGTCGCGGCCGAACGCCTTGTTCATCTCCTCGTAGACACGCTGCGGCTTGATCGGAACGTTATCGAAATGGCTCTTGCGCAGCATCGTCTTCTTGCGATCGCGGCAGGACGCGGGCCACGCATGGCGCTCGCGGAGCCTGCCCGACCGGCGCCACTCCCTGGCGACGGTGACGAACAGTTCGAGCGCTGCCTTGGCGTCCGAGACGATGCCGAGATCGGGATTGAACACGCGGCCGATCTGGGTCGGCTCGATATCGACATGCACGAAGGTACGGCCCTTGGTGTAAGTCTCGACCGAGCCGGTATGCCGGTTGGCCCAGCGATTGCCGATGCCGAGCACGAAATCGGATTCGAGCATGGTGGCGTTGCCGTAGCGGTGGCTGGTCTGAAGACCCACCATGCCGGCCATCAGCACATGATCGTCGGGGATCGCGCCCCACCCCATCAGTGTCGGCACGACAGGCACATTGGTGATCTCGGCAAAGGCCACCAGCAAATCCGAGGCATCGGCGTTGATGATGCCGCCGCCCGCCACGATTAGCGGACGCTCGGCCGCGTTGAGCATCTCGAGCGCCTTCTCGACCTGTTTGCGCGTCGCGGCCGGCTTGTGGACCGGCAGCGGCTCATAGGTCTCGTCGTCGAACTCGATCTCGGCGAGTTGCACGTCGAGCGGCAGGTCGATCAGCACCGGTCCCGGCCGGCTCGAACGCATGACGTGAAAGGCTTGGCTGAACACCCGCGGCACCAGCGCGGGCTCACGCACGGTCACCGCCCACTTCGTCACGGGCTTTGCGATCGATTCGATATCGACGGCCTGAAAATCTTCCTTGTAGAGCCGCGCCCGCGGCGCCTGCCCGGTGATGCAGAGGATCGGAATGGAGTCTGCAATCGCCGAATAGAGCCCTGTGATCATATCTGTGCCGGCTGGTCCCGAAGTGCCGATGCAGACGCCGATATTGCCCGCCTTCGCCCGCGTATAGCCCTCGGCCATGTGCGAGGCGCCCTCGACATGGCGGGCCAGGATGTGGCGAATCGAGCCGCGCTTCTTCAGCGCCGAGTAAAGCGGATTGATCGCGGCCCCGGGAACACCGAAGGCCGTCGAGATACCCTCCTTCTCCAGAATTCGCACGGCCGCATCGATAGCTCGCATCTTCGCCATATCGGACCTCGCTCGGGTTGCGTCAGCGAGCGAGATCATCAGGCGTGCGAGAGGCGATCTCAACGAGAACGATTTTATTTTCCACGATGCGGCAGCCGTGGAAAAATCGTGGGCGTCTCAGGCGGTTAGATCGAGAAGCACGTGAAAGCCACTCACTCGAACAACGGCGCCAGCTCCATTTGCGGCACCAGCACCAGACCCTTGTCGGTGATGCGAATTTCCGGAATGACCGATAGCGGAATCAAATTGAAGCCCATGTAGGGGATGGTGCAGCCCGCCTCAGCCCATTCCTTCTTCAGTACCTTGACCTCTTCGGCGACCTCCGTGACGCGCTTGTCCGAGAGCAGGCCGGCAATCGGCAGCGGCACCAACGCCCGCACCTTGCCGTTGGCGACGACGCAGACGGCGCCCTGATGCTGCTTGATGGCAGCAATCGCAACATGCATATCCGGCTCGTTGGTTCCGGCAACGATAATGTTATGGCTGTCGTGCCCGACGCTGGAGGCGACCGCGCCGCGCTTCAGGCCAAAATCCTTCAGGAGACCATAGGCGACGTTGCCGGCCGACTTGCCGTGCCGCTCGACCACCGTCACGAAACACAGGCCATAGCGTTCAAACAGCGACGGCCAGTCCTTGGCTGGCTCTATCGCAACCTTCTCGTGGATCAGCGTAATGCCCGGCAGCGCGGTCCTGATGGCGTTGACCGTGCAGGCCTTCGCCGGCAATTCAGGCGTCAGCTTCAACTTATCCGGCAGCTTCACCGTCGCGTAGGCTGCCCTCGGGTATTGATAACGCTGCGACAACGCCTGATCGAGACGCGGCGTGATCTTGCCGTGCTCGACCACGAGCTCGCCGCCGTACCAGGTGCAGTGCGGCCTGAGCTGGTCGTCCATCAGCACGAGATCGGCGCGGCGGCCGCCGCCGAGCCCGCCGATGTCGCCATCCATGCCGAAGCGCGTCGCGCCATGCAGCGAGCCCATCGACCAGGCCTGCTCCGGCGACATTCCCGCCTTCACCGCCTCGCGCACCACCCAGTCGAGGCCGAACAGCAGGAGGTCGTCGGCATCGCGGTCATCGGTGCACACGGCCGTGCGCTTGTGCGAGGCACCGAGTTCGGTGATGGTGCGGATCGCCTGTGGCAGCGAATGCCAGGGCGTGGTCGGCGGCCCGCCGCGCAGAAACACCCAGACGCCGGCATCGAGCAGATCGTCGGCGATGTCGCGGTCGATCGCCTCGTGCGTGTCGGTGACACCTGATGCCGCGTAGGCTGCGACGAACTCGCGGCCGTAGACATGGCCGGACACCGGGCGACCGCGCTTCAGGGCGGCGGCGAGGATTGCATGGCTGCGCTCATCGCCGATCGTGACCGGCACGAAATCCATCTTTTCGCCGAGTGCCACCGCCTCAGGCCAGCGGTCGAACAGGCCGGCGATCTTGTCAGGCGTAAGATCGCCGCCCGCCGTCTCCAGTTCGGCCGAGGTCGCAGGCACCGTCGACGGCACCGTCAGGAAGATCGAGAGCGGCGCCTCGCGCGCGTCCTCCAGCATCGCCTCGACGCCGGCGACATCCATGACGTTGCCGATCTCGTGGCTGTCGCAGACGATCGTGGTGGTGCCGTTGAGGAGTGCCGCCTCTGCGTAAGCGCAGGCCGTCACCATCGAGGACTCGATGTGAATGTGAGGGTCGACCAGACCCGGCGCGATGATGCCACCGGCCGCGTCGAACAGCGACACGTCGCTCCAGACTTTCTTCGCTGTCCCCGTTGGCTTGACCGCCGCGATACGGCCGCCGGAGATCCAGATCTCGCGGTTGACGTGGATGCGCTCCGAATAGGTTGATAGCACCCGGGCACCGGTGACGACGAGATCCGGCGCAACGCGCGCGGACGCGACATCGGCGAGGCGCCGGGTCATCGCATGCAGCGGTGCGACGGCGAAGCGGGTAAGTCTTGTCATCGGGATCCTCGCGTGGCGTTACGGCCAGGCGATGGTTACGCCCTGCGCTCAACCGGGCAAGCGCAAATGTAACGGCACGCGCTGCTCAGGCCTTAGGCGCTGAACCGCCCGCCGCTCCGGCTCTTGCGGGTCTGCGCGGGTTCCGCCGTCTCGGCGATGGTGCGGCAGTGGGCTTGACCCGTATTCGCATCGCCCGGCCCTTGGATTCATCGATCTCGAACGAATTCGTCTTGCGCACGAGGTCGCTGAGCTTGCGGAAGCCGAACGTTCTCGGATCGAAATCGGACGCCAGATTGGCGAGCTGCCGCCCGACTTCGCCGAGCGCGACCCAGCCGTCCTCGCTCTCCATCTGGGTAATGACCTTCTTGATGATGGGAGTGGCTGCATCGGGCGGCTGCAGCGACGTTGATTTCGCGGCGGCGTCCTGCGTGGTCGCCGGGACGGCAAGCAGGTTCTCCGTGTAGACGAACCTTCGGCAGGCCTGTCGGAAGCTTTCCGGCGTCTTCTGCTCGCCGAACCCGAAGACGTCGACGCCCTGTTCCCGGATGCGGGCGGCGAGACGGGTGAAGTCGCTGTCGGACGACACCAGGCAGAAGCCATCGAAGCGGCCGCTGTGAAGCAGGTCCATGGCATCGATGACCAACGTTATGTCGGACGCGTTCTTTCCCGTCGTATAGGCGAACTGCTGCTGCGGGATGATGGCGTGTTTCGACAGGATGTCGGCCCAGCCCCTCGATCGCGCATTGGAGAAGTCGCCATAGATGCGGCGAACGCTGGCCTCGCCGATCTTGGCAATCTCCTCGAACAACCCATCCGCGATCTTCGCGGAAGCATTGTCGGCATCGATCAGGACGGCGAGACGGGGCGAGCGAAGTTCCGACGGCATGGCGTTTCCCCAGGAGATGGACGCAGCATTAGACGACGCGAGCGCCGGGACGGCTAGTCCTCGTTCGCCTTGAAGCGTCCCATCCCCTTCAGCACGAATGGGGCCAGCAGCGCAATCAGCGCCAGGCCGAGCAGCGTCGCCGAGATCGGGCTCTGCAGCAGCGTCATGGGATCGCCGAGGCTGATCGCGAGCGCGCGGCGCAACTGACTCTCTGCGATCGGGCCGAGGATCAGGCCGACCACGACGGGCGCGATCGGAAAATCGAACCGGCGCATCAGGAAGCCGAGCACGCCGAAGCCGGCCAGCATCGACAATTCGACCACCGACGGCTTGGCCGCGATGGTGCCCATGGTCGCGAAGACGAGGATGCCGGCATAGAGCCAGGGCTGCGGGATCGCGAGCAGCCGCACCCACAGGCCGACCAGCGGCAGGTTGAGCACGAGCAGCATGCAATTAGCGATGAACAGGCTCGCGATCAGGCCCCACACCAGATCGGGCCGCTCGGCGAACAGCAGCGGCCCCGGGTTGAGGCCGTATTGCTGGAAGCCCGCCAGCATCATCGCGGCGGTCGCCGAGGTCGGTAATCCCAGCGTCAAGAGCGGCACCAAGGTGCCGGCGGCGGAGGCGTTATTTGCGGCTTCGGGCCCAGCGACACCTTCGATCGCGCCCTTGCCAAATTCTTCCGGGTACTTGGTCAGCCGTTTCTCGCAGGAATAGGACAGGAAGGTCGGGATCTCCGCGCCGCCCGCCGGCAACGCGCCGATCGGGAAGCCGAACATGGTGCCGCGCAGCCACGGCTTCCACGACCGCTTCCAGTCTTCCTTGGTCATCCACAGCGAGCCGCGCACCGGCTCGAGCTTTTCCTCGGTGTGGTGACGGCGCGATGCGACGTAGAGCGCTTCCCCGACCGCGAACAGACCGACGGCAAGCGTCGTCACCTCGACGCCGTCGAGCAATTCAGGGACGCCGAACGCAAGCCGCGCTTGACCGGTCAGCTTGTCGATACCGACGAGGCCGAGCGTCAGGCCGATGAACAGGCTGGTGAGGCCGCGGACCGGGGAATCGCCAAAGGTCGCCGACACCGTGACGAAGGCGACGCACATCAGCGCAAAATAATCCTCGGGTCCGAAGCGCACGGCGAAATCGACCAGCCAGGGCGCGAGGAAAGCGAGACCGATGGTGGCGATGGTGCCGGCGACGAAGGAGCCGATCGCCGAGGTCGCGAGCGCCGGCCCGCCGCGGCCGGCCTTGGCCATCTTGTTGCCTTCGAGCGCGGTCGCCATCGAAGCGCTCTCGCCGGGCGTGTTGATCAGGATCGCGGTCGTCGACCCGCCATACATGCCGCCATAATAGATGCCGGCGAACATGATCAGCGAGCCGCCGGGGTCGAGCTTGTAGGTCACTGGCAGCAGCAGCGCGACCGTGAGTGCCGGGCCGATGCCGGGCAGCACGCCCACGGCCGTGCCGAGGAACACGCCGATCAGCGCATAGAGCAGGTTCATCGGCTGGACGGCAACCGCCATGCCATGTGCCAGCGCCGCAAAAGTGTCCATCACAGCAGTCGCTCCAGCGGGCCGATCGGAAGGCTCAGCGTCAACAGCCGGTCGAACGCGAGATAGATGAGGGTGGACATCACCAGCGCAATAACGCCGTCGACCAGGATGGCGCGGCGCCCGAACGCCGCCGACGTCGTCACGAACAGCGCCGACGTCGCCAGGATGAATCCGCCGCCGAAGCCGATGATGGCGATCAGCAGCGCAAGGCCAATGAGGATCAAAACCACCGGCACCGGATCCGCGCTCTCGCGCGCCGGCAGATTGCCGCGCAGCGCGTCGACGAAGTTGCCGATCGCGAGCAGTGCGAGGCCACAGGCAATGACGACGGGCATCGCCTCCGGCCCCATCCCGTACATCGTCGTGGATTGCAGACCGCGCGCATCCCAGACCAGCACCGCGGCAAGGCCTGCGAGCAATGCAGCAATGACGATGCCGGCGCGATCGACGCGCCGCGGCGGCTGGGCCGGATCGCCCGAGGTCATGACTTGACCAGGCCGACAGACTTCAGCACGTCGGTGACGCGCACCGTTTCCTTCTTCAGGAAGTCGGCGAAGGCGTCCCCGCCGAGATAGGCGTCCTCCCAGCCTTTCTGCTTGAGGATTTCCTTCCAGGCGTCCGACTTCACCATCTTCTCGACCGCATCGCTCAAGGTCTTGCGCTGCTCCGGCGTGATGCCGGGAGGCGCGACCACCGAGCGCCAGTTGGCGATCACGAGGTCGATGCCCTGCTCCTTGAAGGTCGGGATGTCGCTGCCCGGGATGCGCTTCTCCGAGGTCACGCCGATCGCGCGCAGCTTGCCGGACTTGATCTGCCCGTCATATTCGCTCAGCCCGGAAATACCCGCGGTGACCTTGCCGCCAAGGATCGCGGCGAGCGATTCGCCGCCGCCAGAGAACGGGATGTAGTTGATCTTCTTGGCGTCGGCGCCCACGGCGCCGGCGAACAACGCCGCCATCACGTGGTCGACGCCGCCGGCCGAGCCGCCGGCGAAGGTCACCTTGGCGATATCGGCCTTCACCGCGGCGGCCAGATCCTGTGCGGTCTTAATCGGCGAGTTGGCGGGAACGACGATCACCTGGATTTCCTCGGTGAGGCGCGCGATCGGCGTCACCTGCTCGAGCGTGACCGGCGACTTGTTCATGGCGAGCGCGCCGACCATGACGAAGCCGTTGACCATAAGCTGGTTGCCGTCACCCTTGGCGCCGTTGACGAATTGCGCGATGCCGACGCTGCCGCCGGCGCCGGGAACGTTGATCACCTGGACACTGCGCGCGACGCCCGAGGCGACCAGCGCCTGCTGCATCGAGCGCGCTGTCTGGTCCCAGCCACCGCCCGGTGCCGCTGGCGCCATCAGCTTCAGTTCGAGCTGCTGGGCGAAGGCAGGCGTCGCTGCGGCAAGGGTCAGCGCGACGGCTGCGCCGACAAGGCGCGCGGGAAGTTGGAACATGAGGGCATCTCCAGGCTCATGCGGACGTTTGCCGCATTGTGTCGTTTGGTCGCATATCAGCCAAAATGGCCGATGCTGTCCAGCGACAGGGCCCGTGTTCCCAGTTAGCCGGAAGCCGGCATCCTCCCGCCAAGCGCGACCGTCAGCTCTCCGGCGACTTCGCGCACGATCTGGCCGATTTCCGGCAATCTGTCCTCGGTCATGCGGCTGGTCATGCCCGAGACGGAAATGGCCGCGAGCGGCTCGGCGCAGTCGTTGTAGACCACTGCGGCAATACAGCGCAGGCCCATGCAAGCCTCTTCATCGTCGAGCGCATAGCCCTGCTTGCGGATTCTCTCGAGCTCCTTGAACAGGTCGCTCGGGCGTACGATCGATTTCTCGGTCAGGCGCGGCATGCCGTGATGACGGATCACGGCGCCGACGTCCTCGTCGGAATAGGTCGCCAGCACCGCCTTGCCGACCCCCGACGTCACCATGGCGACGCGGCCGCCGACCTGAGTCAGCGAGCGCATGATTTCGCGGCTCTCCATCCGGGTCAGCATGATGATGAATTCATCGTCGACCATGGCGAGGTTGGCGGTTTCGCGGGTGAGGTCGCGCAGCTTGCGAAGGTAGGGAATCGCTTGCGCCGAGAAATTGCGCCGCCGCGCGAAGCTCGCGCCCACGGTAAAACTGCGTACCCCGACATGCCATTTGGATTCGGCGCGGTCGAACTGGACGAAGCGGCGGCTCTCCAGCGTCGCCAGCAGGCGGTGCACGGTGGAGGCCGACAGGCCGGTGCGGACGGCGAGGTCGCTGAGGCGATAGCCTTCGTCGTCTTCGGCGAGCGTTTCGAGGATCGACAACGCGCGGTCGACAGATTGAACGCCGCCATCACGGGCCTCGTGGTCGGCCTCCGCAGGCGATCGAGGCTCGAGCGATTTGCGCCGGATCACGTTCTTGCTCATCGCGACCTGACTGTTCTCACCTCTCCCTGCGAACAGGGAGAGGTGAATGGACGTCACCGTACTCAGAGCAGCCCTGCCCCGCGCGCCCACTTATACTTGGCGCCGAGCACCTCGACCGGAAGCTCGGTCGAGTAGGCATAGGCCGGGATGCCGTTCTGGTAGAGATATTCGGCGGCTTCCTCGACCTCGACGTCGCCGGCGAGCGAGGCGACGATCGGCTTCACGAAGCCCTTGGCCTCCATCTCCTTCTTCACCTCGACCA
>Ga0102590_1002612_pt1 | contig 20772 bp, 7 predicted proteins | sample AraplaMF_Col_mMF_FD_76859 | JGI IMG/M metagenome (GOLD analysis project Ga0102590, IMG submission 76859) | Arabidopsis root microbial communities from the University of North Carolina, USA - plate scrape MF_Col_mMF | ecosystem: Host-associated > Plants > Roots > Endosphere | place: USA...
TGGCGGCGTCAGCGCCATCGGCGGCTCAATATACGCCGACCATCTTTACGGCAGCGCGAACGCCCAGGGCACGGTCGAGCAGTTCGATGCGCGCGGTGGCGACGACTGGATCGACGGCCGCGGCGGCTTCGACCAGGCCACCTACAGTCTCGATGCGAGCGTGACCGCCGGTATCACCATCGACATGACCACGGGCTCCGTCACCGGCGGGCCGGCGATCGGCCACGATACGTTGCGATCGATCGAGTCGGTCATCGGCACCAATTTCAACGATACCTATGACGCCACCGGCTTTGGCGACAGCTACAACCAGAATCCGCTGACCAGGAATGTCGGCAGCTTTGGAACCTTCAACGAATTCCAGGGCATGGGCGGCAACGACACGATCATCGGCAACGGCAATACCCAGCTCGGCTATTACAACGCCACCGCCGGTGTCATCGTCGACATGCAAGCCGGCACCGCCGACGGCAACACCTCGGTGGGACACGACACCTTCTCGGGCGTCAACCATATCCGCGCCTCGAATTTCAACGACACCCTGCTCGGCGACGGCGGCAACAACTTCCTCGACGGCCTCGACGGCAACGACCGGCTCGATGGCCGCGGCGGCAACGACACCCTGACCGGCGGCAACGGCGCCGACACCTTCGTCTATTCGGCGAGCGGCGGCCAGGACACCGTCACGGACTTCAGCGGCACCCTTGGACAAGGCGACAAGATCGACCTGCGCGACATGCCGGGCGTCTATTCGTTCCAGGACCTGTCGATCAGCTCGATCAACAACGAAGCCGACACGCTGATCGATTTCGGCGACGGCCATACGCTGACACTGCAGGGCATCACGCCGGGGGCCCTGACGTCGGGCGACTTCCTGTTCAACCACGCGCCCACCATCACCGTGGGCGGCGGCGACAGCGACAGCGCCGACCTGTTGGAGACCGACGGCGGGCTGACCGCCTCCGGAACGCAGACGGTGACCGACTCCGACATCGCGGACCAGGTGAGCGTCGCCGTGACCGAGGTGTACGCCGAGGGCCCGACCGGGGACCTGACCGAGAACGATTTGCTGGGCTATTTCAGCGTGCAACCCGGCATCATCGTCGACGCATCGCACACCAGCGGCGAGTTCACCTGGAGCTTCAATTCCGGGACCCAGGCCTTCGACTTCCTGGCCGCGGGCGAAACCCTGACGCTGCACTACACCATTGCGCCGAACGACGGCCATCCGCTGAACGAGGCCGGCGACGGCTTGGTCACCATCACCATCACCGGCACCAATGACGCGCCGACCTTCACCGGGACGGCGACCGGAGCCATTTTCGACTCCAGCGGCGATGCCGTGCTGATCGCGAGCGGCGTCTCGGCGGGCGACATCGACAGCGCCAACTATTCCGGCGGCACGCTGACCGCCACCGTGACCCACGGCGGCCACGAAGGCGACACGCTGTCGATTGCCACCACCGCGACCATCTGGCTTGTCGGCACGACCGTGATGTTCGCCGCCGACGGCAACCCCGGAAACGCCGAGGCGATCGGCACGCTGACGGACGAAATCAACAGCCTGGTGGTGGATCTCTACGCCAAGGCCAGCGATGCGGCGGTCGCAGCACTGACCGAAGCGATCCAGTTCCAGAACACCACCGCGGAGCCGGGCAGCGCCGCCCGGACGGTGACGATCACGCTCAACGACGGCGGCGGAACGGCGGACGGCGGCCACGAGTCGACGTCCTTCGACGTGACCGTCTCGACGGTGGATACGACGCCGCCGACGGTGACGATCGCCAATCCGGATGCGGTCACCAACCATGCGACGCAGACGATTTCCGGCACCGCCAGCGGCGTGGCGCAAGGCTCGATCGTCACGCTGTACGACAATGGCAACGTGATCGGCACCGCGTTCACCGGCAGTGGCGGCCTGTGGACCAAGCTCGTGACGCTATCGGGCGAAGGCGAACACCATATCGTCGCCAGCGACACCGATGCCGCCGGCAACACCGGCAGCAGCAGCGAGGTGGTGTTCACGCTCGACACCATTGCTCCGACGGTGACGATCACCAGTTCGGGCGGCACTACCGGCAATGCCGTGCAGACGATCAGCGGAACCACGGATGCCGATCCCGGCACCGAGATCAGGCTGTACGACAACGGCAGCGCCACGCCGGTCGCCTCGGTTTTTGCCGGCAGCGACGGACACTGGACCGCCAGCGTGACACTGTCGGGCGACGGGGCCCACACGATCATAGCCCACGACACCGACGCGGCCGGCAATATCGGCAGCAGCGGCGCCGTGGTGTTCACGCTGGACACCGTGGCACCGAACGCGCCGACCCTGGCGCTGGAACACGACACCGGAATTTCGGGTGCCGACGGCCTGACCAACAATTCGATCATCAACTACACGCCCGCGGATCCGAACGACGTTCTGCTCTTCAAGGTCGACGGCGATACGGAGTTTTCAACGGCCGGACCCGAGATCGGAGGCGACGGCTTTCACACGGTGGTGGTGGCGGAGCGGGATGCCGCCGGCAACATCAGCCAGACCGCCACGCTGACATTCGAGCTCGACACCACGCCGCCGGACGTGACCTTCGACACGCCGGGCGGCACGACCAGCAATCCCGGGCAGGACATTGACCTGTCGGTTGGCGACGGCGCCAGCCAGGTGAAGCTGTACGACATCTATCACGGCGAGACGACCCTGATCGATACCGTGTCGGCGGGAAGCGGCGGGGTCTGGCACACCCACGTGACGCTGGTGGGCGATGGCGAGCACACCATCGTCGCCATGGACGACGCCGGCAACGCCAGCGGCGCCAGCGTGGTGTTCACCCTGGATACGACGCCGGACAACCAGGCGCCTGTCGTCACCTTCGATGCCGACGTGCAGATCGCTCCCGACAATCTGCCGCATCAGATTTTCTCATCGAACGCATCGATCTTCGATCCGGATGGCGACAACATCGTCGGCATGACCGTCAGCTGGGACGGGCTTGCTGGCGGCGCCATCTCCTATAGCGCGGGCAACCTCGGCGCCGAAATCATCGACCACCAGATCGTCTTCAGCGGCAGCGCGTCGGCCAGCGAGTATCTCGCCGCCCTGCAAAGCTTCCACCTGCAAAACTATTTCACCGGAACGGCAAACTTCACCGTCGTGGTCAACGATGGCACCGATGACAGCAGCGCGGAGACAGTCCATGTCAGCATCGCGCCACCGCTGGACTGGGTGGTCTGGACCATGCCGGGCGGCGGCAACTGGACCCAGTCCGAGAACTGGACGGTCGGCGACGACCATCGCGCGCCGGGGCCGGGCGACCAGGTCTACCTGGACGCGGGCAGCGACGAGACGGTCGATTTCCCGCTCGGCCTCGATCCGGCGTCGGTTGCCGGGCTGAACATCGCGTACGGCACCACGCTGCACATCACGGACAACAGCTTCGTCGGCCACTTCACCGTCAGCGGGAGCTTGATCAGCAGCGGCACGATCCAGGTGGATCATGCCATTGTCGATCTGCAGAATGCCGGCCAGGCCAACTCCATCAATCGCGGCGAGATAGACGCCGGCGTTTCCTCCACCATCGCTCTCCACAATATCGTCGACAATGCCGGCGGCACGTTTGCAGCCAACGGCGTGAGCGCGGTGATCGCCCTCGACGGCGCGACGATCGTCGGCGGGACGCTGAAGACCACCGACGGCGGAGTTATCGCGGTCGCCGCCGGCGCGGCTTCGACGCTGGACGGTTCTACGGGCGGAAGCTCCCCGAACGCAGTGAGCATCGACGGCACCATCATGGTGGCCGACAATGCGACCCTGGAGCTGCGGGGAGCGATCGACAACAACGGTCTCATCACGACTGCCGGGACCGGATCGACCACCGGGTCGACGTTGCTGATCAGCGGCCATACCTCGCTGCAAGGCGACATCTTCAGTGTCGTCAATCTGGCGGGAGCCAACGACACGATTACCGGCGCTTCCGCGGATTCCGTGCTCGAAAACGTTTACGAGACGATTACCGGCATCGGCAACATCGGAGGCGGCAACCTCACGGTCATCAACGATTTCTATGGGATCATCTCGGCGACCGACGCGACCCACAAACTCGTCGTCGATACCGGCGCCACAACGTTCATCAATCATGGAACGGTGAAATCATACGGGCTGGGCGGCCTGGAAATCTCGGGGAACGTCTATAACGACGGCTCGCTCAGGGCGTATGCCGGCCTTGTCAAGATCGCGGGCGACGTGACCGGCCATGGCGCTGCGATGATCGAGGCCGGCGCCATCGAGTTCGACGGCGCGTCCGACTCGAACGTCACTTTCGACTCGCATGTCGTGTTCACCGGAGCCGTCAGCGGCAAACTGATTCTCGGTGCCGCCGCACAATTCACCGGCACGGTCTCAGGCTTCTCGACCGGCGACGAGATCGACCTGGTCGGCGCGACCAACGTCAGCTTCGAGCAGAACGGGGACAACCTCGAAATTCATTATGACGGTGGTGTCGTTACGCTCGGCAACTACTCGCAAGGCGACTTCACGACCTATGCGCACGACGGCGAAATCGACGTCGTCTATACCAACAATGATGTTGCGCCTTCGATCGCCGGCGACCTGTCGATCACCCTGGTGAAGGGCAGCAGCATCGCCCTGGTGCTGGACTCGTCCACGACGACGGCGGACCTGCGCGCCATCGATCCGGATACCTCGCCCGATCATCTGACATTTACCGTGGTCGACGTGAACCATGGCCACCTGGTCAACACCGGCGCGACGGACCCGAATGCCGCCATCACCAGCTTCACCCAGGCCGACATCGACAATCACCTGATCCGCTACGTCACCGACGATGCGGGCTTTGCCGGCCAGGACCGCCTCACCGTCTCGCTGAGCGACGGCGTGGCGGCGCCCCTCACCGTTGGCGTGACCGTCACCATCGTCGACGCCCAGATCACCGTAGTGACCCCCGGCGGCTTCGATTTCGAGCAGGACGGCACGATCGCCAAAATGGGCTCGGGCGACATCGCAGGCGGCTATTCCGACACCTCGTTCACGATCGTGAATTCGCCTGCCGGCCGCGATTTCATCGTCTCGGGTACCGGCTTCCACTTCGATACGTCGAGCACGGTATTCCCCGACGCCGGCACCATCACCTCGATCGTCGAGGTGGACCATGACAGCCAGACGACGGTGGCGCGCCTCGACATGAACGTGTCGGCGCCGCTGTGGTATGCCGCCGTCGTGACCGATGCATTCGGCGATCACAGCCTGATCGAGACGCTGACCGGCGCCTGGACCTTCAACTTCGTCGGCGGGGCGGGAAATGACGGCTACATCGCCGGCGGCTTCAACGACTATTTCAGCGGCCGCGGCGGCGACGACGTCATGGACGGCGAATTCGGCTACGACCGCGCCAATTACAGCGTGGCGACGGGCGCGATCAATGTCCAGCTCGCGGCCGGTACCGTGAGCGGCGACGCCTCGGTGGGCCACGACACCTTGCGCTCCATCGAAATGGTCACCGGCAGCAATTTTGCCGACACCTTCAACGCGGCCAGCTTTGGTGCAACCAGCATCAACGCGGGCAGTACGGTCACCAACAATACCGCCGGGCTGTTCAACGAATTCGAAGGCCGCGGCGGCGATGACACCATCACCGGCAATGGCCAGACGCGGGTCTCGTACTACCACGCGACGTCCGGCGTCACCGTGACCCTCAACGAGGGCAGCTGGAGCAGCACGAGCAGCGGCGCGTCCGGCCAGGCGTGGGGCGACGCATCGGTCGGCCACGACACCTTCACCGGCGGCGTCAACCAGATCCGCGGCTCCAACTTCGCCGATACCTTCAACGGCACCACCAACACCGCCGGCACGGCCGAGAATTTCGACGGCATGGGCGGCGACGACATCATCAATGGCGGCGGCGGCTTCGACCGGGCGGGCTACGATCAGGCGACGGCCGGCATCCAGGTCGATCTTGCCGCCGGCACCGTGACCGGCGACGTTTCGGTCGGCCACGACACCTTGCATTCCGTCGAAGGCATCTGGGGCACGAATTTCGCGGACAGCTATAACGCCGCCGGATTCTCGACGGGCAGCGCGAACGCCGGAAGCACGCAGATCTCGGCAACCAATTCAGCGCCCTCGGATTTCAACGAATTCGAAGGCGGCGGTGGCAATGACACCATCACCGGCAACGGCAACACCCGGATCGCATTCTATCATGCGACCGGCGGCGTGGCGGTGACGCTCGGCGACAATGCTTCGGTCCATGGCACCGCGGTCGGTGCCTCGACAGGTACCGACGACATCATAGCCGGCGTTTCCCGGGTGCGCGGTTCGGAGTTCAACGACGTCATTACCGGCAACGGCGCCAGCAACACGCTGGAGGGCCAGGGCGGCAACGACGTGTTGAGCGGCGGAACGGCCGATCATGCCGCCGATACGCTCATCGGCGGCACCGGGGCGGACATCTTCGTCTATGAACGCAGCGACGCCAACGACCTGATTTCCGACTTCCACCACAACGAGGGCGATCGCATCGACCTTCGCTCGTTCACGACGATTCACTCCATGGCCGATCTCGTCCTTGCCACGGTGACGGCAAACGGAGATCCGAACAGCACGCGGATCACCTCCAACGTCGCGAATGCCTTCGACGCGACCGCGAATGACCGGATCCTGCTTCAGGGCGTCGATTTTACGACGCTCCAGGCCAGCGATTTCATCTTCGCCGGTCAGGCTTCGGTCACGGTTCAGTCCGCCGACGGCTACGATTTCAGCACGCTCTACGGTGATCTTGCGGCGAGCGACGCCCATCAAACGGCCAACAGCAGCACCCGCATCTTCGCGATCGACGCCGCCAAGGGCATTACTTTCGAGCTGATCGGAACCGGCTTCAACCCCGATCCGACCAGCCACCTGCCGCAGGCGGGCACCATCACCGAAATCGCCATTCTCGACACGACTGACCCGACCCAGACCACGCAGGATCATGTGCTGGTCAACATCACCGGCCTCAATACCAGCGCAACGGGATTCTTTGGCGCACTTTCGAGTGGCAGCACGGCCTTCGATACGATCGTCAACGGCCTGACCTACAGCTTCGTCGGCAGCGCCGGCGGGTCCACGCCGAACGGCGACTTCGGCAGCGGCACCGACGTCTTCTTCGGCAGCGACCATGCGGACATATTCAACGGCCTGGCCGGCAGCGATACCGTCGACTACTCCCACGCCCCCCCGATGGTCATCAACGCCAACCTCGCCACGGGAGTGGGTTCGGGCGGCGCGGCGGCCGGCGATATCTACATCGGGATCGAAAACCTGCGCGGCACCGCGCTGAACGACACGCTGATCGGCAACGGCAGCGACAATGTTCTCGAAGGTGGAGCGGGCGCGGATTCGCTGCAGGGCGGCGGCGGCTCGGACACCGCCAGTTACCAACATGCGGCAGCCGTCAGCGAGATGACCGGGGTCACCGTCAATCTGGCATCACCCGGAAGCAATACCGGCGACGCGACGGGCGACACCTATTCGAGCATCGAAAACCTGATCGGCTCGGCGTTCAACGACACTTTGACCGGCAACGGCGACGACAACGTCATCGAAGGCGGCGCCGGCAACGACACGCTCGACGGCGGTCTCGGCAGCAACACCGTGAGCTACGAGCATGCGACGGCTGCCGTCGTCGTCGCCCTTGACGTCGGAATAGCGGGCGGCGGCGCCGGGACCGACACGCTTGCCAATTTCCAGAACGTCAAGGGATCGCAGTTCAGCGATTTCCTGATCGGCAACAACCAGGACAACACGTTCTTCGGCCTCGGCGGCAACGATACCTTCGTGTTCGATTTCGGCTCCGGCCACGACACCATCGCCGATTTCACGCCGGGTCATGACCACATCGAGCTCGACAACCTGGGCAGCGTGCCCGTGGACTCTTTCGGCAACTTCACCGAAACCCAATTCAACAACTGGAAGGCGTCTGGCGCCTTGCAGGGCATGGGCAACGACACGCTGATCCACCTCGATGGAAACGACACGCTGCTGCTGAAAAACGTGGCCATCGCCAGTCTGCACGCCAACGACTTCGTGGTTCATCCGGGCACGGCGTAAACGGCGCGCGCAAGCCTCGCCACGGAGTTACCCCGGCGCAGGTCGCGCCGGCCGCTGCTCATTGCGGCACGACGAGATCGCCCGGGGCCTCCCCCGCGCGCTGCCGCTCCGCCATCATGGCAAACGCCGCCTCGAGATGCCCGGTGAACCGCGCGGTATCGAACAGCGGCGCCGTCTCGCGATTGGCGGCAAGGCGCCGCTTGATGCCGGCCAGCTTCACCGGCTGGGCCGCGAGCTCGATGGCCAGCCGCTCATAACCTTGCAGCGTGGTCCGCACCAGTTCGGGCAGCTTGATGGCATAGAGAAGACTGGTGGCCACCCGGCCGGCGAAGGTCTCGCCAAGGCAGGTGATGAGAGGCGTGCCCGCCCACAGCGCGTCGCAGGCGGTGGTGTGGGCGTTATAAGGCAGCGTGTCGAGGCACAGATCGGCGGCGCGATGCCGCGCCAGATGATCGGCCGGCGCCATCCGCGGGGCAAACACCAGACGGCCGGGATCGATGCCGCGCGCGGCCGCCTCCTTCCTGAGGTTTTCCGTCGCCTTGGCATTGCTGTCGAGCAGCCAGAGCACGCTGCCCGGCACCCGCTTCAGGATGCGCATCCAGCAATCGAACAGCTCGGGGGTCATCTTCACCGTGATGTTGAAACAGCAGAACACGAAGCCGGTTGCCGGCAGCCCGAGCTGCGCCCTCGAGAACTGCGTCGGCGCGATGGCGCGCCGCGAATCGTTGACGAAGTAGCTGTCAGGCAGGAAAGCGATGCTCTCGGAATAATGCTGGCGCTGGTAGTCCGGAATGACGATGCGGTCGGCGATCAGGTAATCGATGTAGGACGCGCCCATGGTGCCGGGATAGCCGAGGTAGCTGACCTGGACCGGCGCCGGACGCCGCGCGAAGATCGCGGTGCGCGCATGGGTGGTAAAGCCCATCAGGTCCACCAGGATGTCGATCTCCAGCTCCTTGATGCAATCGGCAACCTTGTCGTCGCTCCATTCGCTGGCATCGATGAAGCGCTCGAACGACGCCTGCACCCGCCGCCTCACCTCCGACTGGTCGTCGGGCGCAAGCGAGATCGCCGTCACCTCAAAACGGGCGCGGTCGTGGTTCTCGAACAGGCCCGCCGCAAGATACGCCATCGGATGATGGCGGAAATCGGCGGACACGTAGCCGATGCGGATCCGGTCATGCTGCCGGGTTTCGCCGCGCCACAGCGGGTTCGCCGAAGCCGGGTAATGGGTCTGGGTCCATAGCCGGCTGCACTGCAACTGATCGGCGGCGGTCGAAGGCGCGGTCAGGAGATAGAACGGCTGGGAGGCCGGGCGCCCTTCGCGGATCGACTGCAGCAGATGCGCGCCGTCGCTGTCGATGTCCTGCCAGTCGCAGATCTGCATCCGGGCGTTGAACCGCTGGCCCTCGACGCCGGTCAGGTCCGGCGCTTCGCGGTAGAGCTGGTCGTAATGAGCGAAGGATTCGTCGAAACGGCGCAGCACGCCAAGCGCGGTGGCATGATTGCGAACCGCGTCCGGATAGTCCGGCCGCAGCTCGAGCGCCTTGCGCAGGCTGGCCAGCGCCTCCTCCGGACGGTTGAGCTCCAACAGCGTGGTACCGCGATTGTTATAGGCTTCCGCATGATCCGGCTTGCAGGCGATCGACGCGTCATAGCTTTGGAGGGCTTCGGCCAGCCGCTTGAGACTCCACAGCGCGATGCCCCGGTTGTTGTGGGCGCCGGCATGGTCCGGCCGCAGCGCCAAAGCGGCGTCATAGCTCGCCAGCGCCTGTTCCGGGCGCGCCAGATTCCACAGCGTATTGCCGCGGTGATTGTGGGCCTCGAAGTAGCCAGGCCGAAGCGCGACCGCCCTGTCGTAGTCCTGCAGCGCCTCGTCGTAGCGTTTCAGAGCACGATAGGCGTTGCCGCGATTATTGTAGGCCTCGGCCTGGTCCGGCTTTGCCGCAATGGCCTTGTCATAGCTTGCAACCGCCTCTTCGAGGCGGTGCAGCTCGAACAGCGCGATGCCATGATTGTTGTGCGCGGCCGCGAAGCCCGGGCTCAAATCGGCGGCGCGGGCAAAACTGGCGCGGGCGTCCTCGAACTGCTTCAGGTCCATCGATGCCGCGCCGCGGCTGTTGTGCGCCTCGGCGTTGCCGGGCTGCAACGCAATCACCTCGTCGTAGCCCGCGATCGCTTCCCGGGGCCGGCGCAGCAGCCGGAGCACGTTTGCCCTGTTCTTGTGGGCGTCGGCGTAATCGGGCCGCAGCGCGATCGCAGACTCGAAACTGGCCAGGGCATCCTCCAGCCGCTTCAGATCGCCCAGCACGATGCCGCGGTTATTGAAGGCGTCGGCATGATCGGGTTTCAGCGCGATCGCCTTGTCGTAGCTGGCCAGCGCCTCCTCGGGACAATTCATCCTGCGCAAGCCGTTGCCGAGATTGCTATGGGCGTCGGCGACGTTCTCGTTGAGCTTGATCGCGCTGCGGATCAGTTCGACGCCCTGGCCGGTCCGTTCGGTCTGCAGCGAGATGACGCCGAGCAGGTGCATCGAATGGAAGTCGGCCGGATTGGCCTTCAATACCTCCGCATAGAGCGCCTCGGCCTCGGACAACTTCCCCTGCTTGTGAGCAGCCAGGGCTTTAGCGAACGGCATGCCAGGTTCTCGATCAGGTTCTCGATCAGGTCCTTGGGAAGGCATAAACTCAACCGATGCGAGAGACTTCGTCCAATGTCCCGACAGGCGCCGAGCAAGCGCCGTCTGACGTCATGCCCGCCCGGCGTGGTGCGCGGAACCACTCCGGGATACCACATTGGACATCATGGACGCGGCTGAGGTTCACCGCACCACCGGCGACGGCGACCGATTTTCATGGATTCGAACAAACCCGGTGCGGCGCGCCAAAACGGGGTTGAAAAACCGTCGCAAATGGCGAAATCTGCCCGGAGCCTGTTCCGGCGACCGGCGGCGGGAACAATTTCCGCCCCTGATTAACTGTGCCCATTTCATTACCTGCCCAAATCATTTCGCCAATGGCATAATGCTTTAGGAGTTTTGCAAGGGTCGGCGCCATCGAGGCGCACCCCTCTCAAGGATTTAAGCATGCAGCGCGGCCAGCCACGGCCTCCCCATTCCTTGCCCAAATCCGAGCTCGGCGACGCGTTGCGGGCGTGCCGCGGCGCCTTTCTCGGCGTCGGCGCCATGAGCTGCATGATCAACCTTTTGTATCTGACCGGCTCGTTCTTCATGCTCGAGGTCTATGACCGGGTGCTGCCGAGCCGCAGCGTGCCGACGCTGGTCGGCCTCTGTGTGCTGGCCGCCGGGCTGTATGTCGCCCAAGGCATCCTCGACCTGATTCGCGGGCGCATCCTGGTCCGGATCGGGTCGTCGCTCGACGAAGCGCTGTCCGGCCGGGTGTTCGAGACCGTGGTCCGCCTGCCGCTGATCGCCGGTGGCAACAATGAGGGCCTGCAGCCGCTGCGCGACCTCGACAGCATCAGGTCGTTTCTCTCCGGCGCGGGGCCGAGCGCGCTGTTCGACCTGCCGTGGCTGCCGCTTTATCTCGCGATCTGCTTCGCCTTCCACGTCATGCTCGGGCTGACGGCGCTGGTCGGGGCCATCATCCTGGTGATCCTCACCATCCTGACCGAGGCGCTGACCCGCAAGCCGGCGCGCGAAGCCATCAGCCTCGCGGCCCGGCGCAACGACCTCGCCGCGTCCAGCCGGCGCAACGCCGAGGTGCTGGTGGCGATGGGAATGGCCGGACGCCTGAACGCGCGCTGGACCGAGGCCAACCAGAATTATCTGGCGGGCAACCAGCGCACCGGCGACGTCGCCGGCGGACTTGGCGCCACCGCCAAGGTGATGCGCATGACCCTGCAATCCGCCGTGCTGGCGGTCGGCGCCTATCTGGTGATCCACCAGGAAGCCACCGCCGGCATCATCATCGCGGGCTCGATCCTGAGCGCCCGCGCGCTGGCCCCGGTGGATCTGGCAATCGCCAACTGGAAGGGCTTTGTCGCCGCGCGGCAGAGCTGGCACCGGCTCAACAAGCTGCTGGGCTCGCTGCCGGCGCAGACCACGCCGACGCTGTTGCAGGATCCATCGCAACGGCTGTCGGTGGAAAATCTCACCATGGTTCCACCCGGCGATCAGAAGGTGGTGGTCCACGACCTGACCTTCGCACTGGACGCCGGCAACGGTCTCGGCATCATCGGCCCCTCGGGATCCGGCAAATCCTCGCTGCTGCGATCGCTGGTCGGGGTCTGGAGACCGGTGCGCGGTAAAGTCCGGCTCGATGGCGCGGCACTCGATCAATGGTCGAGCGACGTGCTTGGCCGCCATGTCGGATATCTGCCGCAGGACGTCGAGCTGTTCGCCGGCACCATCGCGCAGAACATCAGCCGGTTCGATCCGGATGCGACGTCCGACTCCATCATCGCCGCGGCCAAGGACGCCGGCGTGCACACCATGATCGTCAACATGCGTGACGGCTACGATACCCAGATCGGCGAGCAGGGCCACGTGCTGTCCGCCGGCCAGGCCCAGCGCGTCGCGCTGGCCCGCGCGCTCTACGGCCAGCCGTTCCTGATCGTGCTCGACGAGCCGAACTCGAATCTCGACACCGAGGGCGACGAGGCGCTGACCCGGGCTGTGCGGGCGGCGCGCGAGCGCGGCGCCATCGTCATCGTGGTGGCGCACCGCCCGATCGGCATCGAGGGCGTCGATATGCTGCTGGTGCTCAAGGACGGCCGCATGCAGGCCTTCGGCCCGAAGGAGCAGGTGCTTGGGCAGGTGCTGCAGCGGGTTGCCCCGCCGGCGCCGATCAAGATCGTCGCGGACGGGAAGAAGGCATGACGGGCGGTGACGTGAAAACTCCGCAGCGCTCGATCCGCCTGCACCTGATCGTCGGGCTGGCCGTGGTCGTCATCCTGGCCGGCGGTCTCGGCGGCTGGGCCTCGACCGCGCAGATCTCGGGCGCCCTGATCGCGCCGGGCGCGGTGGTGGTCGATTCCAACGTCAAGAAAGTGCAGCACCCCACCGGCGGCGTCGTCGGCGAGGTGCGGGCGCGCGATGGCGACGTGGTCAAGGCCGGCGACGTCGTGGTCCGCCTCGACGACACCGTCACCAAGGCCAGTCTCGCCATCGTCACCAAGAACCTCAATGGACTGTGGGCGCGGGCGGCGCGGCTCGAGGCCGAGCAGCGAGGCGCCGACAAGATCACGTTTCCGCCGATGCTGCTCGACCACACCGATGATCTGGAGGTCCAGGCGGTGATGGCCAGCGAATCGAAGCTGTTCGAAGTCCGCTCCACCGGGCGGATCGGACAGAAGGCACAGCTGCGCGAGCGGATCACGCAGTTGAAAGAGGAAATTGCCGGATTGACCGCCCAGGAGGAGGCCAAGACCCGTGAGATCGCGCTGGTGGACAAGGAACTGGTCGGCGTGCGGCAGCTCTACGACCAGCGCCTGGTGCAGATCTCGCGGCTGACCGTGCTGGAGCGCGACGCCGCCCGTCTCGCCGGTGAGCGGGCGCAGTACATCGCCTCGCGGGCCCAGGCCAAGGGCAAGATCACCGAGACCGAATTGCAGATCATCCAGGTCGACAAGGACCTGGTCAGCGACGTCTCCAAGGACCTGCGCGAGACCAACGACAAGATCGGTGAATTCGTCGAGCGCAAGGTCACCGCGGAGGACCAGCTGCGGCGGATCGACATCCGCGCGCCGCAGGACGGCATGGTGCTGCAATCGACGGTTCATACCGTGGGCGGCGTCATCACCGCCGGCGACGCCATCATGATGATCGTTCCGCAGGCCGACAATCTGTCGGTCGAGGCCAAGGTCAATCCGCAGGATATCGACCAGCTGCGAATCGGCCAGAAGACCCTGCTGCGGCTGTCGGCGTTCAATCAGCGGACCACGCCGGAACTCAACGGCGTGGTCAGCCGGATTTCGCCCGACGCCACCACCGACCAGCGCACCGGCCAGAGCTATTACACCATCCGGGTGTCGATGCCGCCGGAGGAAGTCGCCCGGCTTGGCGAGGTCAGGATGATCCCCGGCATGCCGGTCGAAGCCTTCGTGCAGACCGGCGACCGCACCATGATCTCCTATCTGGCCAAGCCGCTGCACGATCAGCTGATGCGCGCGTTCCGCGAAAAGTGACTTTTTGAAAAGCGATTTGCCCGACCTCTCAAGCGAGATAGCCGGACCGACATGAAGCTGTGGCGACGAGTGAGACGGCTTGCGCGTCGATTCGGCTATGCGCGGGCGTTTTGCGTCGTGCTGCTGATCGGGCTGGCGATGCTGCGGATCGCCGATCCTTCCCCGGTCCAGGAACTGCGGCTCCGCACCTTCGACGTCTTCAACCGCCTCGATCCGCGGGTGAAGACCGCAAGGCCGGTCCGCATCGTCAACATCGACGAGAAGAGCCTCGCCAAATACGGGCAGTGGCCGTGGCCGCGGACGCGGATCGCCGAGTTGATCAACAACCTGACCAAGATGGGGGCGCGGGTCATCGCCTTCGACATCATGTTCCCCGAGCCCGACCGGCTCACCCCGGCGGTGGCCGCCGAGTCGTTCTACGGCCTCGACGAAGCGACACGGGAGAAGCTGCGCGCCTTGCCGGGCAATGACGAGGTGTTCGCCGAGGCGATGCGGCGCTCGCGCATCGTGCTTGCCGAGACCGGAATTCCCAACGTGCTGGCGAAGCCCGATCCGACGTTGCCGCAAACCGGGCTCGCGATGCTCGGCGGAGAACCTCAGCCCTATCTGTTCAAGTTTTCCGGCCTGCTGCGCAACGTGCCGGTGCTGGAGGCGGCCGCCAGCGGGCGCGGCCTCGTCACCATCCGCAACGAGCGCGACGGCATCGTCCGCCGGGTGCCGATGCTGATGGTGGCGCAAGGCGCCACCATGCCGTCGCTGACGTTCGAGATGCTGCGCGTCGCCACCGGCACCGACACCATCTTCGTCAAGTCCGACGCCGCCGGCGTCAAATCCATCGCGGTGCAGGGCTTCGAGGTCCCGACCGACGGCAATGGACGATTGTGGGTGCACTTTGCCCGCCGCGATCCGTCGATCTACGTGTCTGCCTCCGACGTGCTCGATGGACTGGTGGACCCCGACGTCGTCGCCGGGCGCCTGGTGCTGATCGGAACCTCGGCGGCCGGCCTGTACGACCTGAAGACGACGCCGCTCGATTCGGTGATGCCCGGTGTCGAAATTCATGCCCAGGTGCTGGAGAGCATGTTGACGAAAAAGGTGCTGTCGCAGCCGAACTACGCCATCGGCGCCGAGCTGTGCATCACCCTCCTGCTCGGCATCATCATCATCTGGGCGGCGCCGATGTTCACGCCGCTCAGGCTGTTCGCATTCGGCACCGCCATCGTCGTATTCCTGATCGGGGCGTCCTGGTATTACTACGCGCAGCAGCGGATGCTTTTCGACTTCACCTATCCGCTGGGCTCGAGCGCCTCGATCTACCTCACGCTGGTGTTCTCGAGCTACGTCCGGGAGCAGTCGCAGCGCCGGCGGATCCGCTCCGCCTTCGGCCAGTACCTGTCGCCCGCGCTGGTCGAGCAGCTGGCGCAGTCGCCGGAGAAGCTCAAGCTCGGCGGCGAGGAGCGCGAAATGACCATCATGTTCAGCGACGTTCGCGGCTTCACCACCATCTCGGAATCCTACAAGCACGACCCGCAAGGCCTCACCGCGCTGATGAACCGCTTCCTGACGCCGCTCACCAATGCCATCCTCGACCGCAAGGGCACCATCGACAAGTACATGGGCGACGCCATCATGGCGTTCTGGAACGCGCCGCTGGATGACGAGAACCATCAGATCAACGCCTGCGAGGCGGCGCTCGACATGCTGGAGCGGATCGACGCGCTCAACAAGGTGCGCGAGGACGAGGCTGCGCATGGCGGCCATGTCTACATCCCGATCAACGTCGGCGTCGGATTGAACACCGGCGTCTGCGTCGTCGGCAACATGGGGTCCAACCTGCGGTTCGACTATTCGGTGCTCGGCGACAGCGTCAACCTGGCGTCGCGCCTCGAGGGACAATCCAAGGAATACGGCTTTCCGATCATCATCGGGTCCAAAACCGCGCTCGCGGTGAAGGAGAAGTTCGCGATCCTCGAACTCGATTTCATCATGGTGAAAGGCAAGAAGGAGCCTGAGGTCATCTACGCCATTGCCGGACGCGAGGACACCGCACAATCCGGTCGCTTTCAGCGCCTGCGCAACCTGACCATCGAAATGCTGGCATGCTACCGCGCCCGCGACTGGGAAGGCGCGCTGGCGGCGATCGAGCGCGGCCGCACCACCGACGAGGCGCACAGTCTCGACTCGCTTTACAGCCTCTACTCGGCGCGGATCCGCGCATACCAGCAGAGCCCGCCGCCGCAGGACTGGAACGGCGCCTATGCGCTGCTGACCAAGTAGCGGTCGCGCGGGGAACGCATTGGCGTGCCGGCGCCGGCAATTATCCCCCATAGTCGAATGGACTAGAGCCTTTCCGGTTCTGACTGAATCGGAACCGGGCTCTAGATTCTTGTTTTGACGCGTTTTCTTCACGCGAACCGGTATCCACTTCGCGCGAAAACGCTCTAAGAAACTTTCTGGCCATGCGCGCGCAAAAATTGATATGATTGCAAGCTGATTTATTTCAACTCGGGTTTGCAGGCATGTCCATCACGCAGCCCATGCAGTTGCGTGGCGCCGCGGCGCCACAGTCAGAGGCCGTTTCGCCATCTGATAGCGGACACCTGGTCGATCAGCTGGCCGGCCAGATTGGCGGGCTTGGCGTCGAACTGGCTGGTATCGCAGGTAACCTGAAGGAAGTCGCCGGCCGGGTGGCTACTCAGTCCGATCGGTTCGGGCAGCTGCAGAAAACCTCCGAGACGATGGTCGCCACCAACCGCGACATCGCCGGCGCGTCGCAGGCCGTGCAGTCCGCCGCGTCGCACGCGGTCGATGAAATCACCGAATCGCGCACCGGCGTCGATGCCGCGGTGCAGCACATTGCCGAACTGGTCAATGCCGTCGGCCGGATCGAGCAGCGGCTGGGTGCCGTCGGCACCGCGCTTGCGCAGGTCGCCAAGGTTTCCGGGAGCATCGAAACCATCGCCAAGCAGACCAACCTCCTGGCGCTGAATGCGACCATCGAAGCCGCGCGCGCGGGCCCGGCGGGCCGGGGATTTGGCGTCGTCGCCAACGAGGTCAAGAGCCTTGCCGAGGCGACGCGCCAGGCGACGCAGCTGATCGGGGAGACGATCCATGATCTGGACGGTCAGATCCGCAATCTGATCGGCGAAAGCGGCGATGCATCGCAGCGCGCCAAACTGGCCGGCGAGAGCACCGACGTGATTCGCCGCGTCATCGTTCGCGTGCATGACGGCTTCACCGCGGTGGGTCACGAAATCAACGGCATCGCCAAGGCGGCGACGGCGAACCTCGCGCATTGTGACAGCGTGATCGGCGAACTCGATGAGCTGGCCGCCGGAGTCGATCTGTCGTCAACCGACCTGAAACGGGCCGACCAGCGGGTCGCGGGACTGCTCGACCTGTCCGAAGCTCTGATCGAGCTGATCGCCAACAGCGGCGTCGAGACCGCCGATACGCCGCTGATCCGCGCCGTCGTCGAAACCGCCAGGCAGATATCGAAGGCCTTCGAGACGGCCATCGAGCATGGCGAGACCACCCTCGACCAATTGTTCGATGAAAAATATCGCGAGATTGCCGGTACCGACCCCAAGCAATATCTGACCGACTATGTCGCGCTCACCGATCGCATCCTGCCGCCGATCCAGGACCCGATCCAGAAAATCGACCCGCGAATCGTGTTCTGCGTCGCCTGGGCGAAGGGCGGATATCTGCCGACCCATAATCCGAACTACCGGCTGCCGCAGGGCCGCGATCCGGTCTGGAACAACGCCAATTGCCGCAACCGCCGGCTGTTCAACGACCGCGCAGTGCAAAAGGTGGCCGCGAACACCAAGCCATTCCTGCTGCAGACCTACCGGCGGGACATGGGCGGCGGTCAATTCGTCCTGATGAAGGACCTGTCGTCGCCGATAACGGTGCGCGGCAGGCATTGGGGCGCGTTCCGCATGGGCTTTCGGCCATCCTGAGCCATCGGGCAGACGCGACCGTTGCTCCCTGACGGCGGTGATGTATTGTCGGCCTGAGGCCTTTCGGCTCTGCTTGAATCAGAACCGGGCTCAGACTCTTATCCTGACGCGTTTTCTTCACGCGAACCGGAAGCCACCCGGATCAAGCCCGGGGCATGCTTCGCTCGAAAACGCTCTAATCACGCACTGGGAGGTTCCATGAAATTCGTCACCGGGCTCGTCATCGCATCGGCATTTGCCAGCTGGACTGCCAGTGTTCCAGCGCGCGCTGAAACCGTCATGTTGAAGGCCGACCTGAACGGCTCCAACGAGGTTCCGCCGAACAGCAGCACCGCCACCGGCAAAGCCGAAGTGACGCTCGACACCGCCAGCAAGCATCTGGCCTACACCATCACGTTCTCCGGCCTGAGCGGGCCGGCGGTCGGCGCCCATTTCCACGGTCCGAGCGAAGCCGGAAAGAACGCCGGAATCGCGTTGCCTTTCAAGACCGTGCAGAGCCCGATCGAGGGCACCGCGACGCTGACCGACAACCAGGTCGCCGACCTGCTCGCCGGCAAGTGGTATGCCAACATCCATACCGCGGCGAACCCCGGCGGCGAGCTTCGCGGCCAGATGATGAAATAGCGTTACGCGACTTATAGCGTTAAGCGACCTGGGCGGCGTCCAGTTGCCGGGCCGCCGCCGAAGCATCCGCTGGCTGCCGCTCCACCAATTGATCGAACTTGGCGAACGGCAGCGGCGGCGAGACGAGATAGCCCTGGCCTTGCTCGACGCCACAGGCGATCAACGCCGCCATCTGTTCCGGACTTTCGATCCCCTCGGCCACGACGGTCATTTTCAATTCGCGGGCCAAGCGCACCAGCATCTCTACGATGGAGACGGCCGAGGTATCCCGCGTAATGGTGTCGACGAAGATCTTGTCGATCTTGATGGTGTTGGCGCCGAGACCCTTGATCAACGACAGCCCGCTGTGCCCGACACCGACGTCGTCGATGGCGACCCGAAACCCAAGCTCGCGCAGCCGGGCGACCACCGCCGCGGCCTTGACCAGATCGGATAATTCATCCCGTTCGGTGACTTCGAGGACGATCTGACGCGGAGATACTTTTGCAGTCCTGACCACGCGGCGCAGCCGGTCGACAAAGCCGGCACTGAGCAGGTGGCGGGGAACGACATTGAGGGACAGCTTGAATTCCCTGTCCTGGCGCAGCCGCGGCGACATTTTTCCGAGCGCCGCCGCCAGGATCTGCCATGTCATCGGCTCGATACGACCGCTGGATTCGGCCAGCGGGATGAAGCTCATCGGCGGAATGATCGCGCCATCCGGCCGGACCCAGCGCGCCAGCACCTCGCAACCGACAATGGCGCCGCTGCGCAAATCGAAAATCGGCTGGAAGAACGGCTCGAACTCGTGCGCCGCCAGGGCGCGATCGAGATCGGCGACCGGACCGGCCGGCTGCGCCGTCGCCCGCGCCAGCAGCAGGGCGAATGCCAACCCCAGCGCCGCGGCCAGCAGCATGGTCGGCCAGTAGGCCTCGCTGTGCCAATGCTGCAAGGCGGCTGCCTCGATAAGGATGGTCGCGCGCAGCGGATAGCGGGTCGACGTCCTGGTGAAGGACAACCGATCCGCGAGCGCGTTGCCGGGATCATGGGCGAAGCGGCCGACATCCAGACCGTTGCTGAGCTCGAGCTGGACCTCGCTGTGATCGCGCAACTCGGCCGGCATGATGTCGAAGACGTATGAGTTGATGGCAAGGATGGCGAGCAGCGAGTTCGCCGCGTCGATGTCCCTGAGAACGCCGAGCGCAACACCGTTGATCTGATCGACCCGGAACAACAGCAGGCGGCCGTCCGCCGAACGCAGCATGTCCGGCCGGCCGACCCATCCATTGTCGAATTCGAGGGTTTCGGAATAGGCCGAACAGATCACCGAGCCGTCGCGAGTGACCGCGCGGATATCCTTGACCGCCGAGCGCTGATAGACCTGCAGGCGAACCGCCTGAAGTGCGACCGGGTCGCAATTCATCGGCCCGCGCTTGGCAACATCGTCGAGTGTCGCGGCGCCGAAATCGACCGCCGCCTCGGAGCGCCGCAAGGCGACGTCGGTCAGTTCCTGAAGCTGTTTTGAACGTTGCTCGCCGATCACCGCGGTCGCCGCGAAATGGCCGCCGCCGATGAACAAGACCAGGCAAGCTGCGGCCAGGGCAACCTGAGATATGCTCGGCCAGCGCAGTTTCATCACACGCGCGCGTTTCAATGGACAACCGAGCCGAACGCTAGGTGCAAGCTTCTAACATTCGGTATAGACGGCCGCTTCGCGCACTTAGTGTAAAGGAACCCTTAAGCCGGAAGTTCCGTGACGGGGCCTTTGCGATCCCTGCCCTGTCAGCAGGGCTTAATCGGCAGGGCTATTTGCATGTAAGTAATTGAGCCAATGGTGGCGACGAAACCTTTCACGTCACCGGACGGCAGGGCGATCGCATATGAAAAAACGATCGCTACGAGGTCACCTCTCCCCGCGCGCGGGGAGAGGTCGGATTGCGCAGCAATCCG
>Ga0102590_1002615_pt1 | contig 20730 bp, 16 predicted proteins | sample AraplaMF_Col_mMF_FD_76859 | JGI IMG/M metagenome (GOLD analysis project Ga0102590, IMG submission 76859) | Arabidopsis root microbial communities from the University of North Carolina, USA - plate scrape MF_Col_mMF | ecosystem: Host-associated > Plants > Roots > Endosphere | place: USA...
CTCCGCGTCCAGCTCGGCGCCGACGCCGAACGGAATCGTCAGCGCGCCCTCACCATGACCGAACCCGAACTCCTCCACGACCGGCACGCCGAGTCCGCCGAGCCGGTCGACCAGTACCGTGCGCAGCAGTTCGTAGGGCCCGCAGCGCTCCCACGACCCGAGTGCGATCCCGGCGACCCCGTCCAGCCAGCCGGAGCGCAGCAGCTGGGTGAGGATCCGGTCGATGCGGTACGCCTCCTCGCCCACGTCCTCGATCAGCAGCAGCCCGCCCCGGGCCCCGGACCGGGCGCCGGGGGTTCCCAGTTCGGAGGCGAGCATGCTCAGACAGCCGCCCAGAGTGACGCCGCGGGCGCGGCCGGGCACAAGCGCGGAGCCCGGCGACGCGATGGTCCGCACGCTCTCCGGCTCGAACAGCGTCGCACGCAGGTGGTCCTGCGCCCGTGTGTTCTTGATGAAGTCCACGGCGGACGCCATCGGCCCGTGCAGGGTCACCAGGCCGAGCCGGGACGCACACGCCTCGTGCAGTGCGGTGATGTCGCTGAAGCCGACCAGCACCTTGGGGCCGGCGGCGCGCAGCGCGTCCCAGTCGAGCAGCTCGACCATCCGCTGAGCCCCGTAGCCGCCGCGGGCGCACAGCACCGCGGACACGTCCGGATCGCACCATGCGGCCTGGAAGTCGGCGGCCCGGTCGGCGTCCGTGCCCGCGAGATAGGGGAAGTCGGGGTGCCGGTCGAGCACGTGAGGGGCCACGACAGGGTCCAGTTCCCAGGCGCGCAGGATGTCCAGCCCGGCGGCGAGCCGCTCCTCACGCACCGGCCCGCTCGGTGCGACGACGGCCACACGGGCACCGGGGCCGAGTCTGGGCGGTCGTACGAGAGGGGTCACGTGGTGAGCTCCAGAAGGGGAATGCCGGGTGGGTTCAGTCCAAAGACCTGTGCGTACAGCGACAGCTCGGCCTCCAGGGCGCGCACCATGGTCTCGGCCCGCCGGAAGCCGTGCCCCTCGCGCTCGAAGGCGATGTAGGCGTGCGGGACCGACCGTCCCGCGAGCCGGTCCAGGAACCGCTCGCACTGCACGGGCGGGCAGATGGCGTCGTCCAGTCCCTGAAGCAGCAGGAAGGGCGCGGTGATCCGGTCGGCGTGCTCGAGCGGCGACCGTTCGGCGTAGCGGGCGGGTACCTGCGCGTACGGCCCGACGAGCGAGTCCAGATACCGCGACTCGAAGTCGTGGGTCCCCCCGCTGCCCCAGTTCACCAGGTCGAGGACGGGGTAGATGATCGTGCCGCAGGCGTAGACGTCCGTCGTGGTCAGGGAGACGGCCGTGGTCCAGCCGCCCGCGCTGCCACCGCGCACGGCGAGCCGGTCACGGTCCGCGGTGCCCTCGTCGGCGAGGGCGAGTGCGACGGCGGCGCAGTCCTCGACGTCGACGACGCCCCACTGTTCGTGCAGACGGTTGCGGTACTCCCGGCCGTATCCGGTGGAGCCGCCGTAGTTGACCTCGGCGACGCCGATGCCACGCGAGGTGAAGTAGGCGATCTCCAGATCGAGGACGAGTGACGCACGACCGGTCGGACCGCCGTGTGCCCACACCACGTACGGCGGCAGCTCGTCGGCGGGCGCGATGTGGCCGGGGTGGTGCGGCGGATAGATGTGGGCGTGGATCTCGCGGCCGCCCGGGCCGGCGAAGGTGCGGATCTGCGGTTCCGGGTAGTGGGCGGGATCCACCGGGTCCCGGTGGGCCGCGCCGATGACCCGGGGAGGACCGGTGGGGGCACCAGGACGCGCGTCCGTACGGTCCTGCGCCGGCAGGTCCAGCTCGACGACCTCGGGGAAGCTGCGCGGACTGGCACCGACGGCGACGACGCGGCTGCCGTGCACGGCGAGCGTGGCGGCGAACTCGGTCCACGGCCCGGCCGCGTCGACCACTTCGCCGCTCTCCGGGTCGAGGATGCCCAGCCGGCCGGCGCCGCGGCCGTGCACGACGGCGATCAGCCCGTTCTCCAGCGGGGCGAACCAGCGTTGCCCGACCTTCCACAACGGCCCTGCGAACTCCTCCTCGCGGGGGCACAGCGGCTCGCCGTCGCGGTACAGATTCCACCAGCCGGTGCGGTCACTGGCGTACAGCAGGGAGCCGTCGGGCGCCCACTCGGCCTGGGCGATCGACTCCTCGGGGCCTCCGGCGACGGTGTGCGGCTTGCGCAGGGTCCCGTCCTCGGCCACCTCGGCGACGATCAGCTCGGTGCCGTCCCACGGCATGCGCGGATGGTCCCAGGCGAGCCAGGCCGCGCGCCGGCCGTCCGGCGAGAGCCGGGGCCCGGTGACGAAACGGTGGTGAGCGTCGGTGAGTTCACGCACGGCGTCCCGGTCCCTGGCCGCCGAACCGTCCAGCGGCACCGCGACGGCCACCCGCCGTACGTCCGTCGGCCCGTCACCGGTGAACTCCTCGAGGACGCACCAGACTTCATTGCGTTCCGGATGCAGCCGCGGGTCGACCCAGCGCAGTCCGCCGCCCACCGTTGACAGGGGGCTGAGCGGGCGCGGCTCGGCACCGCCTGCCGTGGGCTCGTACGCGTACAGCCGCTGGTCGGCGAAGTTCACGAACACCACCAGTGGCCCGTCCGGACCCGATACCCCGGCCCAGGGCCGGCCGCCGTACTCCATGACCCGGCTGCGCACGTTCCACGGAGGGGGGAGCACCGACTCCTGCGTGCCGTCCGCCGTGCGGCGCACGAGTGTGCGGCGTCCGCCCTCGGCCGGGCGCGGCTCGGTCCACCACGCCTCCTCGCCCACGAAGTCCACGGCCTCGGGCTGTCCGTCGTGCGCGGCGGCGAGCGCCGCGTCGATGGCCGAGGGCCAGGCCCCGTACGGCAGTGTCCGCATCGTCGTCTCCCCCGCTTCGCTCATCGTCTTCTCCCCCACGTCCCTCATGCCGTGCGCAGAAAGCGGTCCAGGACCCGGACGCCGAAGCGCAGCGCCTCGACCGGCACGCGCTCGTCGACTCCGTGGAACAGCGCCTGGTAGTCGAAGCCCTCGGGGAGCTTCAGCGGCGCGAACCCGTAGCCGGTGATGCCGAGGCGCGAGAACTGCTTGGCGTCCGTGCCGCCGGACATGCAGTACGGCACCACGTGCCCCTCTGGCGCGAACTCCTCCACCGCGGCGCGCATCCGGGCGTACGTCGGTGAGTCCAACGGTGCCTGGAGTGCCACCTCGTGATGGTGGAACTCCCAGTCCACGTCGGGGCCGGTGAGCTCGTCGAGGGTCGTGCGGAACTCGTCCTCGCCGCCCGGGAGATAGCGTCCGTCGACATGGGCGACGGCCTCTCCCGGGATCACATTGACCTTGTATCCGGCGTCGAGCATGGTCGGGTTGGCGCTGTTGCGGACGGTCGGCGCCACCAGAGCGGCGGCCGGCCCGAGCTTGTCCAGCAGGCCGTCCACATCGTCCAGGTCGGCGTCGAGGCCGTACAGGGCGGCGAGTTCGACGAGCGCCGCGCGCGCCGTCGGTGTCAGTCTGAGGGGCCACTCGTGCGCGCCGATGCGCGCGACGGCCGCGGAGAGCCGGGTGACCGCGTTGTCACGGTTGATCTTGGAGCCGTGACCGGCGCGGCCGTGGGCGGTGAGCTTGAGCCAGCCGGTGCCCCGCTCACCCGCGGCGATCGGATAGATCTGCCGCCCGGCGCCGTCGTGGAAGGTGAACGCGCCCGACTCGCTGATCCCCTCGGTGCATCCTTCGAAGAGGTCGGCGTGCCGGTCCGCGAGGAAGCCGGAGCCGTCCTGGGCGCTCGCCTCCTCGTCGGCGGTGAAGGCGATGACGAGGTCGCGGCGCGGGCGTACGCCCGAACGCGCCCAGGAGCGCACGACCGCCAGGATCATCGCGTCCATGTTCTTCATGTCGACCGCGCCCCGGCCCCAGACGACGCCGTCGCGGACCTCGCCGGAGAACGGGTGCACGCTCCAGTCGGCGGCCTCCGCCGGCACCACGTCGAGATGGCCGTGCACGAGCAGGGCGTCTGCCGAGGGATCGGTGCCCTCGATACGGGCGACGACGTTCGTCCGGCCCTCGGTGCGCTCCAGCAGGGTGGGTTCCAGGCCCGCCTCGGCCAGCGACGCCGCCGCGTACTCGGCGGCGGGCCGCTCCCGGCAGTCGCCGCCACCGCGGTTCGTGGTGTCGATGCGGATGAGGTCGGACGTGAAGCGCACGACCTCCTCGAGTGCCTGCTCGTCAGCCATACTGCTCCTCCACCGCGGCCGAGACGATCGTGGTGACCGCCTTGAAGGTCCGGATCCCCTCGTACATGGTCTCGCTCGTGTACGCCACCTTTCGCTCGCCGACGCGGTCCACGCCCGGCACGACGGTGGCGGCCATGGCCAGATGCTCCGCGTCGAACTCCAGTGTCACGGTGAACGGCCCGCCTCTCACCGGATCGTGACGCACCGCCAGCAGGGTCGCCTCCTTGGCGGCCGCGCGGATGTCGGCGGCGGTCCTGGCCGGGGTGCGGCACACGGCCGCGTACCGCGAGACATGGTCCTTCACGGCGACCTTGAGCGCCTCCGGCGCGTATCCGAGTGCGTCCTCGCAGGCGACGTCGTCGCCGGTGACGAGGACGACCGGCACCCCGTACTCGGCGACCACGTGCGCGTTCAGCAGGCCCTCGCTGGCGCGGACGCCGTTCAGCCAGACCCCGGTGATCGAGTTCGCGAGGTAGGTGTGCGCCAGTACACCCTCCGTGCCGGCGCCCGCGTGGTAGCCGATGAACGCGACGCCGTCCACGTCCCCGTGCTGCACGCCCTCCACCATGGACAGGGACTTGTGCCGGCCGGTGAGCATCTGCGCCCGCTCGTCCAGCCGCTCGAGGAGCAGATTGCGCATGCTCCAGTGGGCCTCGTTGATCAGCACCTCGTCGGCGCCGCCGTCGAGGAAGCCGAGCACGGCGGCGTTCACGTCCGAGGTGAACATCGACCGGCATCGCTCCCACTGCGGCGTCCCGGGCAGCACGTCGGCCGGCCAGGTCACACCGGTGGCGCCCTCCATGTCGGCGCTGATGAGGATCTTCATGCCAGGCAACTTACGCGCTCGCGACGACGCGCGCCCAGCCCTGTGGAAAAGTGTCCCGCCACCGCCGCCCGTCTGCCCCGATGCCTCGGGGGACGTCGTGCACGACCGGTCCGCGACCGGCCGCGCACGACGCACGTCTCAGCGGTACAGCGCAGGGCGCTCGATCAGTTCGACCTCCGTGCGGCGCCCCTCCGTCTGGGCGCGCACCCCCGCCTCGCAGACCGCCGCCGCGGCGTAACCGTCCCAGACGCCGGGCCCGGTCACCTCACCGCGCCGGGTGGCGTCGACCCAGGCCTGCACCTCGCGGTCGTACGCCTCCTCGAAGCGCTCCACGAAGTCCTGGGCGATGGTCCCGCCCCAGCGCCCCGCCGCGTTGGTGACCATGGCGTGCCCGTCGCCGATCCGGGCGGTGCCGCGCTCGCAGACCGCCTCGGCCTGCACCTGGTAGCCGAAGCCGCAGTTGACGAAGATCTCGACGTCGACGAGGGCGCCGCCGTCGGTCTCCAGGACGACGAACTGCGGGTCGGCGAGGCCCTCCGGAGCGACGTCCGAGGGTGTCGGGCGCAGCACCGTCACCGCCGTGATCTCCTGCCCGAGCAGCCAGCGCGTGACGTCCATCTCGTGCACGACGGAGTCGTTGATGAGCATCGCGTCGGTGAAGCCGGGCGGGCTCGACGCGTTGCGGTGCCGGTTGTGCAGCATGAGCGGGCGGCCCAGCTGTCCGCTGTCCAGCAGCGCCTTGAGCTTCAGGTACTCGGCGTCGTAGCGCCGCATGAAGCCCACCTGGACCCGGCGGTGGCCAAGCCGTTGCTCGGCCTCGAGGACTCTGAGCGCGGAGGCCGCGTCGGGGGTGAGCGGCTTCTCGCACAGGACGGGCAGGTCGCGTTCGAAGGCGGCGAGCAGCGCCGACTCGTGCGCGGGGCCGGGAGAGGCGATCAGTACCGCGTCGACGTCGGCGGCGGCCATCGCCGCGGCCGGTTCGGTGTAGGCCGTGCAGCCCTCGACGCCCGCCGCGACGTTCTTGGCGCGTTCCGCGTCCACGTCCACGACGGCGGCCACCCGGGCCCCGCTGATCACCTCGCTGATGCGGCGCACATGGTCGGCGCCCATCCGCCCGGTACCGATGACGGCGACTCCGAGCGTTCCACGCTGGGTCATGGTGGTCGTTCGTCCCTTCGGGGGTGATCAGGCGCCGCAGGAGCGGAGGAACGCGCGGGTGCGTACGGCGATGGGCAGCGGCTTGTCCGGCGCGCAGGGGTACATGTCCTGCTCGACGATGGCGAAGAGGTCGACGCCGAGTCCCTGGGCGGCGGCGAGGACGGGCTCGAGCGCCGGAACGCCCGCGGGGGGCTCGCACATCACTCCGCGCTGGACGGCGGGGCCGAAGGGCACTCCGTTCGAGACGACGTCGGCGAGGATCTCCGGGTCCACCTGCTTGAGGTGCAGATAGCCGATGCGCTCGCCGTAGGTCTCGATGAGCTTGACGCTGTCGCCGCCGCAGTAGGCGTAGTGCCCGGTGTCCAGGCAGAGGTTGACGAGGTCGGAGTCGGTCGAGTCGAGGAAGCGCTCGACGTGGGCCTCGGTGTCGATGTGGGTGTCGGCGTGCGGGTGCACGACGATGTCCAGGCCGAAGGTCTCCTTGACCTCATGACCGAGCCGTTCCATGCCCTTGGTGAGGTGTGCCCACTGCTCGGTGGTGAGCTCCGACGGCTCGATGATCTCGGCGGTCTTGTCGTCCCGCCAGAAGGAGGGGATGACCACGAGGTGTTTCGCGCCCATCGCCTGGGTGAGCGCGGCGACCTGGCCGACGTGCTCCCAGGTGGACTCCCACACGGACGGTCCGCGGTGCAGGGAGGTGAAGACCGTGCCGGCCGACACCTTCAGGTCCCGCTTGGCCACCTCGTCCGTCAGACGTGCCGGGTCGGTCGGCAGGTAGCCGTACGGGCCGAGCTCGATCCAGGAGTACCCGGCGTCGGCGACCTCGTCCAGGAAGCGTTCCCAGGGCACCTGCTGCGGGTCGTCGGGGAACCAGACGCCCCAGGAGTCGGGTGCCGAGCCGACCCGGATGCGGTCCAGGGCTTGCGTCATGTCAGGAATTCCCTTCGGAGGATGCCGCCATGGGTGCCTGGAGGTCCTTCGCTTCGGGGAGCTCCTCGACGTCGACGCCGCGGACCTGCGCCAACTCGTGCTTGAGGGCGGCGAGTTCGGCGCCGCCTGCCATGTGGTTGGTCAGCTCCTCTAGGCTGACCTCGCTGCGGTCGGCGCTGAGTTCAAGGGTGCCGAGGCGCAGTACGTTGAAGTGGTCGCCGACCATGTAGGCGTGGTGGGGGTTGTGGGTGATGAAGATGACGCCGAGGCCGCGGTCGCGGGCGGCGGCGATGTACTTCAGGACGACACCGGACTGCTTGACCCCGAGCGCGGCCGTGGGCTCGTCGAGGATCAGGACACGAGCACCGAAGTAGACGGCGCGTGCGATGGCGACGCACTGGCGCTGGCCGCCGGACAGCGTCCCGATGGGCTGTTCGAGGTCGTCCAGCACGATCCCCATGTTCCGCAGCTCTTCGTCCGCGGTCTTTTTCATCCGGGCGATGTCGAGACGGCGGACCGGCCAGGGGCCCTTCGTCATCTCGGAGCCGAGGAAGAAGTTGCGCCAGACCGGCATGAGCGGCACGGTGGCCAGGTCCTGGTAGACGGTGGCGATGCCCCGGTCCAGGGCCTCGCGCGGGGTGCTGAAGCGCACGGCCTCGCCGTCGACGAGGAACTCGCCCTCGGTGTGCTGGTGCAGACCGGAAATGATCTTGATCAGGGTGGACTTGCCGGCGCCGTTGTCGCCGAGGACGCAGGTGGCCTTGCCGGGGTGGACGGCGAGGTCGACTCCGTGCAGGGCGCGGATGTTGCCGTACGACTTGCCCGTGCCGCGCAGTTCGACGACGGGAGTCCCGTCGGCCGCGGTGGCCTGGTCGTTGTTCTTGCCGGTGTCAGCGGTCGTCATGGGGGTCACCTCCGGGTCGCAGACTTCTGGACCCACAGATTGATGAGCGTGGCGCCGAGGAGCATCACGCCGAGGAAGGCCTTGAACCAGTCGGGGTTCCAGCCGGCGTAGACGATGCCCTGGCTCACCATGCCGAACATGAAGGCGCCGAACACCGGGCCGATCGCGGAGCCGTAACCACCGGTCAACAGACAGCCGCCGATCACCGCGGCGGCGATGTAGATCAGCTCCTGGCCGACGCCCTCACCCGACTGCACGGTGTTGAAGGCGAACAGCTGGTGCATGCCCACGAACCAGGCGCCGAAGCCGACCAGCATGAACAGCGAGATCTTGGTGAACTTCACGGGCACGCCGACGGCCCGTGCGCTGTCCTTGTTGCCGCCCACCGCGAAGATCCAGTTGCCGTACTTGGTGCGCAGCAGCACCCAGGTCGCCAGGGCCGCGAAGAACAGCCACCACAGGACGGTGACCTTGAACTGGACGCCCCCGACGGTGAACGACGACGAGAAGACCGCCTTGGCCTGGTCGAAGCCGTCCATGTCGCTGATGTCGTCGGTCGCCACATTGCCCGTGATCAGCTTGGTGACCGCGAGGTTGATGCCCTGCAGACCCAGGAAGGTGCCGAGGGTGACCAGGAAGCTGGGCAGCCCGGTGCGCACCATCATCCACCCGTTGAACGCTCCGACGGCGAGCGAGACGACGAGCGCGACGATCACGCCCACCCAGACGTTCATGGTGAGTTGGAAGCTCACCATGCTGGCGGTCAGCGCGGAGGTGATCACCGCGACGCCGGCCGACAGGTCGAACTCGCCGCCGATCATCAGCAGGGCCACGGGCAGCGCCATGATCCCGATGGTGGACGACTGGTAGAGGACGGTGGCCATGGCGCTGCCCGAGCGGAACGTGGGTGCCATGGCGAAGAAGAAGACGAACACCGCGACGGCGCCGAGGAAGACGCCGACCTCGGGCCGGGCCAGCAGCCGCAGCACGAGGGAGCGCTGTGCCGTCCGGCCGTCGCGCTCCTTGGGGCCGGAGGCCGGCGGTGAGGTCACCGCCGGCGCAGCCTGCTGGGACATGGTCATCACCTGGTGCCCTTCGCGGCGAAGGTGGCGATGGTGTCGACGTTCGACTTGTCGACGAAGGCCGGGCCGGTCAGCACCGGCTGCTCACCGCCGCCGCTGTAGTTGCCGTTGTTCTTGTACAGCCACAGGGAGTCGACCGCGAGGTAACCCTGGAGGTAGGGCTGCTGGTCGACGGCGAACTGGATGTCGCCCTTCTTGATGGCGCTGGTCAGGTCCTTGTTGAGGTCGAACGTGGCGACCTTCGCCTTGCTGCCCGCGTCGGCCAGCGACTGCACAGCCGTCAGTGCGAACGGCGCGCCGAGCGTGACGACGTAGTCGACCGAGCTGTCCTGCTTGAGCTTTGCCGTGATCGTCGACTTCACCGACGGCATGTCGGTGCCGTTGACGTAGAGGATCTGGGTCTTGCCGCTGAACGTCTTCTTCACACCGTCGCAGCGCTGGGAGAGCCCGATGTTGCCCTGCTCCTGGATCACGCAGACGGTGCTCTTCGCGCCGACCTCGTTCAGCTTCTTGCCGAGCGCCTCGCCCGCCACGCTCTCGTCCTGCCCGAAGAACTCCATCAGGCCGAGCTTCTGCCAGTCGCTCACCCCCGAGTTGAGGCCCACGACCGGGATGCCCGCGGACTTGGCCTTGCTCACGACGTCCTTCATCGCGTCCGGCTTGGCCAGGGTGATCGCGATGCCGTCGACCTTCTGGTCGACCGCGTTCTGGACCAGGTTGGCCTGGTTGCCGGCGTTCGGGTCGGCGGAGTAGACGAGCTTGATGTTGTCCTTGGCGGCGGCCGCCTCGGCGCCCTTGCGGACGATGTCCCAGAAGGTGTCGCCCGGCGCCTGGTGGGTGACCAGCGCGACCGTCATACGGGGTGTGTCCGCCTTGCCCGCGGCGGCGCCGGAGCTGCTTTCCTCCGCCTTCTTTCCACCCGAGCTGCTGGAGCAGCCGGCGACGAGCAGCGCCGACGCCGCCGCTATCGCGACGAGCGGGGCGACCCTGAGGGAACGGCGGGGGTGAAACGTGCGATCCATCTTTCCTGCACCTCACTGTGCGACCGGGGGGAAAGGGGACGGGAGGGACGACGCCGGACGGGATGTCCCGCCCGGGTCCGGACGGGATGTCCGGGTAGGTACCGGGTGAACCGGCGGATTCGCTGGGACGGGATACAAACCCCTGCGACACCCGCCTGTCAATACTTTGTTAAGACATCATTTCAGAAGCAGGTCCGAATGTAAGAACAAAGTCTTGACAGGGGCAACCCGTGCGGCCTACACCTGTGAGGCATCCGGGCCCCGATGTCCCGCCTTGCGGACATCCGACCCCGCATCCCTGTACGAGGAGCGACGCTCATGCCTGAGCCTGCCGAACATTTCGATCTCATCACCATGGGGCGCATAGGTGTGGATCTCTACCCGCTGCAGACCGGTGTGCCGCTCCCCCAGGTCGAATCCTTCGGAAAGTTCCTCGGCGGCTCCGCGGCCAACGTGGCGGTGGCGGCGGCGCGGCTCGGCCGCAACACGGCGGTGATCACCCGGACCGGCGACGACCCCTTCGGGACCTATCTGCACCAGCAGCTGGGGGAGTTCGGCGTGGACGACCGGTTCGTCACACCCGTGGCGGCCCATCCGACCCCGATCACGTTCTGCGAGATCTTCCCGCCGGACGACTTCCCCCTGTACTTCTACCGCCAGCCCAAGGCACCCGACCTCGAGATCCACGCCGACGAACTGGACTTCGACGCCATCCGTTCGACCCGCATCTTCTGGATGACCGGCACCGGTCTGAGCGAGGAGCCGAGCCGTTCGGCCACGCTCGCCGCCCTCGCGGCCCGGGACAAGGCCGGCATCACGGTCTTCGACCTCGACTGGCGCCCCATGTTCTGGAGCGACCCCGCCTCGGCGCGGCCCTACTACGCGCAGGCACTGCGCCACGCCACCGTGGCCGTCGGCAACCTCGACGAATGCGAGATCGCAACCGGCGTACGCGAACCGCAGGCCTGTGCGCGGGCGCTGCTGGACGCCGGCGTGGAACTGGCGGTCGTCAAGCAGGGACCCAAGGGTGTGCTCGCCGTGCACCGCGACGGCACGACGGCCGAGGTGCCGCCCGTACCCGTCGAGGTGGTCAACGGGCTCGGCGCCGGTGACGCGTTCGGCGGCTCGCTCTGCCACGGACTGCTCTCGGGCTGGCCGTTGGAGAAGACCATGCGCCACGCCAACGCGGCCGGGGCGCTGGTCGCCTCCCGTCTCGCCTGCTCCTCCGCGATGCCGACCGAACCGGAGGTCGCCGGCCTCCTCGCACGCGACTGACCGTCCCGCCGAGGCCTCTCGCACGCGGCCGACGGCCGCCACCCCTGAACGGAGCCTGTCTTGACCATCAGCATCCCCGACCTCGCCACGGTGCGCGCCCGTCACCCGGAGGCGATCGCCGAGGCCGCGGCACGCCGGGTGCGCAGACCGCTGATCGGCGACAGCGGCCGGATCATGATCGTGGCCGCCGACCATCCGGCCCGTGGGGCTCTCGGCGTCGGAGACCACCGGTTGGCCATGGCCAACCGGGCCGATCTGCTGGAGCGCCTGTGCGTCGCGCTGGCCCGGCCCGGTGTGGACGGGGTGCTGGCCACGGCCGACATCCTGGAGGACCTCCTGCTCCTCGGCGTTCTGGACGACAAGGTCGTCATGGGTTCCATGAACCGCGGCGGACTCGCGGGCGCCGCCTTCGAGATGGACGACCGCTTCACCGGCCACCGCCCCGAGGACATCGAGCGGCTGCGCTTCGACGCCGGAAAACTACTGCTGCGCATCGACTACGAGGACCCCGGCTCCCTGCGCACCCTGGAGTCCGCCGCCCGCGCGGTCGACGACATGGCCGCGCGGAGGCTGCCGCTGTTCGTCGAGCCGTTCCTGTCCCGCAGGATCGACGGCAGGGTGCGCAACGACCTGGGCGCCGAGGCCGTGTCCCGCTCCATAGCCATCGCCTCGGGGCTCGGCGGCACCTCCGCCTACACCTGGCTCAAGCTGCCCGTCACCGACGACCCCGACGAGACCGCGGAGGCTCTGGAGACGTCCACCCTGCCCGCCGTGCTGCTCGGCGGCGAGGTCGGCAAGGACCAGGAGGGTGCGTACGAGAAGTGGCGCAAGGCGCTGCGCCTGCCCACCGTGCAGGGCATGGTCGTCGGCCGGTCCCTGCTGTATCCCGCCGAGGGCAGTGTGGAGACCGCGGTCGACACCGCGGTCGGCCTGCTGTGACACCGCAACGACGAAGGGCATCATGACCACCACGCACCACCTTCCCGCGGGCAGGGCCGCCACCGGCGACCACACCGTCGACGTCTCCCCCGAATCCGCCGGATGGGGCTACTCCAGCCTGCGGGTGCTCGAACTGCCGCCGGAGGGCCGGCACTCCTTCGACACCGGCGACAGCGAGTGGATCGTGCTCCCCCTGTCGGGCTCCTGCACCGTGGCCGTCGGTGACGACACCTTCCGGCTGCACGGCCGCGCGAGCGTGTTCAGCGGCGTCAGCGACTTCGCCTATGTGCCGCGCGACGCACAGGTGGCGATCACGACCCACGAGGGCGGCCGGTTCGCACTCACCGGCGCCCGCTGCGAGCGCCGGCTGCCCGCGCGCTACGGCCCCGCCTCCTCCGTCCCGGTCGAACTGCGCGGCACCGGCAACTGCTCGCGCCAGGTCAACAACTTCGGAGCCGCCGGGGTGTTCGAGTGCGACCGGCTGATCGCCGTCGAGGTGATCACACCGGGCGGCAACTGGTCCTCCTTCCCGCCGCACAAGCACGACGAGCGCCGGCCCGGGGAGGAGTCCGAACTGGAGGAGATCTACTACTTCGAGTTCGCCGCCCACGACGGCACACCCGGGCTCGGCTACCAGCGGGTCTCCCCCTCCGGTCACGCCGGGGGGACGGACGTGCTGGCGGAGGTGCGTGACGGTGACGTCGTCCTCATCCCGGACGGCTGGCACGGCCCGTCGATGGCCGTGCCCGGCCACGACATGTACTACCTGAACGTCATGGCCGGACCCGACCCCGACCGCGCCTGGCTGATCTGCGACCACCCCGACCACGCATGGATCCGCGACACCTGGCCCGAGCAGCCCGTCGACCCCCGCCTCCCGCTCTACGCCGCCCCCGCCCAGTGAAGTCCTTCGCGTACGAAGCCGTCCGAATGAGGTCCCGATGAGCCACCCGAACCAGTCAGTGCGCCGCCTGACCGTCGCCCAGGCACTGGTGCAGTTCCTGTCCGCGCAGTACAGCGAGCGCGACGGCGTACGGCACCGGCTGATCGCCGGCACCTGGGGCATCTTCGGCCACGGGAACGTCGCCGGGATCGGCCAGGCGCTGCTCGAGGCCGGCGAGGAGGCCATGCCCTTCCACCAGGGCCGCAACGAACAGGCGATGGTGCACGCCGCCGTCGGCTACGCCCGCCAGCGGGGCCGGCTCTCCACGCAGGCCGTCACCACCTCCATCGGCCCCGGCGCCACCAACCTGGTCACCGGAGCCGCGCTCGCCACCATCAACCGTCTCCCGGTCCTGCTGCTGCCCGGCGACTACTTCGCCGCGCGCCCGGCCGACCCGCTGCTCCAGCAACTGGAACACCCCGTCGAGGCAGACGTGTCCGTCAACGACACGCTCCGCCCCGTCTCCCGCTGCTTCGACCGGATCACGCGCCCCGAGATGCTGATCCCGTCGGCGCTGAACGCCATGCGGGTGCTGACCGACCCGGCCGAGACCGGCGCGGTCACCCTCGCCCTGCCGCAGGACGTGCAGGCGGAGGCGTACGACTGGCCGGAGGAGTTCTTCGCCGAGCGCGTCTGGCACGTGCGCCGTCCCGCACCCGACCGCACGGAGCTGACGGAGGCCGTCCGCGCGATCCGCGCGGCCGAACGGCCGTTGATCGTGGCAGGCGGCGGCGTCCACCACAGCGAGGCCGAGGAGGCGCTGAAGTCGCTGGTGGACGCCACCGGCATCCCGGTCGCCTCCACCCAGGCGGGCAAGGGTTCGCTGCGCCACGACCACCCGGCCGACCTCGGCGGCATCGGGCACACCGGCACCGCCGTCTGCGACGACCTCGCGCGCACCGCCGACCTGGTCATCGGGGTCGGCACCCGCTACAGCGACTTCACCACCGCGTCCCGCACGCTGTTCCAGAACCCCGGCGTCCGGTTCGTCAACCTCAACATCACCGCCTTCGACGCCCACAAGCTCGCCGGCCGCACCCTGGTGGCCGACGCACGGTCGGGTCTGGAGGCACTGTCCGACGGCCTTGCCGGCCATCACGTGAGCGACGCGTACGTGGCCGAGTACCGTGCGGGCAAGGAGCGCTGGGAACAGGTCGTAGAGGCCGCCTTCCGCGCGGACGACGACAACGCCGTACCGACCCAGACCCAGGTCCTCGGCGCCCTGGACTCGGTCGTGGGCGACGACGACGTGGTGATCAACGCGGCCGGCTCGCTCCCCGGCGACCTGCACAAGCTGTGGCGGGCCCGCTCGCCCCGCCAGTACCACCTCGAGTACGGCTACTCCTGCATGGGTTACGAGATCCCGGCCGGGATCGGTGTCCAGCAGGCCGCGCCGGGTACGCCGGTGTGGTCGCTGGTCGGCGACGGCACCTATCTGATGATGCCCACCGAGATCGTCACCGCCGTCCAGGAGGCCCTGCCGGTCAATCTGGTCCTCATCCAGAACCACGGCTACGCCTCCATCGGGGGCCTGTCCGAGGAGACAGGCGGCGAACGCTTCGGAACCGCCTATCGCCACCGCGCCGCCAACGGGACCTTCACCGGGGCCCCGCTGCCGGTGGACCTCGCCGCCAACGCCGGAAGCCTCGGTATGGACGTGCTGCGTGCCAAGACCGTGCGGGAACTGCGTGACGCGCTGGCCGCGGCGCGCGCATCCGACCGGCCCACCTGTGTCTACGTCGAGACCGACCCGGCGCCCACCGCGCCCGGCGCCGAGGCCTGGTGGGACGTGCCCGTCGCCGAGGTCGCCTCCCGCCCGGCCGCCCTGGCCGCCCGCGAGCGGTACGACCGGCACACCGCCGACCGCCGGCACCACCTCTGACCCCCGCTCACGAAAGGCCCCCGCACCATGAAGACCATCAGCCACTGGATCGGCGGCAAGCCCGTCGAGGGCACCTCGGACCGCTTCGGTCCCGTCTACAACCCGGCCACCGGCGCCCGGGAGAAGCAGATCGCCTTCGCCACCGTGGACGAGGTCGACGCCGCCGTCGCCGCCGCGAGGGCGGCCTTCGAGAGCTGGGGACAGTCCTCGCTCGCCAAGCGCACGGCGATCCTGTTCAAGTTCCGCGAACTGCTGGACGCGCACCGCGACGAGATCGCCGAGCTGATCACGGCCGAGCACGGCAAGGTGCACTCGGACGCTCTCGGCGAGGTCGCGCGGGGCATGGAGATCGTCGAACTGGCCTGCGGAATCTCCGAGAAGCTGAAGGGCGAGCTGTCCACCCACGTCTCCACCCGTGTGGACGTCGCCTCGATCCGCCAGCCGCTCGGCGTGGTCGCGGGCATCACGCCGTTCAACTTCCCCGCGATGGTGCCGATGTGGATGTTCCCGCTGGCCATCGCGACCGGCAACACCTTCGTGCTGAAGCCCAGCGAGAAGGACCCGTCCGCCTCCTTCCGGCTCGCCGAGCTGCTGGCCGAGGCGGGCCTGCCGGACGGGGTCTTCAACATCGTGCAGGGTGACAAGGTGGCCGTCGACCGGCTCCTCGAGCACCCGGACGTGGCCGCGGTCTCCTTCGTCGGCTCCACCCCGATCGCCAAGTACATCCAGCTCAAGGCGGTCGAGCACGACAAGCGCGTGCAGGCCCTCGGCGGCGCCAAGAACCACATGCTGGTCCTGCCGGACGCCGACCTGGACTTCGCGGCCGACCAGGCCATCAACGCTGCCTACGGTTCGGCCGGCGAGCGCTGCATGGCCGTCTCGGTCGTGGTGGCGGTCGGGGACACCGGTGACGAGCTGGTCGGCAGGATCGCCGAGCGGGCGAAGAGCCTGCGCATCGGCCCCGGAGACGACCCGGCGTCGGAGATGGGCCCTCTCATCACGCGTGAGCACCGCGACAAGGTGGCCTCGTACGTGGCGAGCGCGGCCGATCAGGGGGCCGAGGTCGTGGTCGACGGCACGGGCTACTCGGTTCAGGGCCACGAGGACGGCTTCTTCATCGGGGTCTCGCTGCTGGACAGGGTGCCGGTGACGGCGGACGCGTACCGGGACGAGATCTTCGGCCCGGTGCTGTGCGTGGTGCGCGCCGAGACCTACGACGCCGCCGTCGAGCTGATCAACGCCTCCCGCTGGGGCAACGGCACCGCGATCTTCACCAGGGACGGCGGCGCCGCGCGCCGCTTCCAGCTGGAGGTCCAGGCGGGCATGGTCGGCGTCAACGTGCCGATCCCGGTGCCCGTCGGCTACCACTCCTTCGGCGGCTGGAAGAACTCGCTCTTCGGCGATCTGCACGTCTACGGCAACGACGGCATCGCCTTCTACACCCAGGGCAAGGTGATCACCACACGGTGGCCCGACCCGGCCGACGGCGGTATCAACCTCGGCTTCCCGAGCAACTCCTGAGGCATGCGGTGGCCGGTGCGGGAAGGGCGGTACACCCTCCCGCACCGGCCACCTCCGGATCTATTGTCAGGACAATGTGATGACAAGGGTTCCTGTCAACCAGTCCCCCGCCTATCCTCTCCCCGTGAGCACTTCCAGCCCCGCGACCCTCGACTTCACCCTCGACCGCAGCAGCCCGGTCCCGCTCTACTACCAGCTGGCCCAGCAGCTCGAGGCGGCGATCGAGCACGGCGCGCTGGGCCCGGGCAGCCTGCTGGGCAACGAGATCGAGCTCGCCGGGCGGCTGGGGCTCTCCCGCCCCACGGTCCGCCAGGCCATCCAGTCGCTGGTGGACAAGGGGCTGCTGGTCCGCCGCCGGGGCGTGGGCACCCAGGTCGTGCACAGCCAGGTCAAACGCCCGCTGGAACTCAGCAGCCTCTACGACGACCTCGAGTCCGCCGGGCAGAAGCCCGCGACACGGGTGGTGCGCAACGAGGTGGTGCAGGCGTCGGCGGAGGTCGCCGCCGCTCTGGGCATCGCCGAGGGCGACGACGTACGCCATATCGAGCGGCTTCGGCTGGCCCACGGCCAGCCGATGGCCTATCTGTCCAATTACGTGCCGGTGGCCCTTCTGGACCTCGACACGGAGAGGCTGGAGGCGACGGGCCTGTACCGCATGATGCGTGGCGTCGGCATCACCCTGCACAGCGCCCGGCAGTCCGTCGGCGCCCGCTGCGCCACCCCCGAGGAGGCCGAGCGACTGGGCGAACCGGAGGGCGCCGCCCTGCTCACCATGCAGCGCACGGCCTACGACGACACGGGCCGGGCCGTCGAGTACGGCACCCACATCTACCGCGCCTCGCGCTACGCCTTCGACTTCCAGCTCCTCGTCAGGCCCTGACAGCGTGCGCCGGGCGGGAAGACGCCGGGCGCACGGGGGCTCCCGCCAACCCGGCAGTGGCCCGGCGGGTCATCGTCCCGCCGGGCCGGTTCCCGGAGCGGGCGCACACACCCGTTCACACCACCGGACTGACCCACCCGCGCCGCTCGACCGAACCGCTCATGGCGTCCAGCGCCGCGGCGCTGTGCACGGCGTCGTCGAGGGTCGGACCGTACGCGGTGCCCTCCTCGACCGACCGCAGGAAGTGGTACGCCTCGATGACCTTCAGGTCGTCGTAGCCCATCGCGTTCGCCGCGCCGGGCTGGAAAGCGGCGTACTCACCGTGGCCCGGCCCGACGTGGAGGGTGCTGACGGGCTGGTCCTGATAGGTGGTGCCGCGGCTGATGCGGAGTTCCCCCATGCGCCGGAAGTCCCAGAACACCGCGCCGCGGGTGCCGTGGATCTCGAAGCCGTAGTTGTTCTGCTCGCCGACCGAGACCCGGCAGGCCTCCAGGACACCGCGGGCGCCGGAGGCGAAGCGCAGCAGGCAGTTGACGTAGTCCTCGTTCTCCACAGGTCCCGGGGCCCCACCGGTGGCCCGGGTGTGGCCCGCGGTGGCGCTCGTGGGGCGGGCGCGTTCGGGAATGAAGACGGCGGTGTCCGCGGCCAGCGACTCGATCTCGCCGACCAGGAACCGGGCCAGGTCCACCCCGTGCGAAGCGAGGTCGCCAAGGACCCCGCCACCGCCGCGCTCGCGCTCGTAACGCCAGGTCAGGGCACCCTCGGGGTGTGCCGCGTAGTCGCTGAGGAGACGGATGCGCACATGGGTGACGGTGCCGATGTCACCGGAGGCGATCAGCTCGCGAGCGGCGGCGACGGCCGGCGCATTGCGGTAGTTGAAGCCCACCGTGCCCCGGACACCGGCCTTCGTCACGGCGCCCGCGACGGCGCGGGCGTCCTCGACGGTCAGGCCGACGGGCTTCTCGATCCAGATGTGCTTGCCGGCCTCGGCCATGGCGACGCCGATCTCGCGGTGCAGGAAGTTCGGCGCGGCGATGCTCACCGCATGCACCCGCGGGTCGGCGGCGATCTCGCGCCAGTCCCGGACGGCCGTCGCGAAGCCGTAGCGGCCGGCGGCCTCCTCGGCGCGACCGGGCACGTCGTCGGCGACGGCGACCAGTTCGGGCCGCAGGGACAGCTGCGGGAAGTGGTGCGGCACACGGACGTAGGCCTGGGTGTGCACCCGCCCCATCCAGCCGAATCCCACGACGGCGACGCCGAGCCTGCTCACCATGACTGCCCTTCTTTGGACCGGTCCAGGAACCTATTCCTTCACACTGGTGGCCATCTCTGCACTTGTCAACGCCTTTGACAAGCACAGGAGCCATATGGAACGGTCCAGACATGAGACCGCCGACCATCCGCGATGTGGCCGAACGGGCCGGGGTGTCCAAGTCGCTGGTCTCCCTGGTGCTGCGCGGCTCCGACCAGGTACGCCCGGAGAAGCGACGGGCCGTGCTGGCCGCCGTCGAGGAACTGGGCTACCGCCCCAACGCCGCCGCGCGCAGCCTCAGCGAACGGCGCACCCGCACCGTCGGCGTCCTGCTGAACGACATGCGCAACCCCTGGTTCGTGGAACTGCTCGACGGCCTCAACTCCCTGCTGCACGACTCCGGTCTGCACACCCTGCTGGCCGACGGGCATCTCAACCGGCGTCTCGGCGAGGACCTCACCCGCACCTTCACCGACCTGCGGGTCGACGGACTGATCGCCGTCGGCACGCTCCCGCCCTCCGAGGCACTGCGCACGGCGGCGGCCCGTGTCCCCACGGTCGTCGCGGGCGCCCGCGAGCCGGAGCTGCCGTCGGTCGACATCGTCGCGGGCGACGACGAGCGCGGCGCCCGTCTCGCCACCGAGCACCTCATCGGCCTCGGGCACCGCCGGATCGCGCACATCGCCGGGCAGGGGGTGGTCGGCGCACTGCGGCGGCGCGGCTTCGAGGGTGTCATGCGTGAGCACGGTCTCGCGGACACGGCCGTGGTCGAGCAGGGCGATCTGACGGAGGAGGGCGGCTACCGGGCCGCGGTGCGCCTCCTCGGCGGCCGTGAACGCCCCACCGCCGTCCTCGCGTTCAACGACATAGCGTGTGTCGGCGCCCTGTCCGCCGCCGAGGAGCTCGGACTCCGGGTACCGCGCGACCTCTCCCTCGTCGGGTACGACAACACCTATCTCTCCCGCCTGCGCCACCTGTGGCTCACCACGGTGGACAACGGCAGTCACGACGTCGGGCGCCGCGCCGCCCAGTGCCTGCTCGACCGCATCACCGACCCCGCACGCCCGGCCGAACTGGTGCTCAGGCCCCCCTCCCTGGAGATCAGGGGCACGACGGCGGCACCGGGGACGGGGGCCTGACGAAGCCCGCGGGCGGGGTGGGCGCTGCGGTGCCCCCTCCGCCTCGTCCCGGACGCCGTGTCCGGTCGGCAGCTCCCCGGCTCAGGCCTGCCGACCCGCGACGATCCACTTCGACGGCAGCTCGATGCGTGCGATGTGTGGCATTGCGCGAATTGAAGCCGGGCGCCGCGGGCGCGTTCGAGGGGGCGCGGGAGCGGGGCGCGCTCGGCGGCACCGGGCGGCGGGACCGGTCGCCGTCGCCCGGTCCCGCCGCCCGCGCCCCGCGGTCCTCGTGGCCCTCAGTCCTCGTGGCCCAGCTGGAGGTCCCGCTCGGTGCGACCGCCCCCGGCGACCTGCAACACCGTGGCCACCGGCGGGTAGCCCGCGGCGATCACCGTGTACTCACCGGACGACAGATCGACAAAACGGAACGTCCCGTCGGCTCCGGTCGTCATCGTGTCGACGACGTTGCCCGCCGCGTCCAGCAGGGTCACCCGGGCGTCCTCGACCGGCCGCCCGTCTCCCGCCCGTACCGTGCCGCGCAGCACGGCGCCGCCCGCGAGTTCGACGTCCTGCCGGGTCTCGCGCGAGGCCTGCACGGTGACGGGCAGCGCGGCCGGGCGGAACGCGGGCGCGCTGGCGGCGAGGGTGTACTCGCCGGCCACCAGCTCGCTGATGACGTACCCGCCCTCACGCCCGCTGCGGGTGCTCGCGACCACCTCTCCGTGCACGTTGGTGAGCGTGACCGCGGCATCGCGTACGGGCGAGCC
>Ga0102590_1002620_pt1 | contig 20689 bp, 19 predicted proteins | sample AraplaMF_Col_mMF_FD_76859 | JGI IMG/M metagenome (GOLD analysis project Ga0102590, IMG submission 76859) | Arabidopsis root microbial communities from the University of North Carolina, USA - plate scrape MF_Col_mMF | ecosystem: Host-associated > Plants > Roots > Endosphere | place: USA...
CCATGACGCCGGCCTGGGCATAATCGAGCACGGTATACCCCAGCATCTGCGAGGCTGTCGGATAGGTGCCGGCCGCCACCATCGCCTTCAGCGCCGTCATCGCCGCGTCACCGCCACCGCCGGCCACCGGAACATCCTTCCAGGCAAAACCTTCCTTCGACAGGTCCTGCTTCAGAACGTTCAGCGCCGCTGCCTCGCCGCCCGACGTCCACCAGTGCAACATCTGCACTTCCTTCACGTCGGCAGCGCGAGCGGACACATGAGCGCCGGCCAGAGCCAATGCGACCATTGCGGTCGTGGTCAAAAACTTGTTCATCGAAAACCTCCCAATCTTCAGTTTGAAGATGCGGGACCATTCCCGCACCAATCACCCGCCCTCCTCGAGCGTAGTTCGGCCGCCGGCTAGGCCGGCTTTTCCGTCTGCGGCATCCACCAATTGGTGCGTTTGCCGATATGCATGTTCAGCGTCTTGGTCTCCGTGTAGTCTTCGACCGCATGACGGCCGAGCTCGCGGCCGAGGCCGCTTTGCTTGTAACCGCCAAAGGGAAGCTCCGAGGCGCCGTCCATGAAGGTGTTCATCCAGATCGTGCCCGCCCGCACCGACCGCCCGATCGTCAGGCAGGTGTCGAAATCGCGGCTCCAGACACCGGCCGACAGGCCGTAGTCGATGGAATTGGCGATCCTGATGGCCTCGGCTGATGTCTCGAATGTCAGGACCGACAGGACCGGCCCGAAGACTTCCTCACGCGCCACGGCCATATCAGGGGTGACCTCTTCGAGGATCGTCGGCGACATGAACTGCCCCATGCCGAGATCGAGCGTCTCGCCGCCATAAGCGACGCGGGCGCCGCTGCTTCTGGCGCCGGCGACATATCCCGATATCTTCTCCAGATGCTGCGGCGTGATGATGGCGCCGACCTGCGTCGAAGGGTCGAGGGGATCGCCGACCTTCACCGCCTTCGACAATTCGGCAATCCGCCTGACGACATCGGCAGCGATTGATTTATGAAGGATCAGCCGTGAGCCGGCATTGCAGCACTCGCCGGCATTGAAATATGCGCCGAAGACCGCGGCATCGATGAAGGCATCAAGATCGGCATCCGGGAATACGATCTGCGGGTTCTTCCCACCCAGCTCCAGCGAAACCTTCTTCAGCGTCTGGGCGGCATTCGCCATGGTCAGCTTGCCGACGCCGGTCGAGCCGGTGAAGGACACCATATCGACGTCAGGATGCGACGTCATGACCGCGCCGACCTCAGGTCCCCGGCCGGTGACAATATTGACGACACCATCGGGAATGCCGGCCTGCTGCAGGATTTCTCCCAGCACGAGCGTCGATCCCGAGGTCAGTTCCGAAGGCTTGACGACGGTGGTGCAGCCGGCGGCCAAGGCAAACGGCAGCTTCTGGCCGACGATCAGGAACGGGAAGTTCCAGGGCGTGATGATCGACACCACGCCGATCGCTTCGCGCAGCACGACCCCCAATGTGCCATCGCCGAGCGTGTTGTAGCTTTCGCCGTGGAGGTCACGTGCGAGCGCTGCCGCGTAGCGCCATATGTCAACGGATCCGGCAATTTCTCCCCGCACCTGCGTGATCGGCTTTCCCGCCTCGATCGCATCGAGAAATGCCAGCTCCTCCGCACGCGTCGCAATCAGATCGGCGGCCTTGAGCAGGATGGCGGAACGTTCGGAAGCGGTCATCCGCGGCCACGGCCCAAGGTCGAAGGCCCTGCGTGCCGCGGCGATCGCCCGCTCGGCATCCGTGCTGCTGCCCGTCGGGAAGCGGCTGACCACGACACCATGGCTTGGCGCGACACGCTCGATCGGACCGGAGGAACCTGCCTCCCATTTGCCGTCGATGAGCATCTTGAAATCACGCGTTCTGTGGTTGCTCAGTGCCGTGGGGTTGACGAGGACCGTCATTACCATTCTCCCTTGAACGTTGCCGGGCGCTTCTCGCTAAACGATGCGACGCCCTCCTTCAGATCACCGGTCTTCGCAGCGAGGATCGAGCCCAGGGCTTCGACCGCGGTTCCGTTGTCTTCGCCGTTCGCCGATGCGATCATCAACTTCGCGATCTCGGTCGCAGCCGGCCCCCTTGCAGCAATCCGCTGCGCATATTCCTTGGCAGCGGCCAGCGCGTTTCCTGTGGGAACAACCGCGTCCACGATCCCGAGAAGGCGTGCCTCCTCGGCGGTGAATATCTCACCACCAAGGGCCATACGCCGGACGGCCTGCGCCCCGAACCGGCGCACAAGACGCTGCGTCCCGGACCAGCCCGGCACCATGCCAAGGCCGGTCTCTGGCAGGCCGATCTTGATGTGCTGCTCGGCGAGGCGAATGTCCGCGACGCCCGCAAGCTCAAGCCCTCCTCCGAGAGCGTGGCCGTTCAGAGCCGCGACCAACGGCACCCTGAGTGTCGCCAGTCTTTCGAAAATACGGTGGCCGTGGCGAACCCAGAGATGACCGAACTCCTGAGGCAACATTCCGCCCCAGGCCTTGATATCGCCTCCGGCGGAAAAGCCCTTTCCTTCACCCGTGAGAATGGCAACGCGCACATTGGCGTTCGCCTCCGCCTCGTCAGCCGCATCCGCCAGCGCTTTCAGCATGTCCAGGTCGAGCGCGTTCAGCTTCTCCGGACGAGAAATCGTCAGCGTCGCAACATGTCCGTTGACGTCAATTCTGACGGATCCGCTAGCCATGGAAGCTGCCCTCCAGCGTGCGTGCCTTTTTTTCTGGAAGCGACAGGCCGATCGCTGCCTCCGCGAAGAGCGCCGCGTCCATGACCTTCAGATCAGGCGCGACGATCAATGGAAACTCCGACTGATCGAGGATGTGGGACTGGAGATCGACGCCAGGGGCAATCTCGGTGAGGACGATGCCATCGGGCGTCAACTTCATCACGCACCGCTCGGTGACATAGGTGATATCCTGTCCCTGCTCGATCGCGCGCCTGCCGCTGAAGGTGACGTGTTCGACTTCGTTCACGAGTTTTTTCAGCTTGCCTTCCCTCTCGATCAGAAGGGCGCCATCGGCGATCGAAAGCTTCGCTCCGGCGTTGAACATGCCGGAGAAGACGATCTTCTTCGCCCGCGCGGTGATGTCGACGAAGCCGCCGGCGCCGGCCGTCACATGCGGCCGGAAGGAGAGTTTGGAGACGTTGACCGAACCGTCTTTGCCGATCTCGAGGAAGGACAGCAGCGAGGCATCGAAGCCTGCGCCCTGGAAATAGGTGAACTGATAGGGGGACGGCATGTAGGCGTCGGCGTTGGAGGCGCAGCCAAAGGCAAAGTCGAGCAGCGGCACGCCGCCGACGGCACCCTGCTCGATGACCCAGGTAACTGCGCCGTGGAGCCCCTCCTCCAGCAGAATTCGCGGCACGTTGGCCGAGATGCCGAAGCCGAGATTGACGCAGCTTCCCGCCTGAAGTTCCAGCGCGACACGCCGCGCGATGACTTTCTGAACATTGAACTCCGGGACGCTGAAACTATCGAGCGGGCGGAAGATCTCCCCCGAAATCGCCGGATCGTACCCCGTCTGCGTCGTCTGCTTCTGCTCCGGATCGACAACCACATAATCGACCAGCATTCCGGGCACGCGGACGTCATGCGGCTTTAGCGAGCCTTCCTTGGTGATCCGCTTGACCTGGGCGATGACGATGCCGCCGTTGTTGCGGGCGGCCAGCGCCTGATCGAGACCGCCGAGATAGGCGCCTTCATGTTCGTAGGTGAGGTTGCCGCGCTCGTCGGCCGTGGTGGCGCGGATGATAGCGACCTCGGGGACGATCGCAGGAAAAAACAGCCAGTCGTCGCCCTCGAAGCTGACACGCTTGACCACCGGATGTTCCGACGCCAGGCCGTTCATCGCGCAACCCTGCCGGTCCGGATCGACGAATGTATCGATGCCGATCTTGGTCAGGACGCCTGGCCGCTTGGCGGCGGCTTCGCGATGGATATCGAAGAGGATGCCGGAGGGAATATTGTAGGCCGGGATCTCGTTATTGGTGATCATCTGCCAGATCAGCGGCGGCTCGGATGACGACGGACCTGAGGGATAGGAACCACCGATAATGCGTTTGAGCAGGCCCTTTTTGGCAATGTAGTCGACGCCCTTGATGCCGCTCATGTCGCCGGCGGCGATCGGATGAAGGGTGGTAATGTCCTTGGGATGGCCGGTCGCATCGAAACGTTCGCCGATCGCCTTCAGCATGAGGTCCGGGCAGCCGAGACCGCTTGAAGACGACACCGCTACAACGGCGCCATCCGGGATCAGCGCGGCCGCTTCGGCCGGGGTGAGATGCTTGCTCATTGGCATTAGACAGAGTCCTGTTTGATTTTGACGCCCATGCCGGCCCCGCAGCTCTCGCGAACGACCAGCCGAACGGCTGTCGTCACCGTCTCCGCCTCGGCCTTGCCCGCGTTGATCTGCTTGAGAAGCATCTGCGCGCCGCGGCGCCCAATGCCTTGCGGATCGACCGAGACCGTCGTCAGCGCCGGAACCGCCGCCTGAGCCTCTATGACGTCGTCGAAACCCACGACTGCGAAGTCAGAGCCCGGCTCCAGACGGCGCGCGCGCAATCCGTCGCAGACACCGAAGGCGACGGCATCGTTGAAGCAGACGGCCGCCGTCGGTTTGCCGGCAAGAACGAGCGCTTTTCCGATCGCCTCCACCCCGCCGGCGCGCGACGGCGCAGACGCGATGACAAGCTCTTCGTGATAGTCGAGCCCGGCTGCCGCTAGGCCGTTTCGGTAACCGGCAAGGCGGTCGTCGAAGACGGCAGTGTCGGGAAAACCGCCGAGAAAAGCGATGCGCTTGTGACCGAGCCCCGCCAAATGCTTGACCGCCGACATCATGCCGGCCTGGTTGTCGGAGACGATCGACGAGACTTTAGCGCCGGGCAGGTTTCGCACGACGACCACCACCGGAATCCCTGCCGCGACGAGCGGCTTGAAGTCTGCGGCATCGGTGGCGCGCGCCGGCGACACGATGAGCCCGGAAATGCCATGTTCCCGCATCGATGCGACGACCTCGCGCTGCCTGTCGATGCTCTCACTGGTGTTCGACAGGAACTGCACGAATCCGGCCGACTGAACGACCATATCGACACCGACTGCCAGTTCCGCAAAGAAACTGTTCGTCAGATCGTTCACGACAACCCCGACGATCCGCGATTTGGCGCCGGCCTGGCGAAGATTGGCAGCCCCGCGATTGTAGACGTAGCCCAACTCACGCATCACCGAATTGACCTTGGACCGCGTTCCCTCATTGACCAGAGAGGAGCCCTGAAGCACCAGCGAAACCGTCGATTTCGAGACGCCGGCGGCCTTCGCGATATCGATGACGGTTACCCGCGCCTTTGTCATTTCCTCTCCCCGACGCCAACGTCAACTGATCATTAAATATTTGGAACGTTCCAATTCTGTCAAGAGAAATCTACGATACTCCCATTCATACGGCTATTTTTGACGGATTTCATTTTCTTGGGATGGTATAACCTTCCCAGAAAAATTGGAACGATCTAAATTTGAGCTCCGACTGAGAGACCGCCGTCGGCATTTTTCGGAAGAATGCCAGAGAGCCGTGTCCCCCTGGTTTCCGTCGAGGAATTCCCGTGACCGCCATTAGCGAAACCTTATCGTTTCTGACCAATGCTACGCAGACGTGCAACGCGCCAGATCTGAAGCAGGGCCGGATGATGCCACACTCGTTTGAATCTATTCTGGAGAGCCTGCCTCAGGGCATTGTCCTGCTCGATACTGCCAGTGCGGTAACGGCGTTCAATTCCCGCACTCTTGATATTCTCGGTCTCCCGGAAGGCGCCATCCGCAAGGGAATGGCTATCGACGGATTGTTGGGCGCCGACTGCCGAGCGGTGGCATCCCGGCGATCGGCGATCGGCAAACCGTATACGTCGCAGTTTGCACTTTCCGACGGACGGATGATCTCATTGACCTGCGCGCCATCGAAGGATGGAGGCTGGATCCTCAGCTATGAAGACATCTCGACGCTCATTCGCGTCGAAGACAGCCTGGCCGAACAACATCGCCGGTTCGACGCAGCCCTCAGCAACATGCCGCATGGGCTGTGCATGTTCGATTCCGCCAAGAACCTGATATTGTGCAACCCCTCCTACGCGCGGATGTACAATCTGCCCGACCTGCTGACGCAACCGGGGACGCCACTCGTGGATATCCTGGCCTATCGCAGCCGGGAGGGAAATGGCCCGGCCGATACCGCTACCTATTTTGATGTCGTTTTCGAAGCGACGGCCCGCGGTGCGGTAGCCAGCCAGAACATCGTGCTCACCGATGGGCGGGTTATCAAGATCACCCACAATCCGATGCAAAACGGTGGATACGTCGCCACCCATGAAGACGTCACCAAGACCGTGCGCCTTGCCGAAGAGCTGCGCCGGCATCACGATCAGCTCGAAGCGACGGTGAAGAGCCGCACGGCGGAAGTCGAGCGGCAGGCGCGGGAACTCGAGCGCATGCTCGCGCAGGAGCGGAACATCAACGAATTGCAGCGGCAGTTCGTGGCGATGGCATCCCATGAATTCAGGACCCCGCTTGCCATCATCGACGCCGCTGCCCAGCGGCTGCTGCGTAAACGAGGGGCGGTCGAACCCGAATTTCTCAGCGACAAGGTCGATCAGATCCGCGCATCGGTGAACCGGATTGTCGATCTCATGGAGAGCATCCTGTCAGCCGGACGCCTCGATACCGGCAAGATCGATATCAGCTACACCGCTTGCGCATTGAGATCATTGATAAGAACCTGCTGCGAGCGGCAGTCGACGATCGCAAAGACGCACAGCTTTGTTTTGGACATAGATGGGCTTCCCGAGTTCATCGATGGCGATCCCCGCACTTTGGCACAGGTCTTTACCAACCTGCTTTCCAATGCCGTCAAATACGCGCCTGGAACCTCCGAAATTCGCGTCACGGCATGGGCCGAGACAGGAAACGTCAAAGTCTCGGTCAGCGATGACGGCGTGGGGATCGATCCGGAAGACGTGCCCCGGCTGTTCCAGCGCTATTTTCGTGCCCGCACGTCGACCGGGATTGCCGGAACGGGTATCGGCCTCAACCTGGTGAAGCAGATCGTCGAGTTGCACGATGGCTTGATAGAGGTTCGAAGCGCAAAAGGATGCGGGTCGACATTCACCGTAACCCTTCCCATCAAGAGAAGCGGTAACGCTTCCGCGACCAATGACGCGGCCTGACGTTTCAGGATTGCTGTCCGCCATATCTACCCTATCCTTCTCGCAATAGAGGAGGATCACGCCATGGCTTTCATTCACACCCCCAATGCATCCGCCAGCGAGAAGACGACGTCGATGTATGCGTCGGCCGAGGCGAATTATGGATATCTGCCGAACATGTACCGGGCCTTCGGCCACCGGCCGGAGGTGATGGAGAGCTGGGCGGCGCTGCTTTCGAGCATTCGCAGCCATATGAGCCTCAGGCGCTATGAACTGGTGACGCTGGCGGCAGCCAAGGAGCTGAAATCCTCCTATTGCATGCTGGCGCACGGCTCGGTGCTGCTGCGCGAGGGTTTCACCAGCGACGGGCTCACGGCAGTTGTCAACGAGACGGAGAAGGCGCCGATCGATGCCGGCGAACGCGCGATCATGGCCTTTGCCGCCAAAGTGGCGCGCGATGCGACGTCGGTCACCCAGCAGGATATAGACGGGCTGAAAAAACACGGCCTGAGCGATGCCGATGTCTTCGACGTCACGGCTGCGGCCGCGGCCCGGTGTTTCTTCTCGAAAATGCTGGATGCGCTGGGCGCTGCACCCGACCACGCCTATATCGAGCGGCTGGAGCCGAATGTGCGAAAGACACTCAGCGTCGGCCGGGAGGTGGAGCGGCCTCTGGCGCCCTCACCGTCTCGTGGCACATCGCCATGATGCGATGACCGAGGGCGCCTGCTCCTGCGCCCCCTATTCCCCTGCGGCCCTACTCCTGTGGTTTGTCCGCAAAATGCCGGATCGCAAATTCGGCGATGTTCTGGCTCGATCGGTCGGCATCGTCGAGCAGCGAGGGAAACAGCTGCCATTGATGCGGCATGCCCGGCCAGACCTCGGTGGTTACGTCCACTCCCGCCTGGCGCGCCTTGTCGGCGAGCCGCAACGTATCGTCCAGCAGGACTTCGCCGGAGCCGACCTGCAGCAGCAGCGGCGGAAAGCCAGTCATGTCGGCATAGAGCGGCGAGGCCTGAGGATCGGTCGGAGACCGGGTGCGGAGATAGGTCTTGCGCAAGGTCTCGATCCAGTCCTTGCCGACCAGCGGATCGCTTTCGGCATTCGATGTCATCGATCCGCCCGTCGCGGCAAGATCGGTAATGGGGCTGAGCGCAATCACAGCCGCCGGCAACGGCTTTGCGACCTGCATCTGCCGCAGCACTGTCTCGATCGCAATATTGCCGCCGGCGCCGTCTCCGGCGACGATGATGTTCTCGCTCCGATAGCCGTTGTCGAGAAGCCAGCGGTAGGCGGTCAGCGCGTCGTTGATCTGCGCGGGATAGCCATATTCCGGCATCAGCCGATAATCGACGAGAAGAACGTCGCTCGATGCGGCCTTGGCGAGCGAGCCGGCAAGCAGGCTGTGCGTGCGGATGGAGCCGCTGGAAAAGCCGCCGCCATGGATATAGAGGATCACCCTTTGGCCGATCGGGTGATGAAGTCGGGCGGGCCACATCAGTTCGGCATCGACGCCGTCGGCATCGACCTGCCGGACCTGGATGCGCGTCGGTCCCGGCGTCGTCTCCATCAGCGTTCTGAAGGCCGTCCGCCGCTGCTGCAGGCTGTCGGCGCCGGCAAAGTGTTTCTTCCAAAGGCCGACGAGTTTTTCGACCTGCTCACGCGAGGCCTGGCTTTGCGGCCCAATGTCCTGCGCAGACACGCCGGATGCCAGCAACGCCATCGCAGTAAGCGCAGGCAACAGACATCCGAGCCGCCTTGCGAGCCTTCGATTACCGGCAGACAAAATCCGATCGTTCATCAACCTCTCCCGATGATGCGGGTCACGGCAGCATCATTGGCCAGTTCGCCCATGGGAGTCAAAAGGGTGACGGATGCCAATCCCGACCTTTTTTACTCCGCTCTTATCGCGTCGATAACAGCCCTGAAACCCGCCGACATATGGCGGCGGCTCGGATAGTAGAGATAGAGCGGTTCCTCCGGCTGGCACCAGTCGTCCAGCACCTGGATCAGTTCGCCGCCGGCGATCGCCTTCTCCACGCGCGGCTCCCAGATATAGGCAAGGCCAACACCGCTAAGTGCTGCCTGCATCATCAGCTCGTGATCGTCGAGCGACAGCGGCCCGGTCGGCTGAAAGCTCACGGTCTGGCCATCCTTCTCGAACTCCCAGGCATAGCGCGCACCTGATGGAAACATGTTCTGGATGCAGAGATGGCGCTTGAGCTCATGCGGCGTCGCCGGTTTCGGCCGGGTCTCGAAATAGGCGGGCGAACCGACGACGACCAGACGGATGCGCGGCTTGATGCGCAGCGCGATCATGCCCTCGGTGACGCGCTCGCCGAAGCGGATGCCAGCATCAAAACCCTCCTCGACAATATCGACCAACCTATCGGTCGCGTTGATCTCCAGCTGCAAATTGGGGTTCTTTGTCAACAGCGGACCGATGATGAGGCCGATGACGAAGGGGCCGATCGAATTCGGCACGTTGATCCGCACCTTGCCGAAGGGCGTGTCTCGGTAGCGGTTCAGCGCATCGAGCGCCGCCGCCATCTCGCCGAAGGCCGGGTCAAGATGCGAGATCAACAGTTCGCCGGCCTCCGTCAGCGAGACGCTGCGCGTCGTGCGGTTGAGCAGGCGGATGCCGATCCGGTCTTCGAGATTGAGCACGGCATGGCTGACCGCGGACGCAGTGACGCCCCGCTCCTCGCCTGCCTTGCGAAAGCTCTTGTGCCGCGCGACGGCGGCGAAAGCCGCGAGTTCGGAGAGTTCGGTGGCGCGCATTACTGAATAAAGCTCATCATAGTTTCAAGAATAACAAATCTTATACAGCAACGAATTTTCAGTCAAATTCACCTCGTCGGCACAGAGATGCCACCGCCAACCGAATAGTTCGAAAGGAATTCGTCATGAAAGTCTGGTTCATCACTGGTGCATCCCGCGGCTTCGGCGCGCTGATGACCAAAGAAGCCCTCGCATCAGGCGATGCCGTCATCGCCACCGCCCGCAACCCGAAGACCGTGACCGAGCAGTTGGGCGACCACCCGAACCTGCTTGCCGTCGCCCTCGACGTCACCAGCGAGGCGCAGGCGAAAGAGGCTGCGGCTGCCGGCATCGCCCGCTTCGGCCGCATCGATATTCTCGCCAACAATGCCGGCTACGGCCTGCTTGGCGCTGTCGAGGAAGCCACGGCCGAAGAGATCGAGAGGCTCTATGCCACCAACGTCTTCGGTCTGTTGAAGGTGACGCGCGCGGTGCTGCCCCATATGCGCCGCCAGCGCTCCGGCCACATCCTGAACTTTTCCTCAATTGGCGGTTATTTCGGCTATCCCGGCTGGGGCGTCTACGGCTCGACAAAGTTCGCCGTCGAAGGCTTGTCCGAATCGATGGCCGCCGAACTCGAACCTTTCGGCATCAAAGTGACGATCGTCGAGCCTGGCTTCTTCCGCACCGACTTCCTCGCCGACACGTCGCTGGCGGTCAGCCCGGCCTCCATCGCCGATTACGAAGGCACGCCGGCCGGCAACATGCGCAGTTTCGCTGTTGATGCCAACCATACCCAGCCCGGCGATCCCGCCAAGCTTGCCGCCGGCATCATGACGCTCGCCAATTCGCCCAATCCGCCGCTGCGCATGCCGTTCGGCAGCGATACGGTGGCCGTCATCGAGGATCAGCACGCCAGCGTCGAAAAGGAACTTGCCGCCTGGCGCCAGCTCGCTTTGTCCACGGATTTTCCAAGCGAGGCAACGGGCTCGGCCTGAAGACCAAGGTGGGGCAGCCGCTGCTTCCCGGATCTCCGGGATGCGGCGGCTGCGCGCCGTGAGTGCAGGAAAGTGCAGCATGCGGCAAATTAGCGTTCGCCTCGCGTATGGAATGGCCTAGATCTAGGTTCGATCACCACCATGAAGAGGCGAGCATGTCCATCAAGTCCATCTGCATCTATGGCGCCGGGGCGCTCGGCGGCGCTATCGCCGTCAAGCTTGCAAGCCACGCCGAAAACGACGCCATCATCTCCGTCGTCGTGCGTGGAGCCCATCTCGACGCCATCCGCGACAATGGTCTCAGCCTGCGCGAAGCCGGTGCGGAAAGGCCGCTCAATGTCCGCCTCACCGCAACCGACGATCCCAGGACATTGCCGCCGCAGGATCTCGTCATCACCGGCCTCAAGGGGCATCAGCTGGCACCCGCTGCCGAAGGTATTGCAGGCCTCCTCAAGGAAGGTACCCGCGTCGTCATGATCCTCAACGGCATTCCGTGGTGGTATTTTCACCGCGATATCCAGAGCCGGCATACCGAGCTGCAGTTCGACGAGCTCGATCCCGGCGGCAGGCTTTGGCGACTGATCGGGCCGGAACGGGTGATCGGCTGCGTCGCTTATCAAGGGGCAGAGGTCATCAATCCCGGCGAGATCCAGCTTGCCAACAACGGCCGCTTCGTGCTCGGCGAGCCCTCAGGCGAGATGTCGCCCGATCTCAAGGCGATCGCCGCGGTGCTAACCGACGCCGCCCTCAACATCACGACGACGGCTGTTATCCGTGACGAGATCTGGAGCAAGTTGATGGGCAATACCGCCTTCAACCCGATCAGCGCGCTGACCAGGGCGCTGATGACCGACATCATGGCGGATCCGGCACTTTCGACCACAGTCGGTAAAGTGATGAACGAGGTCCGCGCCGTCGGCGAGGCCTTGGGCGCGCGTTTCAGCATGACCGTCGAGCAGCGGCTCGAACAATCGCGCCATATCGGCGCCGTGCGCACATCGATGCTGCAGGATCTGATCGGCGGCAAGGCGCTCGAAATCACGCCGCTGGTCGGCATGGTGGTGGCGCTCGGACGCCTGAGTGCCGTTCCGACCCCAGTCTCGGAAACGATCCTGGCGCTGGTGACGCAATTGGATCGGGAAAACCAGCGCGGCCGCTGACTGCGGAGAAAAAGAAAGGCCGGGAGAAACCCGGCCGCCTTGACTTACTTTACGACCTGCTCGGCCCAATTCGGCGCCTTGCCGACGCCATCGAGGAAGGTCATTGCCATATTCGCCATGAGGGGAGAGGCGAAGGTCTCGTAATGGGTGAGATCGGGCAGGATCGCCAGCCGGTTCTTCGACATGTTTTCCCGCATCCAGCCCGCATCGCGCAGACCGCCGCCGAGCTTGTGATAGAAGTCGACCATATGCTCGGGGCGGATCATGTCGGCATCGCCATAGATCAGCATGACCGGCATGGTGAGCTTCGCGACCGCATCGCTGTAGTCGGCGGGTTCACGCATCAGCGCGCCCATGGCGTCGAGCAGCTTCGGAAATTCGGAAACGTCAGGCGCCACCGCCTTGTAGGAGAGGAACATCGGCGTGTCCTTCATCATCTCGGCCATGCCGGCGCCGACGGCCGCCTGCTGCGGCAGCATCTCCGGGAAGAAGCCGTTCTGCGCATAGGGTGCAGAGAGTATCACCAGCCGGCGCACCTGGTCGGGCGCTTTCGCCGCCATGTTCAGCGCCACCCCGCCGCCAAAGGAATAACCGAAGACGTCGAGTTTGTCGTAACCGAGCTGCTTCACCAGGATCGCGAGATCGGCGCCGATCGCCGGAAGCTCGATCGGCCGTTTGCCGAGCGGCGTGCGGCCATGGCCCTGCAGGTCGACGGCGATCACCTGGCGGTGGTCGGTGAAGATGGGCATGACCGGCGCGAACATCTCGATCTGCCCGAGGCCGCCGTGAAGGAGCAGCAACGGTTCGCCCTCCCCGCGGATCTCGTAGTAATAATCGATGCCGTTGACCGGCACGCTTCCCTTCCTGACCATCGGCGCTACGGCCTTATTGTCCTCGATGACAGGCCTTCCACTTTCAGCACCTGACATATCGGGTGCGGCCAGGAATGCGGCAGCCGTTGCGATCATCGAAATCAGCGTCATCTTCGACATGTCCTTGCTCCCATGTTTGCTTCGATATCGCAAGGACTGCGGCGATCATGCGTTTCCGACACCGCACTTCGAAATTTCTGCCATCGGCCTTTATGCCATTTCTATATTTTCGCCCCTCTCTCCGAATGGATTTTCTATCGCAAGCGGCAGTAGCCTTTCGCCATCACTGCAAAGGTCAAAAAGCCATGCGAAATCTCATGTCCTCCGGTTTCCGGCCTCTTCGCCCCTACAGGATCACGCGCGGCAGCCGGCAGATGCGCGAGAGGCGCACCGCCCAGGCGTTCATCGTCTTCGGCGTGGTGCTTGCCTGTGTCGAGCTCTACGTCATTTTCGGCTGGCTCTGAGGCTGGCTTATGAAAACGGCCTCCTCTTCTTCACGCTTCACTGTCGGCCCCGACAGAAGCGGCCGCTGGATAGTCCACGATCGCGAGGGCCTGGTCGGCGGGCGCTTCATCAATGAGGCGGCCGCCCTCCACTTTGCCGCCTCGGAATGCAACTGCCGCTTGGCCGATATCCACAGGGCGGCTGCGGGGATCGTGCTCGAATTTATGCCCTTTGCACGCGGCGCGGCGCATATCCATTAAATCGCGTTCTCCTGCCGTTTTCCCGGCGGGAGAACGAAGAGACCAATTCCAACCTTTCCTTAACTGGCATGTTGCTAAAATACTGGCGCAGAGACTTCAGATGTCACGAGACCAATGCCGAAACCGAATTTCCGCTTTACCCATTACGATATCAAGGAACAACGGGCCGGAACGATCGTCGAGGTGTCGTTGAATGCGGTGAACAATGTCCGGCTGATGACGTCACCGAATTTTCAGCGGTTCACCGAGGTTCTCGATTTCAAATATATCGGTGGCGTGGCGCGCAAATCGCCGATCAGGATCGCCGTGCCGGAAAGCGGCCACTGGCATGTCGTCGTCGACATGGAGGGCCATCACGGGCTTGCGGAATCCGCCGTCAAGGTGATCGCGGCGCCCGCAAATCAGAAGACGCCGCGGCCCTCCTGAATTTTACAGCACCCACGCATCTTTCGGACGCGCAAAAGCAAGCGCTGAAGCTGCTCTGTCGAAAAACCGTGATCACGAGACGCCCAATCCTGCCGATCGTTGATTGCGATCAATGAATCAGACCGCGACGTCGGTCACAGTTCTGTGGTCGCGAGGCTTGCCCCGCGCCGCCAGTTGCAAGTCGGCTCCTCATTCATGCTCTGCTAGAGCGTGAGGAACAGCGGGCCATGATCTTCATCACCTGGGGGCAGTCCATGACTTCGAGCCCGATCGGTCGTATCACCCATATCATCGATCCCGGCGATGCGCTCGGTGAAGTCCTTTTCGGATTGATCATGGCGCTGACATTTACGGTAGGTTCAAGGCTCGTTTTTGAGGATGAAGGGTTGGATGTCCACGAGTTGATCGTCGCAACAATCGGATGCAACGTCGCTTGGGGGATCATTGATGCCGTGTTGTTCATTCTGGGTACGACGTTTTACAAAAGCAGACGGCTGCGCCTTTTTCGGCAAATTAAAGCCGCCAGAAGCGAAGCTGCGGCGCTTGAGATGCTCGCGACAGAATTCCCGATCGAAGAAGCACCGTTTTCTGCAAAGGCCGCGGACGCGGACACGCTCTATCGATCACTCCTGACGCTTGCATCTCGGGCCGATCCTGTGAAGGTGTCCCTATCGAAAGGTGATCTCTGTGCCGCCATTGCGGTCTTCTTTCTGGTCTCGATCACCTCCATTCCGGCAGTGACCCCTTTCCTTCTCATCGACAGCGCGCACCTAGCTCTGAGAGTCAGCAACCTGTTTCTCATCATGCTGCTGTTTGTGACGGGCTATGCGTGGGCGAGATTTTCGGGAGGCAGGCCTTTTCGCGCAGGGATGACGATGACTTCTCTCGGGTTGCTTCTGGTTGCAATAGCGATCGCTCTTGGCGGGTGAGCCCCCTTCGCCAACCCAACAGGCATAAACCCGTCAGCGCGGATTGCGCTCCTTGCGAAGTTTCGCCCACCATTCCAGCCGCTTGCGGATGTCGCGCTCGAAACCGCGCTCCGGCGGATCGTAGAAGGTCTGGCGGCCCATCTTCTCCGGGAAATAATCTTGGCCGGAAAAGGCATCCGGCTCGTCGTGATCGTAACGATAGCCCTCGCCGTAACCTTCTCCCTTCATCAGCTTGGTCGGCGCATTGAGGATATGCTTGGGTGGCAGCAGCGAACCGTTCTGCTTTGCCGCCTGGCCGGCCGCCTTGAAGGCGGTGTAGACGGCATTCGATTTCGGCGCGGTGGCGAGATAGATGCAGGCTTGCGCCAGCGCCAGTTCGCCTTCCGGCGAGCCGAGATAGTCGTAGGCATCCTTGGCGGCATTGCAGATCACCAGCGCCTGCGGATCGGCAAGACCGATATCCTCCACCGCCATGCGCACCAGCCGCCGGCCGAGATAGAGCGGGTCTTCGCCGGCATCGAACATGCGGGCGAGATAATAGAGCGCTGCATCGGGATCCGAGCCGCGCACGGATTTATGCAGCGCCGAGATCAGATTGTAGTGCCCGTCCTGCGCCTTGTCGTAGACTGGGGCACGGCGCTGGACGATGCGCGTCAGGCCCTCGGTATCGAAGCTCTCGCCCTCGCGCGCGGCGCGCCAGACCTCTTCGGCGAGCGTCAGCACCGCCCGGCCGTCGCCGTCGGCCATGCGGATCAGGCTGAAGCGCGCCTCCTCGGTCAGCGGCAGCGGCTTCTGCTCGATCGCCTCGGCGCGCTTCAGCAGTTCCTCCAGGCTCTCCTCGTCATGCGACTTGAAGGTGAGGACACGGGCCCGCGACAAGAGAGCGGCGTTGAGCTCGAAGGACGGGTTCTCGGTGGTGGCGCCGACGAGGATGACGGTGCCGTCCTCCATGACCGGCAGGAAACTGTCCTGCTGGGCACGATTGAAACGATGGATCTCATCGACGAAGAGCAGCGTCTGACGGCCGTCCATGCGCCGCAGGCGGGCTGTCTCGAACACCTTCTTCAGATCGGCGACGCCGGAAAAGATCGCCGATATCTGCTCGAAGGCCAGCCCGGCCTCGCCCGAAAGCAGCCGCGCCACCGTCGTCTTGCCGGTGCCTGGCGGCCCCCAAAAGATCATCGAGCCGAGCGAGCCGCTTTCGATCATTCTTTTCAGCACGCCATCCTCACCGGTCAGGTGTTCCTGACCGGTGACATCGGCAAGCGTCTTCGGCCGCAGCCGGTCGGCAAGCGGCCGCCTGGCGGCGACCTCCTCCGGAACACGCGGCGCGAAGAGATCGTTGCTCATCGGAAAAACTGCCGGATGCGCTGGCCGTCGCGCTCGATTTCCACACGCCAGAGGCCGGGGTCGCTATCGGCGATCTCGGACAGTTCGCTGGTCGACTTCACATCCGTGCCGTTGATCGAGACGATGATATCCTTCGGCTCGAAGCCCAAACGCGCGGCAGGCGAATCCTCTTTCACCTCGGAGACGACGACGCCTGCCGATTCCGGCGGCATGCGCAACTCGTCGGCAACCCGCGGCGACAGGTTCTCGACGACGGCGCCGGTAAACGGCGTGTGGCCGCCGATCGTGCGCTGGTCGCGCGGCGAGGTCTCCGGGGCGCGGTCGAGCGACAGCGGCAGCTGCTCCTCGCGGCCGTTCTCGACGACGGTGAGCTTGACCGATTTGCCCAGACCGGCCGTCGTCAGCCGGTAGAGCAGCGCATCCGGATGTTCGACGGAAATGCCGTCGACGGCGGTGACGATTTCCCCGGCCTTCAGCCCGGCCTTGGCCGCCGGTCCACCTTCCGAGACCTTGACGACGAGCGCGCCGCGGGCCTTGTTCAGCCCGAGCGCTTCAGCCACCTCAGAAGTCACGGCATCGAAACTGGCGCCGACATAGGGCCGCTCGAAGGATTTGACGCCGGCATCGGCCGAGGCGAGGAAGACCTTGACGAGATTGGCGGGGATGGCGAAGCCGATACCGTTCGAGCCGCCGCCGCGGGAGAAGATCGCCGTGTTGATGCCGATCAGCTCGCCCTTCATGTTCATCAAGGCGCCGCCGGAATTGCCGGGATTGATCGAGGCATCGGTCTGGATGAAGAAGCCGAACTCGTTCCTGACCACCTGGTTGCGGGCCAGTGCCGAGACGATACCGCTCGTCACCGTCTGGCCGACGCCGAAGGGATTGCCGATCGCCAGCACGAGATCGCCGACCTCGACCGAATCGGAATTGCCGATCGGCAATGTCGGGAAGCTTTCCTTGGTATCGATCTTCAGGACGGCAAGATCGACGCGGTCGTCGCGCAGCACCACCTTGCAAGGGAATTCGCGGCCATCCGACAGCGCGATCTTGATGTCGTCGGCGCCTTCGACGACGTGATTGTTGGTGACGACAGTGCCGTTCGCCTCGACGATGACGCCGGAGCCCAGCGAGGACTGCTTTTCCGAACGGTTCGGCATCTGCTGGCCGAAAAACTGCTCGAAGAAAGGATCGCCGGCAAAGGGCGACTGCCGCTGGACGATCTTCTCCGCATAGACATTGACGACGGCGCCTGACGTTTGTTTGACGAGCGGCGCGAAGGAGAGCTGCATCTGCATCTGGCTCTCTGGGACGGTCTTTGCAGTCTGCGCATGGGCCGCGGCCGGCAGAATGAGCATGAGAGCGAAGAGCGAGACGGACGCGCGCTTGAACAGGCCTTGCATGGGTATCCCTTTTGAATCCTCTTGAGGAACGTATTAGAGCATGATGCCGAAAAATGTGAGCGGTTTTCGGACGACATCATGCTCTAACTATTTAATTGCGAACAGGATTCAGATTTTAGGCCGACCGGCCTAAAATTGTCCTGTTCTGCGGCCCGACGCTAGAAAGGAAAGAGGGCGGAAGCATGGAAGAATAAGGCGAGAGGACGCCTCGGAAACCGGTTGAAGTCATTGTGAATTTGATTCAGGAAGATTGGCCATGCAACTGATATCGAAAGCCAAACTCTGGGCGAAGTCACTGAAGCGTGACATCGTGGCCCTTTGGTTTGCCGCTCGCGATCCACGCGTGCCCTGGCATGCCAAAGCGGTGGCCGGCACCGTTGCCGCCTACGCGCTGTCGCCGATCGATCTCATCCCCGATTTCATTCCCGTGCTCGGCTATCTCGACGATCTCCTGATCGTGCCGCTCGGCATCATGCTGGCTATCCGGCTCGTGCCGGTGGAGGTGATGATCGAGCTTCGCACGGAGGCGGCAAAGCGCATCGAGCGCCCTTCCAGTCGTCTCGGAATGATCTTCATCCTTGCCGTCTGGCTCGCCTGCATCATCTTCCTGGCTCTGGCACTCAGCAGGCTCGCCTGAACGGCACCAACGGGAACATATGCATGATGATGACAAGAATGATGACGGCAGCCTTCGGCTTTGCGATCCTGCTCCTCGCATCGCCCGTGGCACAGGCGGCCAGTTTCGATTGCGACGCGAGAGAATTGAAGCCGGATGAAAAGGCGATCTGCGACAACCGCGCGCTCAACGATGCCGACGTGAAGATGGTGACGACCTTCGAGCTGCTCTCCGGCCTGCTGGCGATGGGCTCGCGCGGCACGCTGCAGGACGAACAGACGGCCTGGCTGAAGAAACGGCAGGAATGCGGGGCGGATGCGACCTGCATCAAGGCTGCTTATGACGAGCGGCTGAAGCAACTCGGCGAGACCTATAAAAACATCAACCGGCCGCTTTGAAAGCGACCGGTTGGTAGAGCCGCTGACTTTTAATCGGCAGGTCGTCGGTTGAGTTGCCTCAACGGGCGTTCAGATCGCGCACGGCGCCGCGATCGGCGCTCGTTGCGAAGGCGGCGTAGGCCTTCAACGCGGTCGTGACGTTGCGCTTGCGGACTTCGACCGGATACCAACCCTTGGCGTCCTGATCGGCGCGGCGGGCGGCAAGTTCGGTTTCGCTGACGCGCAGGCTGATAGTACGGTTGGGGATGTCGATGTCGATCATGTCGCCTTCACGCACCAGGCCGATGATGCCGCCATTGGCCGCTTCCGGTGAGACATGGCCGATCGACAGGCCGGAGGTGCCGCCGGAGAAGCGGCCGTCGGTGATGAGGGCGCAGGCCTTGCCGAGGCCCTTCGACTTCAGATAGCTCGTCGGATAGAGCATTTCCTGCATGCCGGGGCCGCCCTTCGGGCCTTCATAGCGGATGACGACGACGTCGCCGGATTTGACCTCGTTGGAAAGGATCGCCTTGACGGAGGCATCCTGGCTTTCGAAGACGCGGGCGGGGCCGGAGAATTTCAGGATCGATTCATCGACGCCGGCCGTCTTGACGATGCAGCCGTCGATCGCAAGGTTGCCCTTGAGCACGGCGAGGCCACCATCTTTCGAGAAGGGATGTTCGACCGAACGGATGACGCCGTTCTGGCGATCGGTGTCGAGCTCGTCCCAGCGGGCCTCCTGGCTGAAGGCGACCTGGGTCGGGATGCCGCCCGGAGCGGCGCGATAGAATTTGCGGACAGTCTCGCTATTGGTGCGGGTGATATCCCAGCGATCGATCGCGTCGCCCAGCGTCTCGGCATGCACGGTCGGGCAATCGCGGTTCAAGAGACCGCCCTTGTCGAGCTCGCCGAGGATCGACATGATGCCGCCGGCGCGGTGGACGTCTTCCATGTGCACATCGCTCTTGGCGGGCGCGACCTTCGACAGGCACGGCACGCGGCGCGACAGCGCGTCGATATCGGTCATGGTGAAATCGACCTCGCCTTCATGGGCGGCGGCAAGGATGTGCAGGACCGTATTGGTCGAGCCGCCCATGGCGATGTCGAGCGCCATGGCATTCTCGAAAGCCTGCTTGGAAGCGATGGTGCGCGGCAGCGCCTTGACGTCGTCCTGCTCGTAATAGCGGCGGGCGAGATCGACGATCAGATGGCCGGCCTCGACGAAGAGCCGCTTGCGGTCGGCGTGGGTGGCGAGCGTCGAGCCGTTGCCGGGCAACGACAGGCCGAGCGCTTCCGTCAGGCAGTTCATCGAATTGGCGGTGAACATGCCGGAGCAGGAGCCGCAGGTCGGACAGGCCGAGCGTTCGATGGTCTGGACGTCTTCGTCGCTGATCTTGTCGTCGGCCGCGGCAACCATGGCATCGACGAGGTCGAGCGCATGCGTCTTGCCGTGCAGCACGACCTTGCCGGCTTCCATCGGACCGCCGGAGACGAAGACTGTGGGAATGTTGAGGCGCAGCGACGCCATCAGCATGCCGGGAGTGATCTTGTCGCAGTTGGAGATACAGACCATGGCGTCGGCGCAATGGGCATTGACCATATATTCGACGCTGTCGGCGATGAGCTCACGCGAGGGCAGCGAATAGAGCATGCCGTCATGGCCCATGGCGATGCCGTCATCGACGGCGATCGTGTTGAATTCCTTGGCGACACCACCGGCCGCTTCGATCTCGCGGGCGACCAGCTGGCCGAGGTCCTTCAGGTGTACGTGGCCGGGCACGAACTGGGTGAAGGAATTCACCACCGCGATGATCGGCTTGCCGAAATCCGAATCCTTCATGCCCGTGGCGCGCCAAAGGCCGCGGGCGCCCGCCATGTTGCGGCCATGGGTCG
>Ga0102590_1002623_pt1 | contig 20675 bp, 18 predicted proteins | sample AraplaMF_Col_mMF_FD_76859 | JGI IMG/M metagenome (GOLD analysis project Ga0102590, IMG submission 76859) | Arabidopsis root microbial communities from the University of North Carolina, USA - plate scrape MF_Col_mMF | ecosystem: Host-associated > Plants > Roots > Endosphere | place: USA...
CCGCTACTATGAAGCCAATCACGGCCCGCTGGCCGCCTCGCAGGCCGGCTTCCGCAAGTTCGCCAGCCGATACGTCCAAAACCATGTCGAGACGTTTCCCGGCGCACCGGAACCCGCGTTCGACGGCATCACCATGACCACTCAGGTGCCACGCGATGACTACACCCGGGGCTTCTTCAACGACCCCGACTACGACAACGTGAAGCCGGACGAAATGTATCTGTTCGACTTGACCAAGACCGTGTCCGTTCTTGGACGCGAGGAAATCGCGATCGACGGTGCCCCGAGCTCCTACAAGGCGTTGATCCTGGGCTCGTCGCGCCATTTCGATGCAATGACCGCGGAGTTCCGGTCGCACCTCAGTCGACTGACGATCAATCGGATGGAGGTTGCGACGGCCAGCGCGCTGGGTTTCAGCGGCGCCGGATTTCAGCATGACGTCCTCGCTGAAGCATGGTTTGGCGACGATGCGTCGCGGCGCGAGGCTTTCAAGTCGATTTCCGGATCGGCATCCGGCCCGGCCGGCGCCACGCCGCTGTTTCTTCCGGTGCGCGAAGTCCTGATCTTCGGTCCCGAAAAGCCCTGGCCGGTTCACGGCCACTAAGCGTTTCGAGCGAAGCATGCCCCGGACTCGATCCGGGAGTGGACCACGGTTCTGAATCAATCAGAACCGATAAGGCTCCAGGCTTGCTGCGAACGTCAGAAGCCCGGGCGCGGGATGAGGTCGATTGCCATGCGGCTGAAGCCGCCGTCGACCGTGAGTTCGGAGCCGTTGACATAAGCGGCCCGGTCCGATGCCAGGAAAGCCACGACATCGGCGATGTCCCTGGGGGCGCCGGCGCGCCGGCTCGCGATCGTTCGCTCGCGGCGGGCGGCCAGTTGCGGGTCCTGATAGAACGGCTCGCTCAGCGGTGTACGGATGAGGCCGGGATGCACGACATTGCTGCGGATGCCGAGCGGCCCCCATTCGGCTGCGATCGTCGATGAAAGTCCGCAAATTCCCGCCTTGGCGGCGCTGTACGCCCCGCCGCGGGTCTGCGCGAATTGGGATGCGATCGAGCCGATGTGCACGAAGGCGCCCTTGCCCTGTGCCCGCATCGCCTTGCCGAAGATTTTCGCGCACAGGAAATAGCCGGTCAGGTTGACGCCGAGCACCGCGTTCCAATCGGCAAGCGTAAGCTCGTCCAGCGGCATTGCGCGCAGGAAGCCCGCATTGTTGACCACGATCGACGCCGGGCCGAGTTGGCCGGTCACCGCGGTTTCGGCCTTGGCGACAGCGTCCTCCGATGAAACGTCGCAGGTGACGGCGATGGCCTTGCCGCCCCGGCCGAGGATGAGATCGCGGGTTTCGTTGGCCCCGGTCGCGTTGACATCGAGCACGGCGACCGCCACGCCCTGCGCGCCCAGCGTTTCGGCGATCACCCGGCCGATGCCGCTTGCCGAGCCGGTGACGACGGCGACGCTGCCGGCGTCATAGGCGGGAGCCGGCAGAACCTGCGCTTTGGAATCAGCAAAATCGGTGGTCATGAAGCCGCCTTGAGGTCATTACTAACAAACGTTCGTCTTACGATATCTCGCGCCAGTGAATAGTCAAGCGCCAACGACCGCCGGCTTGCGCGTCGGTGCGGTCGTAAAGGTCGGTTCAACCGGAAGAAAACACTCGGCGCTGCCGGACATCGGGTCAGGTCACGGCCGCCTATGAGCGCGATTTCGGTTTGTCGTCGTCAGTCGATTTTGCTTGGGATCCGCCGCGTTTTCCGCGGCGACGTTGGTCGCGCTCACACCATCATCCGGGAACGATGTATCGCCTCCCGTCCGTCAGAGGGTCGTTCGAAGCGTTCCCAGAATGCCGGCGGTTGCCGTCACTTGCGCGCCCGATCTGACCTGGACGGGGCCGACGCGGGCGCCGGTGATCACGACATGGTCCTTCCGGAGCCCGCCGTTACGGGTGATGGCGTGATTGGCCAGCCAGGCCAGTGCGGCAAAGACGTGGTGGGACGATGCTCCGCCGGGCGTGGAGCCGACCTCCTGCCCGTCGACGGACAATGCGAGAGGAACGCTCGCCATCTCGATCGTCCGCCAATCGGGGCACGGAGCTCCGACGACGACTGCTCCGCAGCTCTGCAGGTCGGCGAGGTTGAACAGGGGATCCACGGTCTTGCGGTCCTCGAAACGACTGCTCAGGATTTCAATCACCGGATGGAGCGACGCGACCGCCGCCATCACCTCTTCGACCGAATGGCCCCCGGGCTTCGATTCCAGGTCTCGCCCGAAGCGGACGGCAATTTCAGCTTCCGCCTCCGGCTTCAGGAGATCAGGCCGCGCGATCGGGATTTCCGGACGCAGAAAGAAGCTTTGCGGAATCGGCGAGCACAGAAACGCGCCCCCGTTGGGGCGCGGAGCGATCTTCCAGCCGCCCACACCGCCGGAAAGCGCCACGATCTCGTCCTGAATGGCATAGGCCTCGTCCACCGAACCAGGCCTGAGATCCGATGGAAGCGTCTCGCGCAGACGGGCGCTTGTCCGCGCATCGACGAGGGTTTGCGCGGCGGACTTGGTCTTCATGCGGGATCAACGCTCCTGGTCGTTGCCGGACGGCCCTGCGAAATCATCAAAGATCGATCTTGAGCTTTTCCGCATCGAGCAACACCTGCCACTTCGCGATATCCGCGCGCAGATTGGCGTGGGTGTCCCGCGGCGCTGCCCAGGCCGGTACCGCGGCCCAGGTCTCCAGGTGTTTGGGTGTCGTCGACAGTTCGAGAAATTCCTTCACCGAGGCGTTGACCTCGTTGACGATGGGGTCGGGCAGGCCGGCGGGCCCGAACAGGCCATAGAAGGTGTCGACGACGAATTTCGACAGCTCCGGGACGGCCTGGCACATCACCGGAAGCGTCGTGAAGGGATTTGGCGTCGCCGACGTGATGCCGAAACTCTTGACCTGGCCGAGGCGCACGAATTCGATGCCGTTCGAGATGTTGTCGAAATACATCGGAATGATGCCGGACAGCAGGTCGGTCACGGCGGGCGCCGAGCCCCGGTAGGGAACGTGGGTTGCCTTCACGCCGATCAGGTTGAAGAACCAGAAGCCGGCGAGATGCGCGATCGAGCCGACCCCCGCGGATGCATACGCCACCGGATTTTCGCTCTTTCTCAGCCAGGCGATGAACTCGGTCAGCGAATTTGCCGGCACCTCCTTGTTGACCATCAGGATATCGCCGCCGGTGATGAGATTCGAGATCGGCGTCAGGTCGTCGGGCTTGTACGGCATCCCGCGAAACAGGCTGTAAGCCACCGACTGCGGCGCCGTGCTTCCCAGCAGCAAGGTCAGTCCGTTGGGCTTGGCGCGGACGACCTCGATCGAACCGATCGTGCCTCCCGCACCGGTTCTGTTCTCGACGATGACCGGCGTTCCCCACCGTTGCTGCATGTGGGTCGCGATCATTCGCCCCAGGATATCGCTGATGCCTCCAGCCGAGAAAGGGACGATGATCCGGACCGTTGCGCCGGGCCGCCATGCGGCTTCGGCGCGGGTCGGGAGCGGGACGACGGCTCCCGCTGTGGCGGCAAGGCCTGCGAGCACGGCACGCCGATCGATCAAGCCATTCACCGCTGTCCTCCCCGCAATGATGCCCGGGTCACCCGTTCGGATGCCGCAGGTCGTCTTTCACAGCAGCCTACTTGATACGGCTTGGCGCCTTCCAATGCTGAATCCGAAAATTGTTATGGTGTTTAGGCATAGTCGCGCTGCGACAGCCCGACGCACGCGCGTATGCAATTCCCAATACGCACCTCTCAACACGTCGTCCCGGCCTTGAGCCGGGACCCATACGGCGCGGACTCGCGTTTAGGCACGGGGCGAGATGCCTTTCTATCAACACTAACTCCAGGGGTTCTGGGTCCCCGCGTTTGCGGGGACGACCCGCGGAAAGCGCGTCAGACCTCGACCGCCACGAACGTCTCATCAATCGTCACGGCAAACGTCTCCACGGTGAAGGAGCTCGCGGGATCTGGTGGCCCTCCGGCAGCCGCGGCCTCCGGGCACTCCGCCGTTATGCTGGTCTCGAACGTCTTGACGCGCAGCCGGCGCGGGTCGAACCAGCTTCGACCGGTCTTCAGGTCGAACTCCCATGAATGCCACGGGCACCGGATGAATTCGTCGGCGCGCGCGTAGTCGTACTCGCCGGGCGCCGACGACTTGACGATGCCGCCGAGGCTGCCCTGGCAGAGCGGGGCGCCGGCGTGAGGGCAGCGGTTTTGCACGGCAAAGAACTCGCCGTTGATGAAGAATATCCCGATCGACCTGCCCCCGACGTTGACGATCTTGCGCGATCCCGGCGCGAACTCGCTGACCCGGCCCACCACATAGCGGGTCATCGATCGCTGACCCGCGGAGCGAGATTGTAGATGCTGCGGGCGTTCTCGATGAAGATCTTACGCTTCAGCTGGTCCGGGATGCCGGCCAGCACCCGCTCCGGGCTGTCGTAATCCCAGTGCGGATAGTCCGTTGCAAACATCAGGAGGTCGTCCGACCCGCAGTGCTCGAAAAACTGCATCAGGTATTCGTGTTTGGGCGGTTCCTCCATCGGCTGCGTCGTGAATCGCAGATGCTCGCGGATGATCTCGGACGGGCGGCGGATCACATGCGGCACCTCGGCCGCGAGACGCTTCCAGTGCTTGTCCATGCGCCACATCAGCGACGGCAGCCAGGCGAAACCGCCTTCGATCATGATGAAGCGCAGCGATGGAAAGCGGTCGAACACACCCTCGCAGATCAGGCTGATGACGTGGCTCTGGAACGCCTGTGTCATCGACGTGTGATCCTCGATATAGAAGGATGGCCAGCCGCCGGAGGTGGGCGGGTTGATGCTGTATCCGCCGAAGTGCAGGCCGATCGGAAGTCCGTGCCGTTCGGCGGCCTCGTAGATCTTCCAGTAGCGCCGCCGGCCGAGCGGCTCCTTGGTGCGCGGCTTCAGCAGAACCTGGACATGCCTCGGATCGGCGGCCATCCGGTCGATTTCCTCGGCAGCCAAGTCGGCATTCTCGTAAGGCACGATGATCGATCCGCGCATCCGGTCGTCGGGCTTCAGCCATTCCTCGAGCTGCCAGTCGTTCATGGCGCGGCACAGCGCGCCGTCGTATTCCTCGTGCAGCTGGTCGCTGGCGCGGGAGAGACAATTGAGGATGCCGTATTCGAGCGGTTGCGAATCCAGATGTTGCAGGCGAAAGAATTCGAAGTCGGCGCCGGTCGGCAGCCCGGACGGTGGCGCGGCATCGAGGCGCTTTCCGACGCCCGCGATGCGCGGGTACTGCGAGCCGTGGAAGGCCAGCACCGGATGCGACCGATGGCCGAAGGTGCGGTGGTGATTGTGCCACTTCGGATCGAGATACTGCATCAGCACGGCATCGGATGCGATGTAGTTGTGGATGTCGCAATCGATGAAGGGATAGACCGTCTTGTTGCGGCGGGCCGGGGCGTCCATGAGTTCTTCAAGCATGGAACCGATAGATCCTTTCCGCATTTGCGTGGATGATCTTCCGCTCGGTCTCGGCGGGAAGGCCGGGCGGAAGGGGGCCCTCGTCGTCGTACTGCCAGTGCGGATAATCGGTCGAGAACAGCAGAAGCTCATCGGATTCCAGCTGATCGATCACCTGCAGCAATTGCCGCATGTCGGTCGGCTCATCGAGCGGCTGCAGGGTCAGGCACAGATGCTGCTTGATGATCTCCGAGGGCAGCCGGTCGATCCACGGCACCTCGCGCCGTAAGCCCTTCCAGTTCTTGTCGAGCCGCCACAGCAATGACGGCAGCCAGGTGAAGCCGGACTCCGCGAACACCACCTTGAGTCCGGGGAACTTGCTGAACACGCCTTCCATCACCAGGCTGGTCAGTTGTCCCTGGAATCCCTGCGCGACCGCGAGATACTCCTCGAGATAATAATATTGCCAGCCCACCGGCATCGGCGGATGGCCGAATCCGCCCCCGGCGTGGACGCAGACCGGCAGGTTGTGCCTGGCTGCGGCTTCGTAGATCGGCCAGTAGAAACTCTTGCCGAGTGGCATCTGGGAACGCGCCAGCAGCAGCACCTGCACGAACCGCCTGTCGGCTGCGCGCTTCTCGATTTCGAGGGCGGCCGTCGCCGGATTTTGCGGCGCCACCAGGATCGAGGCGGACAGCCGCGCATCCTTGGCCAGCCACTCGGCGGCCAGCCAGTCGTTGACCGCCGTCGCCATCGCCGCCGCCCAGTATTCGTTGTGCAACATCTGCACGCCATAGAGACAATTGATGATGGCGCGCCGCGCCCCGGTGTCATCGAGCACCTGGGAAATGAACACGGCGGAATCCGATCCGGGCGGGCCCTTTGCGAGGCGCGAACCCGGACGCGCCGCCAGTGCACAGTTCACCGGATAATAATTCGGTTCGAGACTCGGATGCCCGCCATCGGTCATCAGGTCGGTCCAGTAGGCCGACAGGTACGGATAGAGTGCCTGGACGGAGGGGACGGCGTTATGCGCGTCGCAATCGATTGCACCGATCAATCTGCCGTTCAACATTCGCGCGCTCATCCGGACCGGTCCTGTTCACGGCAACCTAACTTCCGTGAAACCGGCCGTAAAACAACCAATGTTCATGCTGCTATGCCGACTCAACATGAACGCCGGTGTGCGCTCATCGCCTGGGCGGCGCCATTTGCTCGTAAGGTTCGTCGTCCGGCAGCTTGTCGAGATTGGCCTTGGCGATGGCGTCGCGTACCACGGTCCGCGTCAGGCTCGGGGCGACCGACTGGATGAAATCCATGATGAAGGGCCGCAGATAGGTGTTGTTGCGCAGCGAGACGCTGATCACGCTGGGTTCGATCAGGTGGCTGGCATCGCGGGTGCCGAGGCCTGCGTCGCGCTTCGGATCGCAGGCGACACTCGACAGGATCGCGATGCCGAGTCCCATCTCGACATAGGTCTTGCAGACATCGGCATCGATGGCGCTGAGCACGATCTTCGGTGACAGCCCGGCGTCGCGGAACGCCTTCATCACCTTCCAGCGGCCGCTGTAGTGCTGGTCGTAGGTGATGATCGGGTATTTGGCGATTTCCTCCAGCGTCAGGGTGTCGGCGTCCAGGATCGGATGGCCGACCTTGGCGACGACGCAACGCGTCAGGTTGGCGAAGGGCAGCCGCACCAGCCGGCGGAAGCTGCGCACGGTCTCGGTCCCGATCGCCAGATCCGCCTCGCCGGCATCGACCAGTTCGCAGGCGTAGGTCGGATCGCCCTGCTTGAGCATCAGCGAAACGCCGGGATAGGCGTTCATGAAGCGCTCGATCACGCGCGGCAGCACGTAGCGCGCCTGGGTATGCGTGGTTCCGACGATCAGCGTGCCGCGGTCGCCGCCGGTGACTTCCTCGGTCAGCGACTTCACCGCGTTGACATCGGTGGTGACGCGCTGGGCGATGGCGAACAGCTGCTCACCGGCATCGGTCAGCCCGATGATGCGGTTGCGCGTCCGGATGAAGATGTCGAAGCCGAGCTCTGCCTCGAGGTGCTGGATCTGGCGGCTGACACCCGGCTGCGAGGTGTTGAGCGCGTCGGCGGCGGCCGACAGATGATTGCCGTTGCGCACGATCTCGACCACGTAGCGCAGCTGTTGCAAGTTCACGCCGATACCTCCCTGAAAGGTTGAACCCTTTCTTCCTGACGTCCGCGGCTGATGTCGTCTCGACGCAGGCAGAGCGCGTTATTGATCCGGCGTTCTGGCAAAGACGTGATGCCGAACGATTATGCTATTATGAACGAACGTTCTTTTACATCGTTTTTTGCTCCGTCCATACAATCAGGGCATCAAGGGCTGCGACACCGGCGACAGACCGGACGAGGATGCTTGCGTGCGGCGTCGCGGGCGACAAGCGGAGGATCGATGACCATTCAGATGAGGGCCGAGCAGGCCGAGTCCGGGGCAAGGCTTGCAACGTCGCCTCAAGCCGCACTCGCGGGAATCAGGGTTGTCGATCTCACCCAGTTCGAGGCCGGCCCGTCCTGTACCCAGACCCTGGCCTGGCTCGGCGCCGACGTGATCAAGATCGAGGCGCCGGGACGCGGCGAGCAGGGCCGCGGCGCGACGTCGAACAAGGCCGGCGAGGATGCCAACTTCTTCCTGTTGCTGAACGCCAACAAGCGCAGCGTCACCATCAACCTGAAACATCCGAAGGGCAGGGCGCTTCTCACCGACCTGATCAAGAAAGCCGATATCCTGGTCGAGAATTTCGCGCCCGGCACCATCGAACGTCTCGGCCTCGCCTATGAGGATGTCCGCAAGATCAACCCGAGGATCGTCTATGCCCAGATCAAGGGGTTCGCTCCCGAAGGCCCCTACGGCAATTATCTGGCGTTCGACGCCATCGCCCAGGCCGCGGGCGGCAGCCTGTCGATCACCGGCGAGCCCGACGGGCGTCCGATCAAGCCCGGCCTGAATGTCGCGGACAGCGGCGCCGGCCTTCACTGCGTGATCGGCATCCTGGCGGCGCTCTATCAGCGCCAGACCACCGGTGTCGGACAGCGGGTCGAAGTCGCGATGCAGGACGCCGTCATCAATTTCGGCCGCATCGCCTATGCGGCCCAGGCAGCCCTCAACGCCCCCGCGCCGCGCACCGGCAACCAGAGCATCCTGGCCGGCACCTCGCCGAGCGAGGTCTATCCCTGCAAGGGCGGCGGCCCCAACGACTATTGCTACGTCTACACGACGCGCGCCGGAAACCATCACTGGGAGCGGCTGCTCGGGGTAATCGGACGTGAGGATCTTTTGGCCGATCCGCGCTTCACCACGCCGAAGGCCCGGCAGGAGAACTACAAGACGGTCGACGCGATCATCGCGGAGTGGACCCGCCACTACGACAAGCGCCAGGTGATGAAACTGTTCGGCGAGGCCGGCATTCCGGCGAGCGCGGTGTTCGACACCATGGAGCTGACGCTCGATCCTGATTTGCGCAAGCGCGGCACGTTCGTCTCGGTGAACCATCCGACGCGTGGCGACGTCGTGATTCCCGGTTTCGTGATCAAGCTGTCGGACTCCCATGTGCCTGTCGTGGCGTCGCCGCTGCTGGGCGCCGACAACGAGCGGGTGTTCGGCGGACTGCTCGGCCTTGCGGCTGAAGAGCTGGAGGCCATGCGGCGCGAGGGTGCCATTTGACGTCCCGCGGCGTGTTGCAGCGAAGTGGATACCGGTTCGCGTGAAGCAGACGCGTCAAAAAGATAGAGCGCCGTTCCGGTTCGACCGGAACGGAAAGGCTTGCGGCCGGCGCCGGCCGATCGATGCCTTCTGTGTCCTCGTTCGTTGGAGTTGAGCGTGCCGGTATCGGGTAATGATCTGGTTGGACGCGCGGTCCGCGCCGCCGGCGTCGACACCATGTTCTTCATCATGGGCGGGCCCACCAACGACGCCGCGCTCGCCGCGGCCGCCGCCGGCGTCCGCATGATCGATGTCAGGCACGAACAGGCTGCGGCCATGATGGCTCATGCCTTCGCCCGCGTCCGCGGCCGGCCGACCGTCTGCATGGGCGCATCGGGGCCGGGAACCATCAACCTGACGACGGGGCTTGCGAACGCGTTGGTCGACGCAGTCCCGGTGGTGGCGTTCGGCGGGTCGAGCGCCATCTCGACGTTCGGGACCGGGGCGTTTCAGGAAATCGACCAGCTCGAGATCATGCGGCCGGTTACCAAATGGGCCGAGCGCGTCTACGAGACGCGCAGAATTCCCGAATACATCGAGCGCGCCTTCGCGATGGCGACGTCGGGACGGCCGGGTCCGGTCTATCTCGATCTTCCAGGTGACGTGCTTTACGGCACCGTCGATGAGGACAAGGTGCAGTGGCCGCGACAGCGCAGATTGTCGAAGCCGTGCCTGGATGCGGCGACCCTCGCCGAATGCGTCTCGCTGCTGGCCAAGGCGAAGAAGCCGCTGATTCTCGCCGGCAGCGGCATCATCTGGTCCGGCGCCGCCGCCGAGTTGCGCGGTTTCGTCGAGGCCGCCGGTATTCCTTTCTATACCACGCCGCAGGGCCGCGGCTCGGTCCCCGAGGATCACGAGACGTTCTACGGCAACGCGCGATCCACGGCGTTCAAGGAGGCCGACCTGGTGTTTGTGGTCGGGACCCGGCTGAACTACGTGTTCGGCCACGGCAAGGCGCCGCGCTTTTCCGCCGCGGCGACCTTTGTCATGATCAATATCGATGCCGAGGAGATCGCCCGCTCGCCGCGCGCCGATATCGGAATCCAGGGCGACGCGGCCGCGGTGCTGGCGCAATTGACCGAGGCGGCGCGGAGCAGCGTAACGCCGGACGATTTCGCCGAATGGCGCGGGCGCCTGGCCGCGATCGAACGCAGGAAGCTGCCGGAGTCCGAAGCCTCGCTCGATGTCGATGCCGTTCCGATCCATCCCTTGCGCCTGTGCAAGGAGATTCGCGACCACATGGACCGCGACACCATCCTGGCGGTGGATGGACAGGAGATCCTCAACTACGCCCGCCGCGCCATTCCGACCTATAACGCCGGGCATCGGCTGAATTCCGGGACCTTCGGCACAATGGGTGTCGGGCTGCCGTTCGGCCTCGGAGCCAAGGCGGCGCGGCCCGATGCCAAGGTGATCGTGCTGCACGGCGACGGCTCGTTCGGTCTCAACGGCATGGAGCTCGACACTGCCGTGCGGCACAAGCTTCCGCTGCTGGTGGTCATCAGCCTCAACGGCGGCTGGACCGCGGATCCCGAGCGCAAGAAGCCGGGCCGCGATCTTGGCTATACCCGGTTCGACCGGCTCGCGGACTCGCTCGGTTGCTATTCCGAGTACGTCGAGAAGCCGGAGGACATCCGGTCCGCGCTCGAGCGCGCGGCCGCGGAAGTCGCCAAGGGCAGGGTGGCGCTGGTCAACGTCGTGACCGACTGGCGCGCGCGGGCGGACACGGTCGCCTTCACCAGCTACAGCACATGACCCGGGGTCAGAGAACCATGCCAGCTTCGACGTCAGCGCTCGGCGGCATTCGCGTGATCGATTTCACGCATTTCATCGCCGGCCCGTTCTGCACCATGATCCTCGGTGACCTCGGCGCCGAGGTCATCAAGGTCGAAGGACCGAAGGGCGACACCTTCCGTCATTTCAAGCCGCACGTCGCCGGCGAGGGCGTGCCGTTCCTGTGGGTCAATCGCAACAAGTCGGGCGTCGTACTCGACTTCACCTCCGAGGCCGGTGGAAAGCTGGTGCGGGACCTGATCGCCAGGGCCGATGTCGTGGTCGAGAATTTCTCGTCCGGCGTGATGAAGCGCTACGGCCTCGATTATGACTCGGTAGCCGCGATCAATCCAAGACTGGTGTATTGCTCGATCTCGGCCTACGGCCGGCAAGGTCCTCTTGCCGACAGGGTCGGTTTCGATCCCGTGGTCCAGGCGGAAACCGGCTTCATGTCCATGAACGGTCATCCCGATCAGGAGATGACCAGGACAGGACCGGCGATCATGGACATTTCCACCGGAATGATGGCCGCCAATGCGGTGCTGGGCGCGCTGCTGGCCCGCGAGCGAACCGGCGCCGGTCAGTACGTCGAAGCGGCGCTGTTCGATACCGCGGCCACCATGGTCGGATTTCATGCCATGAACTGGCTGGTCAGCGGCATCAACCCGACCCGGTTCGGAAACTCCAGTCCGGACAGCGCGCCGATGGGCATGTTCCAGGCCGCCGATGGCCCATTCTATCTCGCCTGTGCCAACGACGGCCTGTTCAAGCGGCTCGTCGACACGGTGCTCGGCCGCGCCGATCTCGTCACCGCGCCGCAATTCGCCACCCCGGCGCAGCGCGTCGAAAACCGCGTGGAGCTGACGCGCGTGCTCAATCTGGTGTTTGCCAGCGGCCCGCGCGAGGCGTGGGTCGAAAAACTGCGCAAGGGCGGCATTCCCGCGGGCATTCCCCGGACCGTCGAGGAAGCCTTTCAGTCACCCGAAATGAAGGCGCGCGAAATCGTCTCGACCATCGATCATCCGAAGGCCGGAAAAATTCCCAACATCGCATTGCCGATCCGCCTTGCCGGCACGCCCATTGCCGATCCGGTTGCCGCGCCTGGTCTCGGCCAGCACACCTCGGACGTTCTCCGCTCGGTTCTCGGGCTGACGGCGCTCGAGATCGCCGAGTTGCAACGCGCCGGCACCATCGGCGCGGCCGACCCGGGAACAATGTGAGCATGGGTCCGCTGCACGGCTATCGCATCGTCGAGATCGGCGCCATCGGGCCGGGGCCGTTCTGCGCGATGATGCTCGCCGACATGGGCGCCGACGTCATTCGCCTCGATCGGCACGAAGCCGCGGATCTCGGCCTCAAGCGCGAGACGCGGTTCGCCACCCTCAATCGCGGCCGCAAGTCCGTCGCCATTGACCTCAAGGCGCCGGGCGCGGTGGAAGCGGTGATGCGCCTCGTCAGGTCCGCCGACGGCCTGATCGAGGGCTTTCGGCCGGGTGTCACCGAACGGCTGGGCCTCGGTCCCGACGCCTGCCTGCGCGAGAATCCGAAACTCGCCTATGGGCGTATCACCGGGTGGGGCCAGCAGGGTCCGCTGGCTCAGGAGGCCGGCCACGACATCAACTATCTCGCCATCGCCGGCGCGCTGCACGGCATCGGCCGCAAAGGGGCGCCGCCATCGCCGCCGTCGAACCTGCTCGCCGATATGGCCGGCGGCGGAATGTATCTCGCCTTCGGCATGGTCTGCGCCATTCTCGAGGCCAGCCGCTCCGGCCAGGGCCAGGTCGTCGATGCCGCCATGGTCGACGGCGTCGCGTCGCTGATGACCAGCGTGAGCGGCATGTACGCGGCCGGCCTGCTCAACGACGAACGCGGCGGTAACTACTACGACAGCGGTTGCCCCTGGTACGACAGCTATGAAACCGCGGACGGCGAATTCATGTCGGTCGGCGCGATCGAGAAGCGTTTCTACGGCACCATGATCGAACGGCTCGAACTGGATGCCAAAACCCTGCCGGGCCAGCACGACCGCGCGCGCTGGCCGGAACTGCGCCGGCACTTCGAGGCGGCGTTCAAGACCCGAACCCGCGCCGAGTGGGTCAGCCGGTTCGCCGGCCACGATGCCTGCGTCGCCCCGGTATTGACCCTGCGCGAGGCGCAGGGCCATGCCCACCTGAAAGAGCGCCGGACCTTCATCGAGATCGCCGGCGTCCCGCAGCCGGCCCCGGCGCCGCGCTTCAGCCGGACCCGGCCGGACATCCCGACGCCGCCGCCGGAGCCGGGCCAGCACACCGGCGAAGCCCTGGCGGCGTGGGGATTTTCGACGGACGAGATCACAGAATTGAAGCGCGCCCGCGTCGTGTTCTAGCGGCGTTCGCGCGAAGGCGCACCCGATGACGCTGACGCTCCGTCCGGGCTACGCGGCCCTCGGCCCATGCGACCACCTCTCAACGCGTCATGCCTGGGTTTGTCCCGGGCATCCACGCCTTCAAAGCCGCGCTGCAGAAAAAGACATGGATGGCCGGGATATACGCGAGGTACGCGCATCTCCGCACCCGCAGCTTCGCGTCATCCCGGCCAGAACGCCAGACCGACACCACATCCGCCAAGTTCAACACGGCTTGAAACGCAGAACGACAGGAAAACATCGGCGGGCCATAACTGCCTGGTCGAATGCCGTTGTACCGGGTCGTTGACGATGACCATGTTGTCCGAGAAGCCGCGCACCACCACCATGTGGCCTCTGGTCGATCCATAGGGAAAGTTCAGGGCACGACCATCCGAAAAGCGCAACGAGACGATGACCGGAATGCAGCTGCTGATCAGGCGGTGAAGCTGTTGCAGGCTGTTGAACAGCAGGACCGCGCCATGCAGTCCGAATCGGTTGGATGCGTAGATCAGTTGTGGCCAGATTCCGTACGCGTCGGCAGAATGATTGTAGGACAATCGCCGGATCGTTTCGAAATCGCTGTGCCGACGAAAGTACGACACCACCATCGACAGGCAGGTCGGCGCGCACAGCCTGCGGATGACGTCCGGATGCTCTTCGAATCGCATCTGGCTCAACTCGGGCACCGCGAGTTCAATTCGTGGCGCCTCCGGTTGCTGGCCTCGCGCGTCCCGGGAGACAGGCCGGCGGGCAATGTACAGTCCGCAGTCGGCGGGGAGCTCCCCGTCGAAGCTCGGGACTTGCAACGTGCCTGCTTCAGGCGTCGGACGGACGAAATAGTCCAGATGCGACGTCATTCTCCCCGCCGCGGGCGATGCGCGCATGCGACCCCGTCCGAACGGAACCGATCGTTGAGATTCCCGGTGGCCGGTCAGGCTGAACTGCCAGCTATCCTGTGGCCGCGAGAGGCTGATCGACGGGATCACCAGATCGGGCAACAGGCGCGGTTGGCGTGGTTTAATGCGGATCAGATGCGCCTTGAGGGCGTTCGGCATCATGGCTAGGGCACCATGTACTTCTCGCAATGGGCGACGAAGTCTGTATCGTACCCTCCGGACCGCAGGCATTGACGCACGACCGGATTCTGCATCAGGCGCTCCAGGTTCTGCTTGTCCTGATCGAGATAGGCCTGATTGGTGTGAGAGGACCTGGCCATGAAGAAATGCAGTTGCCGGTTGTTGAGGAAGCTGTAGGCGGCCCAGCGGATCCTCGCGGCGTTAAGGTCGGTCGGCGGTGTGCCGTGCAGGATTTCCTCGAAGCTCGCCAGACATTCGTTGTTCTCTAGAGCGAGTGCGTTGAAGTCATTGACGTGCGCCAGCAGCGACGCCCTTGATTGAGCCGTGTAGGATCGCTTGGATGCGATGAACGCGAACAACGCGACAGCAAGCGCCGCGAGCGACGTGAGGGTTTGTGCCGTCCCGCTGAAAACCTGGATCACCTGATCCCGCGTCCACGGCTGCTTGTCCGGAGCGGGATCGGCTTTAGCCGCCGCGGGCGGCGGTGCCGGCGCGGTCGCAGGTGCGGCTGAGCTTGACGGTGCCGGCACGGCGGCGCCTTGGGCCCATACCGAGCCGGCAACATTGACGGTGCCAATCGCCAGTCCACACCACATCAGCAACGTTGACAAAAAGCCACGGATGGCCAAACGGCTTGTCTTAACGTTGGTCATGGTCATCAATCCCCTCGATCCCTGAAATAACATACTATGCGATATGGGCGCTTTACCCGATTTAGCGCTAAAGATGCATATATAACACGGTTCATGTGCGCTACATGGGCTTCACGGCTTTGCCGCGGCACCGCCCCCAATCTTCTCCCACAACCACCGCGCCACCGCATCTGGCGAACTCTCTGCATCATTCCCTGCCGCCCGCAGGTTCGCCTCGCGCATTACCGCGATATCGATCTTCCCCAGCAACGGCTGAAGCGCCGCCTTCAGCGCCTGATCCTCGCCGCGTTTCGGCGCCAGCAGCACGATCGCATCGTATGGCGGGATCGCGTGCTTCGGATCGTCCAGCACCACCAGATCGTATTTCGCGATCAGGCCGTCGCTCGTATAGCCGGCGATCACATCCACTTCGCCACTCGCCACCGCGGCATACATGAAGTCCGGCTGCATCTGCCGCTGCGCGCGAAACGTCAGGCCATAGGCTTTTTGCAGGCCGGCCCATTCCGGCCGCGAGACGAACTCGTAGTCCGCCGCCATCGACAGCGTTGGCGCGTGCGCGGCGAGGTCGGCGATGGTGCGGATGCCGAGCGCCTCGGCGCGCTTCTTCGGCATCACCAGGGCATAGGCGTTCTCGAAACCGAGGTCGCCGAGCAGGGTGATGTTCTGCTGCGCCAGGATGGCTTTCAGCTCGGCAAGCAGCTGCTCGCGCGGCTTGATGTCGGTGTGATGAAACTGGTTGGCCCACAGCGTGCCGGAATAATCGACATAGAGGTCGATGTCGCCCGACGTCAGCGCGTCGAAGATGACGTTGGAGCCGAGGCCCTCGCGGCTGTTGGCGGCAAGACCGGCGGCGCGCAGACGCTGCGCCATCAGCGCGGAGAGCACGTATTGCTCGGTGAAGGTCTTGGCGCCGATGGTGTATGTGCTCTGCGAGCGGGAAAGCTGCGGCACCAGCGTCGCCGCGACCAGCGCCGCGATGCCGAGGCCGCCGATCGCGGTGCGGATCCGGCTTCGGTCGGCGATGCCGTGCTCGATCAGCGCCAGCAACTGGTCCACCGCGAGCGCCAGCACCGCCGAGGCGAAGCAGCCGAACAGCACGAACACCCAGTTCTGGGTCTGCAGCCCGGCAAAGATGTAGTTGCCGAGGCTGGTCTGGCCGATCGGCGTCGACAGCGTCGCGGTGCCGATCACCCACACCGCCGCGGTGCGGATGCCGGCCATCATCACCGGCAGCGCCAGCGGCAGTTCGACCTGGAACAGCGACTGCCGCGGCGTCATGCCGACGCCCTGCGCCGCCTCGATGATGGCGGGATCGACGCCGTCGAGCCCGGTGATGGTGTTGCGCAGCACCGGCAGCATCGAATACAGCGCCAGCGCCAGCACCGCCGGCAGGAAGCCGAACGCCGAAAAGCTTAACCCGAACCAGTTGAGCGACAGCGCCGCCAGCGCCAGCAGCAGCGGATAGAACAGCGCCAGCAGCGCCAGGCCCGGCACCGTCTGCACGATCGACGCGAGGCCAAGCAGCGCCCCGCGCAGCACCGGCCTTTTGCGCGATGCGATCGCCAGCGGCAGGCTGACCAGCAGTCCCAGCGCCAGCGCCGTGACGCTGACCTGGACATGATTGCCGAGATAATCCGGCAAATGGCTGATGGCCTCGCTCCAGCGCGGATCGGTGAACAGGCTCATGCCGCGCCATCCCGCGGCAGCAGCGCGTTGAGGCGCTCGGCCTGCCGGCGCGGCGTGCGCATCAGTTCGCCGACGTAAGGATCGGAACTGCCGGACAGTTCGGTCGCCGTGCCCTGCGCCAGCAGCCTGCCGCCGCGCATCACCGCGATGCGGTCGGCGAGCAGGATCGCCTCGGTCATGTCGTGGGTGATCATGACCGTGGTGAGCCCGAGCTTGGTATGCAGGCTGCGAAAGTCATCGCCCAGCGCATCGCGGGTGAGGGGATCGAGCGCGCCGAACGGCTCGTCCATCAGCACGATGCGCGGCCTTGCGGCGAGCGCTCGCGCCACGCCGACACGTTGGCGCTGGCCGCCGCTGAGCTCGCGCGGAAACCGGTCGCGATGCTGGCTGCGGTCCAGCCGCACCAGTTCGATCAGTTCGTCGACGCGTTGCGAGATGTCTTCGGCCGGCACACCCTGCAGTTTCGGCGTGATGCCGATATTGTCGGCGACGCTGAGATGCGGGAACAGCCCGCCGCTCTGGAACACATAGCCGATGCGGCGCCGCAACTGAATCGGATCGACGCTGCGGACATCCTCGCCCTCGACGCGGACGGTGCCGCCGTCAGCCTCGATCAGCCGGTTGACCAGCCGCAGCAGCGTGGTCTTGCCCGAGCCGGAGCCGCCGACGATGGCGAGAAACTCACCGGTGGCAACGTCCAGCGACACGTCATCGACGGCCTTGACCCGGCCACCGTCAAAACTCTTGGCCGCATGCGAGAAGGCGATCAGAGGCGGGGCTGCGCTCATCGGATGTGGCTAGCATATTGCGAGCAGGCGACCAAGGCAGTGCCCCTCCACCCGTCGTCCCGGGCTTGACCCGGGACCCAGACGCCGTGTCCTCTCCATGTGGCACGAAGCCGGATGCCTTCTTCAGCAAGCGACGCCAGGGGTTCTGGGTCCCGGGTCAGGCCCGGGACGACGTGGGATATGGAGCCGCGCCCCCTCCATTGAATTGCCGGCGCGGTGGCGCTAAGCCATCCGGCGAAACCAACCATTTCGGGGGAAACGCGTGCAGGCAGCAGCCGCAACATCGACCGCGGTCGCGCTGGACGACGCGACGGTGGCGTTTCAGCTCGGCGAGACCCGCATCTACACCGCCGTCGAAAAAGCAAGGCTCGAAGCCGCGGATGGCGAATTCGTCGCCATCGTCGGGCCCACCGGCTGCGGAAAATCGACGCTGCTCAATGTCTCGGCCGGATTGCTGCAGCCGGCATCGGGCACGGTGCGGATTTTCGGTCAGCCGCTGCACGGCCTCAATCTGCAGGCCGGCTACCTGTTCCAGGCCGACGCGCTGTTTCCTTGGAAGACCGCGCTCGACAACGTCGCCATCGGCCTCGAGGTCAAGGGCGTCGCCCGTGCGGCGGCGCTTGAAACCGCGCAACACTGGCTGACGCAGGTCGGTCTCGGCGCGTTCGCCGGCCGCTATCCGCACATGCTCTCCGGCGGCCAGCGCAAGCGCGTCGGCCTCGCCCAGGTGCTGATCCGCGATCCGAAAATTCTCTTGATGGACGAGCCGTTCGGCCCGCTCGATGCGCAGACCCGCCAGATCATGGGCAATCTGCTGCTGGAGCTTTTGGCCGCCGATCGCAAGGCGGTGCTGTTCGTCACCCACGACCTCGAAGAAGCCATCGCGCTGGCCGATCGCGTCGTGATCATGTCGGCCGGCCCCAGCGCCCGCATCATCGGCGACTGGCGCGTGCCGCTGGCCCGCCCGCGCGACATTTTCGAGGTGCGGATGAACAAGGACTTTCACGAGCTGCATCGCGAGATCTGGGATGTGCTCAAGGACGAAGTGATGAAGGGGTACCAGCAGTCGACCAGGGCAGGGGCAGCGTGATGGCATTCTATCCTCACGTCGTCCCGACCTATCCGCGCGTCGTCCCGGCGAAGGCCGGGACCCAGAACCCCTGGCTTCGCCGATGGGGCAAGGCGGTCACGCCGGTATCCAAACGAGAGTCTAGCGGGTCTGGGTCCCGGCCTTCGCCGGGACGACGGGGCGATGGCGATGGGCCATGCAGGGAAACATCCCCATGTCCCGCCTGACGCTCCTGCTCTGCCAGCTCCTCGTCGCCGTCGTCCTGTTCGGCCTCTGGCAGCTCCTCGCCACCGTGCCGATCTTCGGCATCATCCTGCTGCCACCGTTCTTCTTCTCCAACCCGGTCGACGTCGGCAGCCAGGTGGTGGCCTGGTTCAGCTCCGGCGTGATCTGGAAACACCTCTTCATCACGCTGTGGGAATCGATCCTCGCCTTCGTCATCGGCTCGCTGGCCGGCGTGCTGGTCGGATTCTGGTTCGCGCGGCAGCCGCGGGTCGCGGCGATCTTCGATCCCTACGTCAAGATGGCCAACGCGCTGCCGCGCGTGGTGCTGGCGCCGATCTTCACGCTGTGGCTCGGGCTCGGCATCTGGTCGAAAGTGGCGCTCGGCGTCACGCTGGTGTTTTTCATCGTGTTCTTCAACGTCTACCAGGGCGTCAAGGAAGTCTCCCCCACCGTGCTCGCCAACGGCCGCATGCTCGGCATGAGCGAGCGGCAATTGATGCGCCACGTGTTCTGGCCCTCGGCGCTGTCGTGGATGTTCTCCTCGCTGCACACCTCGGTCGGCTTCGCCGTGGTCGGCGCCGTGGTCGGCGAATATCTCGGCTCCGCCGCCGGCCTCGGCTACCTGATCCAGCAGGCCGAAGGCGTGTTCGACGTCGCCGGCGTGTTCGCCGGCATGTTCGTGCTGTCGGCCTTCGTGGTGCTGATCGACCTCTTGGTCACCGTGGTGGAGCGGCGGTTATTGGTATGGAAGCCGACGGTGGGCGAGGGGCGGGGGTAGCGACGGATGAACGCGCCCGCCGCGTCATTGCGAGCGTAGCGAAGCAATCCAGTGCCGCGAGAAAGGCTGGATTGCTTCGTCGCATCCGCCTTCGCCCGAAGGCGGGCTTCGGCGGACAAGAGTGCTCCTCGCAATGACGGTTGTGGCGGTGCCGATTACGCCTCAGTTCAGCATCTTGGTATCATCCGGCGCCTGCGGCGGCGTCTTGATCGCAATGGCTTTCAGCATCCGGCCGTCCGGCTTGGTGCCGCCATGGGCGGTGCCCTTGGGGATGATGATGAGGTCGCCCGGCTTGACCTTCACTTCCTTGTCGTCGAGCCAGATCGTGCCGGTGCCTTCGAGGATGAACTGGATCTCGTTGGTGTTGGGATGCATGTGCTTGCCGACATTGCCGTCCTGAACCGAGATCGTGGCGCCCTCGGCGTTGACGAACATCTTCGAATGCATGCCGCCGGCATTGGCGGGGCCGAGCGCCTCGCCGGAAAAATCAGCGGTGTGGATGATCTGCGGCTTGATCGGGTCGGCGGCCAGCGCCGGCAGCACGAGATAGGTTAATCCACAGCCGGCGACAAACGCGGCGGCGAGCGATAGACTGGCGAACGCGCGGTTCATTGAGTTCCTCCCTGGGGTATTTTGGCAGTCCTGATCACGGCTGCGGCGCCACGATGACCGTGAAGGGTCGGCTTTTCAAGCGCCGGTTGCTGCTCTATCGTGCGGCAAACAGGCCGCATGGAGGACGTGATGAAGTCGATTTTCGCCAAATATCGTGCGGTGTGTTGTGCGGTGCTGCTCAGTCTGCTGCTGCTGCCCGGTTTTGCCGCAGCGCAAAGCAAGGTCACCATCGCCGTCGGCGGCGGCGCCTGCCTGTGCTATCTGCCGACGGTGCTGGCCAAGCAGCTTGGCGAATTCGAAAAGGCCGGTCTCGCCGTCGAGCTGGTCGACCTCAAGGGCGGTTCCGATGCGCTGAAAGCCGTGATCGGCGGCAGCGCCGACGTGGTGTCGGGCTATTTCGACCACTGCGTCAACCTCG
>Ga0102590_1002624_pt1 | contig 20674 bp, 18 predicted proteins | sample AraplaMF_Col_mMF_FD_76859 | JGI IMG/M metagenome (GOLD analysis project Ga0102590, IMG submission 76859) | Arabidopsis root microbial communities from the University of North Carolina, USA - plate scrape MF_Col_mMF | ecosystem: Host-associated > Plants > Roots > Endosphere | place: USA...
ACGACCTGCCGCGCGTCATGTCGATTGGCCGCCTCGACATCAACACTGAGGGCCTGCTGCTTTTGACCAATGACGGCGGCCTAGCTCGCGCCCTCGAACTGCCGACGACCGGCTGGCTGCGCCGCTACCGCGTGCGCGCCCACGGCGAGATCGATCAGGAGGCGCTCGACAAGCTCAAGGATGGCATCGCCGTCGATGGTGTCCTTTATGGCGCGATCGAAGCGACCCTTGACCGTACACAGGGCTCGAACGTCTGGCTCACCATGGGCCTGCGTGAAGGCAAGAACCGCGAAATCAAGAACGTGCTGGGTGCGCTCGGTCTCGACGTCAATCGTCTGATCCGCATCTCCTACGGCCCGTTCCAGCTCGGCGATCTGCCGGAGCGGGATGTGGTCGAAGTGCGCGGCCGCACCTTGCGCGACCAGCTCGGCCCGCGCCTGATCGAGGACGCGAAGGCCAATTTCGACGCGCCGATCTACAACTCGCCGGCTGTCGCTGCTGAGGAAGAACCCGAAGCGAAGCCGGAGCGCCGCGAGCGCCCCCGCAAGCCGGAAGACAAGCGCGAGCGTGCGCTGAGCCGCCTCGACACCAAGCGCGACGATCGCCGCGATGACCGTCGCGATGGTGGCCGCAATGACGATGATCGTCCGAAGCGCCCCGCGCTCGGCAGCCGCCGCAATGCCAATGTCTGGATGGCTCCCGGCGCCCGCCCGCTCGGCGAGAAGGCAGCCGCTAGGGCCGAGAAGAATGCCAAGACGGCGCAGCGCCGTGGCGAAAAGCCCGGCCGCGATAGGCCGCAGGCGGCAAGCTTCGGGGATGACCGCCACCGCGTCCAGATCAACCGGGCCACCGATGAAGAGGGCGAATGGATCCGCTCCAGCGATGTGAGCCGCGACGACGGCGATCGCAAGCGTTCCGGTGATCGCGGCCTGCGCGGCGACCGCCCGTCGCGTGGCGACAGGTCCTTCGGCGATCGTGGCGACCGTTCCGGCGGCGACCGCACCGCGCGCGGGGAGAGACCCTATGGCGACCGCCCACCGCGCGGCGATCGGCCATTCGGCGACAAGCCCCGTGGTGAGCGCAAGCCGCGCGAGGACGGCGACCGTCCCCGTTCCTTCGGCGACCGCCCGGCACGCGGAGACCGGCCAGCCGGTGACCGTCCATTCGGCGGCAAGCCGCGTGGCGACCGCAGGCCGCGCGAAGAGGGCGATGAGCGTCCCCGCGCCAAGCGCTTCTCCGGCGAGGCTCGCTCCGAGCGTCCGGCCGGCGAGCGCTCCTTCGGCGACAAGCCGCGCGGCAAGAGCTTCGGCGGTAAGCCCGGTGGCGGCAAATCTTTCTCCGGCAAGCCGAAGGGCGACAGGCCGGGGGGCAGTGGCAAGCCTTCGGGCGGGCCGTCGCGGGGTGGACCAAAAGGAAAGGGAATAGGACGCGGTGCGGATCGTCGGCGGTGAGTTTCGCGGACGGCCGCTTGCCGTACCAAAGTCAAACGACATCCGGCCGACTGCCGACCGGACGCGTGAGAGCCTGTTCAACATTCTGAGCCATGCCTATCCGGAATGCGTCGATGGCACCCGGATACTGGATCTCTTTGCCGGCACCGGCGCCGTTGGCCTCGAAGCCGTCTCGCGCGGCTGCCGCCATGCGCTGTTCGTCGAAAACAGCGTCGAGGGCAGGGGCCTGCTCTGGGAAAACATCGATGCGCTCGGCCTGCATGGCAGGACGCGCATCCTGAGGCGCGATGCGACCGATCTCGGCAGCGTCGGCAATCTCGAGCGGTTCCAGATGCTGTTTGCCGACCCGCCCTACGGCAAGGGGCTTGGCGAAAAGGCAATGGCCGCCGCAGCCAAGGGTGGCTGGCTGCAACCGGGCGCGATTGCAGTCCTGGAAGAACGCGCGGACGTTGCCGTTTCGGTCGACCCTTCCTATCTTTTCCTCGAAAGCCGGATATTCGGCGATACCAAGGTTCATTTCTTCCGCTATCAGCCTGAATAGGGCGGCGGAAATCGGGGGCAGCGGTGCAGCAGGCAGAGAAGATCGAAACCGAGTTGCCTGCCTCGACCGGCGCCTCCGGCCGTTCGACACCCACAGTTGCGGTTGCCTTCGGCGGTGGCGGCGCGCGTGGCCTGTCTCACATCCACGTCATAGAAACGCTGGATGAACTCGGCATTCGTCCCGTAGCAATCGCAGGCTCCTCGATCGGCTCCATCATGGGCGCGGGCATGGCGGCTGGAATGACCGGCGAAGCCATCCGCGAGCATGTCATGATGACGGTCGGCAACAAGGCTGCCGTTGTCAGTCGCCTCTGGGGCCTGCGCCCGCAGACGGTGCGCGATGCGGTTGCCAACGGCGTGCGCATCGGACAGTTCAATCTCGAGCGTATCCTGAAAGCTTTCCTTCCCGCCGATCTTCCGGATCGCTTCGAGGATCTGCTGGTGCCAACGACGGTGACGGCCACCGATTATTACGGCCAGTGCGAAGTGCTGACGAGCCACGGTGCGTTGTTCCCGGCGCTGGCCGCTTCCTCGGCAATCCCCGCGGTCTTCATGCCGGTGCGGCTGCACGGACGGGTGATGATCGATGGCGGCATCAGCAATCCCGTGCCTTACGAATGCCTGATGGACCGCGCCGATATCGTCATCGGCATCGATGTCGTCGGCGCGCCGGAAGGCGACGGCACCCATATTCCGAACCGGATGGAGAGCATCTTCGGCTCCGGGCAGCTGATGATGCAGACCGCCATTTCCCTGAAGCTGCGCCTGCAGGCACCGCACATCTTCCTGCGCCCCCCAGTTGGGCGCATCGGCGTGATGGACTTCCTGAAGGCTCGCCAAGTCCTGTCCATGTCGGTCGGCATCAAGGACGAACTGAAATACGCGCTCGATCGGGAGATCGAAGCGCGGATCGCCTCTTAGAGGCTTTGCCCAAGACTAGTAGCCGTTAATACCGCTGCCACGAACCGGGCCAATCCCTGCGGGGGTTGCGTAGGTGGTATTCCCTGCGCCCGAGCCGGTGGTTGCGCATCCGGAAAGGGTAACGAGGGCAATGGCCGCGACGGCCAGAAGACAGCGTAGAGGCATAGCATTGTCCTAACATCGAAGACTGCGCGGGCCTCAGGGGCCAGAGCCGGATACTCCCTCAAATCAATGGCAATCGCAACGGGTATCGCGGGCCGCGGATCAATACCTGCGGAGAAAGTGGCGGCGACTATCACCAGTAGGATGCTCGACGCGATGGCCTCAGCCAGAGCGGAGTTACTCGCTTACGTCTTCATCGGGATCGCTCGTTATCTCGCCTCTTTGTTGCTTCAAGAGATGTTCTCCTAATCCGAGCAGGCCTCCGACGGCGAGCGGTGTTTTGGGGGAGCTAATTAGTGCCTCCGTGATACTCTGCAGGGGACATCCTGTTTTCTAGAGTTCGCAACCCATTATCAAACTCATTGATTGTATCGATGTGCTTCAAGAACACGTCAACAGACCAGTCAATTTCGGGGAACTTTAACTTGCTATTTGCGGACAACGCAAAGAATTGCACGCCATCCGTTTTAAAGCTCCTGCGGAAAGCGGTATGAGCAACTATGTTCCTATCCTCGGTGCACTTCTTAGCCCGCCGCGCGAGTTCATCAAAACTGGCTGCTTTGTCCTTGTCGTAGATGAACAGGTTAACCAAGGTTCGTAGGGTCTTTATTTTGTCATCAAAGGACATGTTGCGGGCGATGATAGCGGCAGGGAGATCGGTGACTTCCAATACCTCAGCGAGTGCCTTGTTAACCCCTTCTTCAAGCAGAGCAAAGAATCCCATATAGGCGCCGACAAGCGTGAATGCGCGAGTGTCGGGATCTAGCTTCAACATCGCCTCCTTCGTCAGTCCAAACGTCATACCATCCTCGTGTAAGTCCTGAAAATGCGCGGCATGAGAGCGTGGTGAAAGTATTCGCGCAAGCCGAGATCTGCTGTCGTCATAGTGGGGGGCAAAAGAGCTTTCACCGTCTGAGCCAACAGAACGTTTCAATTTAACCCTGAAAGGCTAAGCGTCGGCCGTCACTTCTGCCGTGCCAGCCAGCGGGTCCTCGTCGAAGCTCGCGGCGCGCTTTGGCTTCATGAGTGGCTCCGGTTTCACCGGCTGGGAGAACAGCATGTCGCGGCCGGCCTGCAGTCCTTCCGTGACCTGCAGCACCAGGCGCGCTTCATCACGCTTGCGGATATCCTCGCCGATTTCGTAGGCCTCCGCCTCGCCGACACCCAATGCCTCCAGCGTTCGCCGGCCGAACAGCAGACCGGATTCCAGCGTCTCGCGCAGTTCATAGTCGACGTTGAGATTGCGGAGCGCGATTGAGTGAATGCGGTCGTAGGAGCGCACGAAGAGCTTGGCATCCGGATAGTCCGCCTGCACCAGCTCGACGATCTTGTCGGTAATCTCGCGCTTCTGGGTGCAGACGACGACGATCTTGGCGCGGTCGATGCCGGCGGCCCTGAGCACGTCCTTGCGGGTGCCGTCGCCGAAGTAGATCCGGAAACCGAAGGAGGAAGCCTGCCGGATGCGATCCGCCGAAAAGTCGATGACGGTTACGGCACGCCCGCCGGCGAGCAGGATCTGGGCGGCAATCTGCCCGAAACGCGAGAAGCCGACCATCAGCACATCCGCGCCGGCGCCTTCGAAATCTTCGTCCAGCTGTTCCTCCTCTTTGCCGGAGAGAAGACGCTTGGCCAGCATCGTTCCGATCGGGGTCAGCGCCATCGACAGGGTGACGATCGCGATCAGAAGCGAGGCGGTGCTTGTCGGCATCAGTCCGGCAATGCCGGCGGCGGTAAACAGGACGAAGCCGAACTCGCCGCCCTGCGGCAGCAGGAAAGCGATCCTGATAGCGTCGTCATGCGGCGATCCCGTTGCGCGGCAGAGAGCGTAGATCACCAGTGCCTTCGCGGCCATGATGACGGGCACGGCAACGATGATGAAAAGAGCGTTGTCTCTGAGCACTTCCAGCTCGATCGAAAGGCCGACCGCGATGAAGAAGATAGCGAGCAGGACGCCACGGAAGGGCTCGATATCGGCTTCCAGTTCGTGGCGATAGGAAGACTCGGCAAGCATCACGCCGGAAAGGAAGGCACCCATCGCCATCGACAGTCCGGCAAGCTGCATGAGGCTCGCCGACCCCATTACCACGAAGAGGGCGGCGGCAATCATCGCCTCGCGGGCCCCGGTGCGGGCGATGATCTGAAAGAGCGGCGTGAGCAGATAGCGCCCCATGACGATCATCGCGGCGACAGCCGCAATGGCGACCGCGAAGTCCAGCAGCGGCGTGCCGCTGCCCTTGCCGCCGTCGAGAATGCTGATGAGGGCCAGCAGCGGTACGATCGCAAGATCCTGGAACAGCAGCATCGAGAAGGAGCGCTGTCCGTAGCGAGTGTTCACATCGCCTTCGTCCTCGAGGATCTGCATCGCAAATGCGGTGGAGGAGAGGGCAAGCCCGAAACCCGCGACGATGCTGCCGCGCCAGTCCAGAACCCCGGAAAGATAGGTCAGTAGTGTGAGCACAAGACCGGTCGCCACCACCTGCGCGGTTCCGAGCCCGAAAATGTCGCGCCGCATCTGCCAGAGACGCGAAGGCTTCAGCTCAAGACCGATGATGAAGAGGAGGAAGACGACGCCGAGTTCGGCAACGTCCAGGATCTGCTCGCCATCCGTCAATCCGTGAAAGATCGGGCCGATGACGACGCCGGCGGCCAGATAGCCGAGCACCGTTCCGAGCCCAAGGCGCTTGAAAATCGGCGCCGAAACCACGGCGCCACCGAGCAGCAGGATCGTCTCGGTGAAAAGAGTGTTGGGCTCTGACATCAGGCGAGTTTCTTTCAATGCGCGGAGGCATGCAAGCGGCCGGCAAAAGAATCGGCGCACGCGGCCTTGATGCTTTTCGTAGCGCACAATAAATGGAACGCGAAGGAAAGGCCAAATCATGTCCTCAGAAATCGACTCCTCGACGCTTCTTTCCCGCGCAAGCCAACTGATCGACCTGGCAAAGAAGGCTGGTGCCGACGACGCGGACGCTGTGGTGGTGCGCTCGCGCTCGCAATCGGTCAGCGTGCGCCTCGGCAAGGTCGAGGGCACGGAATCCTCGGAAAGCGATGATTTCTCGCTGCGCGTCTTCATCGGCAAGCGCGTTGCCAGCGTCTCCGCAAATCCAGGCTTCGATCTTTCGGCTCTGGCCGAGCGGGCTGTGGCGATGGCAAAGGTGTCGCCGGAAGATCCGTTCGCCTGCCTGGCGGACGAGGACCGGCTTGCGAAGTCCTATCCGGACCTTGAGCTTCTCGATACGACCGAGGTTACTTCCGACCAGCTTCGCGAAGCCGCGCTCGAGGCGGAAGCTGCGGCCCTTGCGGTCAAGGGCGTGAGCAATTCGTCGGGTGCCGGGGCTTCGGCCGGCAGGGGTGGCCTTGTGCTTGTGACCTCACACGGTTTCGAAGGCAGCTACATGGCCTCGCGCTTCGGCCGATCCGTCAGCGTCATCGCCGGCGAAGGCACGGCCATGGAGCGCGACTACGATTTCGACAGCCGCCTCTATTTCGGCGAGCTTGATGATGCCGCGGAGATCGGCCGCAGGGCAGGCGAACGCACGGTCAAGCGCATCAATCCGCGTCAGGTGGATACGGGCAAGGACATCACCGTTGTTTTTGATCCTCGCGTTGCTCGCGGCTTCGTCGGCCACATTGCCGGGGCCATCAACGGCGCCTCGGTTGCGCGCAAGACGAGCTTTCTGCGCGACAAGATGGGTCAGCAGGTCTTGAAATCGGGGCTTTCGATCTCGGACGATCCGCTGATCGTCCGCGGCCCGTCGTCGCGCCCCTTCGATGGCGAGGGCGTATCCGGTGAGCGGCTGCTGATGATCGAGGACGGTATCCTCAAGCATTGGTTCCTCTCCACCTCGACGGCCCGCGAGATCGGCATGGAAACCAACGGCCGCGGCGTGCGCGGCGGCAATTCGGTGACGCCGGCCGCGACGAACCTCGCGCTGGAGCCGGGCGATATCTCGCCGGAGGATCTGATCCGCAGCGTCGGCAACGGTTTCTACGTGACCGAGCTGATAGGCCAGGGTGTCAACATGATCACCGGCGAATACAGCCGCGGTGCGACCGGCTTCTGGATCGAGAATGGCGAACTGACGTTTGCCGTCTCCGAAGTGACGATCGCTTCGAACCTCAAGGACATGTTCATGCGGGTCACGCCTGCAAACGACATCGACCGCAAGTTCGGTGTCGCCGCTCCGACGCTTGCGATCGAAGGAATGACGCTCGCCGGGCGCTGATAGATTGGATTGCCGAAAATGACCGACGTGGACACAGCCCTCTGGCGGAGCGATCTGGAACTGATCGCGGATGCTGCCAGGCAAGCCGGCGATGTTGCACTCGGTTATTTCAACCAGTCGCCTGAAGTCTGGTGGAAGAACGAGGGACGGTCGCCCGTCAGCGCCGCCGATTTCGCGGCCAACCGGAAGCTTGAATCTATCCTGCGTGCCGCCCGGCCGGATTATGGCTGGCTCTCCGAAGAGACCGAAGACGACGGCGATCGGCTTTCACGAGACACGCTGTTCATCATCGACCCGATCGATGGCACGCGAGCATTCCTGGCGGGGCTGGAATTGTGGTGCGTCAGTGTTGCGGTCGTCCGCCGTGGGCGGCCTGTCGCCGGGGTTCTCTACGCTCCTGCCTTGGAGGAACTTTACGAGGCTGTCGAAGGCGGCGTGGCCTTGAAGAACGGCCAACCGATAACCGTATCGACGACACCGCTTGATGCACCGGGGCGCTTTGCGATCGCCGAGGACGTGCTCAAGGCATTTCCTGATGCGCTCAAGCATCGCATTGAGCGCGTCAGGCACGTGCCGTCCCTTGCCTACCGCATTGCGATGGTTGCCGACGGGCAGATCGACGGCACCTTCATCAAGCACAATTCGCACGATTGGGATCTCGCCGCCGCCGATTTGATACTGGAGCGCGCCGGCGGGCGGCTTGTCGATCTCCAGGGTGACACGCCGCTCTATAACCGCATTAAGGTCAGCCACGACGAACTTTGCGCAGCCGCCGCGCCGCGACTCTCCGATCTACTAACCGGGATTGGCGAACGACGAGGCAGTTGACGTTTTCGTCAAAATCCCTCAGATGAAGCGGCGGAGGAGAACAGAGCAGAAAGAGAAGAAAATGACGGAATCCGGCGACAAAAAGCAGCTCTTGCATCTCGTATTTGGCGGCGAACTGGAAAGCTTGGACGATGTTCAGTTCAGGGACCTCAAGGACCTCGATATCGTCGGCATTTTTCCGGATTATGCCACTGCACTGACGGCTTGGAAGGCAAAGGCGCAGTCGACTGTGGATAATGCGCATATGCGCTATTTCATCGTCCACATGCACCGTCTGCTGGACCCGGAAAGCAAGTCCGCGCAGTAACCCTCCCGCAGTCGCGGTTCATCGGAGCCGCGAACCGACCGACTGCCGGACGCATTCTGGACAAACTGATCGGTCATTGCAGGCCGCAACAATAATTGGGAATTGGGAACGGGTTGATGTCGATCGTTTGTGATCGGAGAATTGGCAGATGAGTGGTCGCATGGCGCGGTTTGCGCTGGGCGCCTACCAGGCAACGGGAACGTTGCTGACCCCTTTTGTCGGCGGCTATCTCGCCTATCGGGCGGCCAAGGGCAAGGAAGACCGCGCGCGCCGTTTGGAGCGCTCAGGCTATGCCAGCGCTGATCGCCCGGCCGGGCCACTGGTCTGGTTTCACGCCGCAAGCGTCGGCGAAACGAACGCCGTCATTACGCTGATCCGCGAAATTCGCCGGCGCGACGTCCATGTCATTCTGACAACAGGAACGATCACGTCCGCCAAACTGGCTGCTGAGCGTATCGGCAACGAGGCGATCCACCAGTATGTGCCGCTCGACCTGAAGCCAGCCGTCAGCCGCTTCCTCGAATACTGGCAGCCGGACTGCGCGCTGATTGCCGAATCCGAAATCTGGCCTGCGACGCTGATGGAACTCGGTCGCCGCCGCATCCCGCAGATCCTTGTCAACGCACGTATGTCGGACCGCTCCTTCGAGCGATGGAGCCGGCGTCCGGCACTTGCCGAGGCTCTGTTTGAAAACCTTGCGCTCGTCATCGCGCAGTCGGATGTCGACGCAGAGCGTTTCCGCGATCTCGGCGCACGCCACGTCATGATGTCGGGCAACCTCAAGGTCGATACCGACGCTCCGCCCTATGACGCCGCGGTATTCGCCGAATACAAGCAGCAACTCGGTGGCCGCAAGACCTGGGCGGCAATCTCCACCTTCGACGGTGAGGAGAAGGCCGCGGGCATCGTCCATCGGGCGCTGAAGGAACGAAACGGGCAGTTGACGATCATCGTGCCCCGCCATCCCGAACGCTCCGACGAAATTGAAGCCGAGCTTGTCAATCAGGGGCTCAAAGTGGCCCGCCGCACGCGTGGCGATGCGCTCACCCCCGATGTCGATGTCTTCCTTGGAGATACGATCGGCGAGATGGGCCTCTACCTGCGCCTGACCGAAGTCGCCTTTGTGGGTCGCTCGCTGTTTGCCGAAGGCGGGCAAAATCCGCTGGAGCCGGCGATGCTGGGTTGCGCGGTCCTGTCGGGCAGCAATGTGCAGAATTTCCGGGAAGCCTATCAGAAGCTGGCACGGCGAGGCAGCGCGCGCATGGTCCGCGATACTGAGATGCTCGCCAAGGGCGTCCACTATTTGCTCACCAACGACAGCGCACGCCGCACCATGATCGAGGCCGGGATCAGCGCCGTGCAAGAAATGCGTGGCGCGTTGACGGCGACGGTGAAGGGTTTGGAGCCCTACATCAATCCGCTGACGGTGAAGGCCAGGCTGCTGCCGAAGGCGGCGGTGCAGCGCTGAGGAGCAGGGCGGATATGAAGGCGATCAAGGGGATACTCTTCGACAAGGACGGGACGCTTCTCGACTATGACGAGAGCTGGCTGCCGGTGAACCGCGAACTGGCGCGCATCGCGTCGGCAGGTGATCCCGAACTTGCGAACAGGCTGCTTCTGGCTTGCGGCATGGATCCGGTCACCGGCCATATCGTTCCCGACAGTTTGCTTGCGGCCGGCAACACCCGCCAGATTTCGGAAGGGCTGATCGCGGCCGGCTCGAAGCTTGACGTGATCGAGCTGACGACCAAGCTGGACGATCTCTTTTCGCACGCCGCCGAGTTTTCCGTTGCGGTCACCGATCTTTCCGCTTTTTTTGGTCGCCTGCATGGCCGCGGCTTTCGTCTCGGCGTTGCCTCGAGCGACAACGAGCGCTCGATCAAGCAGACGGCCCAGCGTTTTGGCTTTGCGCCCTTCATCGACTACGTGGCCGGTTACGACAGCGGCTTCGGCACGAAGCCGGAACCCGGAATCGTGCTTGGCTTCTGTGCGGCGACGGGCCTTGACCCCTCCGAAGTCGCTGTGGTCGGCGATAACAACCACGATCTGCATATGGGCCGCAACGCTAAGGTCGGCGTCACCGTGGCCGTTCTCACCGGCACGGGATCGCGGGAATCGCTCGCCGCCGCATCGGACTACTGCCTGAACGACATTACAGAGCTCGAGGGACTGTTGCCCCACCTCCAGCTTGCCTGATTGACCAAGGGCTTGCTTTTTCTTGAAAATTACCCTTTCTTTTCGCCCGGTCGAGGACAAAGCCCGTCAGCATGATGCTCGGGGTCCGAAAGGCGGGACGGGGAAAATGGTATCCGAAGCGCCACCCTTCTGGTGGTCGAAAGCCGATTGGCGTGCCTGGGCGCTCTATCCAATTTCCTTCCTTTACGGACGTGTCGCCGGCTACCGTATGGCCAACGCCAAGCGCGCCTCGGTGCCCGTGCCTGTTATCTGTGTCGGCAATTTCACGGTCGGGGGTGCCGGCAAGACGCCGACGGCGCTGACCATCGCTCGCGCGGCAAAGGCGAAGGGGCTGAAGCCGGGCTTCCTGAGCCGCGGCTATGGCGGCTCCCTCGACGTCACAACGGTTGTCGATCCGGCTCATCACCGTGCCCTTGCTGTCGGCGACGAGCCTTTGCTTCTCGCCCGAGAAGCGCTGACCGTGATCTCGCGCCGCCGTGTTGAAGGGGCTCAGCGTCTCGTGAAGGAAGGCGCGGATCTCATTATCATGGACGACGGATTTCAGAGCGCGCGGCTGGCGATTGACTATGCATTGCTGGTCATCGATGCCACGCGCGGCTTGGGCAACGGCCATATCGTTCCGGGCGGCCCCGTGCGCGCGCCCATTCGCCAGCAGCTGCGCTACGCCACGGCGCTCCTGAAGGTTGGTGGGGGCGAGGCCGCCGACAACATCGTTCGGATCGCCGCGCGCGCGGCCAAGCCCTATTTCACAGCCTCGCTGAAAGTGTGCGACAGCGCCGAACTTTCTGGCCGCAACGTGCTGGCCTTTGCGGGCATTGCCGATCCGTCGAAATTCTTTCGCACGGTCGAATCCGTCGGCGCGCAAATCGCTGCTCGCCGCTCGTTTGGTGATCACGAGCATCTGACCGATGACGAGATCGACGACATCCTCTCAACCGCAGAGCGCGACGGCCTTCAGATTGTCACGACGTCCAAGGATTTCGTCCGCCTCGCCGGCCATCATGGCAAGGCCGAGGAACTTGCAGCGAAATGCCGGGTGATCGAGGTGGAGATGGCCTTTGCGGACGCAATGGCGCCAGGGTTGATCATCGACCGCGCGATCAATGCTTGCCGCGAGCGGCGTTTGAAGGAAGGGCGGAAGGCCCTAAGCGGAGATCTTTAGGCGCTGGCGCTCAACGTTTCTGATTGGGCAGGACGCCGGCGCGCTTGTCGGCCTCAAGTGAGGCAACGGCATCGGCATAAGGTTCCTGGCGCGCGACGCTCCAATAGCGCAGCTCGTCGAGCGGGATCTGCTTGCCAGTGATTGCGCACACGACGTAGGAGCCTGGCGACAGGATCTGAAAATCCGCATCGAGATACCGTATCTGCGCCTGGCGGTTTCCATTTCCCTCGAACAAATTCATGCGCTCCGTTTCCTTGCGGCTTGTTATTCGCCTGCCATAACGCGGCTCCGCTGGCTTTTCCAGCTTTTTCAGCTCCGGCCGAACAGCCGTTCGATGTCTGAAAGCTTAAGCTCAATGTAGGTCGGACGTCCGTGATTGCACTGACCGGAACCCGGGGTGACCTCCATCTGGCGCAGAAGCGCGTTCATCTCTTCAGGCCGCAGCCGCCGTCCGGAGCGCACTGATCCGTGGCAGGCCATGGTCGCTGCCACGTATTCGAGCTTAGCCGACAGGCCGGACGCCGTATCCCATTCGGCAATTTCGTCCGCCAACTGCCGGACAAGCCCCGTGGCGTCCACCTCCCCAAGCATGGCAGGTGTCTCACGCACCGCGATGGCGCCCGGACCGAAGCGTTCGATCGCCAGTCCCAGATCGCCAAGCTCGGTGGCAAACTGCATCAGCCGATCGCAATCCTCTTCCGGCAGGTCGACGATTTCGGGAATGAGGAGCACTTGCGACGCAAGCCGCTTCGAATGCAGGGCCTTGCGCATCGCCTCAAATACCAGGCGCTCGTGCGCGGCGTGTTGATCGACGATCACCAGGCCATCATCCGTCTGTGCGACGATATAATTTTCGTGGATCTGCGCTCGGGCGGCACCCAGCGGATAGCGTTGCGGCGGCTCTTCCGGCGTGACCGGCATGCTTGGAGGCACGGCGTCGCTGCGGGCTGTCGGCGTCGCCAGTCCGTCGAAGGAAGCTTGAGGACGCTCCCCGAAGCTACTATTCGCAGCCTCGTAAAATGGGCGCGAGGGGGATGTTGCCGCCGACCAGGGTTGTTGCGGCCGCTGGGCACTCGGCTGGAAACCCGGACGGAAGGAGCGCAGCATTCCGTCGGCGCCCGTTGTCGCTGCCCGGCTGCCGTCACGCACCAGCGCCTCGCGCACAGCCCCGACGATCAGGCCACGCACCAGTTGCGGGTCGCGGAAGCGCACGTCCGATTTGGCCGGGTGCACGTTGACATCGACAAGGGCCGGGTCGAGCGTGATCGACAGAACGGCAACCGGATAGCGTCCGGCCGGGATAGTCTCGGCATAAGCGCCACGGATCGCCGACAGGATCAGCTTGTCCTGCACCGGACGGCCGTTGACGAAAGCGTACTGGTGGGCCGAGTTGCCGCGATTGAAGGTCGGGACGCCGGTAAAGCCGGTCAGCGATATGCCTTCGCGCTCGGCATCGATTTCGATGGCATTGTCGCGGAAGTCCTTGCCGAGGATCTGCGCCATGCGCGCCAGATGATCGTCGCCCGTCGCCGGCAATTCCAGCGTCGTGCGGTCAGTCCCTGACAGCACGAAGCGCACGCCGGGGAACGCGATCGCCATCCGCTTGACGACCTCCGTGATCGCCGCAGCCTCGGCCTTCTCCGTCTTGAGAAATTTCAGGCGGGCAGGCGTGGCAAAGAAGAGATCGCGAACCTCGACGATCGTGCCCGGATTGCCGGGTGAGGGGCGAAGATGCGTAATCCTGCCACCCTCGACAGCGATTTCATTGCCACCGGTGCTGTCCCGGCGGCGGCTGGAAATGCTGAGTCGTGCTACCGAGCCGATCGATGGCAGCGCTTCGCCGCGAAAGCCCAGTGTCCGGATGTCATCCAGCGTGTCTGAGATCTTCGAGGTGCAGTGGCGGCGTACGGCAAGCTCCAGATCCGCAACGTCCATGCCGGAGCCGTTATCCGAAACTCGCAGCAGGCTCTTGCCGCCGCCGGATGTCGCAACCTCGATGCGCGTCGCCCCTGCGTCGAGGGCGTTCTCGATCAGTTCCTTGGCGGCACTTGCCGGTCGCTCGATGACTTCACCGGCGGCAATCTGGTTGATGAGGGTTTCTGAAAGTTGTCTGATGGCCATGCGCCATTCTCTTGGATTCGCGGGGCCGAGGGAAGTGCGAAAGCGCAGCCGTTCCCTTGTTCTGCACGCTCCAATTCCGGCCGCTTAGCGTTAAGCGCGCCTTAAGACAAAGATGCCATTTTGCGACTTACTTCCGAGCATTGGGTTTAAATCGGACAGATGTGGGACGCGTAGGAATGAGTGCCGGCTTCGAAAAAGCGGACACATCATCTGTAAGCAGCGAAATGTCGGCTGATATCAGCCTGCAGACGGCGCTGTTTGACGCGGTATGCGAGAGCCTCGGCGCCGCATTCATTGTCTACGACAAGACCGACCACATGATCTTTGCGAGCCGCCAGGTTCTCAATTTCTTTCCCATATCGGAGACCATGCTGAAGCCGGGTACGCGGTTGCGAGACTTCCTCGGCGCGATCCACGACACTGGCATCCGCACGCAGTCACCCAGCAATCAGGCCGCGATGAGCCGTGAGGATTGGCTGTCCCAGAAGATTGCCTCGCATTGGCGCGAACGCTTCGAAGCCGTCGAACGGCACGGTACGGATCGCTGGATTCGCTTCGGCAAGCGTCGCCTCGCCAGCGGCTATGGCGTCTCGGTCATCCAGGATATCTCCGAGGACAAGAAACGCGAGGAACAGTGGCGCTCCGATCTGGAGCGTGTGCAACTCACCGAGGATATCCTCGATAACCTGCCTTTCCCGCTCTTCGTCAAGGACCGCAATCTCAATTACGTCGCCGTCAACATCGCCTTTTGCGAAAAGTACCAGACGACGGTTGACGAAGTGCTCGGCCGCAAGAGCGGTGACCTGTTCTCCAAGGAGGTTGCCCAACGCTTCGAGGAAAGTGACCGTCATGTACTGGAGACCGGCGAAATGTCGATCTCCCGCCAGCGACAGGTCTCCCGCGACGGCGTCGAACGCGACATAGTCGCGCGCAAGCACCGCATCGGCAAGCCCGGGCGCTATTTCCTCGTTTCGACCATGCAGGACCTGCCGCGCGACGGCGCCGATCTCGATGAGTTCCGGCTTGCGTCGGCGGTCACAACATCGAGCAAGAATTCCTATCGGCGCGCCTACGTTCCCATGGGCGGCAGCGGCGAGCGCCGCGAACCGGCCGCGATGGAGGCCATCGTCCCGGAGAACTTCTCGGGTCGGAAAGTCCTGGTGGTGACGTCGGATGTGGTGGCTGAAGCAGCGGCCCTGCGGACCCTCGCCAAATACGGCTTCGAGGCCTGCTCGGTCCGCGGTGAGGACGAGGAAGAGCACTTCCTGGAGATTGCGAGCTCTTCCGGCATCTCGCTCGACCTGCTCGTGATCGACAATCAGCTTGGCATGCGTTGCCTGGAGCTCGCCGAGCAGTACGGCATCCCGGCGCTGGTGATGGATGGCTTCCAGCTCGCCAATGAGCTTACTTTCCAGATCGCCCGACATTTCAACCGCAGCAATCGAGGCGAGATCGCCGAAAGCATCGATTGGGAGATCACTACAGTCGAAGACGTGAGCGTGCTCGACGTGCTTGTCGCCGAAGACAACGACATTAATCAGATCGTTTTCTCGCAGATCCTCGAGGGTCTCGGCTACCGCTACCTGATCGCTCCAAGCGGCGACGAAGCGATCCGGCTGTGGACCGAGCACCGGCCTAAAATCATCCTGATGGATATATCGCTGCCGGGCTTCAACGGTTTTGAGGCGGCGCGGCTGATCCGCCAGACCGAGGAAGGCGGCAGTTCAAGGACGCCGATTATCGGCGTTCTTACTCAGGCCTTCGAGCGTGATCGAGTTGAGTGCGCAAAAGCCGGAATGGACGACGTGATCATGAAGCCGGTGAGCCCTGATATTCTTCAGGGAATCTTTCAGAAATACCTTGCCGGGGATATCAGACAGGTCGGCATGTGACGAACAAAGCTCGTCAAGCCCCTAGATCTAGGGGCAGCATACGGTTTCAACGTGGCCGATCCACTATCGAATTCTTAAGACTTGCCCGCCATCCTTCCTGGCATTGGTGCAGTCTGGGTCTGAATGATGATGTCGGCTGAAATGCCTTTGGTGCCCGTAAGTCAGAATGAACTTCAGACAATGGCCTATACCGACCCACTGACCGGGCTCGGCAATCGCTACCGCATGCGTGACCGCATTGCCCAGATCGCCGCGGAGCGCGCGAGCGATCCCGCACCCTTCACAATCGGCATTGCCAATCTCGATTCCTTCAAACCGATCAACGATCTTTTCGGCTCTTCGGCGGGCGATGAGATTCTCTGCCAGGTCGCCCATCGCCTGAAGGCCTGTATTCCCGATGGCGCCTTGGTCACGCGTCATGACGGTGACGAATTTGCCTTTGTCCTGCCGCTGGTATTCGAGCGGGCGAGCGCCGAGAAGTTCGGCCAGATGATCCGCGAAGTCCTGTCGGCTCCATATGATCTCGGCGATCGCAATGTGAGGCTGTCGGCTTCCTTCGGCTTTTCGATCTATCCATTTGCGGGCGAGGAGTTCGAGGAACTGCTGAAAAGCGCTGAGACCGCGCTCTACCGCTCAAAGCGCCGCGGTCGCGGCCAGATCACCGTCTATTCCCGCGAAATCGCCCAGGAAATGAAACGCGCGACGCAATTGGAACAGGCGCTGCGCAATGCCATTATCTCCGATGCCATTGACGTGCATTTTCAGCCGATCGTTGCTCTTTCCAACAATCAGGTCGTCGGTTTCGAAGCCCTGGCGCGCTGGAACGATCCGGATCTGGGTTTCGTTTCGCCGGGGGTCTTCGTTCCGCTTGCGGAAGAACGCGGCTTTATTGACGCCCTGTCCGAGGCGCTGCTGCGCAAGGCGGCCGAAGCGGCACTTTCCTGGCCGCGCGAACTCTTTCTCTCGTTCAATCTCTCCTCGGCGCAGTTGATGGACCCGGGGACGAGCAGCAGCATCCTCTCGATCCTCGGTCGCGTCGGCTTTGACCCGCACCGGCTCGAACTAGAGATCACCGAGACTGCGGTGATGGGCTCGGCCGATACGGCAAACCGGATCATCGCCGATCTTCGTCAGGCCGGCGTTCGCATCTCGCTGGATGACTTCGGGACGGGCCAGTCGAGCCTCGGTCGCCTCCGCGATTTCATGTTCGACAAGATCAAGATCGATCGCGCCTTCGTGTCGCGGATCAATTCCGACCGTGCGTCCGAGCACATTATCAAGGCCATCCTCACTATGTGCGAGGGGCTGGACCTGGAAGTGGTCGCGGAGGGGATCGAGGATTATTCGGAAGCGGTGAAGCTGCGCTCGCTCGGCTGCGGCATGGGGCAGGGCTATCACTTCGGCAAGCCCGCGGATGGTATCGCGACGCTGCGGTTTCTGCATGAGAACTACTACGATACCTCGGATCGCGTTAGCGCCTGAAACGCCGATGGCGCCCCTTCGGACGCCACCGGTTCCGCGATAACTCGCTGCGCACTGTCTTACTTGTTCGTTGTAGAGCCGGTAGCGGTGGTATCCATTGTGCCGGGCGCAGGGGCCTTCTCGGCTGCGAGCATCTGAAGCGTCTTGAATTCCGGAGCCGCCTTCAATGTCTCAGCGGTCTCGGACGTGGTTAGCTTGACGCTACCGTCCTGCGTGTTCTGGGCGACCGTGATCTTATCCATTGGAACGGCCACATTCTTTTCGCCGATTCCGAGGAAGCCGCCAACGCCAATGATCGCTGCGACCAAACCGCCGTCCTTCTTCATGATCAGGTCGTTGACGTTACCGATGCTCTCGTTCTGACCGTTGTAGACCGACTGACCAATATAGGTATTGGCACTGATCTGGTCCGCAGCCTGCTCGGTCAAATATGAGCCACCTGTCTGTGCGGTGTTGGTCGTCGCAGCCGGCGCCGGAGCCTGAGCCGCGTCACCTGCCGGAACCGGAGCCGTTGCATCCGGAACCTTCGGCGGAGCTGTCGGATCGCTTGGCGCTGCCTGCGTGGCCGGCGCATTCGGATCAGCCGGCTGGGCTGCGCTCTGCGAGAACGCCGTCGGTGCGAAAGCCGTGGCAAACAAGGCACCAGCGGCAACGGTTGTGAGAAGTTTGCGTGTCATCTCGAACCTACCTTTTCAGTTCAATAGTGATCTCTAGCCATTTTGCCTTCCTTCGCAGTCGGGCGTCCGTCTGGCCGGTTCACTATTGAAATGAATGGGATTTCTATTGGTTCCCGAAAAAAATCGCGCAAAAATTGCTAATTTCGTGGAGCTTCTATCGCAAACGCTGCGGTGACCCTCGCCAATCAACCCCACCGATGAAAGCAAGAAGGGCGCCCCGGGCGCCCTTTCCATTGTGCCTGACTTTGCGTCAGATCACATAAACGGGGTCAAAAATTCCCTTTACGGTGACGTCAAGTTCGAGCAGAGACCCAGCCTGCGGTTGCATGGACCGCGCATCGTCATCCAGCCCTTCCCATGCCGTGGTGACTGCAAGGCGGTCGCCATTCGTTCCGATGAAGGCAGGACAGGAGGGTTGTGCCGCCGGGACCTTGTAACGCGAAATGCGTAGCCCATCCGGGCTGTAGCGATCGACCGTGCCGGCACCCCACCGCGCATTCCAGATGTACCCGTCGGCGTCGACGACCGAGCCATCGATGCCGCCCGGCTCGTCCATGGTGTCAACCAGCACAATCGGTTCACCGGTCGGCAGGCCGGTCTGTGCGTCGACCATCACCCGCATCAGGCGACTGAGGCGAGTGTCGGTGAAGTAGCCGATCGTTCCATCCGGCGAGAAGCAGATCGAATTCGGAATGCTGATGCCGTCGAAGATCTTGGTCACGCGACCGCCGGCCACATGGTAGATGGCGCCCGCGCGGTTTTCCGCCCGCTTGCTCATCGTGCCGATCCACAGTGCGCCGGAAGGATGCGTCCGGCCGTCGTTCGAACGGTTGTCCGGGTTGTCGCTTTCGAGCGCCACATAGAACGTCAGATTGCCGCTCTTCGTGTCGCGGACGAAGAGGCCCTGTTCGGTCGCAAGCAGTTGACGCCCGGCATCGATGCGCGCCAGCACGCTCGCCATCATCGGCAGGGCGTGCACCTTCTTTTCGTTCGTCGAAAGATTAAGCTCGTGCAGTTCCTTGCCGAGAATATTGAACCACCACACCGTGTTGGTATCGGGGTCGTAGGTCGGCCCTTCACCCAGCACGGAGCTGGTATTGCAGAGTGTCCTTCCCGCGAATTCATGAACTTCCGTCATACGCCTTAAGCTCCTACCGCTGCGTCATAGGCGTAAATGGTCGCCTTGGCACGCTCGGCAACCTCTGCTGCGGTCATTCCCGGCTTGTAGAGGCTGGTGCCAAGACCGAAGGCATGAATGCCGGCTTTGGTGTAATCAGCGAAATTCTTGTCTGAAACGCCGCCGACGGCAGCAATCACGAGCTCTGGCGGCAGAATTGCGCGGATTGCGGTGATACCGGACGGTCCAAGAACGCTGGCGGGGAAGAATTTCAGCCCCGTTGCGCCTGCGCGGGCGGCGGCCAGCGCTTCCGTCGGGGTGAACACGCCAGGCATCGTGACCATGCCGTAGTTGCGGGCAAGCACGATGACTTCAGGCTCGACGTTGGGCGTAACCAGCAGCTTGCCGCCCGCCGAATTCAGGCTGGCGACGGCCTCTGTCGTCAGTACGGTTCCGGCGCCGATCAGGCAATCGGCAGGCGCCATCTTCGCGGCGATCTCGATCGACTTGAACGGGTCGGGCGAGTTCAGCGGGATTTCAATGGCGGTCAATCCGCTTTCGATCAGCGCACCGACCACGCTTTCGGTCTCTTCGGGCTTAATGCCCCGAAGAATGGCAATCAGCGGGCGCTTCATCGTGGGGAAGGGGATACGGTTCATCGCTTTGGTGCTTTCTTAATTCGGCCAAATGGCTTTGGCGGCGGAAGCAAGCCCGCCACGGACAGCAGTGTCGGCGTCAATCGTGTTGAAGGATAATGATAGTGCCTTGAAGGCCGCTTCATAAAGACCCTGCAGTCGGCCGGCGGCCACAAGGGTAATGTTAACGCCCGTACCCGCCGTCGCCATGGCGCCGGCGATTTCCAGGCCGATCAATGTGCCGGAGATCCTGGCCTGTGCCGCTGCGGCCGTGAGCCCATGCAGCAGCTGTCCGGAGCGCGCCGTAAAGAAGAGGTTGGTCGCCATTGCCGGCTGTTCGTAAGCTGCCTTGATCGCGCTTTCGAAGGCCGCCACATCTGTCGGCGTCTGTTCCGCGCCGGCGACGGCATGCGACAGAATCGTATGCTTGGATATCGCATCGAAGAGTTCGCCGGTCATGAAGCTGGAGAAGCCGGTGACCCGTCCATTCGTGACATGCACCCACTTGGAGTGCGTGCCAGGCATGCACACGGCCTGTGATCCGCTGCTTGCCGGGCCAAGCGCGCCGAGAAGCTGTGTTTCCTCACCGCGCATGACGTCGGGCCTTGCCTGATCCCTCTGCGCGAGCCCCGGAAGGATGCGGACGTCGCGGCTCTGGCCGGGAACGGATGCCGCGCCGGTGAGGATAGAAGATAGCGATGTCGGCACGTCGACATAGCCGGCCTCGACCCATCCCTGCTTTGCACCAGCCATGCCGCAGATGATGACCGGAAGATTTCCTGGCGCGTCCATCTTGGCCAGGTGCGAGGCCAAAACCTCAGCAAAACCGGTCTTCGCAGCCGTCGTCATGCCTTCGTTGCTGCGGCTTTCGCCAAGGATGCTGTCATCCTTGCCGATCAGCCAAAGCCGGAAACTGCTCGTTCCCCAATCCACCGCGACGTAAGCGGGATCCGCAATCAG
>Ga0102590_1001190_pt2 | contig 20659 bp, 17 predicted proteins | sample AraplaMF_Col_mMF_FD_76859 | JGI IMG/M metagenome (GOLD analysis project Ga0102590, IMG submission 76859) | Arabidopsis root microbial communities from the University of North Carolina, USA - plate scrape MF_Col_mMF | ecosystem: Host-associated > Plants > Roots > Endosphere | place: USA...
CGTCGGGTCGTCGCCGCGCAGCGTCAGCACCTGCGTCGCGATCACGCCCTCGCGCTCGACGCTGACCAGCGCCGTCGCCTCGCGGAACGGCATGCGCACCTGCAGCCGCGCGGTCTCGCCGGGGTTGTAGCTCTTCTTCTCGGGCAGCACGTCGATGCGGTCGTCGTTGTCCTGCGCGAACCACAGCTCGCCCTGCTTCGTGACCCACACGCTGGTGGCCGACTCGGCGAGGTTGCCGGCCTTGTCCTTGGCCTGTGCGATCAGCTCGACCTGGCCGGCGTTCTCGAGCGCCGCATCGCACAACAGCAGGCCGCGGTCGTCGGTGCTGCCGCTGCACACCGGCCCCAGCTCCTTCACCTCGGTGCGGTTGTCGTAGGCATAGAAGCCGCCGACCATGCGCTTGCGCGTGCTGATCACCTGCGACAGGCGCCCGCGCACCTCGACGGCCTGGCCCTTCAGCGGCTTGCCGGCGGTGTCCAGCGCCAGCACCTGGAACTTGACCTTGCCGCGCGCGCTCGCCCACGAGCCGGTCTTCAGCCCCAGCACGACGGCGCTCGGCCACAGCGCGACGGTGGCCGATGCGGTCTGCACCTCGCCGTTCGGGTCGTTGAAGGTCACCTCGGCGACCAGCTCGCTCGGGCGCTTGATCGCCGGCAGGTCCTTCACCGCCAGGTTGGCGGCGCCGTCGCGGTCGGTCGTCAGCGCGAGCTTGTCGGCGACGACGCGGGCGCCGCCATTGCCGGCCACGCCCTCGTCATCATCACTGCGCTCGGCCTGCTTCGGGTCGCGCGGCGGCTCGAAGCTGAACTCGTCGTAGCCGGCGAAGCCGCTGCTGCGGTTGCGCAGCAGCGCGGTCAGCCGCGCCGGCGCCTGCGCCATGCCGCCGCCCGAGAAGTAGTTCAACTGCACCGCGATCGGCAGCTCCTTCGGCGCCACCGCCACCTCCTTCGGCCCGCTGACGCGCGCATCGACCAGCGGCAGCCGGAACTCCTCGACGCGGAAGCTGCCGCTGGGCCAGCTGGCGCGCGGGTCGCCGGCGGCCGCGCCTTCACGCTCCAGCAGCACGTCGTAGACGCCCAGCTTGGCGGCCGGCGGGATGTTCCAGCTCGAGACGGCATTGCGTGCGCCGTTCCAGCTGAGCGGCAGCGTGACCTCCTGGCCGCTGCCCTGGTGGACGATCTTCAGCCGCGTCGGCAAGCGGTCGGCCGGCAGTGCGGCCAGGCCGGCACTGGTCTCGCGCCGCATGAAGTGCTTCATCGACACCGTCTCGCCGGCGCGCAGCAGCGTGCGGTCGAACACGGTGTGCGCCTGCATGTCGGGCTGCGGGTCGTTGCTGGTCGGGAAGTTGAAGCGCCAGGTCTCGATGCCCTTCTGCCAACTGCTGAAGACGAAGGCGGTGTCGGTCAGGCCCTTGGGCGTGGGCTTGCGCGCGGTGACGAAGTAGCCGGCATCGGCCGGGCACTCGCCGCCACGCATGGCCAGCGCCTGCGCGACGCGCGCCAACCCGTTCGCATCGGTCGTGCCGGACCACAGCCGCTGGCCGCGGCAGTCGTTGACGGCGACGTCGGCATCGGGCACCGGCTTGCCGCGGTCCAGCGTCGTGACCCACACCAGGCTGTTCTCGCGCCCGAGCTTGAAGTGCACGCCGAGGTTGGTGACCAGAACGCCGGCGCGCACGTACATCGGCGCCTTCTTGTCGAGCAAGGCCTCGCCGAGCCGGCGCGACTCGATCTCGACCACGTGGTAGCCGGGGTCGGCAATCGGAATGCCGACCACCTCGAACGGGCGCGGGTCGCCGCCGTTCAGCTGCGGCAGGTCCATGCGCTTGACGTCGGCGGCGGCGTTCAGCAGCGACAGCTCGCGGGTCTCGACCACGCGCTCGCGCCGCACCTCCTTGCTGCGGCCCTTGGCGTCGGTGACGCGCTCGACCTCATAGTGCTGCGCGGCCGGCAGCCCGGCCTCCTTCGCGGTGAGGCGGCTCTCGTGGTAGCGCGCGACGCGGGCATACCACTGCAGCATGTCGGCATCCGAGCGCAGCGTCTTGATGCGCACCGCTCCGCCGCCGGCGGCCGTGCGCAGGTCGCCCTGCACGTGGCGCAGCGTGACCGGCAGCATCGCGTCGGCGTTCAGCTCGATGACGCCGAACGGCGCGGCGGCGAACTTGGCGATCGGCGGCGCGTCGCCGGTCGCCACCTTCAGCGGGAAGCTCGCGGCATTGGCCAGCGTGCGGCCCGACACGTCCTTCAGCTCGCGCGGCAGCTCGATGCCGAAGGACATGCGCTCGGGCAGCGGCGTCGGGAAACGCAGGCTGTCGACCTCGGTCGCCTTGTCGTCGGCATCGAACTCGGGCGCCAGCGCCTTGCCGTCGGCGGGCTTGAGGCGGATGGCGGCGGCCAGCTCGCGCGGCAGCGGCGACGAGAAGCGCAGCGTCAGCGGGCGGATCGGCAGGCACGGCGCCTCGGCACGCTCGCGCTCGCAGCTGAACTCGGCGGTGAAGGCCTTGCGCACGCGGTAGTTCAGGCGCTGCTCGGTGCGCGTGACGACCTTCGGGTTGACCTGCGCCGCGATGCCGGCGCCCCACACCAGGCGCAGCGCGCTGTCGGGCGGCAGCGGGCGCTGGCAGGCCAGCACGACGATGCGCTCGGCCTGCTTCTCGAGCTGGCGCGCCTTGATCATCTCGTCGCGGATGGCGCCGCCGACGATGCGCACCGGCATGCGTTCGCCGACGCCTTCGACCTCGCAATGCGCGTTGGCGGCGACGCTCGCCTCGACCGCCGGGCCGCTGAGCTGCAGCAGGAAGTGCTGGTCTTCCTCGACCTGGTTGCCGGCGTACGGCAGCGTCGACACGACGGCCGGGCCGCCGGTGCTGAACGCGTAGTCGGTGCTGCCGGTGAGCGCGCCGTTCAGCGGCTTCCAGTCGGCGCGCGCCTTCAGCGTGCAGCGCGTGCCGGGCGGCAGCGCCTCGCGGAAGTCGTACAGCCACACGCGGTCGTTGGCCCAGCGGCCCGAGCCGGCACGCACCGGCCCTTCGCACGCGACGTTGAACGGGTCCGGCAGCCGCAGGTCGCCGAACGGCACCACGGCCTCGGAGAACTTCACGGTGACCTGCCGCACCTGCGCGACTTCGCCCTGCGGGCTGACCGCGGCCACCGTGGCGGCCTGCGTCGGCGCCAGCCACAGCGCGAACGTGGCGGCACCGATGGCCCGGGCGATGAATCGTGGCATGCCGTCTCCTCCTGAAGTGCCGGGAGGATAAGCGACGGCGGGACGGTCAACCTTCCTGTCGACGATCCTCTTCCATCTGCCGGCGGCGCTGCACCTCGAGGTCGCGCAGCCGCGCGTCGATGATGGACGCGTCGATGAAGTCGACCTTGCCGCCCGGCGTGCGCGCCAGGCGCTGGCCGGCGCGCAGGCGGTCGACCGCGCCGGTGAGGTCGCCGACCGCGTAGTGCGCCTCGGCGTCGGCGCGCAGCGAGCGCAGGCGCTCGCCCAGCTGCTCCCAGGTGCGGCTGAGCTGCTGCCAGGCCAGCGCGTCGGCCGGGTGCAGCGTGGTCCAGGTCTGCAGGTCGTCGGCGCTGCGCTTGACCGTCGGATCGGCCTTCGGCGATGCCAGCGCGACCTGCGCCTGCAGCAGCAGCACCGCGCGCGACGGCGGGCTGCCGGCCTCGAGGTAGGGCTTGAGCACCTGCGCGGCGCGCGGGCCGTCGCCGCGTTCGGCCAGCGACTGGGCCTGCAGCATCACGACCTCGCGTTCGGCCGCGGCATCGCTGCGCGGGCTGCCGCGCACCAGGCCGAGCGCGACCTGCAGGGCCGCATCGGCGCGCGCCCAGTCGCGCAGCATGGTCGAGGCCAGCGCGCTGGCGTAGGCGGAGTTCAGCCGCTCGGCGACGCCGGCGTTCGGCGCCACGCTGTCCTGCGACTGCGCGCGGCGCAGCGCGTCGGTGCGCGGATCCATCATCACGCGCGCCCGCGCCTGCGCCGCGACGTGGGCCAGCACGCTGACCGGCGGCACCGGCGCGGCGGTGCCCAGGCGCTGGCGCGCATCGCCGATGCGCTCGGTGGTGATCGGGTGGGTGCGCAGGTAGGGGAAGCCGCCGCTGTCGTTGAGGTGCGAGGCCTGGTCGAGCTTCTCGAACATCGCGGCCATGCCGCCGGGCGCGAAACCGGCACCGGTGAGCACGCCGAAGCCGATGCGATCGGCCTCGCGCTCCATGTCGCGCGAGAAGTTCAGCTGGCCCTGCACCGAGGCCGCCTGCGCGCCGGTGAAGATCGCGTTGGCGCCGTCGGTGCGGTTGCTGCGGGTGGCCGCCAGCACGCCGAGGATCATGCCGGCCAGCCCGAGCAGCGACTGGCGCCGGCTGTTGACCATGCCGCGCGCGATGTGGCGCTGCGTCACGTGTGTCATTTCGTGCGCGAGCACCGAGGCCAGCTCGTCGCGCGTCGCCGTCATCGCGATCAGCCCGAGGTGCACGCCGACGAAGCCGCCCGGCAGCGCGAAGGCGTTGACGGTCTTGTCGCGCACCAGGAACGGTTCCCATGCGAAGCGCTGGTCGGTCTCGGCGCCGATGTTGCCCTGGGCGCGGGCGGCGGCGACCAGCGGCTGCCAGATCGACTGCAGGTACTCGAGCAGCACCGGGTCGTCGAGGTAGTCCGGGTCCTGGCGGATCGATCGCATGATCTGGTCACCCAGCTTGCGTTCGGTGCCGACGCTCAGGTCGTCGGACACGGAGTCGCCGAGGGCCGGCAGGTTGGCCTGCGCGTACGCCGGCATCCACGCGGCGCTGCCCAGCACGGCCAGCGCGCAAAGCGTGGCGGTGAAGCGGGCGACGACGGACGGGCGGGATCTGGGGTTGAGGCGGGTCATCCGGAAGGCTGCAGGACGACTGCAGGAGCAAGGGCGGCCGGTCGCTATGATGCCAGCGCCACGTTGCCCGGATGTTTCCCCCCATGACCAAGCCCCTTCCACCAGTGCAGGCGGAACCCGCCGCGGCGCTGACGCACTTCGACGCGCAGGGCCAGGCGCACATGGTCGACGTGTCGGCCAAGGCCGAAACGCACCGCATCGCGCGGGCCAGCGGGGTGATCCGGATGCTGCCGGCGACGTTCGCGCTGATCGCCTCCGGCGGCGCGAAGAAGGGCGACGTGATCGGCATCGCGCGCATCGCCGCGATCCAGGCCAGCAAGCGCACCGCCGAGCTGGTGCCGCTGTGCCACCCGCTGCCGATCACGAAGGTGGCGGTCGACTTCGAACTCGACGCCGCCGAGAACCTGGTGCGCTGCACCGCGCAGGTCGAGACGCTCGGGCGCACCGGCGTCGAGATGGAGGCGCTGACCGCGGTGCAGGTCGGGCTGCTGACGGTCTACGACATGTGCAAGGCGGTCGACCGGGGGATGGTGATGGGCGAGATCCGGGTGCTGGAGAAGCAGGGAGGGAAGTCGGGCGACTGGGCCGTGCCTACCTGAAATCCTCGTAGGTCAGCGGGCGATCCGGCGGCAGGCACTGGAACGGCAGCGGCGCCGCATCGGTGCGCGGCAGTGCGCAGGGTGCGAAGAACTCGTCCGACCCCGGGTTGTTGAACTCGCGCAGGCGCTGCGCGACATAGCGCGCGCGGTCGGTATCGCCGCTTTCGTCGAGGGCCCTGGCCCAGGCCATCATCAGGCGGGTGTCCAGCAGGTAGTGCGGCGCGCGCTTGAAGGCGGCCAGCGCCTCGCCGGGGTGTTCGACGGTGGTGCCGGCCGCGTAGTCGGCGTGGTGGGCGAACAGCCAGCTGCGCTGGCCGTCGGCGATGCGGTCCGGCAGCGGCGCGGCATTGATCGGCGGCGAGAAGATGACCACGACCCGCATGTAGTCGGTCACCGACACGATGGCGCCGAGGACGAGCAGGGCCGAGCCGATGCCCAGGGCCACCAACGCGCGCGGCATGGCGCGGGCGGCCGCGGCGCGGGCCTGGCCGACGCCCCCCAGGCAGATGCCGAGCGCGAAGGCCGTGGGCAGCAGGAAGTAGGCATACCAGAGGGGGTACTCGAGCATGCTGTGCACCGCCATCATCAGCACCATGACGAGCGCGCTGCGCTGCGTCAGCACGTCGGCCGAGTGCGCCTGGCGCGACGCGGCGAACGCCTTCCACAGCGCCCACAGCAGCAGCCCCATGACCAGCAGCGCCAACGGGATGCCGAGCTCGACGAGCAGCTGCAGCGGCAGGTTGTGCGTGTGGTCGAAGAATGCACCCGGCCGGCCGGGGAAGGGCGTCAGCGTCCATGCGAAGTTGAACTCGCCCCAGCCGACGCCGAACCACGGATGCTGCGCGATCAGCGACAGCGCGTTGGCCCAGATGCCGAAGCGCGAGCTGGAGGGATCCGAGCGGTGGATCTGCGAATCGCCGGCGAAGGTTTGCGCGCCGGCCGTGGCAAACATCCATGCCAGCACGTACAGCACCGGCGCCAGCCACAGCAGCATGCGCGTGAAGCGCGACAGGCTGCGGTCGGCGATCCCCCACACGGCCAGCAACAACACGCAGACCATGCCGGTGCGGGACACCGTCAGCACGACGCCGAGGACCAGCGCGCCCATGGCCACGAGCGACACGGCGCGGCCCACGGCCAGCAGCGGACCGCGCGGACGCTCGATCCAGGCTTCGTGCAGGCACACCAATGCCGCGAGCGACCACACGAGCAGGCTGCTCAGGTGGTTGGGCTGGCGCAGGTTGCCGCCGGCCCGCCCCGGCGTGGCGGGGTGGGCGATCCAGTTGCCGTCGGCCCATTGTGGTGCGAACGACTGGACCCCGGCCACCGCGAGGCTGAGCAGCCCGGCGATGAACATGGCGACGCAAAAGGCCCGGAAGACCGGATCGCGCTGGTCGAGCGACCTGCCGACGGCTACGCCGACCGCCAGCACGACGACGCTGGCGAGGATCATCCCGGCGGACGACAGCGCCAGCGGCCACGGCAGGCCCGAGACCCCGCCGGCAGCCAGTGCCGAGAGCGCGAGGATCAGCAGGGCCGCGGTGGCCGCCAGCGACGGCGCCGCATCGCGCCGCGCACCGGCCTGCAGCGGCACCGTGGCGCACAGCACCAGCGCCAGCACGCCCCATCCCGCCAGTGCCGCCGCCTGGTTCAACAGCGTCGCCGACGGAGGAACGTTGAAGGCGAGCAGCGAGGGAACGGCGATGGCCGCCAGGGCGAGACCGCCGACGAGGGCCGGCTCGGCGCGAGAGGAAGAGGTCATCCGGGAATTCTGCCCGAGGCGCCAGCAAGTAAACTTGCCGACCGGTCAGTGCCCTGGAGGAGCGCAAATGCTGAAATGGTTGGACGCGAAGGAAGAACAGGCCTTCGGCACACAGCTGGCGAAGTTCTACATCGAGCGCGTGCCCTTCGAGTCGCCGTTCAGCACCAAGCAGTTCGCCACCAAGACGCAGGAGGTCCTGAAGAAGGTCGACCTGCAGGTGTTCAACTTCAAGACCGGCCGCTCGATGAACGTCTACAAGAAGGCCAAGCTCGGCAATGCGTTCAAGTGGGTGCTGCGCGACGCCGGCTACGACACGGAGTACGTCGACGGCCTGACCGAGTGGCTGATGCACCGGCTGTGAGCGGCGCAGCGGGCGGGGGCCGGCGGTGACGGGCTGGCTCAGGAGACTGCTGGCACGGGATCGCAGCGCAGCCACGCCTGCAGATGACGGCGGCGCCACCGCGGCAGCTCACATCCAGGATGGAAATGCCTTGCTCGGCAATGGCCGACTCGAGGAGGCGGCCGCACGCTATCGCCTGGCCGCGGAGGCTGCACCGCACAATGCCGATGCTCACGTCAATCTCGGTTTCGTGCTGCTCGAATTGAACCGGCCAGCCGAAGCCTTGCCGGTGCTGCGCCAGGCCGCAGTGCTCGCGCCTGACTCGGCCGATGCGCACTACCTGCTCGGCACCGCGCTGGCGAAGCTGCATCAGCCAGCGGCTTCGGTCCCGGCCTTCGAGCGGGCGCTGGCCCTCAACGGGGATTTCGTCGCCGCGCATCGCGACCTGGCCAAGGCCTTGCACGACATTGGCCAGCATGCGCGTGCAAAGGCGCTGTTGCACACCGCAGCGGCGCTCGACCCGCGCTCGCCCGATCTGTACCTCTTTCTCGGCAACATCGCGCTGCACGAGATGGAACTCGATGCTGCACTGGCCAGCTACGACCGCGCGCTGGCCATCGAACCCAAGCTTGCCGTGGCGCTCAGCAACAAGTCGCAGGCTTTGCTGCAGCTCAGCGATTTCGATGGCGCGGCAGCGGCGGCACGGCGTGCCCTGGCGCTTGATCCTTCCTTGCATTTCGCCCGCAGCAACCTGCTGATGACGCTGTCCAGCGATGGTCATACGTCGCCACAGGCATACCTGGAGGAAGCGCGTCGCTACGGCGAGGCGGTGACGCCCGCGACGATCTTGTCGACGGTCCGCCGAACCGGTGGGTTGGCCGGTGCGGGCCAGCCGTTGCGGATCGGCTTCGTGTCCGCCGACCTTCACAACCACCCGGTCGGGTTCTTCCTGGACAGCGTGCTGGCGCACTGGGACCCCAGGGGGAAGATGGATGCGATCGCCTACAGCAACCGGGCCGCAGGCGATGAGCTCACGGCCCGGCTCAAGGGACGCTTCAGCGAATGGCACGACATTTCCAGCCTCGACGACGACACGGCGGCGCGCAAGATCGCCGCGGACCGCATCGATGTGCTGGTCGACCTGTCCGGCCACACCGCGGAGAACCGGCTGCCGGTATTCGCGCGGCGTCCGGCACCGGTCCAGGTCAGCTGGTTGGGGTATTGGGCGAGCACCGGCGTGCCGGCCATGGACTGGCTGATTGCCGATCCGGTCTCCGTGCCACCGGAGCAGCGCGGATTCTTCAGCGAGTCGATCTGCTACCTTCCCGACACCCGCCTGTGCTTCACGGCGCCGGGGGGCGACGGTGTGCCCGAAGTGGCAACGCCACCGGTCGTCGCCAAGGGCCATGTCACGTTCGGATCCTTCCAGCGCCTCACCAAGCTCCATGATGCGGTGCTGACGCTGTGGGCCCAGGTGCTGGCGGCAGTGCCGGGTTCGCGCCTTCGGTTGCAGTCGAAGCAGATGCAGGATCCGACAGCACGCCGGCAACTGCTCGCACGGCTGCAACGGGTCGGCGTCGACGCCCGGCGCGTCGAGCTGGTGCCGGCGAGCGCGCGTCTGGCCTACCTGGCGGCCCACGCCGAGATCGACATCCTGCTCGACACCTTTCCGCACAGCGGGGCGACCACCACCTGCGAAGCCCTGTGGATGGGCGTTCCCACCGTGACGCTGGCCGGGTCGACGATGCTGGCGCGCCAGGGTGCGAGCCTGCTCGGCTGCGTGGGTCTCGCGGACTGGGTGGCGCGCGACGAGGCACACTATGTCGAGTTGGCGGTTCGCCACGCGGGCGACATCGACGCGCTGGCTTGCCTGCGCGCCGGGTTGCGCGAGCAGGCTGCAGCGTCACCATTGTTCGATGCCGGACGCTTCGCGGCACATCTGCAGGCGGCGCTGCGCATCATGGCCGGCGTCGACGAATCGGCCGCCTGAGCCGATTCCCATGTCTTGAATCTTGAACTTCTAGAAAGAAACCGATGATCCTGACCCGCTTGCTGCGCCGCTTGTTTTCATCCAGACCGCTGCAAGGCGATCACGTTTTCGGCCAGCTGCAGCGCACGGCTTCGAATGCCGCGGTGAAACTGCCGGCGCTGTCGACCCCGGCACCGGATCGCGTCCCCAACTTCTTCTTTCCGATCCTCTGGTCGACTCGCAACAACGAGGCTGTCGCGTCATCGGCGCGAACGATTGCCGACTTGGTGAATGACGGTCACTATTTCGGCGACAACCTGCTGACCTGGGGCCGCAACATGTCGATGCTGGACGACCAGCCGTTCGTGCAGGCCTGGAAGACCAATATCGAGAGCGCTGCCGACCAAGCGATCCTGTGGCGGCGGTATGTGCTGGCCTGTGCCGCGTACCACTGCGTTCAGCTGGGTGGCGATTTCGTCGAATGCGGCGCCTACACGGGCGTCGGCATGAAAACGGTGATGGACTACCTCGGAGGAACGGACTTTCCGCGCACCTTCTGGGGCTATGACCTGTTCGAGCACGATGACACGATGCTGCACCACGCCATGCCCGAGCATGGAGCAGGGTTGTATGAGCGCGTACGACAGAAGTTCGCGGCTTACCCGCAGGTGAACCTGTTGAAGGGAACAATCCCCGATGTCTTTGCCCAAGGCTGCCCCGAGAGCATCGCCTACATGCACATCGACCTGAACCAGGCACCCGCGGAGATCGCCGCGCTCGACCATCTCTTCGACCGCATGGTGCCGGGGGGCGTGCTGATCCTCGACGACTACGAATGGGCAGGCCCCTACCGCGTACAGAAGCTGGCGGAGGACGTGTGGTTCGATGCGCGCCAGTACCGCGTCATGCCGCTGCCCACGGGTCAGGGCCTGGTGATCAAGCGCTGAGCTTCACGGCGCAGGCCAAGTCACTTGGAGGAGGGCGGGCTGCCGGACGGCCAGCGCGGCCCACAACACCTGCATGTTCCGGCATCCCGGCTCCGTCTCGAGTTTGCAGATTCGTCGGAGTACCTGCGCCGACTCGTCAGGCCGCTGATTCAAGGCCAGGGCCGCTGCAAGGCGGACCATGTTCGGCCCGGAAGGAAAGCGGGCAACGACTCTGCGCATCTCTGCAAGTTGGGCCTCGGTCATGTTCTCTCGCTCGGGCGTCCGCCCCAGTCGCAGCACTGCGTCCAGATGGGTGAGCATGCGAATCGGCGCCGCATCAGGACGGGACTTGCCGAGGCCGATGCGGGCCTGCTCGAATCGCAGCATCCGCATCTTCTGCTCGATGGCGAAGTAATCGAGAGACACCACGACGAGGACGCCCGTCGCACAGCACAGCAGCAGTGGCGACACCCACACCGGAGTGGCGCGCACCGATGCCGGCAGGACGTTCGCACACAGCAATCCGCACAACATGCCGGCCGGCAGCAGGAAGTAGGTGTACGCGAGCGGAAATTCCACCTGGGCGTGGACCAGCATCGCCATCAAGCCGGCAAGTGCGAGCAAGGTGGTCGAATCAGCCGTATGCCTCACGGTGCGCCACAGCCAGGCGCAGAGCCAGGCAACCATCGCCAGGCCCAGTGGCACGCCGTTCCAGACCAGCAGGTCGAGAACCAGGTTATGGCTGTATGCCAGCACTTCATGCGTGGCCGGAAACCCGGCAACGACGGCATATTGAGCCACGCCCGATCCCATCCAACCGTACCCCTCCCAGGGTTGCAGCTGCAAGGCAGCCACCATCTCGCGCCAGTGGATGAGGCGATTTCCGGTTGACTGCTCTCTCAACACCGCATCGCGTGCGACCGATTCGCCCAGCATCGGATCGAGAAGCGTCCACGCCAGTTGAGCCAACGCCAGCAGTGCCACGCCGACAGCCAGGTGCCGCAGGCCGAGGCGGCCGGTCCAAGCACGGCGCTTGCAGATGGCCAGCGCCAGGATGACCACCAGTTCGAGCCAGGCGACACGGGCTTGCGCCAGGACGAGGCCGAAAGCGAGCAGTCCGGCCAGCAGCACGCTGGCCAATGTGCCGATGCGTCGGCGATCGAACAGGCAAGCGGTAGCGAGCAACCCCAGTACCAGCAGCGTTGCCAGCAGGTTGGGTTGGAGCAGGTTCGCGTACGGTCTCTCGTGCGGAATGAGTTGGTTCACCAGCATCGGCAAGTCATCCGGCACCAGCCATTGACACAGGGCCATTGCGGAAGAAGCGATGGCCCCGAGCAGCGCTGTCCAGGCAGATGCTTCCAGTACGCGACTGCCCGACCACAGACGGCTCGCATGATGACCGGCGACAACCATCGCGGCGAACGAGAGCAGGTACAGGCTGGCCAGGATCGCGTCGCCGAGAAAACTCAGCGTGCCGGCCAGGAATTGCAGCAGCGGAATGGCGGCCATGGCCGCAGCGGCGACAGCCAGAGACGGCACGGCCGCAATCCGCCAGCGAAGGGCGTGCAGGATCGCCGTGCAGCCCAGCAGCGCTGCCATCGCCATGGCGAGTTCAGCATGGAACGCGGTCCATGGCAGTTCGTGGGTCGGCATCAGCCACGCCAGCGACGCGCAAACGGCGGCCCCCCAGAGCATGAGCCGTATCGGCGAATCCATCGGCCCGTGAACAGGCAATGCGGCGGGATTCAGAGTCATGTCGAAGGCAGTGAACGCTCAAGCAGAAAAGGCCTCCGAAGAGGCCTTTATCTGGTCAGCTAGGAACCGATTACTTGCAGCTGGAAGGCAGGTACTTCGCTTGGATCGTGCCGCTGCAAGACCAGGACACTTGGCCAGTCGACGTGTCGAAGTTGCCAACCAAGGTGATGTTCGAGCCAGAGATGGCGGGTTCGCTCTTGGCGATCGCGGTAATCGTGCCATTTGCGGTACCAGCGCTGCTGTAGGCCACGCTGGAAACCCATTGCGACTGTTGGCTGTTGATGACGCCCGACGCCGTGGTCGGCATGCCGCCGTAGCTGGCAGCTTGTTCCGAAATCGAGGTCTTGCCCGACGAAGCGGCCAGGATCACTTCGGAGACCTTGGCGCGGACCGTGTAGTCGCGGTAGGCCGGCAGCGCAACCGCTGCCAGGATGCCGATGATCGCCACGACGATCATCAGTTCAATGAGGGTAAAGCCTTGTTGGACGCGTTTCATGAGGAATGGCTCCTGAGTCGGTTGAGGAAAGAGACGGAACTGCCGCTCGCACTTCTCATTTGCAGCGTTCATGCCAACGCAATCCACCCCCCTAGAACGGTAATGCTCCGCGCTTTCGTGGTGCATCTGACACCGAAGCGACCAAACTTGTCATTCGACGACGTCTTCCGGGGCAGCTCGCCCGACGTTTTGTGTCAGGGCGTTAGAGTGCCGCCCATCTGCATCGGCAACAACGTGTTCGCGCCAGATCGCCTCGAGCGCATCCTCGAGCCGGCGGGCAAAGAGGCGCACGTCGAACAAAGCGGAGGCGGCGACCCGGCTTCTCATCGATTCGCGCAGGCGGACCAACGCGTCGATGTCGGTGGCGAGTTGCACGCCCTTGCGAACATAATCGCCGCGGTCCACCGCCACCCATTCCGGCAGGTCAGCCGCTCGCAGCATGGTCTCGCCCTGGCGCGAGATCATGGTCTCGCCGCACAGGGTCAGCGTGGGCACCCCCATCCACAAGGCTTCGCAGGTCGTCGTCCCGCCAGGAAACGGGAAGGTGTCGAGCACGATATCGATCTCTGAGTAGGTCTTGAGGTAGGCGTCGCGCGATACGGGGCCGCGGATCATCACGCGGTCAGCAGTGATGCCGACACGCGCCAGACGGGCCAGGGTCTGCTCGACGGCCTTCGCCCGTCCGGTCTGGACGCTCTGGATCAGCAAGCGCGAGCCCGGCAGCCGTTCCATGACCTCGCCCCACAGGCTGATGACATCGTCGGTGATCTTCGGCAGGCGCTGGAAGCAGCCGAACGTGATCACGCCGCGCTGCAGCGCCGGCAGCGGCTCGACCGGTGGCGTCGTATCGGCCGGCGGCGGCGTGAAGCACAGCCGCGTCTGCGGCAGCCGCCAGACGCGCTCGCTGAACTGCGCTTCGTTGCCGGGCGGCACGCAGCCCTCGTCGGCCAGGACATAGTCGATCGCGCTGACACCGGTACTCGCAAAGTAGCCCAGCCAAGTGATCTGCAAGGGCGCAGGGCGGTACGCGAAGACGCCCAGGCGGTTTTCAGCGCTGTGCCCGGACAGGTCGATCAGGATGTCGACTTCGTCCGACCGGATGCGGCGCGCCGCGGTCTCGTCGTCCAGGCCCTTGAGGACAACCCAGTGCTTGAAGCGCTGCTTGACCCGTGCCGTGAGCGCATCCTCCAGGCCTTGCGTGTGGTAGCCGACGAGTTCCAGCTTGCCGGGATCCAGGTGATTCAGGATGCCCTCGATGAACAACCCGACCGGATGCACCCGGAAGTCGCCGGACACGAAGCCGACGCGCAAGGGTCGGCCCGGCGCCCTGTCGCGCGGGGCTGCAGGAGGCAACGGTGCGCGCGTCAACTTGGCATCGAAGCGGCGCGCCTCGGCCAGGTACTGGTCCGGCGTTTCGTGGTCGGTGATCGCCAGATAGAACAAGAGGTTGCTGTGGGCGATCAGGTGATCGGGCCATCGCCGAAGGACTTCGCGATACGCCGCAATGGCGCGCTCCGTCGCACCCATGTCGCCCAGCGCGCTGGCCAGGTTGCATCGCGCGTGTGGATTGTCAGGATCCAGCCGGATCGCCTCCTCGTAGTGCTCGATAGCCTCGTCGATGTTGCCGAGTTTGGCCAGTGCGATGGCGAGGTTGCCATGGATCTCGGCAATTGGCTTGACCGACAGGCCCTGACGGTAGACGGCGATTGCCTCGCCGGCTTGACCATTCTCGTCCAGCACGAGGCCCAGATTGGCATAGGCACTCGAGAGGTCCGGCCGCAACGCCAAGACGCGGCGATAGTGCTCGACCGCCTGCACCGTCTTGCCCTGGGCCCTGCAGACCCCACCCAGCTCGCTCAGCGTGTCCGCGTTGCGTGGATCCAGTTCCAGCGCGCGCCGCAGAGCCACTTCCGCCTCGGCGTAACGGCCCTGCGCGTTGCGCAACATGCCCCATTTCACGTGAGCGTCGGCCAGCGTCGGATCCACGTCGATCGCCTGCTCGTAGCTCGCAATGGCTTCCTCGAACAAGCCCTGGCTGCGCTGCACGCTGCCGATGTTGGCGATGACCTGCGCATAGTCCGGCCGAAGTTCAAGTGCGCGGCGATAGTGCGCAATGGCGGCATCCGGCTGCCCTTCGGCGGTACAAACGTTTCCAAGGTAGTGGTGGAAGTCCGGGTTCAGCGGATTCCGCGCGATCGCTTCCTCGATGATGGCCCGGGCATCAGCAGCGTCCCCCTTCAGCGCCAGCATGCGGCACAGGTCGGCACGCGCCGGCTCGAAATCCGGCCGCAACGCCAGCGCCATGCGCATGTGCTCGACAGCTGCGTCGAGATCCGGCACGCTTTCGAGCGCCCCGGCCAGCATGTACTGCGCATCGAACGATTGCGGGTCGAGGGAAACGGCCTGCCGCAACTGCTCGGTCGCTTCAGCCGCTTCGCCGAGCTGTTGCAGTGCATAAGCCAGGTTGACGTGATGCGCCGCGATCTCCGGCTCCTTCGCGACCGCCGCCCGGAATTGCTGCGACGCCGCCAGCATCTGGCCGGCCTTGAGCAACTCCACACCCAATTTCGACGGATCAACCGTCTCGCGTTCCGGTTCCGGTTCCGGTTCCGGCGCCATCGCCGCAGCAGCGCGTTGCGGCCCGCGCAACCAGTCGAAGAATCCCATAAACCCTCGGAGTCAACCCACGTCGATCACGTCGCCGGCGACGAGCATGCGAATCCGGTGGATGGTAGCAAGGCCCGCGATCTCGCTCATCACGGCGTCGGTCTCGCCCGGCTTGATGTGGGTGATGTGCACGTCGACGCTGTCCTTCAGCGATGCCAGTTCGTGGCCGAGCGCGGCCGGGCACAGGTGCCGGCTGATGCGCGCCAGCTGCCGCTCGTCGTCGCTGAAGGCGGTCTCGATCACGAGGTGGGCCACCTTCAGCTGCGCCAGGCGCTCCCACAGCGGCGGATTGGGGCCGGTGTCACCGGTGTAGATCCACCAGCCGTCCCGGCCCTGCAGGCCGAAGCCGACCGCCGGCACCGTGTGGGCCGCGCTCAGCACCTCGAAGGTCTTGCCGCCCAGCAGCAACTGCTGGCCGACCTCGAACGGCCGCAACTGCAGCACCGGCTGCTCGCGGCTGGGCAGGCGGGTGAAATCGGGCCAGATCACGCCGTTGAAGATGTGCTGGCGCAGCGCCTCGAGGGTCTGCGGCAGCGCGTGCACGACGATCGGCGGCCGGCCGGCGGCCATGCGCCGGCGCATGACGCTGTCGGCCAGCAGCCCGATCGACAGGATGTGATCGAGGTGCGAGTGGCTGATCAGGATGTGGTCGACTTGCGCCAGCTCGTCGAGCGAGAGGTCGCCGACGCCGGTTCCGGCGTCCACGAGCACGTCGTGGTCGACCAGGAAGGCGGTGGTTCGGCTGCCAGCGGCAATGGCCCCGGAGCACCCGAGGACGCGTATTTTCATGGCGGAGGCAGAGGCGAGCGGCGCGGGCGGACCCGCAGGATGGAACGCTCAATGCTGACCGTGACCGCCGCGCGATGCAAGGTGCGAAGCCGCGATTGGGGCCGCCTTGAACACCTCGATACCCGCCAGTCGGGGTCGACGTGAATTGCTTCACGCCGGCCGGGCTACAGGAAACCTTCGCCGGCGCCGAGCCCGGGAGTCAGGCCATCAGGCCTGCACGAACTGCATCTGCGTGCCGGCCAGCTCGATCACGTCACCGTTCTTCAGCGGCAGCGTGTCGCTGGACAGCGGGTTGCCGTTGATCGTCGGGCGGGTCGCGCCTTCGACGTGGGCGAACACGTAGCCGCCCGGGCGCTTCGTGATCGAGGCCACCTGCACGCCCGGCTTGCCGACGGTGGTCACGACCTTGGTCAGCGCGACCTCGCGGCCGGCGGCGGCGCCGTTGAGCACCTTGATCGTCGCCGGGTTGGACGACTGGCCCAACCCGCCGAAACCGGAGGCCGGGGCCAAGGTTTGCGCAAAGCCCTGGGCAGACGGCACCGGCGCGGCGCCCGGCTTCATGATCATCGTCTTCTCGTAGTCGGTGCCGTCCTCGACCAGGTACTTGATCTTGTACTTGCCGATTTCGACCGTGTCGTTGTGCGCCAGCAGCTGCTTCTTGACGGCCTTGCCGTTGATGTAGGTGCCGTTGGTGCTGTTCAGGTCTTCGATGAAGACGTCGGAGCCCACCATCTGCAGCACCGCGTGCTCGCCGCTGACGGCCAGGTTGTCGATCACGATGTCGTTGTAGGGCCGCCGTCCAAGGGTCGTCTTGTCCTTGGTGATCTGCACTTCCTTGATCACGACCCCGTCGAGCGATACGACCAACTTGCCCATGCTTGACCTCTAGTCTCTCTTGTATGTCTGGGCCCCTGTGGGCCGTTCGAAATGAGCTGGCAACCTCGGAGCTGGCAACCTCAACGCCGGAACGGCCACCAGGACCGGGGCGCAATGCTCTGGCCCCGTACCCGGACCAAGACCACCGCGATATTATCCTTTCCACCGGCGTCATTGGCCGCGTCAATCAGCGCGGCACCCGCCTCTTCGAGCGAGTCGTGCGCCTGCAACACCTGGCCGATGCTTTCGTCGTCCAGCATGTCAGACAGCCCGTCGGAGCACAGTAAGTAGATGTCTCCCGGCATCAGGTCGTGCAGGTGGGTCTCCAGCAGCACGGTGTCCTCGACGCCGACGGCGCGCGTCACCAGGTTCTTGTTGGCGGAAAACGCGGCCTGCTCGGGCGTGATCAGCCCCGAATCGATCTGTTCCTGCAGCAGCGAGTGGTCGTGCGTGATCTGTTGCAATCGGCCGGCGCGAAAGCGGTAGCCGCGCGAATCGCCGACATGGCCCATCAGCAGCCTGCCGTCGCGGAAGGCGCCGACCACCAGCGTCGTGCCCATGCCGGCGTACTGCGGGTTGGAATTGGCCGCGTTGAAGATCGCCCGGTTGGCGTTGTCCACGCAGATGTCCATCGCCCGGCGCACGTCGGTGTCGGACGCATTGCCCGACGCTTCCTGCAGCCAGCGGCCCAGTTCGGTCTTGATGAACGAGGTGGCCATGCCGCTGGCGACCTCGCCGGCGTTGTAGCCGCCCATGCCATCGGCCAGCACCACCAGGGCCGATGCCTCGTGCACCGCGACGGAATCCTCGTTGTTGTTGCGCGCTCGGCCGGTGTCCGTGGCACTGAAGAATTCAAGCGACATGGCGTTGGCGGACACGGGCAGAGTCATCGAACCTTCAAACCGAGGGGGTCAGGAATTGTGCCTTGGATCGGCTCGATCGAACTTGACGGTCGCGGCGAATCCGCTGGAATCGGGGGGTGCGGATCCTACAGCCGGCGCGGCCGGCGGGGCTTCCAGCGGTGGGGCGGCCTCCAACAGCGAGGCCACCTGGCGCAGGTCGGCGGCCAGCTGCCGCCCGTCGGCATAGCGCACTTCCGGGCGTTTCTCGAGCGCCAGCGTGACCACGTTGGCCAGCATCTCCGGCAGTTCCGGGCGCAGCGTGCGCACGTCGGCCGCCGGCTCGTTGGCGATCTGGTGCATCAGCGTGGCCATCGATTCCGAGCGGTGCGGCAGCAGGCCGGTCAGCATCTGGAACAGCAGGACGCCCAGCGAATAGAGGTCGCTGCGGCCATCGACCCGCAGCCCGGCGAGCTGCTCGGGCGACATGAACGACGGCGTGCCCAGCACCATGCCGGTGCGGGTGCGGCTGGAATCGGAGATGCGGGCAATGCCGAAATCGGTGACCTTCACCGCATCGGCCGCCAGGTCGACCATCACGTTGGCCGGCTTGATGTCGCGGTGCACCACGCCCTGGCTGTGCGCATAGGCCAGCGCCTCGGCGATGCGCGCCACGATGCGCAGCACCTGCGGCACCGGCAGCAGCCGCCCGGGCTGGCTGTGGCGTTGCAGGTCTTCGCCCTTCAGGTACTCCATCGCGATGTAGGCGAGCTCCTGGTCCTCGCCGGCGTCGTAGATGGTGACGATGTCCGGGTGCTGCAGCCGGCCGGCCGTCTCGGCCTCGCGGAAGAAGCGGCGGCGCGCCTCGGCCAGCTCGTCGCCCTCGAATTCCTGGCTCAGCGCCATCGTCTTGATCGCGACCTGACGGCCGATCTTGCTGTCGCGCCCCAGGTAGACGGCGCCCATCGCGCCGCGGCCGATCTCGCGCTCGATGCGGTAGCGGCCCAGCGTGCCGCCGCCGGCGCCAGGGCGGGTGGAGACCGCCGGTGGCGGCGCCGTCGCCGGGGCGGCGGCAGCGCCGGCCTCAGGCGTGCGACGGGCTCGCCCGCTTTCGAAACCCAGGTGGCCGGTGAGCAGGGCGGCCAGCGGCGCGGCCCACGACAGCCAGGCCGCAGCCGACAACAGGCCCCAGCCCAGCAAGGCCTGCACCACCGCCAACACCACCGTCGCGAGACGGCCGCGCCCTGCCGGCAGGCGCGGCAGGACCAGGCAGACGTGGGCGACGCTCAGTGCAAGCAGCACGGCCACGATCGCGATCGACGTTGTTCTTGCCAAGGCGATGGCCCGCACCGTGGGCCCCGTGGGTTGGAGCGATCACCTTATCACAGCGACCCGGCTTTCAGCCCTCGGCCGCGGCCTTGGACGCACCACGCTTTTGCAGCCACAGCCCGACCACGACCACCAGCACCGCACACAGCCCGCCGACGATGAAGTCGGCCTCCGGGACGGTGGCGTGGAACCAGTCGCGGGTCGACGGGTCGCTGACGAACATCTCGCCGGCCAGGAAGCCCAGCAGCGCGGCGCCCAGCGTGATGATGATCGGGAAGCGGTCCATGATCTTCATCAGCAGCGTGCTGCCGGCGATGATCAGCGGGATCGACAGCGCCAGGCCGACGATCAGCAGCGGCAAGCGGGCATTCTCGGGCGCGCGGTCGGCGGCACCGGCCACGGCCAGCACGTTGTCGACGCTCATCACCAGGTCGGCCACCAGGATGGTGCGGATCGCCGCGCCCATCGTGCCGTGCGACTTGACCTCGCCGTCGTCCTCGGCATCGACCAGCAGCTGCACGCCGATCCACAGCAGCAGCACGCCGCCGATCACTTTCAGGTACGGCAGCTGCAGCAGCTGCACCGCGACGATGGTCAGCACGATCCGCATCACGATCGCGGCGGCGCTGCCCCAGAAGATGGCCTTCTTCTGCTGCTCCTGCGGCAGCGAACGCGCAGCCATCGCGATCACCACGGCGTTGTCGCCGGACAGCAGGATGTTGGCGGCGATGATGGCGCCGAAAGCGCCCCACAAGGCTCCTGACGTGAAGTCCATGGGTGGATCCTGTTGCTAATGTTGTTGACGGGAAAGGCGGAATTGTCTTTCACCCCGGACGCCGTGCGCTTCTGTAGTTTCCACAGCGGACGGGCGTCCGAAGCGAAAAGGGCCGCCTCGGCGGGCGGCCCTTCGCACGAGCGCGGAACGGCTTAGAGCAGGCCCTTCAGCAGCTTGCCCATCTCCGACGGGTTGCGCGTCACGGTGAAGCCGCAGGCTTCCATGATCTCCAGCTTCGCGTCGGCCGTGTCGGCGCCGCCCGAGATCAGCGCGCCGGCATGGCCCATGCGCTTGCCGGGGGGCGCGGTGACACCGGCGATGAAGCCGACGATCGGCTTCTTCATGTGGTCCTTGCACCAGCGCGCCGCATCGGCCTCGTCCGGGCCGCCGATCTCGCCGATCATGATCACCGCATCGGTGCCCGGATCGTCGTTGAACATCTGCATCACGTCGATGTGCTTCAGGCCGTTGATCGGGTCGCCGCCGATGCCGACCGCGCTCGACTGGCCCAGGCCGATCTCGGTCAGCTGGGCCACCGCTTCATACGTCAGCGTGCCCGAGCGCGAGACCACGCCGATGCGGCCCTTGCGGTGGATGTGGCCCGGCATGATGCCGATCTTGATCTCGTCCGGCGTGATCAGGCCGGGGCAGTTGGGGCCCAGCAGCAGCGTCT
>Ga0102590_1002627_pt1 | contig 20646 bp, 2 predicted proteins | sample AraplaMF_Col_mMF_FD_76859 | JGI IMG/M metagenome (GOLD analysis project Ga0102590, IMG submission 76859) | Arabidopsis root microbial communities from the University of North Carolina, USA - plate scrape MF_Col_mMF | ecosystem: Host-associated > Plants > Roots > Endosphere | place: USA...
GTTGAAGTCCACCGAGGCAAAGCGCGACAGCTCCCATACATCGGGGCTGCACGGCACCGGCAGGCCGGCCATCAGTTCCGGAAACACGTCCCCCAGCAGATAGGGACTGGTGCTGGGCAGCAGGCGCGCACAGCCGTTGACCTGGCCCTGGTCGTCCTGCGACACCACGTACACGGTGTCGGGACGGTCGAACTGGTCGAGTTCTTCGCCGTTGCAGGTCTTCAGATCCCAACCCAGCGTTTCGACAAATACCCGGTGCCGGTAGCGGGCGATATCGGTAAATAGTGCATCCGAGAAAAATTCGGTCTGGCCTGCGGTCACGTTCATTCCCATCCCCTTCGTGCTGGTTGTCGTGCAGGCATTGGACACCCGCGCGGGATTTCGCATAACTGTCAAAAGCTGCAATGCGAGGCGCCATGCGGGTTTTCGCCACATCGGGACTGGATATCGATTGACTTGTCTCAAATGTAATGATATTTTTATCGTAATTGTTAACCTCGGATCCAACGCGGGGAGACAGGGAGCGGAACAGAACATCTGCATACAACCTTTCTTTCCCGGAGGGTATCTTGAGCGACACGTCAGACTGGCGCGAAGAGGGCGGCCATGCCCTCTTGACGGCGACTACGGAGCAGGATTTTTTCACCGTCTTGTCCCGCCTCGCGCGCGACCTGGGCTTTGAATACTGTGCCTACGGCAGGCGCTCGCCTTTGCCGATTTCCAATCCCAAGGTCTATATGGTGAACAATTATTCGCCAGAATGGCAGCAGCGCTACCAGAAGGAAAATTATGTCGCCATCGACCCCACGGTGGCCCATGCCGTCAAGTCGGTTCAGCCGCTGGTCTGGACCAATGAGCTGTTCCAGGCCAGTCCGGCGTTCTGGGAAGATGCGCGGGCACACGGCCTGAAGGCCGGCTGGGCCCAGTCGTCATTCGATCCGTCCGGCGCGGCCAGTTTGCTGACGCTGGCGCGCTCGAACGAAATGCTGTCGTCCACCGAGCTGCGCAGGAATGCGGCCGACATGGCCTGGCTGGTTCAGTGCGCGCACCAGGGCATGGCCAATCTGATCGCCAAGCGCCAGTCGCAGGAGCAGAGCGTCATCCTCACCAACCGTGAAATCGAAGTGCTGCGTTGGACTGCGGACGGCAAGACCTCCAGCGAAGTCGGCGAGATCATGTGCATTTCCGAACGCACGGTGAACTTCCACGTCAATAACTCTGTTGAAAAACTTGGCGCGGCCAACAAGACCGCGTGCGTCGCCAAGGCCCTGATGCTGCGTTTGCTGTAATCCCTCGCTTCGCCGCTGGAGCGTCGCGCTCCGGCGGCGTCCCGCAATTTCCCTTCGTACTTGCCCTCATCAGACGTCGCCCCGGGTGCGTCGCCATGTATCACTGCAAATGTTGACAGTTATGTTTGCCGCCGACTAGGGGTCTAATGCCATAGCCGGGGCGGCCGTTCAGCCGTCCCGCGACGACATTGGAAGGGACTACGTCATGGCGCTTACAGAACTGCTTGAGATGTGCAAACGGAGCAACATCAGCCTCAGTGTTGCGGACGGCGATTTGCGTATTCAGGGAAAAAAATCCGCGATATCGTCCGAGGTGATCGCACTACTCAAGGAACACAAGCCAGCCTTGATAGCCTTCCTGTCCAGCCGCGGAGACGGCCTCGCGGCGGATGAGGACATCCCGCGGGCCGACCGCAGCCAGCCTTTGCCGCTGTCGTTTGCGCAGCAGCGCCTGTGGTTCATCGACCAGTTGCAGCCGGGGGGCAGCACCTACAACCTGCAATCGCGCTTCGAACTGAACGGAGAGGTGGATGCGGTTGCGCTGCGTTGCGCCCTGCAGGGCATCGTCGAGCGGCATGAAGTGCTGCGCACGGTGATCGTCAGCGAACAGGGGCAGGTTCGCCAGCACATCCGCGAAGGCGTCGCGCTGCCGTTTGCCGAACACGATCTGAGCACACTGGATGAAACGGCGCGTCCCGATGCCTTGGCCGCGCTGGCCAGCGCCGACGCCGACCAGCCGTTCGACCTGTCGCGCGATGTGCTGCTGCGCGCAGCGCTGGTGAAGCTGAAAGAGCGGCGCCATGTGCTGCTGCTGAACCTGCACCACATAGCTGCCGATGGCTGGTCGATGGCCGTCCTGACGGGCGAATTGAACACCTTATACCAGGCTTTCCGTCATGGCTTGCCGTCGCCGCTAGCGCCGCTGCCGGTGCAATACGCCGACTATGCCCAGTGGCAGCGCAACTGGCTGCAGGGGGAGCAGTTGGCGCAGCAACTGGGATACTGGCGCGAACAGCTGGCGGACCTGCCGGCGGTGCATGGCCTGCCGCTGGACAAACCGCGTCCCGCGCAGCAGCGCTTCCATGGCCGTACCCTGGCGCAGACGATAGACGCCGAATTGCTGCGCGCAGTGCAGGCCTGCTGCTTGCGCCGGCAGGTAACGTTGTTCATGTTCCTGCAGACGGCTCTGGCGGTGCTGCTGCAGCGCTATAGCGGCGACGACGATATCGTGATCGGGTCGCCGATCGCAGGCCGCGAGCACAGCGACGTCGAAGGGATGATCGGGCTGTTCGTCAACACCCTGGTGCTGCGCAACGACCTGTCGGATCAGCCGGCCTTTTCGGAACTGCTCGAAAAGAACAAGCGCATGATCCTGGGCGCCTACGCGCACCAGCACGTGCCGTTCGACCTGCTGGTCGAGGAATTGCGTCCCGAGCGCAGCCTCAGTTACAGCCCCTTGTATCAGATCATGCTGACGCTGCACAATAACGAACATCGGGACATGGCGCTCGGCGGCCTGGCCATCGAGCGCAAGGCCGGCAGCCACAACACCGTCAAGTGCGACCTGGAGTTGACCGCCTCCGTGGTGAACGGCGAATTGCTGGTCGACTGGGCCTACAACATCGACCTGTTCGAAATGGAGACGATCGCCCGCCTGGCGAACAACTTCGAACAACTGCTGCGCTCCATCGTGGCCGAGCCGGAAGCCCGCATCTCCGCGCTGCCATTGCTGGCCGCCGCCGAGCGCGACACGCTGCTGCATGACTGGAACCGCACGGATCTGCCCTACGATGGCGCAGCCACGCTGGCCGCGCTGTTCGAAGCGCAGGCCGCGGCCACGCCCGCCGCCACCGCGCTGACGGATGCGGTCGAAACGCTGAGCTACGCGGCCCTGAACGCGCGGGCCAACCGCCTCGCCCATCAGCTGCGCAGCCACGGGGTGGGCGAGGGCGCGCTGGTCGGGCTGTGCATGGACCGTTCGGCCCCCATGGTAAGCGCCATGCTGGCCATCCTGAAAGCGGGCGGCGCCTATCTGCCGCTCGATCCCGGCCTGCCGTCCGCCCGCCTGGGCTTCATGCTGCAGGATGCCCGTATCGATCTGGTGCTGGCCAGCGGCGCCCACCTGGACGCGCTGGCTCAGCAGGGCGTGCGCACGCTGGACCTGGATACCGTGGCCTTGGGCGAGGCGCCCGCGACCAATCCGGAACGGCGCGACAACGGCGAGGCCATCGCCTGCGCCATCTATACCTCCGGCTCGACCGGTACGCCCAAAGCGGTGATGATGCCGCACCGCGCCATCGTCAACCGCCTGCACTGGATGCGTGCCGCCTTCCCGGCGGCGGCCGATGAGGTGTACTGCCAGAAGACGTCGCTGAACTTCGTCGACCATGTGGCGGAAGTCTTCCAGCCGCTGACCCAGGGCACGCCGCTGGTGGTGATCGGCGAAGACGCCGTGCGCGACATCGACCTGCTGGTCGCGGCCTTGAAGGAACACCGCGTCAGCCGCATTACGCTGGTGCCGTCGCTGCTGAATGTGCTGGCCGAACATCGCGGCCTCGATGGCCTGGCCTTGCGCTACGTGATCAGCAGCGGCGAACCTCTGGGGCCGCAGCTGGCCGCCCGCGTCAGGGCCGCGCTGCCGCAGGCACGCCTGCTCAACATCTACGGCTCGACCGAGGTTGGCGCCGACGTCACCTGGGACGAATACGGCGAAGGCGGCATCAGCATCGGCCGCCCGATCGCCAACAACCGCGCCTACATCCTGGACGAACAGGGCGCATTGTTGCCGCAGGGGGCCGTGGGCGAGCTGCACATCGGCGGCGCCGGACTGGCGCTGGGCTATCTGTACCAGCCGGAGCTGAGCGCGTCGCGCTTTATCGAAAGCGCCTACGGCCGCCTGTACCGCACCGGCGACCTGGCGCGCTGGCTGCCGGACGGCCGCCTGAGCTATCAGGGCCGCCAGGACCACCAGATCAAACTGCGCGGCATGCGCATCGAAGCGGGCGAGGTGGAGGCGCAGCTGCGCCGCCTGCCCGGCGTCAAGGATGCCGTGGTGGCCGCATGTGCGCTGGACGGACAGGAACAGGCCAGCCATCTGGCCGCGTATCTGGTGCCTGCCAACGATGCCGCGCTGGCGGCGGCGGGGCTACGCAAGGCGCTCAAACTGCACTTGCCCGAGTACATGGTGCCCGACGTGTTCATCACGCTGGCGGCGCTGCCACTGACACGCACCGGCAAGGTGGACCGCAAGGCTTTGCCGGCGCCAACGGCCGCCGACCTGCAGACGAGCGCCTATGTCGCCCCCCGCAATGACACCGAAGCCACGCTGTGCGGGCTGTGGCAAGACCTGCTGAAACTGGAGCGCATCGGCATCGAAGACAATTTCTTCGAATCCGGCGGCCACTCGCTGCTGGCGACCCGGCTGCTGAGCCGCATCCGCCAGACGCTGGGCGTGGAGCTGCCGCTGCGCGCACTGTTCGAACATCCGACGATTGCCGCCTTGTCCGAAACCCTGGCCCGTCACCAGGGCCAGGTGCTGGCGCCGATCGTACGCGCCGACCGCCAGCAGCATTTGCCTTTATCTTTCGCCCAGCAGCGCCTGTGGTTCATCGATCAGCTGGAAAGCGGCAGCGCGGAATACAATCTGCCGGTGCGCATCACGCTGTCGGGGCAGATGAATGCCGGGGCGCTGCGGCGCGCGCTGCAATCCATCGTCCAGCGCCATGAAGTGCTGCGCACCGCCATCGTCAGCGACGAGGGCAGGGCGCGGCAACTGATACGGGAGACGGCCGATATCGTCTTCGACGAACACGACCTGCGCCGGCTGGGCGAGGATGAACGCGGCGCCGCGCTGGCCCGCCTGGCCGACGACGATGCCAGCCGTCCCTTTGACCTGGCGCGCGACGTGCTGCTGCGCGCCGCGCTGGTGCGGCTGGAGGAACAACGCCATGTGCTGCTGCTGAACTTGCACCATATCGCTGCCGATGGCTGGTCCATGGGCATGCTGATGCGCGAGTTGAACGTCCTGTACGACGCGTACAGCACTGGATCGCCCGCCACGCTGCCGCCGCTACCGGTGCAATATGCAGACTACGCGCAGTGGCAACGTGGCTGGCTGCAAGGAGAACCACTTGCCGCCCAGCTGGGCTATTGGCGTGAACAATTGGCCGGCTTGCCCGCCGTGCACGGGCTGCCGCTGGACAAACCACGTCCCGCGCAGCAGCGCTTCCATGGTCTCACTCTGACGCAGAGCATCGATACCGGATTACTGAGCGCGGTGCAAAAGTACTGCCAGCGTGAGCAGGTAACCCTGTTCATGTTCCTGCAAACGGCGTTGGCGGTACTGTTGCAGCGCTATAGCGGCGAAGACGATATCGTGATCGGCTCGCCCATCGCCGGCCGTGCGCACAGCGATGTCGAAAACCTGATCGGCCTGTTCGTCAACAGTCTGGTGCTGCGCAGCGATCTGTCGGGAAATCCGTCGTTCACCGCGCTGCTGCGGAAGAACAAGCAAATGATACTGGGCGCTTACGAGCATCAGCATGTGCCATTCGAGATGCTGGTTGACGAACTGCAGCCGGAACGCAGTCTTAGTTATAGCGCGCTATACCAGATCATGCTAACGCTGCACAACAACGAGCGTCACGACATGGCCTTGAACGGCCTGACCGTCGAAGGCAAATCGGGCGGACATCATACTATCAAGTGTGATCTGGAACTGACCGCGTCGGCAAGCGAAGAAACCTTGTATATGGATTGGGCCTACAACGTTGATCTGTTTGAAGAAGACAGCGTTGTGCGCCTGGCGAACAACTTCGAACAACTGCTGCGCTCCATCGTGGCCGAGCCGGAAGCCCGCATCTCCGCGCTGCCATTGCTGGCCGCCGCCGAGCGCGACACGCTGCTGCATGACTGGAACCGCACGGATCTGCCCTACGATGGCGCAGCCACGCTGGCCGCGCTGTTCGAAGCGCAGGCCGCGGCCACGCCCGCCGCCACCGCGCTGACGGATGCGGTCGAAACGCTGAGCTACGCGGCCCTGAACGCGCGGGCCAACCGCCTCGCCCATCAGCTGCGCAGCCACGGGGTGGGCGAGGGCGCGCTGGTCGGGCTGTGCATGGACCGTTCGGCCCCCATGGTAAGCGCCATGCTGGCCATCCTGAAAGCGGGCGGCGCCTATCTGCCGCTCGATCCCGGCCTGCCGTCCGCCCGCCTGGGCTTCATGCTGCAGGATGCCCGTATCGATCTGGTGCTGGCCAGCGGCGCCCACCTGGACGCGCTGGCTCAGCAGGGCGTGCGCACGCTGGACCTGGATACCGTGGCCTTGGGCGAGGCGCCCGCGACCAATCCGGAACGGCGCGACAACGGCGAGGCCATCGCCTGCGCCATCTATACCTCCGGCTCGACCGGTACGCCCAAAGCGGTGATGATGCCGCACCGCGCCATCGTCAACCGCCTGCACTGGATGCGTGCCGCCTTCCCGGCGGCGGCCGATGAGGTGTACTGCCAGAAGACGTCGCTGAACTTCGTCGACCATGTGGCGGAAGTCTTCCAGCCGCTGACCCAGGGCACGCCGCTGGTGGTGATCGGCGAAGACGCCGTGCGCGACATCGACCTGCTGGTCGCGGCCTTGAAGGAACACCGCGTCAGCCGCATTACGCTGGTGCCGTCGCTGCTGAATGTGCTGGCCGAACATCGCGGCCTCGATGGCCTGGCCTTGCGCTACGTGATCAGCAGCGGCGAACCTCTGGGGCCGCAGCTGGCCGCCCGCGTCAGGGCCGCGCTGCCGCAGGCACGCCTGCTCAACATCTACGGCTCGACCGAGGTTGGCGCCGACGTCACCTGGGACGAATACGGCGAAGGCGGCATCAGCATCGGCCGCCCGATCGCCAACAACCGCGCCTACATCCTGGACGAACAGGGCGCATTGTTGCCGCAGGGGGCCGTGGGCGAGCTGCACATCGGCGGCGCCGGACTGGCGCTGGGCTATCTGTACCAGCCGGAGCTGAGCGCGTCGCGCTTTATCGAAAGCGCCTACGGCCGCCTGTACCGCACCGGCGACCTGGCGCGCTGGCTGCCGGACGGCCGCCTGAGCTATCAGGGCCGCCAGGACCACCAGATCAAACTGCGCGGCATGCGCATCGAAGCGGGCGAGGTGGAGGCGCAGCTGCGCCGCCTGCCCGGCGTCAAGGATGCCGTGGTGGCCGCATGTGCGCTGGACGGACAGGAACAGGCCAGCCATCTGGCCGCGTATCTGGTGCCTGCCAACGATGCCGCGCTGGCGGCGGCGGGGCTACGCAAGGCGCTCAAACTGCACTTGCCCGAGTACATGGTGCCCGACGTGTTCATCACGCTGGCGGCGCTGCCACTGACACGCACCGGCAAGGTGGACCGCAAGGCTTTGCCGGCGCCAACGGCCGCCGACCTGCAGACGAGCGCCTATGTCGCCCCCCGCAATGACACCGAAGCCACGCTGTGCGGGCTGTGGCAAGACCTGCTGAAACTGGAGCGCATCGGCATCGAAGACAATTTCTTCGAATCCGGCGGCCACTCGCTGCTGGCGACCCGGCTGCTGAGCCGCATCCGCCAGACGCTGGGCGTGGAGCTGCCGCTGCGCGCACTGTTCGAACATCCGACGATTGCCGCCTTGTCCGAAACCCTGGCCCGTCACCAGGGCCAGGTGCTGGCGCCGATCGTACGCGCCGACCGCCAGCAGCATTTGCCTTTATCTTTCGCCCAGCAGCGCCTGTGGTTCATCGATCAGCTGGAAAGCGGCAGCGCGGAATACAATCTGCCGGTGCGCATCACGCTGTCGGGGCAGATGAATGCCGGGGCGCTGCGGCGCGCGCTGCAATCCATCGTCCAGCGCCATGAAGTGCTGCGCACCGCCATCGTCAGCGACGAGGGCAGGGCGCGGCAACTGATACGGGAGACGGCCGATATCGTCTTCGACGAACACGATCTGCGCCGGCTGGGCGAGGAGGAACGCGGCGCCGCGCTGGCCCGCCTGGCCGACGACGATGCCAGCCGTCCCTTTGACCTGGCGCGCGACGTGCTGCTGCGCGCAGCGCTGGTGCGGCTGGAGGAACAGCGCCATGTGCTGCTGCTGAACTTGCACCATATCGCTGCCGATGGCTGGTCGTTTGGCATCCTGATGCGTGAACTCAGTACCTTCTATAACAGCTACAGCCAGGGGGCGGACGACACGCTGGCGCCGCTGCGCGTGCAATATGCCGACTATGCGCAATGGCAGCGCAACTGGCTGCAGGGCGAAGTGCTGGAGCAGCAACTGGGCTACTGGAACAGCCAGCTGGCCGGACTGCCGGCCGTACACGGGCTGCCACTGGACAAACCACGACCCGCGCAGCAGCGCTTCCATGCCAGGACCCTGGCACAGACCATAGATACCGGATTGCTGGACGCCGTGCACGCCTGCTGCCGCCAGCAACAGGTAACCCTGTTCATGTTCCTGCAAACGGCGTTGTCGGTGCTGCTGAAGCGCTATAGCGGCGAAACCGACATTGTGATCGGCTCGCCCATCGCCGGCCGCGCGCACAGCGATGTCGAAAACCTGATCGGCCTGTTCGTCAACAGCCTGGTGCTGCGTAGCGACCTGTCGGACGATCCATCCTTCGCCGCGCTGCTGCGGAAGAACAAACAAATGATATTGGGCGCGTATGAGCATCAGCACGTGCCATTTGAAATGCTGGTCGACCGGCTGCAGCCCGAACGCAGCCTCAGTCACAGCCCGCTGTACCAGATCATGCTGACCCTGCAGAATAACGAACGCCAGGAAATGGCGCTCAATGGCCTGACCGTCGAACGCCGGTCGGGCAGCCACCGCACCATCAAGTGCGACCTGGAGCTGACCGCTTCGGCCGCTGACGGCGTGCTGCATATCGACTGGGCCTACAATACCGACCTGTTTGTAGAAGACAGTATTGTACGTCTGGTCAACAACTTCGAAGAGCTGCTGCGCTCCATCGTGGCCCAGCCGGAAACCCGCATCGGCGCCTTGCCGCTGCTGACGGCGGACGAGCGGGACACGCTGCTGCACGGCCGGAACCAGGCGGACGTCGCTTATGCCGGCCCGGCCACGCTGCCAGCGCTGTTCGAGGCCCAGGTGGCGGCCACTCCCGATGCGATTGCGCTGACCGACGCTGGCGAATCGCTGAGCTACGCCGCCCTGAATGCCCGCGTCAACCGCCTTGCCCACCATCTGCGCGGGCTGGGCGTGGCCGACGGCAGCCTGGTCGGCCTGTGCATGGAACGTTCGGCAGCCATGGTGACCGGCTTGCTGGCCATTCTCAAGGCGGGCGGCGCCTATGTGCCGCTGGACCCGGAGTACCCGGCAGCGCGGCTGGCGTATATGCTGGAAGACGCCGGCGCGCAGCTGGTCCTGACGGAAGCGGCCAGCCTGTGCGCCTTGCCAGAAGGGGGACCCCGCAAGGTATGCCTGGACGACGCGGCGCTGCAATCGGCGCTGGCATCCTCGCACGATGCCAATGTCGCGGTCGAGGTGTTGCCATCCCAACTGGCCTATGTGATCTATACCTCGGGTTCCACCGGACTGCCGAAAGGCGTCTGCATTGAACACCTGGCGCTGGCCAACCTGCTGCAATCGATGGCGCAACGCCCTGGCATTGCCGCGGGCGACCGCCTGCTGGCCGTGACGTCGATCTGCTTCGACATTGCCGCCCTGGAGCTGTTCCTGCCGTTGATTCGCGGTGGCAGTCTGCACGTGGCCAGCCGCGCCGAGACGCGCGACAGCGATGCCTTGCAAGCCCTGATCGATCGCTGCGACGCCACCATGATGCAGGCCACGCCCGCCACCTGGCGCCTGCTGCTGGAAGGCGGCTGGCGCGGCAAGCCCGATCTGGCCGTGCTATGCGGCGGCGAGGCCTGGACCGTGGCGCTGAACCGCCGCCTGCAGGGCAAGGTCAAATCGGTATGGAACGTCTACGGCCCGACCGAAACCACCATCTGGTCCACCATCGACCAGGTCGGCGCGGACGACGCTACGGTATCGATGGGAACGGCGGTCGCCAATACCGACCTGTATCTGCTGGACGAGCACGAAAATCTGGTGCCGACCGGTGGTGTCGGTGAACTGTATATCGGCGGTGCGGGGCTGGCGCGCGGCTACTGGAATCGTCCGGAGATGACTGCGCAACGCTTTGTGCCGCATCCGTTCAAGCCGAATGCGCGCCTGTACCGCACCGGCGACCTGGTGCGCTGGAACGCGCAAGGAAAACTGGAATACCTGTCGCGCGCCGACCAGCAGGTCAAGATCCGCGGTTTCCGCATCGAGATCGGCGAAATTGAAACCCGGCTGTCCACGCTGGACCTGGTCCGCAATGGCGTGGTGCTGGCCAAGCCGCTGGGTGGCGAGGGGCATCGCCTGGTCGCCTATGTCGAACCCAGCGAACCTTTTGCGCAGGACGAGCGCGCTCTGGAGGCGCAGAAGCAGGGCTGGATAGAGCGCTGCCGCCAGCACCTGGGGCAGACACTGCCCGATTTCATGGTGCCCGACACCTATGTGTTCATGCAGGCCTTCCCGCTGACATCCAACCGCAAGGTGGACCGCAAAGCCTTGCCGGATCTGGTGCTTGCCGATCTGCGGACCACCGAATATGTGGCGCCGCGCGGCGACCGCGAACGCCTGCTGTGCGAAATCTGGGCCCGAGTGTTGAAACTGGAGCGGGTCGGCGTCAGCGACAACTTCTTCGCGCTGGGCGGCGACTCCATCGTCTCCATCGCGATGGTGGCGCAGGCCCGCAAGGCCGGCATTGCGCTGTCAGTCAAGGACGTATTCGAGCATAAGACTGTGGCCCGGCTGGCGCAGCTGAACCAGGCCGTGGCGGGCGGCAGCGGGCTGCCGGCGTTCGCTTTGCTGGACGACTGCGAGCGGGCCGGCCTGGGAGCTCACCTGGTGGACGCTTATCCGGTCTCGCCGGCGCAACTGGGCATCATCGTGCAGTCGCAGCGCCATCCCGAGCTGTATCACGACGTGTTCAGCTTCCGCGTGGCCGCCCGCTGGGATGCGGCCCTGTTTGACGCCGCGCTTGCCCATCTGCTGCGTCAGCATCCGGTATTGCGCACCTCCTTTGATTTCGAAGGCGCCCGTCCGTTACAACTGGTGCACGCCGAGGCCACGGCCCCGGTTGCGATCGAGGATATTCGCGCACTGGACCCTGCGGCACAGGATGCCCGCATTGCCGGTATCGTCGAGACGGAACATCTGCGCCAGTTCGATCTGGATGCCGCGCCGCTGCTGCGCGTGTTCATCACCATCACTGGCGCAGCGGAATTCGAGTACAGCCTGAGTTTCCATCACGCGATCATGGACGGCTGGAGCGCCTCGCTGCTCACCACCAACCTGTTCCAGGCGTATCAGCAAGGTCTGGGCGGCACGCCGCTGGCGCCGGCGCCGGTCAACCACAGCTTCCGCGACTATATCGGCCAACAGGTGGCTGCCCTGTCCAATCCCGACGGCCGCACCCATTGGCGATCGGTGCTGGAACAGGCCGATGGCTACCAGATTCCGCGCAATCCGGAGACGGGCACGCCGGCGCAGCAATCGATGCGCGTACCGGCCTTCCGCGCATTGTCCGGCGGCCTGATCGCGCTGGCCAAATCGCTGGGCGTGCCGATGCAAAGCGTGCTGCTGGCGGCGCACTTCAAGGTACTGGCCGCGCTGGCCAACCGCCCGAACGTCATCACCACCATCGGCCTGTCCGGACGGCCGGAAAGTGCGCACGCCGCGACCGCCCTGGGCCTGTTCGTGAACGCCTCGCCGCTGGCGGTAACCCTGGCGGACAACAGCTGGCAGGCGCTGATCGCCGACGTCGACGCCGCTCTCAGCCGCAACATGGCGCACCGCGACTATCCGGTGACCGGCCAGCCGGCCAGCCTGTCCGAAACGCTGTTCAACTATACCCATTTCCAGGCTTACGCGGAGTTGAGCGCCTGCGAGGGCGTACAGCTTGCAGGGCGCGAGTTCGTCGAACAGACCGATTTCGATTTCCACGTCAGCTTCCACCGGGATGGCGCCAGCGATAGCATCGCGATGGAGATCAAGTACCAGTCCGCCGTCTATCACGCCGATGCCATCGCGCAGATCGCCGAACGCTATATAGCCGCATGCGAGCGCATGCTGGAGGACGTCCAGGCCCGCCACCGGGCGGACAGCCTGCTGACGGCACGCGAATCCGGCGGGCTGCTGCAACAATGGAGCCGCAATGTTCAACCCTATCCGCAGGAGCAGATGGTGCACCGCCTGTTCGAAGCGCGCGCCGCGCAGCATCCCGAGCGGCTGGCTGCCGCTTGCGGCGAGCAGACGCTGACCTACGGCAGCCTGAATCAGCGCGCCAATCAGCTGGCGCGTCATTTGCGCGCGCTGGGCGTGGAGGGAGGACAGCCGGTGGCGATGCTGGTGGAGCGCAATGTCGATATGCTGGTGTGCATGCTGGGCATTCTGAAGGCTGGCGGCGCCTACGTGCCGATCGACGCCGGCTATCCAGCCGCGCGCATCGCCTTTATGCTGGAGGATTGCGAGGCCGAGGTGGTGGTCAGCACCGCCGGGCTGGCGGGTAGCCTGCCTCCTGGCCACACGCTGCAGGTGGTGAATGTCGATCAGGCGCAGACGCTGGCCATGCTGTCCACGCTGGACAGCGAGAATCTGGAACCGGAAGAGGACGACAATCCCGCCACACTGGCCTACGTCATTTACACCTCCGGCTCCACCGGCACCCCCAAGGGCGTGATGGTCGATCACCGCAACATCGTGTCGCTGGTGTCCGACGCCAGGTATGTCGACATCGGCGAAGATGGCGTGATCGCCCAGGCGTCCAGCGTGTCCTTCGACGCCGCCACCTTTGAAATCTGGACCGCATTGACGCGCGGCGCACGCCTGGTGGTGCTGGAGCGCGACTGCCTGCTGAATTCGGCGGCGCTGGCGTGCTTCCTGCGCGAACAGCAGATCACAGCGATGTTCATGACGACCGCGCTGGTCAATCGTATCGCCGCCGACATGCCGGACTGCCTGGCGACGCTGCAAACGCTGCTGTTTGGCGGCGAGGAAGTCAGCTACGGCGCTGTCGCAACGATACTCCGGCATTGCCCGGCGCTGCATCTGGTGCACGTATATGGCCCTACCGAAACGACGACGTTTGCCACCTATGCCCACCTGAGCGGCGACTACGGCCCGTCGCGTCCGATTCCGATCGGCAGGCCGATGGAAAACATGGAATTGTACGTGCTAGGTTGCGAAGGCCTGGCGCCGGTAGGCGCCAGAGGTGAGCTCTTCATCGGCGGCGCCGGTGTGGCGCGCGGCTACCTGGCCCGTCCCGAGCTGAGCGCCGAGCGCTTCCTGCCCAATCCTTACGGCGCCGCCGGAGAGCGCATCTATGCCACCGGCGATATCGTGCGCTGGCTGCCGGACGGCCAGATCGAGTTCCTCGGCCGGGTCGACCGCCAGGTGAAGATCAATGGCTTCCGTATCGAATTGCCCGAGGTGGAGTCCGCGCTGGGCGCCCTGGAGGAGCTGAGGGAAAGCCTGGTGCGGGTGGGGGCGGATAGCCATGGCGGCCGCCGCATGGTCGCCTACGTCGTGCCGCATGCCGCTGGCGCGGATGAAGCGGACCTGATCGCAGCCTGCCGCCGGCAGCTGAAGTACACGCTGCCGGACTATATGATCCCGGCCGTCTTTGTGCTCATGCCGGCGCTGCCGCTCAACGCCAACGGCAAGGTGGACGTCAAGGCCTTGCCGGCGCCGGCCGAGAATGATCTGGTGCGTAACGATTACGTCGAGCCGAAGTTCGAACTCGAACGCCAGTTATGCGCCATCTGGCAGGAAGTGCTTAAGCGCGACCGGGTCGGCATCACGGACAACTTCTTCGAAGCAGGCGGCAGCTCGCTGCTGGTGATGCAGCTGCAGCGCCGCATCGAGAAAGCTACCGGATACAAGGTTAGCGTTTCGGACTTGTTTGCCTATCCCAGCATCGCCGGTCTGACCGGCTATCTGCTGGCGCAGGACGGCGCGGCCGCGCCGGCCGCCGCGGTTGCCGCTCCGCTGCGCGCGCAGGTGGAGCCGATCGCCGTCATCGGCATGGCGGGACGCTTCCCGGGCGCCCGCGACATCGACAGTTTGTGGCGCAATCTGGCGGACGGCGTCGAGGCGATCGACGAGTTCTCCGACGAACAGCTGGCCGCGGCCGGCGTGCCGGAACAGTTGATCAACCATGCCCATTACGTCAAACGCGGCGTGCTGCTGGAAGACCTGGACCGGTTCGACGCCGGTTATTTCGGACTGACGCCGCGCGAAGCGCAGATCATGGATCCGCAGCAGCGCTTGTTGTTCGAGTGCGCGCTGCAAGCGCTGGAGCAGGCCGGCTACGGCCGTTGGGACCAACGCCAGCACGCGGGGGTGTTCATCTCTGTCGCCGACAGCCGCTACCTGGCGGAGAACATCCACAGCAATCCCGAACTGTACGACGCGGTCGGCGCACTCGCCATCCGCAATGCCAACAGCCGGGATGGCGCGGCCACGCGGCTGTCGTACAAGTTCAATCTGACCGGCCCCAGCGTGAACATCAATACTGCCTGTTCCTCGTCGCTGGTAGCCGTGCACGAAGCCTGCAAGAGCCTATGGCTGGGCGAGTGCGACATGGCGCTGGCCGGGGGCGCCGATATCTCGCTGCTGGCGGCCCAGGGCTACCTCTACAGCGAGGGCGATGTGATGGCGATGGATGGCCATTGCCGCGCCTTCGATGAAAATGCCTCCGGCACCCGCCTGGGCAGCGGAGCCGGACTGGTCCTGCTGAAGCCATTGTCGGCGGCGCTGGCGGCCGGCGACACCATCCACGGCCTGATCAAGGGTTCGGCCATCAACAACGATGGCGCCACCAAGGCAGGCTACACCGCGCCCAGCGTCAGCGGCCAGGCGGACTGCATCCGCCAGGCGCTGTCCATGGCGGGAGCGGAGCCGTCGAGCATCCACTACGTGGAAGCGCACGGCACCGGTACGAAGATCGGGGATCCGATCGAGATCTCCGCACTGAGCAGCGCGTTCGGCACGGGCGCGAGCCGGCAGTATTGCGCCATCGGCTCGCTGAAGACCAATATCGGCCACCTGAATACGGCCGCCGGCATTGCCGGTCTGATCAAGACGGTGGAAACGGTCAGGCGCGCGCAGATTCCGCCGTCGATCAACTACCAGCGGGCGAATCCGCAGATCGACTTTGCCGCCAGCCCGTTCTTCGTCAACGCCGAGCTGCGCGACTGGCCCGCCACGGCGGCGCCGCGCCGCGCTGGCGTCAGCTCGTTCGGCATAGGCGGCACCAATGCGCACGTGGTGGTGGAGCAGGCGCTGCCGGCGCCTGTTGCGGACGAAGCGCCCGTACCTCAGCTGTTGCGCCTGTCCGGCCGCAGCGAGGCCGCCGTGTTGCGCATGTGCGCCGAGCTGGCCGGGCATCTGCGCGCGCATCCCGCACAACGGCTGGCCGACGTGGCCTACACCCTGCAAGCTGGCCGCCGCCGCCACGAATACAATCTGTATTTGGTGGCGCAGGAGCGCGAGGAAGCCATCGCCAGGCTGGAAGCGGCGCTCGAACGGCGCGAGGTGTCGCGCGCCGCCGCCGGCGGCCGCTCGGTGCCGGTGGTGTTCATGTTCCCCGGCCAGGGCAGCCAGTATGCCGGCATGGCGAGCGGGCTGTATGACGCCGAACCGGTGTTCCGCCACTGGCTGGATGTCTGCCTGGACCTGCTGGCGCCGCACATGGCGGTGGACTTGAGGCGCATTCTGCTGCCCCACCTGCATGAGACCAGCGAGGCCGAGGTTCAAACGCAGCTGACGCGCACCGAAGTGGCCCAGCCAGCCCTGTTCGCCATCGGATATGCGCTGGCCATGATGTGGAAATCCTGGGGACTGCAACCTGCCGCCATGATAGGCCACAGCATCGGCGAATACGTCGCGGCCTGCCTGGCCGGGGTGTTCGCCCTGGACGACGCGCTCAGGCTGGTGGCGGCGCGCGGGCGGCTGATGCAAGGGCTGCCCGCCGGGTCCATGCTGTCGGTGGCGGTGGGAGCACAGGACGGCGAGCGCCTGGCACAGGAATTCGATTGCTGCGTCGCCGCCATCAACAGTCAGCGCCATTGCGTGCTGTCCGGAACGCCGGACGTGATCGAGCGCCTGACGGCCGCGCTGAGGCAGCGCGGCGTCGACCACACGCTGCTGCCGACCACCCACGCCTTCCATTCCCGCATGATGGAACCCATCATGGATGAATTCGGCCGCCTGCTCGCAAGCGTTGCCTTGCGGGCGCCGCAGCTGGCCTTTGTGTCCAATCTTCATGGCAGATTGTGCGATCCCGATGAAGTGCGCCAGCCCGGCTACTGGGTGCGCCACCTGCGCGAGGCGGTCAACTTCTCGGCCGGCATCGACGCCCTGATGGAACGCTACGATGGCTTGTATCTGGAGCTTGGGCCGGGCAATACGCTAACCTCGTTGGGCCGCAAGAGTGCGCACTATGCACGGCAGCAGTTTGTTTCCGTGCTGCGCCACCGCAACCTGGATGAAAACGATCTGCGCTTCCTGCTGAAAGCCGTCGGCCAGGCTGATCTGGCGCAGGTGGAACTCGACTGGTCGAAACTGCATGCCGGACAGGCGCGCCGGCGCGTGCCGCTGCCGGCTTATCCGCTGCAGCGCGAACGGCACTGGGTCGAACGGAAACTGGTGCGCAGGCCGGCTGAGGCGCCGCTGGCGGCCGGGCGCAAACCGATGGCGGACTGGTTCAGCACGGTTACCTGGAGGCGCGCAGCGCCGGTGCCGATGGAGCGAATCGACCTGGCGCAGCAAACCAGCTGCTGGCTGTTGTTTGCGGACACTTATGGCATAGCCGACCGGCTGGCGCAGGCGCTGGAATCGGCACAGCAGACGGTTGTGCGGGTGAAAGCGGGCGCAGACTTTGTGGTCGCCGGCTCATCCTGCACATTGCGCAGTCATTGCGAGGAGGATTACCAGGCCTTGTTTGCTGTGCTGGCGGCGCGGGGGCAGGTGCCGGACCGCGTCGTGCACATGGGCAGTCTGGCGCTGCCCGCCGCCAGCGTGAGTTATCAGTCCATCCTGCAGGCGCAGCAAACCGGGCTGCTTAGCCTGGTGCACCTGGTCCGGAACTGGGTCGCGGCGGCGCCTTCGAGGCAGCTGGGCCTGCACGTGGTCACCAACGATCTGTTCGACGTATTGGGCAACGAAGTGCTGCTGCCGGCGCAATCCACCATTGCCGCGATCTGCAACAGCATTCCACAGGAATATGCGCAGGTCGCGTGCAGCCATCTGGATCTGGCGCTGACGCCGCAGTGCGCGAGCGACCTCGGCCAGAGAGCGGTGCTGGCGGCCCGCATCCTGAGCGAGCTGTCGTTGCGGCAGCCGGAACGTCTGGTGGCGCTGCGCGCCGGGTCGCGCTGGCAGCGGGTGTTTGAAACACAGCACGTCAAACCGGGCCTTGCCGACGCATACGGCTTCACCGAAGGCGGCGTGTATTTCATTACCGGCGGTCTGGGCAAGATAGGACTGGCGCTGGCGCGGCAGTTGTGCGAGCGCTTCCATGCCAACGTGGTGCTGACCACCAGGAACGCGCTGCCGGCGGAAGGGCCGAACGAACAGCTCGGGCAATGCACGCGGCTGGGTGGCCGCATCCGGCTGCTGCAGGCCGACGTCGCCGACCACGATGCCATGGCCGCCGCGCTGGATCTGGCGGAACAGGAATTCGGACGGATCGATGGCGTGATCCATTGCGCCGGCGACGTGGCCGATGCGCTCCGGCCGCTGGATGCGGTCAGCGAAGCGGATTGCCTGCGCCAGTTCGCTCCCAAGGTGCAAGGTCTGCTGGTGCTGGAAGAACTGCTGCGCGACCGCGAAGTGCGCTTCTGCATGGTTATGTCGTCGTTGTCGGCGGTGCTGGGCGGGATAGGCTTTGGCGTGTACGCGGCCAGCAATACGTTTATGGACACCTTCTGCCACAACAAGCATCGCACCGGCGACCGCCGCTGGATCAGCGTCAACTGGGACGGCTGGAATTTTGCGCAGACGGCCGAGGACAAGTTTTTTGACATGCTGCAGGAGAATCACATCCCCGGCAGTGAAGCGGTGGCTGCGCTGACGCAGGCGCTGAAGCTTGCCCACACGCCGCAATTGGTATGTTCGACCACGGATCTGGATGCGCGCTATCGCCGCTGGATCGAGCGTGCCGGTCCAGCGGAAGCGCCGGCACTCGAAGCGCCGGACGATGGCCCGCATGGCGAGGAGAAACCACCTGTGCAGACCGGGCGCAATGCGGTCGACGCCAGCCTGCTGCGGATCTGGCGCGACCTGTTCGGCCTGGCCGATGTAGGCATACGCGACAACTTCTTCGACCTGGGCGGCGATTCGCTGCTGCTGGCGCGGTTGCTGGCCCGGATACGCGCGGAATTCGGAGAGCCCGCGAACGCGTTAACGCTGGCCAGCATGTTCAACAGCCCCTCGGTTGAGGGTATATCCGACTTGATCGGCGCCGCCAGTTCGATCTGGCAAGCGGACCGGAACGCCAGCGCCATGAGCGCAGACGCCGCCGCATTTGAGGATGGAGAAATATAGTGAACATTGCCCATATTCATGACGAAGCAGCGCAACGCGGCATCCATCTGTACCTGGAGAACCAGCGCCTGCGCTACAGGGCCGATCCCGGCGCCATGGACGCCTATATGCGGGAGCTGCTGGCAAACCACAAAGCCGCGCTGATCGCGTATCTCAGCCAGCTTGATGCGCTGCGCATGCAGGCCGGTCCAACGCTGGGGCCGGTGGTGCCGGTAACGGAGCGGGGGCCAGTGCGGCCTTCGTATGGCCAGGAGCAGCTGATGTTCCTCGACCAGCTGAACAGCGGTAAAAGCAATTACAACATCCCGCTGGTCTATCGCGTGCGTGGCCCGCTGGACCGGAAGGCCTTGCGCATCGCCTTCGCCATGCTGCTGGAACGGCACGAAATCCTGCATGCCCGCTTCCTGGAGCGGGATGGCGAACCGTATCTGGAAATTGCGCCACCTGGCGAACTGCCGTTCCATGTGGTTGATCTGCGCTGCGAACAAGCGCCGGAAGACGCCGTCATCGCGCTGGCAAACCAGGATGCGGCGCGCCGCTTCGACATCGCGCGCGACGTGCTGGTCCGGATCACGGTGGCGCAGCTGGCCGACGACGAGCATGTGCTCATGATCAACACCCATCACATCGTGTCGGATGGCTGGAGTATCGGCATCTTCATGGGTGAGTTGGCCGCGTTGTATAACAGCTGTGTGGCCGGCGAAGCCAATCCGCTCAAGCCGCTGCCTGTCCAGTACCGCGATTATGCGGTGTGGCAGCGGCAGCTGCTCGATGGCGCGCCTTTCCAGCAACTGCTTGGATACTGGAAAAAGCAGCTGGACGGGCTGGCGCCCGGCCTGAATCTGCCTTTTGACGCGCCGCGCGACGCTGCCGGCAGCTACCAGGCCGGTGATGTGCAACGTGTCGTTGATGCTGAGCTGAGCGGGGCGGCGCACCGTCTGTGCAAGCGGTTGAACATCACCTTGTTCATGTTACTGCAGAGCGTACTGTCGGTGTTGCTGAGCCGTTATTCGGGCGATACCGATATTCCCATCGGTACTGCGGTTGCCGGGCGCAGCCAGGGCGAAACCGAGGGATTGATTGGCTTTTTTGTGAATACGGTGGTACTCAGGAGCGATCTGTCCGGCGATCCGAGCTTCATCGAACTGGCTGAACGCAACCGCCGCATGATACTGGCGGGCTTCGCGCACCAGCAACTGCCGTTCCCGCTCATGGTGGAAGAACTCAACCCGGCGCGCAACACCGGCAGCAGCCCGTTCTTCCAGGTGATGCTGATCTTGCAGAACAACGCTGGCGGCGGCGTGACGTTCCAGGATCTGGCGCTGGAGAAGATGGGCCAGAACCCGTCCGTGAACAAGTTTGACATCGAGCTGGATGTCACTGATGCCCATGGCCGTTTGTACATAGGCTGGACTTACAACGCGGCGCTGTACTCTGCCGGCAGCGCTCAGCGTATGGCAGCCAACTTCGAACAACTGCTGCGCTCCGTCGTGGCGGAGCCGGAAGCCCGCATCTCCGCGCTGCCATTGCTGGCCGCCGCCGAGCGCGACACACTGCTGCATGACTGGAACCGCACGGACCTGCCCTACGATGGCGCCCCCACGCTGGCCGCGCTGTTCGAAGCGCAGGCCGCGGCCACGCCCGCCGCCACCGCGCTGACGGATGCGGTCGAAACGCTGAGCTACGCGGCCCTGAACGCGCGGGCCAACCGCCTCGCCCATCAGC
>Ga0102590_1002630_pt1 | contig 20619 bp, 19 predicted proteins | sample AraplaMF_Col_mMF_FD_76859 | JGI IMG/M metagenome (GOLD analysis project Ga0102590, IMG submission 76859) | Arabidopsis root microbial communities from the University of North Carolina, USA - plate scrape MF_Col_mMF | ecosystem: Host-associated > Plants > Roots > Endosphere | place: USA...
TGCAACTGCAACCCGTCCCCTGACGCTGCGACCATCCGACCGGTCTCCCGACGGTCCGGCCATCCGACGGTCTCCCGACGTCCGGACCGCGCGAGCGGAAGTCCCCTGGGGCCAAGCCGTGCGGCCGGAGGCCCCGTCCGTCCGGCATCAAGTCCTCGGAAAGTGCTCGCGAACACAGCCCGACCCGGGGTCGGAGAAACGACGGCCGCACGCACCGGACCCGACCACGGGGACATCAGCCCCCGCTACGAACGCACCACAAGGACATCGGTCCCCGCTCCGGACCCGACCCCTAGTACATCGGCCCTCGCCCGAACCGCCCGAGGGCGTCGGCCACACGCCCGGAGCCGAAGTCCGAATACCTGAGAGCTTCCTCACATCCTGGATCGCACCAGGCCGCACCCTCGGGGCCAGGAACGGCAAAACGGCCGCCATCGGGATCCGATGACGACCGTCTCATCTGGTGCGCGAGGGGGGAGTTGAACCCCCACGCCCTTGCGGGCACTGGAACCTGAATCCAGCGCGTCTGCCTATTCCGCCACCCGCGCATTGGGTGTGTCTTCCGGCTTCTGTCCTTGCGGCGCGGCGCCTTCCGACATCCAGAACATTAGCACGCTGGAGAGGGTGCGTTCACATCCCTTTCCCGGCCTCCCCGGGGGCCCACCACCGGTAACCCGGGCCCGACCAGCGACGACCCCGGGAGGCCGGCCGCGGTCCGGGGCCGAGCGTGCGGGACCCCGGCCGACCGGCCGGGACGGAGGCCCTCCGGCCGCGCCCCTGCCGCACCCGGTACGACGTCGTCGACGGGCGGAACGGACGGCGCGCGGCATCTGGGGCCGGATGTCCGGATCCGTTGCGGATCGCCGTCCTCCGCCCCCGGCCCGGAACCCGTCGCACAACGTCTCGACGTGTGCTTGTTCACGTATCAACCTCGTACCGGTCCAGCGCATCTACCCAGGAGACGGACAGGGTCCGCGGTCAGGTGCGGGACACTGGTCTGCGACCCCCTCTACGATCCATGCCAGGAATGCATGCGGGAAGTACGTGCAAGGAGTACGTCCGGGATGAGTTCGAAGGGGTCGTCGGCAGGGAACCCCCGTGGCGTCGACACCCGTCGACAGGGCCGACAGGGGGAACCAGCCGATTTTCCGGCGCGTGGATACGATCAGTAAGCAGTACCAGGTACGAAGCAGAACGCAGGACGACAGCAACGGAGGAGGTGCCCTGTGGGAGTCCTGAAGAAGTTCGAGCAGCGTCTCGAAGGTCTGGTCAACGGCACCTTCGCCAAGGTGTTCAAGTCCGAGGTCCAGCCTGTGGAGATCGCCGGAGCGCTCCAGCGGGAGTGCGACAACAACGCGACCATCTGGAACCGCGACCGGACCGTCGTACCCAACGACTTCATCGTGGAGCTGAGCACGCCGGACTTCGAGCGGCTCAGCCCCTACTCGGGGCAGCTCGGCGACGAGCTGGCCGGCATGGTGCGCGACTACGCCAAGCAGCAGCGCTACACGTTCATGGGACCCATCAAGGTCCATCTGGAGAAGGCGGACGACCTCGACACCGGTCTGTACCGGGTGCGCAGCCGCACGCTCGCCTCCTCCACGGACCAGCAGGGCCCGGCGGCCGCTCCTGCGGGCCGGCAGGCCCCCGGCGGCTACGGCTATCCGCCGGCCGCCGGCTCCCAGGGCGTCCCGCCGATGCCGTCCGCGCCGCCGCCCGGTGCCCGGCCCGCTGCCGCGCCGTACGGCCAGCGGCCGGCGGCCGCACCCACGGCGGGCGGGCGTACCCGCTACTGGATCGAGATCAACGGCGTCCGCCATCAGATCTCACGCCCGACGCTGGTGCTGGGCCGCAGCACCGAGGCCGACGTGCGGATCGACGACCCCGGCGTCTCGCGCCGGCACTGTGAGATCCGGACCGGAACGCCCTCGACGATCCAGGATCTCGGGTCCACCAACGGCATCGTGGTGGACGGGCAGCACACCACCCGCGCTACGCTCCGCGACGGCTCGCGGATCGTCGTGGGCAGCACCACCATCATTTACCGGCAAGCCGAAGGGTGAAGCGGGGGCAATGTCAGAGCTGACCCTCACGGTCATGCGGCTGGGTTTCCTGGCCGTACTGTGGCTGTTCGTGATCGTGGCCGTGCAGGTCATCCGCAGCGACCTGTTCGGCACGCGTGTCACACAGCGCGGCTCGCGCCGGGACAGCGGGCGGCCTCAGCAGGCCGCCCGTCAGACGGCGCCCCCGCCGCAGCGCCAGCAGCCGAGCGGCGGCCGCCAGCGCCGTGGTGCCCCCACGAAGCTGGTGGTGTCCGAGGGCTCCCTCACGGGTACGACGGTCGCGCTGCAGGGCCAGACCATCACGCTCGGCCGTGCCCATGACAGCACCATCGTGCTGGACGACGACTACGCCTCGAGCCGGCACGCCAGGATCTATCCCGACCGGGACGGACAGTGGATCGTCGAGGACCTCGGGTCCACGAACGGCACCTACCTCGACCGGACCCGGCTGACGACCCCCACACCGATTCCGCCGGGTGCGCCGATCCGCATCGGCAAGACCGTCATCGAGCTGCGGAAGTAGTACGACAATGAGCGAGCGGAGCGAGCACGCAGCGGTGGCCCACATCCCGGGCCCCGGCGCGCTCCCGACCGGAGGGTGGGCACCGTGCGGATGTACCCGGAGCCGACGGGCGAGGTGCGCATGAGTCTGTCACTGCGCTTCGCCGCCGGATCGCACAAAGGCATGATCCGCGAGGGCAACGAGGACTCCGGTTACGCGGGTCCGCGCCTGCTCGCGATCGCGGACGGGATGGGCGGCCAGGCGGCCGGCGAGGTCGCCTCCTCCGAGGTGATCTCCACCATCGTCCCGCTCGACGACGACATCCCCGGCTCCGACATCCTCACCTCGCTCGCCACCGCGGTACAGCGCGCCAACGACCAGTTGCGGGCGATGGTCGAGGAGGACCCCCAGCTCGAGGGCATGGGGACCACGCTGACCGCCCTGCTGTGGACGGGTCAGCGGCTGGGCCTCGTCCATGTCGGCGACTCCCGCGCGTACCTGCTGCGGGACGGCGTCCTGACGCAGATCACCCAGGACCACACCTGGGTGCAGCGGCTCGTGGACGAGGGCCGTATCACGGAGGAGGAGGCCACCACCCATCCGCAGCGCTCACTTCTGATGCGCGCGCTGGGCAGTGGCGACCACGTGGAGCCCGACCTGTCCATCCGTGAGGTGCGGGCGGGCGACCGGTATCTGATCTGCTCCGACGGGCTGTCCGGGGTCGTCTCCCACCAGACCATGGAGGAGACCCTCGCCAGCTACCAGGGCCCGCAGGAGACCGTGCAGGAGCTGATCCAGCTCGCGCTGCGCGGCGGCGGCCCGGACAACATCACGGTCATCGTGGCCGATGTCCTCGACCTGGACACCGGGGACACCCTCGCGGGCCAGCTGTCCGACACCCCGGTCGTGGTGGGCGCCGTCGCCGAGAACCAGAACCACCTGCACGACAACGGCATCATGCAGACGCCCGCCGGACGCGCCTCGGGCCTCGGCCGCCAGGTGCCCGGCCAGGGCGGCGGGGGCCAGTTCGGCCCGCCCGGGAGCGGTGACACCACCGGATACGTCCCGACGGGCAGCTTCGACGACTACAGCGACGAGGACTTCGTCAAGCCGCGCCGTGGACGCAGGTGGCTGAAGAGATCCTTCTTCACCGTGCTCGCGCTCGCCGTCATCGGCGGCGGGTGCTACGGCGCCTACCGGTGGACGCAGACGCAGTACTACGTCGGCGCCAACGGCGAGCATGTCGCGCTGTACCGCGGTATCAGCCAGGACCTGGCCTGGGTGTCGTTGTCGAAGGTGCAGAAGGACCACCCCGAGATCGAACTCAAGTACCTGCCCTCGTATCAGCAGAAGCAGGTCAAGGCGACCATCGCCGAGGGCGGTCTCCCGGCGGCGCAGTCGAAGGTCTCCGAGCTGGCCGTGCAGGCGTCGGCGTGCAAGAAGGAGAACGAGCGCCAGAAGGCCGAGGCCGAGAACCAAGCCAAGGCGGGCGGCGACGCCACGGGAACCACACAGACCTCGTTGACGTCCAAGGCCTCGCCGACCCCGAATCCCTCGGGTTCGACGTCCAAGACCCCAACCGCACCCACCCCCACACCCGGCCCCACCCTCTCGGAGGAAGAGCAGAAGGTCGTCTCACTGTGCGGAAAGCAGTAAGCAAGCCGTGAGGGGCCCTGTCACACCATGAGCAGCAGTACGAACACGACGACGCACCACACGTCCACGATCGGCTCGATCGGTGCACCGAGCCGGCGCAACACCGAGCTGGCGCTGCTGGTGTTCGCCGTCGCCATCCCGGTGTTCGCCTACGCCAACGTGGGCCTGGCCATCAACGGTTCGGTCCCGGCCGGACTCCTCAGTTACGGCCTCGGCCTCGGTCTGCTGGCGGGCGTCGGCCATCTGGTCGTCCGCAAGTTCGCGCCGTACGCGGACCCGTTGCTGCTGCCGCTGGCGACGCTGCTGAACGGGCTCGGTCTGGTCGTCATCTGGCGGCTCGACCAGTCCAAGCTTCTGCAGTCCATCCATGTGGCGGGCGGCAAGGCGACCAACCAGCTGCTGTACACGGCGATGGGCATCGCGCTGTTCGTGATGGTGCTGGTCTTCCTGAAGGACCACCGCACTCTGCAGCGCTACACCTATATCTCCATGGTCGCCGCGCTGTTCCTGCTGCTGCTCCCGCTGGTACCGGGTCTCGGCCTGAACGTCTACGGCGCCAAGATCTGGATCTCGGTCGGTGGCTTCACCATCCAGCCCGGTGAGTTCGCCAAGATCGTGCTGGCGGTGTTCTTCGCCGGCTATCTGATGGTCAAGCGGGACGCGCTCGCCCTGGCCAGCCGCCGCTTCATGGGCCTGTACCTGCCGCGCGGCCGCGACCTGGGCCCGATCCTCGTGGTCTGGGCGATCTCGATCCTGATCCTGGTCTTCGAGACCGACCTCGGTACGTCGCTGCTGTTCTTCGGAATGTTCGTCATCATGCTGTACGTCGCCACCGAGCGGACGAGCTGGATCGTCTTCGGTCTGCTGATGTCCGCGGCCGGCGCCGTGGGTGTGGCGAGCTTCGAACCGCACGTGAAGATGCGTGTCCAGGCCTGGCTCAACCCGATGGGGGAGTACGCGCTCAGCCGCAAGGGCGTGGCCGGTCACTCCGAGCAGGCCATGCAGGCCCTGTGGGCGTTCGGCTCCGGCGGCACTCTCGGCACCGGCCTGGGCCAGGGCCACTCCGAGCTGATCCGGTTCGCCGCCAACTCCGACTTCATCCTCGCCACGTTCGGCGAGGAGCTGGGCCTGGCCGGCATCATGGCGATCCTGCTGATCTACGGGCTGATCGTGGAGCGCGGCGTGCGCACCGCCCTCGCCGCCCGCGACCCGTTCGGCAAGCTGCTCGCCGTCGGTCTGTCGGGCGCCTTCGCGCTCCAGGTCTTCGTCGTCGCGGGCGGTGTCATGGGCCTCATCCCGCTGACCGGTATGACGATGCCGTTCCTCGCGTACGGCGGTTCGTCCGTCATCGCCAACTGGGCGTTGATCGGCATTCTGATCCGTATCAGCGACACCGCGCGCCGTCCGGCCCCGTCCCCCGCTCCGAACCCCGACGCCGAGATGACCCAGGTGGTCCGACCGTGAACAAGCCCCTGCGCCGGATCGCGATCTTCTGCGGGCTCCTCGTCCTCGCGCTGCTCGTCCGCGACAACTGGCTCCAGTACGTCCAGGCCGACACGCTGCGCAGCGACACGGAGAACCGCCGTGTGCTGATCGCCCGGTACTCGACGCCGCGCGGCGACATCATCGTCGACGGAAACCCGATCACCGGGTCCAAGAAGACACCCACCGACAGCCTGAACGACTTCGCCTACAAGCGCACGTACAAGGACGGCGCGATGTGGGCGCCGGTCACCGGGTTCGCCTCCCAGGCATTCGGCGCCACGCAGCTGGAGTCCGTCGAGGACGGCATCCTCACCGGCGACGACGACCGGCTCTTCTTCCGCAACACCCTCGACATGCTGACGGGCAAGCCCAAGCAGGGCGGCAATGTCGTCACCACACTGAACGCCGCCGCGCAGAAGGCCGCCTACGACGGTCTGAAGAATGTCGGCGGCAAGGGCGCGGCGGTGGCGCTCGACCCGCAGACCGGCGCGATCCTGGCGCTGGCGTCCTACCCCTCGTACGACCCGTCGTCCTTCGCGGGCAACTCCACGTCGATCGACTCCAAGGCCTGGACGGCACTGCAGAAGAAGAACAACCCGAGCGACCCGATGCTGAACCGGGCGCTGCGCGAGACCTACCCGCCGGGCTCCACCTTCAAGGTGGTCACCGCGGCGGCCGCGCTGGAGAACGGGCTGTACAACAGCGCCGACGAGAACACCGACTCGCCGCTGCCGTACATCCTCCCGAACACCCAGACCGAGCTGAAGAACGAGGGGAACATCCCCTGCAAGAACGCGACCATGCGCGTCGCGCTGCAGTTCTCCTGCAACACGGTCTTCGGCAAGATCGGCGCCGACCTCGGCAAGGACAAGATGCTGGAGGAGGCGAAGAAGTTCGGCTTCGACTCCGAGCAGTTCACGCCGGTGCGCGCCAACGCCTCCAACTTCCCCGACAAGATGGACCGACCGCAGACCGCGCTCAGCTCGATCGGCCAGTTCGAGACCGCCGCGACCCCGCTGCAGATGGCGATGGTCGCCTCGGCGGTCGCCAACGACGGCAAGCTGATGAAGCCGTACATGGTAGACAAGCTGGAGGCCTCGAGCCTCGATACCCTCACCCAGACTCAGCCGGAGGAGCTCAGCCGGCCGCTGTCCGAGAAGAACGCCCAGGTCCTGCAGTCGATGATGGAGACGGTCGTCCAGAAGGGCACGGGTACGAACGCGCAGCTCCCGGGCGTGACCGTGGGCGGCAAGACCGGTACCGCGCAGCACGGTCTGAACAACAGCGAGAAGCCGTACGCCTGGTTCATCTCGTACGCCAAGCTCCCCGACGGCAGCTCACCGGTGGCGGTCGCGGTGGTGGTCGAGGACGACAAGGCCAACCGTGACGACATCTCCGGTGGCGGCCTCGCCGCTCCCATCGCGAAGAACGTCATGGAGGCGGTCGTCAAGAGCAAGAAGTGACCCCCGTCACGTTCCCTTCACATCGGTGCACGTTGCGATACCGGTCCTGTATCGGGTGGCGGATGTGGCCAGGTCACGCAGAGCGAGCCGGGTACCGTATGCCCGGACAGCACACCGCCGGATCACACGCGGGTGTGGTCGGGATCGACGGAGAGGGCTGGTAGGAAGCTATGGAAGAGCCGCGTCGCCTCGGCGGCCGGTACGAGCTGGGCCAGGTGCTCGGCCGTGGTGGCATGGCCGAGGTCTACCTCGCGCACGACACCAGGCTGGGTCGCACCGTGGCGGTGAAGACGCTGCGGGCGGACCTCGCACGTGATCCGTCGTTCCAGGCCCGGTTCCGCCGGGAGGCCCAGTCGGCCGCCTCACTCAACCATCCCGCGATCGTCGCGGTGTACGACACGGGCGAGGACTACATCGACGGGGTCTCCATCCCGTACATCGTGATGGAGTACGTCGACGGGTCCACTCTGCGTGAGCTTCTTCACAGCGGCCGCAAGCTGCTGCCGGAGCGGGCCATGGAGATGACCATCGGCATCCTCCAGGGCCTCGAGTACGCCCACCGCAGCGGCATCGTCCACCGCGACATCAAGCCCGCGAACGTCATGCTGACGCGCAACGGCCAGGTCAAGGTCATGGACTTCGGTATCGCCCGCGCCATGGGCGACTCCGGTATGACGATGACGCAGACGGCCGCGGTGATCGGCACGGCCCAGTACCTCTCGCCGGAGCAGGCGAAGGGCGAGCAGGTCGACGCGCGATCGGACCTGTATTCGACCGGTTGTCTGCTGTACGAGCTTCTGACGGTGCGGCCCCCGTTCGTGGGCGACTCGCCGGTCGCGGTCGCCTACCAGCACGTCCGCGAGGAGCCGCAGCCGCCGAGCATCTTCGACCCCGAGATCACGCCCTCGATGGACGCGATCGTGCTCCGGGCGCTCGTCAAGGACCCGGACTACCGGTACCAGAGCGCCGACGAGATGCGCGCCGACATCGAGGCCTGTCTCGACGGCCAGCCGGTCGCGGCCACGGCGGCCATGGGTTCCGTCGGCTACGGCGGCTACCACGACGACCAGGCCACGACGGCCCTGCGTGCGGACTCCGGTGCCGGCGCCACCACGATGCTCCCGCCGCAGAACCCCGACGACGGCGGCTTCGGCTACGACGAACGTCCGGACCGCCGCCGCCAGAAGAAGTCGAACACCTCGACGATCCTGCTGGTCGTCGCGGGTGTGCTGGTGCTGATCGGCGCGATCCTCATCGGCAAGTGGATGTTCAGCGGCAACGGGGGCGTGGGCAACGACAAGGTCCCCGTGCCCAACTTTGTCGGCCAGACCAAGGCCGATGCGCAGCAGCTCGGCGACAACGCCACCCTGAAGTTGACCTTCAAGCAGCAGCCCTGCGAGGACCAGAAGAAGGGCAACATCTGCAGCCAGGACCCGACCGCGAACACGGAGGTCAAGAAGGACTCCACGGTCAACCTGGTGGTCTCCACGGGCGCGCCCAAGGTGACGGTGCCGGACGTCGTCGGCCAGAACGTCAACGACGTCACGACGAAGCTCGAGGGCGACGACTACCAGTTCAAGGTCGAGACCAAGAACAAGGAGTCCGCCCAGGAGGCGGGCACCGTCCTGGAGACCGACCCGAAGTTCGGGCAGAAGGTCGAGAAGGGCAGCACGATCACGCTGACGGTCGCCAAGGCCGTGGAGACGGTGACGGTGCCCGACGTGACCGGCCAGGGCTGCGACGCCGCCAAGCAGCAGATGCAGGCGAGCGGCCTGACGGGCAACTGCACCGAGGTGGACACCAACGACCCGAACCAGGCCGGCAAGGTCATCCAGACCTCCCCCGGCAAGAACGAGACGGTCAAGAAGGGCTCCACGGTCACCATCCAGATCGGCAAGCAGGCCCAGCAGGCGACCGTCCCGCCCAACATCCAGGGGCAGAAGCTCAAGGACGTCCGAGGGATGCTGCAGCAGGCGGGCCTCCAGGTCGGCAACATCACCGGCTCCCAGGACGACAACGCCACCGTCATCGGGTCGAACCCGACGCCGGGCTCCCAGGTCGCCCCGAACACCCCGGTGAACCTGTTCACCGCCGGTGGCGGCGGCGGTCCGGGCAACGGCGGTAACGACGGCGGCTCGAACTTCTTCGGCGGGGTCACCGGCCGAAGGAACTGACCCGCCCGCTGTCACGACGGAGCCCCGGCACCCTCCAAGGGTGCCGGGGCTCCGTCGTGATCCGGGGTCCGGGGAGAACCGCTCAGCCCAGTTCCTTCGGCGGCGTCCGCTCGCTGTCCACCTTCTGCACCCGCTCCAGCTCACCCCACACGACGTAGCGGTACTCCGAGGTGTAGACGGGGGTGCACGTCGTCAGGGTGATGTAGTGGCCGGGCTTGGTGACGCCCGCCTGCTTGGGGACCTGGGTGAGGACCTTCACGTTGTACTTCGACGTCTGCGGGAGGATCGCGAAGACCTTGTAGACGTACCAGTCGTCCTTCGTCTCGAAGACGACCGGATCGCCCTCGCGCACCTTGTCGATGTTGTGGAACTTCGCCCCGTGCCCGTCGCGGTGCGCGGCCAGCGAGAAGTTGCCCGTCTTGCCCGACATCGGCAGCGTCGCCTTGACGGGGTCCACGTAGTAGCCGGCCACACCGTCGTTGAGCACGTCCGTCGACGTGCCCTTCTCGACCAGCACATCGCCGTTCTTCATCGACGGCACGTGCAGGAAGCCGATGCCGCCCTTGGTGTCCAGCGCGCCCGGCCCGGGGTCCTTTTCGGCCGCCCAGTGGTCACGCACCTTGTCGGCCTCGTGGTGCGCCTTGCGGTCCGCTATCACGTTCGTCCACCACAGGGAGTAGACGACGAACAGGGCGAGCACCAGGCCGGCCGTGATGAGCAGTTCGCCGAAGACACTGACGGCCGTCGCGACAGGTCCGCGCCCGCGGGGCCGCGCCCGGGAGGGGGAGTCGGAGCCCGGCGACGGCGCGCCGGTCTGCTCGTCCTGGTCGGTCGTCACTCCCACTGCATCTGCCCCGTCTGTTCCAGGTGCCTACGAGTTCGCGTGTCCGTGCGCCCTACGAGATGAGCGCGTCCGGCTTGCCCTTGCTGCGCGGCCGTTCCTCGACCATCTTGCCCCAGACGATCATCCGGTATGTGCTGGTGAATTCCGGAGTGCAGGTGGTCAGCGTGATGTAGCGGCCGGGCGCGGTGAAGCCGGAGCCCTTGGGTATCGCGTCGAGCACGCTCGTGTTGGAGGGAGACGTCGTCGGCAGGATCGAGGTCATCTTGTAGACGAAGTACTTGTCCTGCGTCTCCACCACGATCGGGTCGCCGGGCTTGAGGCGGTTGATGTACCGGAACGGCTCGCCGTGGGTGTTCCGGTGGCCCGCGAGCCCGAAGTTGCCCGTCTTGGCGTCCGGCATCGCCGTCTTCAGGGTGCCCTCTCCGTAGTGCCCGACCATGCCCTTGTCGAGCACCTTCGTCTTGCTGGTGCCCTCGGCGATCGGAGCGACCACGTCCAGCTTGGGGATGTGCAGGATGGCGAAGCCCTGCCCGGGGGCGAACTCGCCCGGCTCCCGCCTGCCGTTCGCCCAGTCCTGCTGGAGATGCTTCGCGGCGCTTCCCGCCTCCTGGTGGGCCCGCACGTTGGACCACCACAGCTGGTACGTCACGAACAGCAGCATCACCACACCGGTCGTGATGAACAGCTCGCCGACCAGGCGGCTCACCAGGACCGTCCCGCTGGGCTTCTGGGCGCGTGCGGCCCGCCGGGCCTCCATGCGGGACCTGGGCGCCTCCGAGGCCGTCTCAGCGGCCTTCTCGGCCGTCTGGGGCCCGTTTCCGTGCCGCCCGTGCCTTCTGGCCGCCTTGCGCCGCGCCGCACGGCCTCCCGGCGCCGGTGTGGACGCCGTCGTGCTGTCGCGCTCCGCGGCCCGCCGTGCCGCCCCGACATCGGCCGCGCGCAGCGCGACGGTCTCGTCGTCCACGGGCGGCGTCATGGGCCGGGAACCGTCCCTGGGGGCCGGCGGGCCGTACGAGGAGGCGGGCGCGGGGTCGTCGTACGAGGGCAGGACCGCCGTCGCGTCGTACGGCTGCTGCTGCGCCTGCTGCGTCTGTCCGTACGACTGTTCCGCGGTCTGCCCCCCGCTGCCGTCACCGGGGTACTGGTAGCCGGACCACTCCTGCCCCTCGTGCCATGCACCGGTGCCCCCGTACGGCTGCTGCCCGTACGGGGGTCCGGATTCGGCGGCGCCCTCGTACGGGGCGCCGCTCTCGCGCTCGGGGCGCAGTGCGGTCACGCCGTGGCCCTGCCCACCACCGGGGCCAGCCCCGCCGATCTCCCCACGGCGCCGCGGTCACCGCACTCGGCCAGCCAGTTGGCCAGCATCCGGTGGCCGTGTTCGGTCAGCACCGACTCGGGGTGGAACTGGACGCCCTCGACCGGAAGTTCGCGATGCCTGAGCCCCATGATGATCCCGTCGTGTGTGCGGGCCGTGACCTCCAGCTCGGCCGGCACGGTCGCCGGCTCGGCGGCCAGGGAGTGGTAGCGCGTCGCCGTGAAGGGAGAGGGCAGTCCGGCGAAGACGCCCTTGCCCTCGTGCTCGACCAGCGAGGTCTTGCCGTGCAGCAGTTCCGGCGCCCGGTCGACGACGCCTCCGTAGGCCACCTGCATCGACTGCATGCCCAGACAGACACCGAAGACGGGGACGCCGGTCGTGGCGCAGTGCCGCACCATCTCGACGCAGACGCCCGCCTCCTCGGGGGTGCCGGGGCCGGGAGACAGCAGCACACCGTCGAAGCCGTCCTGCGCATGCGCGGTCGAGACCTCGTCGTTGCGCAGGACCTCGCACTCGGCGCCCAGCTGGTACAGGTACTGCACCAGGTTGAAGACGAAGCTGTCGTAGTTGTCGACGACGAGGATGCGCGCGCTCACTGGTTGTCCACCGTCACATCGTTGAAGGGCAGGAGCGGTTCGGCCCACGGGAAGATGTACTGGAAGAGGACGTAGACCACGGCCAGGACCAGCACGAGGGAGATCAGTGCCTTCAGCCATGCGTTGCCCGGCAGATGCCGCCAGATCCAGCCGTACATGCCGTCCCTTCCGTCTCACCACGGCACCAGACTCACGCCGTACGCCACCAGACTAACGGCGCAGAGCCCTCGGTTCTCCTGCCTCCACAGGCTGTGTGGAATCCAGGTGCGCCCAGACGATCAGCCGGTGACTGTGCCCCCATTCGGGATCGCACGTGGTCAGCGTCAGATACCGGCCCGGACGCGCATACCCCGACTTACGTGGCACGGGGTCGATGACTTCAACGTCCGTGGGGACGGTTTTGTAAGGGCCTTTGTCGATCCGATACGTGAACCAGGTTGATCCGTCGGTGAGGACGACCGCGTCGCCGGGGCGCAGCCGGGGGAAGTCCTTGAACGGGTCGCCGTAGGTGCGCCGGTGACCGGCGACCGCGAAGTTGCCCCGCTGGCCGAGCCGGGCGGTGCCCGCGTAGTGGCCGAGGCCCTTCTTCAGGGTGCCCACGGCCGTGTTCTCGAGCACCGGCTTGTTCCACGTGAAACCGAGCCGCGGGATGTACATGACGGCAAACGCCCGGCCCGGCACGTACGGCTTCGGCTCGGCGGGGCTCGCGGAGCCGTGGGGCGCGGCCGTCGGCGCCACGGTCCCCTTCGACCACTGCCGCTGCAGCCGGTCGATCTGGTCGTTCATCGCGCCGTCGGCCTTCACTCCGGTCCAGAACAGGATGTAGCCGACGAAGAGCACGATGAGGGTGCCGACGGTGATGCACAGTTCGCTGACGGTCCTGACGAGCGCGCGCACCGACACGGGTCCCCCAGCGGCCGCTGTTCCGGGCTTCTACTCCACGGGCTTCGCGTAGTGCAGATCCACTGTGCCCGAGTAGCCGGGAAGAGTCACCGTCCCGTCCTCGGTGACTTTCCAGCCGAGTCCGTAGACGTTGACGTACACCATGTAGTTCTGGATAGCGGCCGAGTCGGCGAGCGCCTTCTGGAGCTTGTCCGGGTTCCCGATCGCGGTGATCTTGTACGGGGGCGAGTAGACACGGCCCTGGAGGATCAGGGTGTTGCCCACGCAGCGCACGGCGCTGGTGGAGATCAGCCGCTGGTCCATGACCTTGATCCCCCGGGCACCGCCCTGCCACAGCGCATTCACCACGGCCTGCAGATCCTGCTGGTGGATGACCAGGTAGTCGGGCTGGGGCGCGGGGTAGCCGGGGAGCTTGGCGGTCGCGTCGGGCGGGGCGTCGTTCAGGGTGACCGATACCGACTCGCCGGTCAGCCTCTGTGTGCCGGCGTTCTTCTCCAGCGCGCCGAGACGGGCCTCCTCAGCCTTGCTGCTGCCACCGCCGGTGCGCTTGGCCAGTACCTCGTTGCCGTCGCGCAGTGTGGCGTTGGACTCGTCGAGCAGACCGTTCTTGTGGCTGCGCTCGTGGATCAGGTCAGAGAGCTTCAGCAGCGAGGAGTCCGTGCGGATGTTGGTGCCCTTGGCCGTGTTGAAGCTCGTGATGAAAAGGAGCCCGGCGAGGGCGAAAACGCCCACGGTGAGCACCCGCGCGGGTCTCAGCCGGCGTGAGCGGGGCGGCGTGGTCCCCGTTTCCGGGGTTCCGTGACCCGCCTCATGGGAGTCGGCAGTATTGCTCAACGTACCCTTATCTCCTTCGGCGCCGCGGAAGCACTACGCTAACGGACGCCCGGGGGAGCGCTCGGTGTCCCCTTGTACGCTGCTCCGGAGCCCACCCCAGTACCCTGCGCGGCCACGCAGCGCATCGACAGGAGAGACCCTCGTGCCGAAGTCACGTATCCGCAAGAAGGCCGACTACACGCCGCCCCCGACCAAGCAGGCCACGGCCATCAAGATGAACAGCCGTGGCTGGGTCGCGCCGGTGATGCTGGCCATGTTCATCATCGGTCTCGCATGGATCGTGGTCTTCTACGTGACCGACGGCTCCCTGCCGATCCATGCGTTGCGCAACTGGAACATCGTGGTGGGCTTCGGCTTCATCGCGGCGGGGTTCGGCGTCTCCACGCAGTGGAAGTAGCGGCCCCGTACGGCTCGCCGCCGGCTCTGCCCATGGCTGTGCACTGAGTTATCCACAGCCTTGTCCACAGAGGCGGCAACCAGTGGAAAAAGAACGACGATCTGTGGATAACGCATCGAGCGTTGACACCGGTATGACGGAATCACTGGCCTCCGCAAAGATGTTCGCCCCCTGCCCCACCTGGGAAAACTCCGGTGGGTGACAGGGGGCGCATGCTTGTCCCGCTGGATGCACAAGATCCACCACAGACTGTGGACAACGCTGGGTACAACCTCGGGCTACGGCCTGTGCACATCTGCCGTTCAGGTGAGCTGGGCGGTTCTCAGCACCGTCATGAGGACGACAGCGGCCAGCACCACGGCGCACACCCCGTACTGCACGAGGACACGCCGCTCACGCGGGGCGTGGACCATCGCGTAACCGACCACGACACCCCCGACGAGCCCGCCGATGTGGGCCTGCCAGGCGATGTTGCCCCACCCGAAGGTGAAGATCAGGTTGATCACCAGCAGCGCGATGACGGGGCGCATGTCGTAGCGGAGCCGGCGCATCAGCACGGCGGTGGCGCCGAAGAGCCCGAAGATCGCGCCGGAGGCGCCGAGTGAGGGCTGGTTCGCGTCGGCGAGCAGATAGGTGAGCGCGCTGCCGGCCAGCCCGGAGACGAAGTAGAGGGCGAGATAGCGGGCGCGGCCGAGGGCCGCCTCCAGCGGGCCGCCGATCCACCACAGGCTGAGCATGTTGAACAGGATGTGGATGTAGTTGACGTGCAGGAACATCGAGGTCAGCAGCCGGTACCACTGGCCCTCCGCGATGCCTTCGATCCCGCCGAGCAGCGGCACGTAGGCCCGGCCGAGCAGATCGAACCGGTCCGTGAAGCGATCACCGACCGACAGCTGAACCAGGAACAGGGCCAGATTGACGCCGATCAGTACCTTGGTGAGCAGCCGGGGGTCGGCGGTGACGGTGCCGCCCGCGAGCGTGCGCGGTGTCGAGGCCGCGGGTGCGTGCCCCGTGCCGGAACTGCTGCGCACACACTCCGGGCACTGGAAGCCGACCGAGGCGTTGACCATGCACTCCGGGCAGATCGGGCGCTCACAGCGGGTGCAGCGGATACCGGTCTCGCGGTCCGGGTGCCGGTAGCAGACGGGCAGCTCCCCGGATCCGTGCGGCTCCTGGTTCGGCGGGCCCTGCGGCGGGCTGCCTGGCGCCTGGTCCATCGGGTCCCTCACTCTCCGTACGACGGGGTGCCCCGCCCTTCCTTGTACGGACGGGCGGGGCGCTTTTGTTCCCTCGTGCGGTGTGCCCCGGGAGGGCTCAGCCCTCGCGGGACTGGACGACGACCGACTCGATGACGACGTCGTTGACCGGCCGGTCCGTGCGCGGGTTGGTCTGGGTGGTGGCGATGGTGTCCACGACCTTCTGGCTGGCCGCGTCGGTGACCTCGCCGAAGATGGTGTGCTTGCGGGTCAGCCAGGCCGTCGGGGAAACGGTGATGAAGAACTGCGAGCCGTTGGTGCCCGGCCCGGCGTTGGCCATGGCCAGCAGGTAGGGCTTGTCGAAGGCGAGGTCCGGGTGGAACTCGTCCTCGAACTGGTAGCCAGGGCCGCCGGTGCCGTTGCCCAGCGGGTCACCACCCTGGATCATGAACCCGCTGATCACCCGGTGGAAGACCGTGCCGTCGTAGAGCTTCTTCGTGGACTTCTCACCGGTCGCGGGGTGGGTCCACTCACGCTCGCCCTGGGCGAGCTCGACGAAGTTACGGACCGTCTTCGGCGCGTGGTTCGGCAGAAGCCGGACTTCGATGTCGCCGTGGTTGGTCTTCAAGGTGGCGTAAAGCTGCTCAGCCACGATCTGCCTTCCGTTGTCCTTTGTGACCCCCTGATCCTCGCACGGTACGCGTCCGGCGTCGTCGGGCCTCACCTCTACGCGAACATTCCCCGGTCGGTGTCGCGGCGGACCGGGGCCGAACGCCGGACCGCGCGGGTCGGCGGCCGCCTTCCGTGCTCCGGGCGCGCAGAAAACCGGTCGAGTACTGCCGTCGCGGGGGCGCAGCGCACCGATCCGTGGCATTGTCGTCGACAAGCTCCCGTTGCCCTGTATTCATCCGCTATCACGCGTGATCGGCCGAAATACACAATCGTCCCGATCACTTCCCGCCCGGAGGCGGACCGGACCGGCCTCCGTGGGCCGGATGACCCGGTTGCTCGTCCTCGCATGCCCGGGGGCTCTTCGGGAGGCATGATCCGTAAAAGGCGGGAAAGTCGAATTACCGTACGCCACCGAGGAGGAGGAACCCGTGACCCGCATCGACAGCGTGCGCGCCGCGACCGGTTCGGCGAAGGACAGCGTGCTGCATGCCGCGGAAGTGGTGGCGCCCTACGCCGACACGGCCAAGGACAAGGCAGCGCACTACGCACACGAGGCGCGCGTCCGACTCGCGCCCAGGGTGTCGCAGGCCGCCGAGCAGGCCCGCGTCCAGTACGACGCCCACCTCGCCCCACGCCTGGAACAGGCGCGCACCCATGTGCCACCCAAGGTGGACCAGGCCGCCCAGGATGCCGCCCTCTACACGCGCAAGGCTGCCCGGCAGGCGGCCGACTACTCCCGCCCCAAGATCGGCCAGGCGGTTGCCGCGGCGGGACCCGCGCGGGAGGAGGCGGCGGCCCGCGGCGCGGCAGCGCTGGCCGCGCTGCGCGGTCAGGTCACGCCCCGGCAGATCGAGAAGCTGGTGCGCCGCCAACAGCGGCGGGCGAAGATGGGCCGCATCGCCAAGGGACTGGCGGTGCTGGCCGCCGTGGCCGGCGGAGCCTTCGCCGCCTGGAAGTGGTGGGACAAGCAGGCGAACCCCGACTGGCTGGTCGAACCGCCCGCCGCGACGGAGATGCCGCAGGGCGACCGTCTCTCCTCGGTGGACGGCAGCGGCCCGAGTGCACTGGATCCCGAGGTGCAGGCGAAGCAGGCCGAGGAGGACTCCGCGGGGAACGACGACGACCGCCACTGAACCCGCCCGGCGGGCAACCACACTGTGGGGCAGGAGACTTGCGAGTCTCCTGCCCCACAGTGCTGACCGGCCCGGGAACCGCGGGCCGGGAAGCAGGACGGGCGGCGTACGACCCCCTTCGCCACCGCCTGGAAAGGCGGCCGTCCGGCCACATCAGGGCATCAGTGGCGACGCGGAGCCACGGGTTCCGGCGCCGCGTGATGTTTCACGTGGAACAGGAGGGATTCACACTTTCCCCGCTCGATGACGTTTGCAACGCACCGAGTGTGGGAGTTCCGTGGAGACTTTGTTTACGGAATGCACCCTCCTGCTTACACATCTTTGGGCGCACTTGATCCTACAAGTCTGCCTATATCACCCCACACTGCCCTACGCACGGACCTGACACCCGGCCGGGGCCGTCCCGGGCAATGGACTGTTTCGACTGTTTGCGCAAAGGAATGCAACGGGTGCAAATCGTTCCGGATGGCACCGCTCACCACGAACGAAGGACCGGCCGACCGCCACAAGGGCGACCGACCGGTCCGAGGTGTGGAGCCTAGGGGAGTCGAACCCCTGACATCTGCCATGCAAAGACAGCGCTCTACCAACTGAGCTAAGGCCCCGAAGGAGCCACGTCCGGCCTGGGAACCAGGGCCGGCGGGCGCTCCGCACCAGCGTACCCGGTCATCCCCTGCATCTCACAAAAAGATTGGGGGTCCCCGTGGGAGACCACCCTCCGTAAGATGCACCTCGTGGTTCGCTAGAGCGAACCGCCGTACTTGGGGAAGCGATGGGGAGACGCAATGGACGCCGCACAGCAGGAAGCCACCGCCAGAGCGCGGGAGCTGCAGCGGAACTGGTACGGAGAGCCGTTGGGGGCGCTCTTCCGTAAGCTCATCGAGGATCTCGGGCTCAACCAGGCTCGTCTGGCCGGTGTACTGGGACTGTCCGCTCCGATGTTGTCGCAGCTGATGAGCGGTCAGCGCGCCAAGATCGGCAATCCGGCAGTGGTTCAGCGGGTGCAGCTGCTGCAGGACCTGGCGGGGCAGGTCGCGGACGGCAGTGTGAGCGCCGCCGAGGCCACCGAGCGGATGGACGAGATCAAGAAGTCGCAGGGGGGCTCCGTGCTCAACAACAACACCACGCACACGACGAACAGTTCGGGCGTGCCCACGGTCAAGCGGGTCGTCCGTGAGATCCAGTCGCTGCTGCGCTCGGTGGCGGCGGCGGGAGACATCATCGAGGCGGCGGACACTCTCGCCCCGAGCCATCCGGAACTGGCAGAGTTCCTCCGGGTGTACGGCGCCGGCCGCACTTCCGACGCGGTCGCCCACTACCAGTCGCACCAGAGCTGAACCGACACCCGACCCGCCAGGACTCTCGCGCCGGGGGGTGCGCGGGAGTCCTGATCGCCGGTCCGGAAGGGGGCGCGACGCACGGCCATGGGTGAGGTCTTCGCCGGACGGTACGAGCTCGTCGACCCCATCGGGCGCGGGGGAGTCGGTGCGGTCTGGCGCGCCTGGGACCACCGGCGGCGCCGCTACGTCGCCGCCAAGGTCCTGCAGCAGCGAGACGCCCATGCGCTGCTGCGGTTCGTGCGCGAGCAGGCGCTGCGCATCGACCACCCGCATGTGCTCGCTCCCGCCAGCTGGGCGGCGGACGACGACAAGGTCCTGTTCACCATGGACCTGGTCACCGGCGGCTCGCTGGTCCACCTCGTCGGGGACTACGGCCCGCTGCCCCCGTCCTTCGTCTGCGTGCTGCTGGACCAGTTGTTGTCCGGGCTCGGTGCCGTGCACGCGGAAGGCGTGGTGCACCGCGACATCAAACCCGCCAATGTGCTCCTCGAAGCCACCGGCACCGCCCGGCCCCGGCTGCGGCTGTCCGACTTCGGCATCGCCATGCGCCTGGGAGAACCGCGGTTGACGGAGACCGACTACGTGGTCGGTACGCCCGGTTATCTCGCACCCGAGCAACTGATGGGCGCCGATCCGGACTTCGCCGCCGATCTGTTCGCCGTCGGCCTTGTCGCGCTGTACCTGCTGGAAGGCGCCAAGGCGGACACCAAGGCAGTCGTGGAGCACTTCGCGGCCAACGGCACACCCGGGCCGCCACGCGGTGTTCCCGGGCCCCTGTGGGAGGTCGTGGCGACACTGCTGCAACCGGACCCGGCCGCACGGTTCCGCACCGCCACGGGCGCCCGCAAGGCCCTGGCCGCGGCCGGGGAACTGCTGCCGGAACCCGGCCCCGACGACGAGCAGGTGGAGGTCTTCGACCAACTCGGACCGCTTCCACGGGGGTTCGCCCCCCAGGGACCGCTGCGCACGCCGTCGGCGGTGACGGACCCCGCGGCCGCCCGGCCGCACACGAACGGCGCCGCAGCCGGCGCGGCGCACTCGACGGGATCCCCGGGATCGCACGGCACCTCCGGGACGGCAGGCGGCCCTGGGCGGCCCACAAGCGGTCCGATACCGCCCCGGCCGACCGCAGCCCCACCCTCCGGAGCCCCCGGCCCCTCCGCAGTTCCCGGTCCCTCCGGCACGACCGGAGGTGCGGCCTCCGTGACCCCGGCCTCCGCAGCCCCCGCGGTCGCGCCGACGCCCCCTCCCCCTGCCGCACGGCCCGGGCCCGCGCCCTTCGTGATACCGCCCAGGCCCCCGGTCGATCCCACGCCCACCCGGCGACCGGCCACGATGTCGGACACCGGAAGCTTCCATCTGCCGCCCCCGCTGCCCCTCGAGGGGCTCAGGCCGCCCTCGCAGCCGTCCACGCCACTGGCCCCGGCTCCCGCCGGCATTCCGCGTCACGAGCCCACGCCCACCCCCACGTCCCCGGCCGGAGCGTCTCCCACCCGCAGCGCCTTCTCGGCACAGCGGCCCGGCCGTGGACACCCCGTCGGGACCCTGCACGCCCCCTCCCGGACGCAGCAGATCACACGGCGCGGCGGCCGGGCGGCGGCCCGGCGCCCCGGACCGCCGGCGAAGGTCGCCCTACCGGTGCTGCTGCTCGCGCTGGCATGCTTCGCCGTGGGGTTCTGGGCGCTGGCACGGCTCTGAACGCGGTCATCCGGCCCAGCGGTCGCGCGCCCGCCGCCGGGCGATCGCCGTCCACAACACCAGCCCCAGGACCAGGACGCTGCCGGTGCCGATCCCGCCCGCGGCGACCAGCCGCATCGTGCCGGTGTCCTGTTCCGTTCCCCCGCGGCCGCTCCCGTCGCCGCGCGCTCCACCGTCCTCGCGCGCCGTCGCGCCGGCCCCGAGCTCGCCCCCGGAGGCGCCCGCGTCCCCCGTCGCGCCCGCCGCGGCCTCCTCGCGGTCTCCGGCCGTGACGCCGAAGGCGTCGCGGGGCGCGGCACGTCCCGCGTACGCCGGAGCGGACACCGGCGTACCGCTCACCCGCACCCG
>Ga0102590_1002631_pt1 | contig 20604 bp, 18 predicted proteins | sample AraplaMF_Col_mMF_FD_76859 | JGI IMG/M metagenome (GOLD analysis project Ga0102590, IMG submission 76859) | Arabidopsis root microbial communities from the University of North Carolina, USA - plate scrape MF_Col_mMF | ecosystem: Host-associated > Plants > Roots > Endosphere | place: USA...
TTGAACGCGATCGTCGCCGCCGTCAGCAGCCACGCTGTTTGGCGCAGGAGCGGGAAGGGGATGCGGATCCAGGTCAGCAGCAGGTCCAGGGCCAGCAGGACGCAGATGCCCGCGTCGATACCGATCGGGAAGACGTAGGCGAAGTTCCCGAAGCCCTTCTTGATGGCCAGCTCGCGTACGGCCGCGTAGGAGCCCGCGAAGCCGATCCCGGCGATGATGACGGCTCCGGACACGACCACACCGATGAGAATCCGGTGCATCCGTGTCAGCTGCAGTGGCGCGGCCACCTCTACTCCCCTCCCCATGCGTGTTGTTGCGCGCAACAGGGTGGCATACGCGTGTGGCGCATGGGTGGCCGGTCTGTCGAGAGCCCGGTCCGAACGGGACCGGATTTCGGTAACTTCCCTGGTGGCGCTGTGTGTTGGACGGCCCGGCCCATTTTCCGGGATCCGCTCAGTTCTTCTTGGACGCCGACGCGGAGGGGGACGCGCCCTTCGACGTACTCCCGGAAGGGCTCCCGGACGCCGGCTTCGAAGGCGAGGCTCCGCCGTCGCGGTTCGCCGCCGTCACCGCGGACACGGCCTCCTTGACGGCCTTCTCCGCGGCCTTGGTCAGGTCGTCGGCGCTCGGTGTCTTGTCGCCGGCCAGGCCCGCGCCGTTGTAGTCGACGGTGACGACGACGTTCTCCACGCGCGCCACGACCGTCTGCTGCTTGAAGGTGCCTTCCTTCTTCTTCAGGTCGTAGCGTATTGCGGTCCCCTGGTCGCCCACTCCGGTGAGCTGCTCGGGCTCGGTGTTCTTCGCGCCGTCGACGGACTGGGCGTCCTGCACCTGCCGGCCGAAGTAGTCCTTGGCGAGCTTGTCGCCCGCGCCGCGCGTGGCGTTCGACTCGAAGCGCAGCATGGAGACGTTGAGCCAGCGGAACTGGGAGCCCTTGACGCCGTTGTTCTGAAGGCTGCTCCAGGAGCAGCTGGCACGCGTCGCGGTGTCGTCCGAAGCGCCCTCCTTGCCGGACTTCGCCCCCTTCGGCACCAAATCGCCCAATGTCGCGCCCGACAGGACGGCACAGGCCTCGGGCAGCGTCGAGTACGCGGCCGGCTGTACGGCATTGGCCGAGGCGCTCTGTGAGGGCTTCGCGGCCGAGGTCTGCTGCTGTGTGGCGTCGTCGCCCTTGGCGGAGCCGGAGTCCGAGGAGGAGCAGCCGGCGGCGACGAGCACCGCCGGAACGGCGGCCGCGCAGACGAGGAGTCGGCCGAGGCGGGAGTTCCGGCGGGCCGGCTGACGCTCCCCCTGATCGTGCTGATCTCGATGGTCTCGCTGTGCAGGTCGGTGCATGGTTCCTTCACTCATGACGCTCGTGGATCGTGCGGTCGGATCGGGTCCGAGGGGCCACGGTACGCGGTGGGGACGCATGCGGTTCGGGATCGGTTCCTCTGCCCCGGCTGCGCCGGAGCCCTCGTCAGCCGAGCGAACCGGCCAGCTGCCGAGCCAGTTTCCGGGCCCTGTCCTGCATGTCCTTGCTGTCAGGTGCCTGAGCGGTGCCGGTCGGCTGCTCGTCGTACTCGATGGTCACGATCACGTTGGACGTGCGGAACACCACAGTCACGGTGCGCTGCTCGGCGGTGCTCAGCCGGTCGTCGAGGTACGCCTCGTCCCCGAGGTCGTCCAGTGTGCGGGGCTGGAGGTCGGCCGGGGTCTCGGTGGCCGACGGGCTCCCGGAGACGGGGGCGGACGCGGACGCCGGAGGCGAGGCCGTGGCCGTCCCGGAGGGCGTGACGCCGGCGCTCGGCGGGGCGCTCGTGGTCGGCGAGTCTCCGCCGTTCGCGGAACCGCCGGCGGCCCCGGAGACGGGCTCCGGGAGGTTCGCGGCCTCTTCCTTCGTGAAGTAGACGTCGTGGGCGCGATTGTCGTCGGAGACCGAGTTGTCGTACGACACCACGCGCTCGAAGTCGACGTACAGACGGTCAGTGGCGCCGGTCGACTCGGCCTTCCAGCGGCAGCCGGAGCGGCGGTCGTTGTTGTACGTGGGCACGGACTCGCCCTGGTACGACTTGTCCCGCTGCTCCTGGTCCGCCGTCTGCTTGATGCCCGGCAGGAGCGAGTCGAGGATGTCGTGGTTCACCGTGCCGCAGGCGTCGGTGAGGGTGCGGTACTTGCCGGGCTGCGCGGCCGTCGCGCTCGCGGTGACGCCGCCCGCCTTGGAGTCCTCCGCCGCATCGCCGTTGCCGGAACTGCCGGTGCAGGCGGCCAGCAGGGCCGCGAGCAGCACGACGGCGCCCGGTGCGTACGCCTTCCGCTGCACGGTGAGGCTCCTCTCGACGGTCCTGCGGTGTGTGTCCGCTGGTTAATCGGTTGCCGCGTGGGGCGGACCCCTGGAGACAATGTCTATCGCACGCACTGCCGTGAACGCCGGTCCGTTGTCCTGTACGTCGACCTTGGTGCCGGTTTTTGCGTTAAAAGACTTGTGGTGCCTTTCGGGGGGTTGAGTAAGAGATGTCGTATGTAGAGGTGCCGGGCGCGAAGGTCCCGATCCGTATGTGGACGGACCCGGCGTCGGTCGAGGGCGCCGCGATGCAGCAGTTGCAGAACGTGGCGACGCTGCCGTGGATCAAGGGACTGGCGGTCATGCCGGACGTCCACTACGGCAAGGGGGCGACGGTCGGCTCCGTCATCGCCATGCGGGACGCCGTGTGTCCGGCCGCGGTCGGGGTGGACATCGGCTGCGGCATGTCGGCGGTGCGCACGTCCCTGACGGTGAACGACCTTCCGGGGGACCTGTCGCGCCTGCGGTCGAAGATCGAGCAGGCGATCCCGGTCGGCCGCGGGATGCACGACGAGCCCGTCGACCCCGGCGGCTTCCACGGGGTGCCCACCTCCGGGTGGGACCACTTCTGGGGGCGGTTCGACGGGGTGGCCGAGGCGGTGAGGTTCCGCGCGGAGCGTGCCACCAAGCAGATGGGCACGCTCGGCGGCGGCAACCACTTCGTCGAGGTGTGCACGGACACGACCGGTGGCGTGTGGCTGATGCTGCACTCCGGTTCCCGCAACATCGGCAAGGAACTGGCCGAGCACCACATCGGCGTGGCGCAGAGCCTCCCGCACAACCAGGGCCTCGTCGACCGCGATCTCGCCGTCTTCGTCGCGGACACCCCGCAGATGGCGGCGTACCGCAACGACCTGTACTGGGCGCAGGAGTACGCGAAGTACAACCGCACGCTGATGATGGCGCTCCTGAAGGACGTGATCCGCAAGGAGTTCAAGAAGGCGAAGCCGACGTTCGAGCCGGAGATCTCCTGCCACCACAACTACGTGGCGGAGGAGCGGTACGAGGGCATGGACCTGCTGGTGACCCGCAAGGGTGCGATCCGCGCGGGCTCCGGAGAGTTCGGGATCATCCCGGGCTCGATGGGCACCGGCTCGTACATCGTGAAGGGCTTCGGCAACGAGAAGTCCTTCAACTCGGCGTCGCACGGCGCGGGTCGGCGTATGAGCCGCAACGCGGCCAAGCGCCGGTTCACCGCGAAGGACCTGGAGGACCAGACCCGGGGCGTGGAGTGCCGCAAGGACTCCGGCGTCGTGGACGAGATCCCCGGTGCCTACAAGTCCATCGAGCAGGTCATCGAGCAGCAGAGCGACCTTGTGGAGGTCGTGGCCAAGCTCAAGCAGGTCGTCTGCGTGAAGGGTTGACGGCGCGAAGGCCCGCGGTCGGCCACCGGGGGCCTTCGGCGGTTCACTTCGCGTGCCGCACCGCGTAGATCATCACGAAGGCCACGAGGTGGATGCCGAAGAGGAAGTACGCGAGGTAGTACCAGACGAAGCGCTCGCGCTTCTTCTCCAGGGAGAGACGCTCCTGCTCCCCGGCGTGATCCGGCTCGCCGGCCGGGGCCGGTTTCGGTTCCTCCGTCATCGCTCCCGCGCGACCTTCGTGTTCGACGCCTGAGCCCGCGGGCGTACCACCAGCAGGTCGATGTTGACGTGGCTGGGGCGGGTGACCGCCCAGGTGATCGTGTCCGCCACGTCGTCGGCCGTCAGGGGCTCGGCGACCCCCTCGTACACCTTCGCCGCCTTCTCGGCGTCCCCGTCGAAGCGGGTCAGCGCGAACTCCTCCGTGCGCACCATGCCGGGGGCGATCTCGATCACCCGCACCGGTGTGCCCACGATCTCCAGGCGCAGGGTCTCGGCCAGGACGTGCTCGGCGTGCTTGGCGGCGACATAGCCCGCGCCGCCCTCGTACGTGCCGTGGCCGGCCGTGGAGGAGACGACCACCACCGTGCCGTCCCCGCTCGCCGTCAGCGCGGGGAGCAGGGCCTGGGTGACGTTCAGCGTGCCGAGGACGTTCGTCTCGTACATCCGGCGCCACTGCTCGGGGTCCCCGGTCGCGACCGGGTCGGCGCCGAGCGCGCCGCCGGCGTTGTTCACAAGGACGCCGATCGTCCTGAACGCCGACGCGAACTCGTCGACCGCGGCGCGGTCCGTGACGTCGAGCGGGTACGCCGTCACCGATCGGCCGGCCGCCGTGAGCTCCTCCGCCAGCGCCTCGATCCGGTCCTTGCGGCGGGCGGTGAGGACCACGCGGTAGCCCGCCCCGGCGAGCTGCCTGGCCGTTGCGGCGCCGATGCCGCTGCTCGCCCCCGTGACCACGGCGATGCGGGAGGCGGCGGGGGGTGCGGCGGCGGTCATGGGGCGGCTCCTCGGGCGGCGGGCTCGGTCCTGCGGTCCGTGTACGGGCGTACGGGCGACCTCTGCCCAAGGATAGGTGGCCGGGGTACGGGCCCGGCGGGGGCGCCCTGGAGACGCCGTTCGGATGCCCGGCCCGCTGTCAGCGGTGGCCCCGTGGGGCCCACATGATCACGGCCATCCCGGCGAGGCAGATCAGCGCGCCCGTCACGTCCCAGCGATCCGGTCGGTAGCCGTCCGCGACCATGCCCCAGGCCAGCGAGCCGGCCACGAAGACACCTCCGTAGGCGGCGAGGATGCGGCCGAAGTTCGCGTCCGGCTGGAGCGTGGCGACGAAGCCGTAGACACCGAGAGCCATCACACCCGAGCCGATCCACAGCCAGCCGCGATGTTCACGCACGCCCTGCCACACCAGCCACGCGCCGCCGATCTCGAAGAGCGCGGCGACGACGAAGAGGGCAGCGGATCGCAGAATCAGCATGTCGTCAGACTCGCACGCAGCCCCCGGTAGGCCGTACGGGGGCCGCGCGGCACCGCGCGACGCGGGTCACCTGCCCGGCGGTGTCCGCCGTGCCGCCCAGGTGGGATACATGCCGTGATGTCCGGGCCGATGCGGAGGAAGTGGCGATGAGGAAGTGGATGTCGGGCGCACTGGGTGCGGCCGTGGTGGTGGGTGCGGCCATGCCCGCGACGGCTCTGGGCTCCGAGGTGGACATCGCCTACCACGGGTACGTGGCCATGGGGCGCGGTGAGGTGAACGTCCGGCTCACCCCGACGAACCTCGGTCCGAGCATCGAGGACGCCACGGTCCGCCTGCACTGGTCCAAGCCGCTGGCGAAGGTGCAGCAGCTGCCGCGCGGCTGTGCCCGCCACGACGTCAGCACGGTGGTGTGCGGCACGGGAGAGCTCACCGCGAACGGCAAGGGCCGGGAGATCCATCTGCGCCTGCGCCTGGCCGACACGGCGACCGACGAGGTGCGCCTGGAGATCGACTCGGTGTGGGGCGACGACGAGATGGACCGTAATCCGGGCAAGCGCCGTCAGCAGGTCCTGGTCCTCGCCACCGGGGACCGGTACACCTTCTGACGGCCGTGGGGGGGCCTCGTCCCCCTCCCGCACGCACTCACCCGCGCCGCATCGGCGATCAGGATCCCGCCCGCCACCTCTCACGGGGTGCGAGGGTGGACGTACGCCGTCGGCGGCACCCCCACCGTCGCCGTGAAGTCCCGGACCAGGTGGGCCTGGTCCGCGTAGCCCAGATCCGCGGCCAGGCCCGCCCAGTCCACCGCCCGCTCGGTCTCCGCGCGCTCCAGGGCCTCGTGGATGCGGTAGCGCAGGATGACCCACTTCGGGCCCACGCCCACGTAGGCCGCGAACAGGCGCTGCAGAAGCCGCACGGACAGGCCCTCCGACCGTGCGAAGTCGGCGACGCGCCGGATCGTGCGGTCCGTGCGGATGCGGTCGACCAGGGTCATGGCGAGATCGGCCTGCGGGTCGGGGCGCGGGTCGAGGCCCAGCAGGAACGCGTCCAGGGCGGTCACGCGGTCGCGCTCCGCGTCCGGGGCGAGGACGGCCGCGGGATCCGGGTCGGGGAACACCTCGGGCAGCGGGACGCGGCGGCCGGTCCAGTGCGCCACCGGGTGGCCGGCCGCGAAGGGGCGGAAGCCGCCCGGGCGGAACTGGATCCCGCACACTCGACCCCTGCCCTGGAGCTTCTGCGTGAACAGCGCCAGACCGATGCCCGCCACCTCGCCCCAGGGCGCCTCGTCGCCGTGCTGCTGGAAGACGACGTTCACCGAAGGGTGCGGGACGACGTGGGAGGCGTACGGCTCCGGGAGGTCCCAGTCGATCAGCCAGTAGTGCTCGAGATACGGACGCAGGGGTGCGGCCGGCTCGTGACGGCGGAAGGTGACCCGCGAGAAGAGTTCGGCGGCGTCGACGATGCCGCGTGTGTCACGGCGGGGGGCGGCCATACAGGGATCGTAGAAGCGCCGGCCGACAGCGGGCGGAATAGCTGAGGGGGCCACGCCGTTTCCGGGTATAGTTGAAGCATCAACAAATCTGGAGGGTGTGAGCGGGTATGCAGTTCGGGATCTTCAGCGTGGGCGACGTCACCATGGACCCGACCACGGGACGGACGCCGACCGAGCGCGAGCGGATCAAGGCCATGGTCGCCATCGCGCTCAAGGCCGAGGAGGTCGGACTCGACGTCTTCGCGACCGGCGAGCACCACAACCCGCCGTTCGTGCCGTCCTCGCCGACGACGATGCTCGGCTACATAGCCGCGAGGACGGAGAGGCTGATCCTGTCCACCTCCACCACGCTCATCACCACCAACGACCCGGTGAAGATCGCCGAGGACTTCGCGATGCTCCAGCAGCTCGCGGACGGCCGGGTGGACGTGATGATGGGACGCGGCAACACCGGCCCGGTCTACCCCTGGTTCGGGCAGGACATCCGCCAGGGCATCAACCTCGCCATCGAGAACTACGCCCTGCTGCACCGGCTGTGGCGCGAGGACGTGGTGAACTGGGAGGGCCGCTTCCGCACCCCGCTGCAGGGCTTCACCTCCACGCCCCGCCCGCTGGACGGCGTGCCGCCCTTCGTCTGGCACGGCTCCATCCGCTCCCCGGAGATCGCCGAGCAGGCCGCGTACTACGGCGACGGCTTCTTCCACAACAACATCTTCTGGCCGGCCGACCACACCAAGCGCATGGTCGAGCTCTACCGGGAGCGCTACGCCCACTACGGGCACGGCACGGCGGAGCAGGCCGTCGTGGGCCTCGGCGGACAGGTGTTCATGCGGAAGAACTCCCAGGACGCCGTACGCGAGTTCCGGCCCTACTTCGACAACGCGCCGGTCTACGGGCACGGGCCGTCCCTGGAGGACTTCACCGACCAGACCCCGTTGACCGTCGGATCGCCGCAGCAGGTGATCGAGAAGACCCTGGCCTTCCGGGAGTACGCCGGCGACTACCAGCGCCAGCTGTTCCTGATGGACCACGCGGGTCTTCCACTGAAGACCGTGCTGGAACAGCTCGACATGCTGGGCGAACAGGTCGTTCCGGTGCTGCGCGAGGAGTTCGCCAAGAACCGCCCGGCGAACGTCCCCGATGCTCCCACGCACCGGTCGCTGCTCGCCGCCGAGGAGGCCCGCAAGGTCGCCGAGGAAGTTTCCGAGGAGGTGGACGTCGCATGAAACTCGTGGTCGTCTCCGCGGGACTGAGCGTTCCGTCTTCCACGCGGCTGCTCGCCGACCGGCTGGCCGCCGCCGTGGACCGGCAGACCCCCGTCGACATCCGGGTCGTGGAGCTGCGCGACCTCGCCGTGGAGATCGCGCACAACTTCACCAACGGTTTCCCGGGGCGTGCGCTCGCCGATGCACTGGAGGCGGTGACGGAGGCCGACGGGCTCATCGTCGTCACACCGGTGTTCTCGGCGTCGTACAGCGGACTGTTCAAGTCGTTCTTCGACGTGCTCGACAAGGACGCGCTGGCCGGCAAGCCGGTCCTGATCGCGGCGACCGGGGGCAGCGCCCGGCACTCGCTGGTCCTCGACCACGCCCTGCGCCCGCTCTTCTCGTACCTGCGGGCCGTGGTCGTCCCCACCGGTGTGTACGCGGCCTCCGAGGACTGGGGCGCCGAGGGACTGCCCGAGCGGATCGACCGCGGGGCGGGCGAACTGGTGCGGCTGATGGGCGCGGGTACCACGCCGGAGACCGCGGTTGTGCCCGAATCGGACGGCTCCCTGCCGAAGCCCGCCGGTCCGGACCGCGAGGCCCAGGCGGACGGCGGGTCCGCCCGGGGCGGCGCCGTCACCCGTTCGCACGGCTTCCAGGTGATCCCCTTCGAGGACCAGCTGGCCGCACTGCACGGCTGAGCCGGGCGGACCGGGCCCGTGCGCCCGCTCCCCGGGTGGGTGAGGGGGTGGGCCGCCACCGTCTACCGTTCCGGCCCACCCCTTCCGCGCCGGCCTGTTACCGGAACGGGGGGTTTCCGGGCGGGCCGCGCGGTCCCGTCACCCGGCCGTGCCCTGGGACGGCGGGCCGGGTGGGCTCCGGGCCGGCGTCATGGGTGGCGCCGGGCCGAGACTTCCGCTTCGTACGTCGGCCGGCGTCGCCCTGTGTGCGATGCGGCCTGGCCGACACAGTGGCCCTGGCAGGTAAATCGCCACGCACGCAGCGGTGAGAGGCGGGTAAGAAGGACGCTCGCTCCTCGGCTGACCGGCGGAGCACCGCTCTGGCCTTGGCAGACTGGTGGGGTGACCCAGACAGTGCTGCTCGCCGAGGACGACCGCGCCATCCGACACGCCCTGGAACGCGCGCTGACGCTCGAGGGTTACGAGGTGACCGCCGTGGCCGACGGGGTCGAGGCTCTCGCCCAGGCCCATCGGACCCAGCCCGACGTGCTCGTTCTCGATGTGATGATGCCCGGCATCGACGGACTCCAGGTGTGCCGGGTGCTGCGCGCGGAGGGCGACCGCACCCCGATCCTGATGCTCACCGCGCTGGTGGAGACCGCCGACCGGATCGCGGGCCTGGACGCGGGCGCCGACGACTACGTCGTCAAGCCGTTCGACGTCGAGGAGGTCTTCGCCCGGCTTCGGGCCCTGCTCCGCCGCACCAACGGAACCCCCTTCGAGGTGCCCAAGGAGGAGGAGAAGAGGATCCCCACCGGTCAGATGTCCGTCGCCGGGCTGCGGATGGACGTGCAGGCCCGCCGCGCCTGGCGCGGCGAGCGCGAGCTCGAGCTCACCAGGACCGAGTTCGACCTGCTGGAGCTGCTCGCGCGCAACGCCGGGATCGTGCTCGACCACGCCACCATCTACGACCGCATCTGGGGCTACGACTTCGGGCCCGGATCCAAGAACCTCGCCGTCTACGTGGGCTATCTGCGGCGCAAGCTCGACGAGCCGGGGGCCCCCGCGCTGATCCACACGGTGCGTGGCGTGGGGTATGTGCTGAGGGAGGACTGATGCCTCCACCACCCAGCCAGGATGTCGACACGGGTGCCGGAACAGGCCTGTGGCAGCGCCTGCAGCGCGGGCTGCGCCGCAGACTCAGACTGCGGTCCAGACTGCGGCAGGTGTCCTCGCTGCGGACCACCTTCACCGTGTCGTTCGCGGCCGTGGCCGCCGGAGTCACCGTTCTCGTCGGCTTCCTGAGCTACGACGCCGCCGCCCGCCTCGTACGGGTGGACCAGCAGACCGTCTTCGCCCAGGTCGTCGCCGACCTGCAGGACCAGGTCCGCCAGAAGCAGCTGATGCCGGACGACTTCGCCATATCCGACAAGGACCATGACACCCCGCGCGACGACATCATCCGGCCCAGCCGTACGGTCGTGCAGGTGCTCGGGCCCGGCGGAATGGTCGTGGACCACTCCAATCCGGCGCTGCCCGTCGGCACGGAGGACGAGCGGATCGCCAGGGCCGCCACCGCGGCCAGGCTGGTGGAACACAAGAGTGTGGACGTCGACGGCGACGTCTACCGCGTCGCGACCGTCGCGCTGGGCCGCGGCCAGGGCGCGGTGCAGGTCGCCCAGGAACTCAGCAGTACCGAGGACCTGCTGCGCAGCCTTCAGCAGCGCACGGCCCTGCTGATGGGTGCCGTGGTGATCGCCGCCGGGCTGTTCGGCTGGTGGCTGGCGCGGCGGATCACGGGGCGTCTTGTTCGGCTGGCCGGTGCGGCCGAGGACGTGGCGCGCACCCGGCAGCTCGGCATCCAGGTGCCGGTCACCGGGAACGACGAGGTGGCCCGGCTCGGCCGCTCTTTCGACCGCATGCTGGGGCGCCTGGCCCAGTCCGAGGACGACCAGCGGCGCCTGGTGCAGGACGCCGGCCACGAACTGCGTACCCCGCTGACCTCCCTGCGGACGAACATCTCGCTGCTGCGCCGGATCGACGAGCTGCCGCCCGCCGCGCGCGAGGAACTCGTCGCGGACCTCGCCCAGGAGTCGCGCGAGCTGACCGACCTGGTCAACGAGCTGGTCGACCTGGCGGCAGGCCAGTCGGACACGGAGCCGGTGCAGCGGCTCATGCTCGCCGACGTCGCCGAGGACGCGGCGACGATCGTGCGCCGCCGCACGGGCCGCGAGATCCGCGTCCGCGTCAGCGGTGACACGACGGTCGACGGGCGGCTCACGGCCCTGCAGCGGGCGGTGTCCAACCTGCTCGAGAACGCCGCCAAGTTCGACCGGGGCGGCGAGGCGCCCATCGAGATCGTCGTCACGGGCACCCAGCACCCACCCCAGCTGGACGAGTCCGACGAGCCGGACACCGGGTCGCCACCGGGCAGCGTGCGCGTGGAGGTACTCGACCGCGGGCCGGGAATCCAGGACAGCGACCTGATGCGCATCTTCGACCGCTTCTACCGCGCCGCGGATGCGAGAAGCCTGCCCGGCTCGGGTCTCGGCCTGTCGATCGTGCAGGAGGTGGCCATGTCGCACGGGGGAGGGGCGTTCGCGTGCAGACGTGAGGGCGGCGGTTCGATCATCGGGTTCACGGTCGGTTGTGGACGGGTCCGGGGCCGGTGACCGGGCGGTCGGCCGATCCGGGCACCCATCTCGTCTGGGCCGCGCAGGGGCGGCCGGCCCGGGTGCGGCGGCACGGGGCCGCTGCCGCCGTCGCAGCTCGCGGACTCTGCGGGCGTGACCGGATCGCGGTCGCGGGGGATGCCGAGGACGCCGTGCCCCTCGTACGGGATCTGCTCGCCGAGTCGGGGGCCGGTTACCGGCCCTTCGGCGACGCGCGCCTGATGGAGGTGCTGGCCCGGCGGATCCCCGGGCTCGTCCTCACCGATCCCTTCTACTGGATGCAGACGGACTCGCCCTGCGATGCGCCCGGCTCCTCCGCCGTGCGATGGCTGGACGCCGCCGGTGAGCGGGCCGCGGCACCGCTGTTCGACCGCTGGTTCCCGCAGTCCTACGCCCGGCCCGGCCTGCCGGGTGTGCGCCGCTGGGCCGGCGTGCACGGCGGCTCGGAGTTGCTCGCGGTGGCCGCCGACGCCTGGTCCGCCGACCGGTGCGGTTTCCTCGCCGGGGTGGTCACCGTCCCCGAGGCGCGGGGGCACGGCCTCGGCGCCGCGGTGTGCCGGTTCGTCGCCGACGCACTCGTCCGCGAGCACGGCCGCGCCGCCCTCATGGTGGACGCCGACAACGCCCCCGCCGTCGCCGCCTATGAGCGCATCGGCATGGCCAAGCGGCTGTTCAGGGCGGCGGCCACAACCGTCTGAGCCCGCTCAGCCGACGTGGACGCGAGGCCGGTGCCGTCGCTCGGGTTCGGCCTCGCGCAGTACCTCGCGGGTCACCGGTGCCACCTCGCCCTGCCCGAATAGGAAGAAGCGGAGGAAGTTGCGGAAGGGATCGCCCTCGGTCCACTCGAAGTAGATGTGCGGGGTGCAGCGGGTGGTCTCGCGGACGTGCAGCAGCAGCGCGGCGAGGGCGTTCGGGATCGAGGACGACTCGAGGGTCAGTACGCGGTAGCGGCCGTGCAGCACCTCACCGCGCACGGTCAGCCCCGCCTCGAACTCGGAGGGGTCGCCCACGGTGACCTCGACGAAGACGAAGTCCTCCTGAGGCGTTATGTCGTTGTCGACCCGGATCTGCTCGATCTTGTCGCGGTACTCGGCGGCGTCCCTGCTGCCCGGCTCGTTGGCGATGAACCGGATCTTGCGGCTGGCGATGTCGCGGACGAACCGCTCCGCCATGGTGTCCAGGCTCACGCTGGTCACCCGCAGCTCGAAGGCACGGGCCAGCCGGGACAGCAATGACACCAGGATGATTCCGGCGATGAAACAGGCGCCGATCTTCACACCGTCCGGCCGCTCGATGACGTTGACGACGGTGGTGTAGAGGAAGACGGCCGAGATCACGGCGAAGCCGACGGTCCAGTTGCGCTGGCCGGCCTTGCGGGCGGCGATGGTCACCGCGATCGCGGCGGAGCTGATCAGCACCAGCACACCGGTGGCGTAGGCGCCGCCCTGCGCGTCCACATTGGCGTCGAAGATCCAGGTGACCAGGAAGGCGACCAGGGTGAAGACGATGACCATCGGCCGCACGGCGCGCGCCCAGTGCGGGGCCATGCCGTAGCGAGGCAGATAGCGGGGCATCAGGTTGAGCAGCCCGGCCATCGCGGAGGCGCCCGCGAACCACAGGATGGCGATGGTCGAGACGTCGTAGACGGTGCCGAAGGCGTTGCCCAGGTACTCGTGCGCCAGATAGGCCAGCGCACGGCCGTTGGCGGCACCTCCCGACCGGAACTCCTTCTCCGGGATCAGCAGAGTGGTGATGAAGCTGGTGGTGATGAGGAAGCCGCTCATGACCAGCGCGGCGGTCGTGAGGAGTTTCTTCGTGTCGCGGATGCGGCCGGTGGGTTTTTCCTCGGTGTCCTCGGGGTCGCCCTGGACGTGGGGCATGACGGCGACGCCGGTCTCGAAGCCGGACAGGCCGAGGGCGAGTTTGGGGAAGACGATCAGTGCGAGGCCGACCATGACGAAGACGTTGCCGTGTTCGGTGGTCAGTGCGCCGGTCCAGTCGGTGACGACGTGGCCGGCGGTGGCGACGTGCCACAGGCCGACGGCGACGACCACGGCGTTGAGTGCCAGGTAGATGCCGACCAGGGTGAAGGCGACGCCGATGGCTTCCAGGAAGCCTTTGAGGAAGACCGCGCCCAGGAGGGCGATCAGGAGCAGGGTGATGACCATCTGGTGGCCGTGGAGGGTGCTGGTGAGGTGGGGGTTCTCGATGAGGTGGGTGGAGGCGTCGGCTGCCGAGAGGGTGATGGTGATCAGGAAGTCGGTGGCGGCGAAGCCGAGCAGGGTCAGGACGAAGAGCTTGCCCTTCCAGAAGGAGAGCAGTCGTTCGAGCATGGCGATGGAGCCCTGGCCGTGGGGGCTTTCCTTGGCGACGCGTCGGTAGACGGGGAGGGCGCCGGCGAGGGTGACGATCACCAGGACGATGGTGGCGATGGGGGAGAGGAGTCCGGCGGCGAGGGCGGCGATGCCGGGCTGGTAGCCGAGGGTGGAGAAGTAGTCGACGCCGGTCAGGCACATCACCCGCCACCAGGGCTGGCCCTTGTGCGGGGGTTCGGGCTCGGTGGGGGGCTGCTGTGCGGAGCCCCTGCCCATGTCGGACAGCCCCTCCAGCATCCACGCCCGCAGCCGGCTCGCGGGTGGTGGGTGTTCGGTGGTGGCCATCGGCGCGCTCTCCTGTGTACGGCTCGGTGCGGGAATCGGCCATCACACGGACGGCCGCACCAGCGTATGCAGAGAGTGACGCGCGGGCCCACGGATGGCGGAGCCGCAGGCGTCAAGCTTCCGTTAAGAACGATCGTGTCGGCATCAATGTCGCATCAAACCGGCATCAATGGCCCATCAAAAGGCCAGGAAGCCGACGCACACGGGAGCAGAGCCGGTGAGCACGGCCGCCCGACCCGAGGCGAACACACAGCGTCACACCGCGAATCAGGGGCCCGCCTCCGGTGAGGAAGCGGGCCCCGGTCAGCAAGCGCCCTGCGCGGCTGTGCTCTTCCCGGAGGGTCGCCCGCCGGGCGTGGGGAGCCTCCGGATGGGGCTTCCGGCCGCGTGATGCACGTATTCGCGTACCAGCCGGAAGCCGGCCGTCCAGGCGAGGAGTCTGCTGGCGCGGTTCAGCGTCGAGCAGTTCCAGCTCGGCCGGTGGCCGCGCGCGGTGATGTCCGCGCACAGGGCGGTGACACAGGCCAGGCCGAGGTGGAGTCGGCGGTGGTCGGGGCGGGTGAAGACGGACACGTCCTCGTAGCGGGTGCCGCGGAAGTGTGTGCTCGCGACCGCCAGCAGATCACCGGCGCGGTCCACCGCCGCCCAGCCGTGACCGGAGGAGGCGAGTCCCGCCGGGCCGCCCCAGGCGGCGTGGATCCACGCCGCGTCCGAGTCGAGCGCCGCCAGGGCCCGGGTGTCGCGCGGCCCGAGACGACGCACGGTCAGGCCCCGCGGGGTGGGCGTGGGGTGGGGCTCGTCCTGCAGGGTCCACACCATGCGCTCCCACGGCGTGAGCCGGTCGAAGGCCGAGTGCAGAGCGGGCAGGAACCGGGCGGGGGCATCGATGTAGTGGTGCGCCAGGGGCGCCAGGACCTCCGGGGTGAGCGCGTCCGGCGTTCCGCGCAGGACGGCGTATCCCGCGCAGGACACGGCAATCGCGCGTGGGCGGTCCGCTCGGTCCGCCCACCAGTGGCCGATGCCGGTGCCCAGTACGTGTTCGCCGACGACGGGCGGGCCCGGGGCGCCGGTGGGCAGCCAGCGGATGAGTGCCGGAAGCCGGTCGGATGCGAGTTCGATCATTTTGACGCCTCCACGTCGGACGGTGAAGACGCTTCGACGGTCGCGGAGCCTTGACGGTGAAGACGCTTCGACGGTGAGTGAGGACAACGGACGGGGGAGCGTCCGTCGGGGGACGCCCAACCCGCCCTCCGGCCGGTGTTACGCCTGGCCGGCCTTGGTGCCGTGGTTCGCCTTCTTCCTGCGACGGGCCCTCTTCTTGCGGGCACGCTTGGACATGCGGGTCAACTCCCTTTCTTCATGGGTGGTTCAGGCGGCCCGGCCGACCAGCAGGTCCGCCAGCTTGTTGAGTCGCTTGACCGTGCGCTCCTCCCGAGCGGCCGGCGCCGGGTCGACGCGCTCGGCGCGGTCGTAGTAGGCGCCGTTGACGACTTCCACCGCCGGGTCGCACAGCCGGACGATGTGGGTGGCGCCCTCGGCGGGTTCGGCGCCCTCGAGCGCGTAGAGCGGCAGAAGAGCCGTGTCGCAGACGCCCGGGTGCACGGAGACCGCGGTGACGCGCGGGTCGGCCGCGAAGACGGTGAGGGCGAGCTGGGACTGGGCATAGGCGGCGAGCCGCGAGTAGCGGCGGGCACGGTTGGGGTCCGCCCACTGGATCGACGCCGTGCGGTGCAGGGTGGACGAGACGTTGACGACACGGCCCCCGGGATCGCTGGTGAGCGCCGGCTCCAGCAGGCAGGTCAGCAGGTAGTGCGCGAGGAAGTTGACCTGGAAGGCGATCTCGTTGCCGTCCGCGGTGACGGTGTGGCGTTCCGGTGCCGCCATCCCGGCGTTGTTCACCAGCACGTCCAGGTGCGGGTGTTCCCGCACGACGTGCTCCGCCAGGGCCTCCACCTCCTCGAGGCGGGTGAAGTCGGCGGCGCAGGGCCGCAGTCGAGACTCGTCGATCCCGCTCATGGCGACGAGACGGTCGACGGCCGCCCGCGTCTCCTCGGCGGTGCGTCCGTGCAGCAGCACGGTGGCGCCGCGCTCGGCGAGCAGTCGCGCGGTCTCCAGTCCGATGCCGGAGGTTGCTCCGGTGACGAGGACGGTACGGGACGAAAGGTCGGGCATGGTCCATCCAGGGATGCGGGCACTCCGGCGAGGCCCGTGCGGGGCGGCCGGTGATGTGCGGATACGAGAAGGGGCGCCGGACGTGGGTCACGGCGCCCCGAGGGCTACGGAAGACGCGTCGACGTCAGAAGGCGGACGCGGGCGATTCCTGGCAGCGAGGCGCACGACGGGTCGCGCCGGGACTCGGCGGCCGGTCGAAGAGGAGCCATGCGCTGTTCACGTGGTCCATGGAAGTCGTTCCGCGGTCCCGGAACAAGACCGCCACACGATCCCATACGCCACTCTGACGTGCGCATACGTGTTCATGACGGTGTGTCGGGCACGGCGGGGTCCGGTTCAGCCGAGGCCGGGCACCGCCGAGATCACCATGTCGATCAACTTGATGCCGACGAAGGGCAGTCCCAGCCCGCCGAGCCCGTACAGCAGCAGGTTGCGGCGCAGCAGGTCGTGGGCCGACGCAGGCGTGTAGCGCACGCCGCGCAGGGCCAACGGGATCAGCGCCACGATGATCAGCGCATTGAAGACGATGGCCGAGGTGATCGCTGACTTCGGGCTGTGCAGGCCCATGATGTTCAGGGACTCCAGACCCGGGTACGCACCCGCGAACATCGCCGGGATGATCGCGAAGTACTTCGCCACGTCGTTGGTGATGGAGAACGTGGTGAGTGAGCCGCGGGTGATGAGGAGTTGTTTGCCGATCTCGACGATGTCGATGAGCTTGGTCGGGTTGGAGTCGAGGTCGACCATGTTGCCGGCCTCCTTCGCGGCCGATGTGCCCGTGTTCATCGCCACGCCGACGTCGGCCTGTGCCAGGGCGGGGGCGTCGTTGGTGCCGTCACCGGTCATCGCGACGAGCTTGCCTCCCGCCTGCTCCCGATGGATCAGGGCGAGTTTGTCCTCCGGCGTCGCCTCGGCCAGATAGTCGTCGACGCCCGCCTCCTCGGCGATCGCCCGTGCGGTGAGCGGGTTGTCGCCGGTCACCATGACGGTGCGGATGCCCATCCGGCGCAGCTCGGCGAAGCGTTCGCGGATCCCATCCTTGACGACGTCCTTGAGGTGGACAAGACCGAGGACGCGTGGGCCGTCCCAGTCGTACACGGCCACCAGCAGCGGGGTGCCGCCCGAGGCGGCCACCGACTCCGCGAGGCTTCGGGCCTCGGGCGGAACCGCTCCTCCGTACATCCGCACCCATTCCAGGACCTGTGTCGCGGCGCCCTTGCGGATCGACTGGACCGCTCCGTTGTCCCAGCGCAGATCGACGCCGCTCATCCGGGTCCGGGCGCTGAACGCGACCCATCGCGCCTGACTCAACTCGCCCTCGGCGGGGGCCCGCAATCCGTGCCGCTCCTTGGCGAGGACGACCACCGAACGGCCTTCGGGCGTCTCGTCGGCGAGTGACGACAGTTGTGCTGCCCGGGCCAGGTGGCTCTCGGGGACGCCGGGCAGCGGCACGAACTGCGTGGCTTCGCGGTTCCCCAGAGTGATGGTGCCGGTCTTGTCCAGGAGCAGCGTGTTCACATCGCCGGCGGCCTCGACGGCACGTCCCGACATGGCGAGGACGTTGCGCTGCACCAGCCGGTCCATGCCCGCGATGCCGATCGCGGACAGCAGGGCGCCGATCGTGGTCGGGATCAGCGTGACCAGCAACGCGACCAGAACGGTCGTCGACTGGGCGGCCTTCGCATACTCGGCCATCGGCTGGAGGGTGACCACGACCAGAAGGAAGATGACGGTGAGCGAGGCCAGCAGGATGTTCAGGGCGATCTCGTTCGGCGTCTTCTGCCGGGACGCGCCCTCGACCAGCGCGATCATCCGGTCGAGGAAGCTGTGCCCGGGGCGGGCGCTCACCCGTACGACGATCCGGTCGGAGAGCACGGTCGTACCGCCGGTGACACCGCATCGGTCGCCACCCGACTCACGGACCACGGGCGCGGATTCACCGGTGACCGCGGACTCGTCGACCGCCGCGACCCCGTCGATCACATCGCCGTCGGACGGGATGGTCTCGCCCGCCCCGACCAGAACGACGTCGAGCGGCCGCAGAGCGGTGGCCGGGACGGGTTCCGTGCGTGCCAGACGCGGATCGGTGCCGTAACGCCAGTCGAGCAGCCGCATCGCCACCGTGTCCGTGCGTGCCCTGCGCAGCGAAGCGGCCTGTGCCTTGCCGCGGCCCTCGGCGACCGCCTCCGCGAGATTGGCGAAGACCACCGTCAGCCACAGCCACACGCTGATGACCCAGGTGAAGACGGTCGGGTGCAGGACGGAGGAGAGGGTGGTGAGCGCCGCGCCGACCGAGACCACGAACATCACGGGGTTCCTGACCAGCACCCGCGGATGCAGCTTGCGCAGGGCGTCCGGGAACGAGCGGGTGAGCTGGGCCGGTTCGAACAGCCCGCTCGGGGCGCGGCCCCCGGCGGGCGGTGCCGCTGTGCCCTGGGCGGAGCGGGAGGTCGGAACCTGCGGAGGAGCGGCGGGGAGCATGGCCACCTTCGTGCCTTGGTGGGAAGCGGAGTCCACGCACCTGGGCACGCGGACGTACCGTTCGGGCTGACAGAAACGGGCTGGTCGCGGGGCGCGTGCGGGGCCGGGGCCCCGGCCCCGCACGGTTGCGCGCAGGGCCGGACATGGGACGACGGGGCACGCGCGCTCGGCCGACCCGAGGCGCCTTGGAATGCAGCTTCCGCCGGCGGGACGTCATGCCAGTGACGTCCGCGGGCCTCTTGGTCGGACCGCTGGAGACTCTAACCGCGTCCGGCAGTCGAACTGCCCGGATGGGCCGGGAATTTGCGGCACTCATACGGGGCGCTCGCGAGGGCCGTAAAGGTCCCGTCAATGCCGCCTGAGAATGCATCAGGGGCGCGTCAACGCAGACCGTGCGTGGCCGGAACCGGTCGCAGACTGAGCGGCAACGGGGGACGGGCGACCGTCCGTGGTCAGACGTTGGAGGGACCGTGACGATCACGGCCGGAACAACACGCGCCCCGAAGGGGGTGGGCGCGGAGCCACGGCAACCGGCGGTCGTCCCGCCCGAGGGGGACAACGGCTCGCGGCCGAGAGGGGGACCGCGGCCGAGTGGGCGGAGGCGTCACCTCCGCCGCGAGACCGTGGCCGCGCGGGCCGCTCTGCGCCGTCGCTACTGGGCCACGTTGCCCGCGCGTCTGCGCTTCCTGCGCGCGGTCACGGTCTCGCTCACCGCCGCACTGGCGCTGCTGCTCCTGCTGGCCGGTCAGGCCGCCACCGGCACCTGGGACTCCGTCGCCGACCGCGACGCGCCGCGCACCACCAGCGCCGCGGACCTGAACCTCGCCCTGAACGACATGGACGCCCAGGCCGCCAACATCCTGCTGTCCAACGGGAACGCCGGCCAGGGACGCCTGGTGACGCCCTACGACAAGGCCATCGGCTTCTACGGGGCCGCACGCCGCGAGATCGGTCACGATCTGCGGGCCCTCGCCGTCGCCGCCCAGGGGGATCGGGCCGACGAGCGGACCGTCGAGTCGCTGACCGACGGCTTCGCCGAATACCAGGAGCTGCTCGGCCGCGCGTTGGAGAACGACGGTCACAACGGCGGCAAGGCGGCCGCGCTGGCCGACTACCGCCGGGCGACGGATCTGCTCCAGCAGCACCTGCTGCCCGATGCGCGAGCCCTGGTGGAGTCCAACGACAGGGCGTTCGACGGGCAGTACGCCCGCGCCCGCTCAGGCCTGTCCGCGCAGCTCGTCGCCGTACTCGCCCTCGGCGCGCTGCTCCTCGCCGTGCTCGGCCTGCTCCAGTGGTGTCTGGCCCGCCGCTTCCACCGGGTCCTCAACCCCGGTGTGCTCGCGGCCACCGTCTGCACCCTGGTGGCGGTGGTCCTCGGAGCTCAGCTGCTCTCCTCCTCCGCCGCAGATCTGCGGGTCGCCCGCCGGGACGCCTTCGACTCCGTCGTCGCCCTCTCCCGAGCCCGCGCCGTCGCCTACGACGCCAACGCCGACGAGAGCCGCTACCTGCTCGACCCCGAGCGCCGCGACCGGTACGCGCGCTCCTTCCTCGCCAAGTCCCAGCAGCTGTACGGCGTCAAGGGCGCCACTCCGGGGACGTACTACGACGGGCTCGCCGCCACCTGGAAGGCTTACCGTGACGACCGGAACGACCTGCGCTTCACGGGCGAGTTCCGGCGTGAACTGGACAACATCACCTTCCCCGGCGAACGGGCCGCGGCCGAGAAGACCGTCGATGCCTTCGCCGTCTACCAGCGCGACGACCGCACCATTCGCGCTCTCCTCGCGGCCGGCAGGGAACACGAGGCGGCCGAGTTCTGTATGGGCTGGGAGCCCGGCACGTCCAACGCCCACTTCGGGGAGTGGATGGCCGCACTGGACCAGGTGACGGGCATCAACCGAGCCCACTTCGAGTCCTCGGTGCGGGAGGGCCGTTCCACCGTGGGTGTACTGCTGCCGTGGGCGGGCGGCCTGCTGCTCGCCGCGGCCGCCCTCACCGCTCTCGGCCTGCGGCCCCGGCTTGCGGAGTTCCGCTGACCCTTTCGGCTCTCAGGCGTCCGCCAGCCTGGCCTCTTCGAGATCCAG
>Ga0102590_1002633_pt1 | contig 20576 bp, 17 predicted proteins | sample AraplaMF_Col_mMF_FD_76859 | JGI IMG/M metagenome (GOLD analysis project Ga0102590, IMG submission 76859) | Arabidopsis root microbial communities from the University of North Carolina, USA - plate scrape MF_Col_mMF | ecosystem: Host-associated > Plants > Roots > Endosphere | place: USA...
ACCGAACTCATCGTCAGTGAACTCGTCACCAATGCCATCCGGCACGCCAGCGGACCGACCGCTCTCCGGCTGATCCTGGACCGCAGCCTGATCTGCGAGGTGTCGGACGCAAGTAACACCTCCCCGCACATGCGCCGTTCACCCATCACCGACGAAGGAGGCCGCGGGCTCTTCCTGGTCGCCCAGGTCGCACAGCGCTGGGGCACCCGGTACACCGGCACGGGCAAGACGGTGTGGGCGGAGCAACCGCTGCCGTCCGGTGATGTCCCCCCGCGGAGGTGATCGCCTTGGACCCCTCGACCCTTGAGGCCATGAAGGCCGCCCTCCGTTGTCCGGTCATCGGCCCGCAGGACGCGGAGTACTCCCGGGCGCGCACGGTCTACAACGCGATGATCGACAAGCGCCCGGCCGCCGTGGTGGGATGCGCGGATGCGGCGGATGCAGCGGCCGCCGTCGACTTCATCCGCGACAACGGCCTGGAACTCGCGGTCCGCGGGGGCGGCCACAGCGGCCCGGGGCTGTGCCTGGTGGAGGACGGCGTCACCGTCGACCTCTCCGCGATGCGCCGGATAGAGGTCGACCCGGTCGCCAGGACCGCTCGGGCCGACGGCGGCTGCCGACTTCGGGAACTCGACCACGCCACGCACGAGTTCGGGCTCGCCACGCCCGGCGGCATCGTCTCGACGACCGGTATCGGCGGGCTCACGCTGGGCGGCGGACACGGCTACCTCACCCGCACGTACGGACTCACCGTGGACAATCTGCTGGGCGCGGACGTCGTGCTGGCCGACGGCAGCTTCGTTTCGGTGAGCGAGACCGACCACCCGGACCTGTTCTGGGCACTGCGCGGTGGCGGCGGCAACTTCGGTGTGGTGACCTCGTTCACCTACCGGCTCCACCCGGTGGACACGCTCGGGTTCGTGATCACCCTGTGGCCGGTGGACGGCACCCGCGAAGTGCTCGCGTGGTACCGCGACTTCCTTCCGCGGGCGCCCGAGGACGTGTACGCCTACTTCGCGCTGTTCGTCGTCCCTCCCGTCCCGCCGTTCCCCGAGGAACTCCACGGGCAGCGGATGTGCGGCATCGTGGGGTGCCACACCGCTGAACCCGACCGTGTGGAAGCGGCGTTCACGTCGGTTCGGGAGCCGGGTCCGCCGACCTTCCACTTCACGGCAGCGCTGCCCTATCCCGCGGTGCAGAGCATGCTCGACCCCATCATCCCGGCCGGCTACCAATGGTATTGGCGGGGCGACTTCTTCGATCGCATCCCGGATGCGGCGCGGGATGTGCACCTCAGGTACGGCGAGCACATCCCGACCCCGCTCTCGCTCATGCACCTGTATCCGGTGGACGGGGCCGCGCACCGGGTGGCTCCGGACGACACCGCCTGGAGCCACCGGGACGCCGTCTGGTCCGCCGTCTTCGCCGGGGTCGACCCCGATCCGGCCAACGCCGGGACCATCAGGCAGTGGTGCGTCGACTACTGGCAGGAGATGCACCCGCACTCCATGGGCGGCTCGTACGTGAACTTCATGGGTGAGGACGAAGGCCGCGACCGGGTGCGGAACACATATGGAGACCACTACGACCGGCTCTCACGGGTCAAGCGGACCTACGATCCGGACAATCTCTTCCGCGCGAACCAGAACATCGAGCCCGCCCGGAACCCGTGACCGGAAGGCCCCCCACGCCCCGGCCTGCTGCTGGGACTTCTAGCGAGCGGCGTACGGGGGCAGTTGGGCCCGGCTCACCCGCTCGCCCAGCACCTCGGCCATGAACTGGACCAACCACCGCTGGGACGGAGTGCGCGAGGACTCGTGCCGTGCGTACAGGGCGACTTCGATCGGCTCGGTGACGAACGGCAGCCGCACGAGGCGTACTCGATGGGAGGCGGTGAAGACCTCTCCGACGTACTCGGGGACGATGGCGATCAGGTCGGTCTGCTCCAGCAGATACGGCAGCATCGAGAAGCGTGTGGCGTCCACTGCAACCCGGTCCAGAAGCCCGTGCGCGGCGAGCACCGCCCGTGGCACCACATGTCCGTTGGGGCCGAAGACGGTCGCATGGTGCTCGGCCGCGAACTCCGGCAGCGTGACCGAGTCACCCCGCACGCGCGGATGGTCGGCGGCGACCATGCCGACGTACCGCTCGTGGAAGAGCGGTATCCGGACGGTCCGGTGGGAGGTCAGCACAGGGGTGGCGACGAACGCGTCGAGCTCGCCGCGGCGCAGTTGGTGCTCCGCGTCGTCGACGTCCAGCGGACGCACGATGAACGACACCCGCGGCGCCCGCTCCCGGGCCGCCGCGAGGAGACGTGGCAGGAGGGTCGCCTCCCCCAGGTCGGACAGTGCGAGCGTGAACCGTCCCGCCATGGTCTCGGGGTCGAACGCGTCGGCCTGACCCACCGTCCCGTCGATGTCCGCGAGAGCGCGCTGCAGCGGCTCGTACAGCCGACGGGCACCGGCGGTCGGCGTCAAGCCGCGCCCGGTGCGCCGGAACAACTCGTCGTCGAAGTGCCGGCGCAGTTTGGCCAGGCTGTAGCTGACCGTGGGCTGCGTGAGGTGGAGCGTCTCGGCCGTGACCGTGACACTGCCGGTCTCGTAGAGCAGCACGAACACGCGGGCGAGGTTGAGGTCGAAGCTCCTCATATCGAAGGACTCTATATCTCGGCGCCACAACATCTATTGGCGCTCATGTTCCGGGACTGCCTAGCGTGATGCACGTCACTTCGGAAAGGAACGTCTGTGCCGTCCGTGCGTCGCGTCTCCCATGAGTTCCTGGAGCACCAGGGGCTCACCACCGTCTTCGGCAACCCGGGCTCCAACGAATTGCCCTTCCTCGCCGAGCTCCCCGACAGCTTCCGCTATGTCCTCGGTCTGCACGAGGGAGCCGTTGTCGGCATGGCCGACGGCTTCGCGCAGGCGACGGGCCGTGCCGTCCTGGTGAATCTGCACGCCGCCTCCGGATCCGGGAACGCGATGGGCGCGTTGACGAACGCCGTGGCCTCCCTGACCCCCCTGGTGATTCTGGCCGGTCAGCAACTGCGGTCCGCCGTCGGCATCGAGGCGAATCTGGCCAATGTCGACGCTCCCGCGCTGATGAAACCCCTGGTCGGCTGGGCCGCGGAGCCGGCCTGCGCCGAGGATGTTCCGCGTGCCCTCGCCCAGGCCGTGTTCGAGGCCCGGCTCCAGCAGCGCCCCACCTATCTGTCCGTCCCCTACGACGACTGGGCGGCCGACTGCGAAGACAACGCCCTGGCGGTGCTCGACCGGAACGTCCAACGCGCCTCTCTGCCCTCCGGGGAGCAGGGCCGCCGGCTGGTGGAGGACGTGACCTCTGCTCGCCGGCCCGCACTCGTACTGGGCGGCGACATCGACTCGGCGGGCCTGTTCCACGACGCCGTCCGGCTGGCGGAGCGCCTCGGCGGACCCGTGTGGGCGGCCCCTTCGCTCTTCCGGCTCCCCTTCCCCAACCGCCACCCGCTGTTCCGCGGTGTGCTGCCCGCCGGGATCGCGCCCGTCTCCGAGGCGTTCGAGGGCCACGACCTCGTACTCGTGCTCGGCGCGCCGGTGTTCCGCTACCACGAGCACCTCCCCGGCCCCTATCTGCCGCGAGGCACCCGGCTCGTCCAGGTGACCGACGACGCCTCCGCGGCCGCGCGGGCGCCCATGGGCGAGGCACTGGTCGCCGACCCCGGCGCGGTCATCGATCTGCTGATGAAGGTCCTCGAGGCCCCGGCGGCGGCCGAAGCGGCCTACCGGCCCGTACCCGAACCGCAGACCGCCGACGGACCGGCGATGCATCCGGAAGAGGTGTTCGCCGCACTGCGCGACACGCTGCCCGAGGACACCGCCTACGTGGTCGAGTCGACCTCGACGAACTCCTCGTGGTGGCGCCAGATGGATCTGCGCCGACCCGGCTCCTACTACTTCCCGGCGGCGGGCGGACTCGGTTTCGGCCTGCCCGGTTCCGTCGGTGTCGCGATGGCCCAGCCCGGCCGGCCGACCGTCGGTGTCATCGGGGACGGCTCGGCCAACTACGGGATCACCGCCCTGTGGACGGCCGCTCAGCAGCAAGTACCCCTGACCGTGGTGCTGTTGCGCAACGGGACGTACGGCGCCCTGAGGTGGTTCGGCGACCTCCTGGGCGTGCCGGACGCCCCGGGCCTGGACATCCCGGGCCTGGACTTCACTCGTGTCGCGGAGGGCTACGGCGTCGCCTCCCGCCAGGTCAAGGGTGCCGAGGAGCTGCGTGCGGTCCTCGCCGAGCGCCCCGACGGTCCCCGCCTGATCCAGGTGGACACGGCACTCACCACCCCCTCCTGAAAGAAAGGGAATCGATGACATTCCTGGACAACGGCGTCCGGGGCACGGGACTCCACAGCGACGGCTGGACGTACTCCGCCCCGAAGGACGCGGCGCATCACCCCCTCCGCGCCCGGCACCGGTGGAAACGGGCGCACCGTGTCGTCACCGACCGGATCGGCTCCGGCGATCTCCCCCTCCGCCAGCGGACCTCCGGGGCAGGGCCTCACACGCCCACCGGTCGGCCCGACGGCGGCGGCACCGGATCCGGTCACGTCGGTCACCGCGACACCGCGGCCCAGGTCGGCGCCCCCAGCGAGACCCGGTGGGTCGCGCGAACGGGCATCGCCTCCCACCCGTTGCGAACCCACTCACCCACACCGTCCCCTGGGGGAATGTCACGATGACACCCGTCACCCCGTCCCAGACGTCGGCCCGCTTCGGCCTCGCCGGCCGCGACGCCTGGACGGTGGTCCTGTGCTGGATCACCGTTCTGCTCGAGGGCTACGACCTCGTTGTCCTCGGCGCCATCATCCCGACCCTTCTCAAGACCCACCACCTCGGCATGACCGCGGCCGACGCCACCACGATCGCCACACTCTCGCTCGTCGGTGTGGCCATCGGCGCGGTCTGCGTCGGCCCGCTCGCCGACCGGTTGGGGCGGCGCCACCTGCTCATGGGCTCGGTGGTGCTGTTCTCGCTCTTCACCGTCCTGGTACCGCTGGCCGACTCCGTCGCGATGTTCGCCGTGCTGCGCCTCATCGCCGGTGTGGGCCTCGGCGCGTGCATGCCGGTCTCACTCACGATGATGGCCGAGCACATGCCGGCCCACCGGCGGGCACGGGCCAGCACGCTGACCATGACGGGCTACCACACCGGTGCCGTGATCACCTCGCTGCTGGCACTGCAGGTGACCGACAACTGGGAGATCCTCTTCTACGTGCTCGGCATCGCGGGATTCGTCGTCGCCGTCGTCCAGTGGTTCCGCCTGCCGGAGTCGGAGGCCTTCGTCCGGGCCAGGCAGTCGACCGGCTCCGACCGTGTCCCGTTCACCGAGCTGCTCAAGCCCGCCTACCTCCGGGCGGGCATCGGCATCTGGGTCGCCTCCTTCATGGGGCTGCTGCTGGTCTACGGCCTCAACACCTGGCTGCCGAAGCTCATGAACGATGCCGGCTATCCCGTGCCGACAGCGGTCACCCAGCTCCTCGTGCTCAACGTCGGAGGCGTGGTGGGCCTGATCATCGGCGGCTTCGTCGCCGACCGACGGGGCATCAAGGGCACGACACTCGGCTGGTTCGCGGTCTCCGTGGTCATGCTCGCCTGTCTGAGCGTCAAGATGGGCAGCGACATCCTGCTCGACCTCGTCGTCTTCCTCACCGGCGTGTTCGTCTTCTCGGCCCAGGTGCTCGTGTACGCCTATGTGACGAACTTCTACCCCGCCTCCGTCCGCAGCACGGCTCTCGGGTCGGCCTCCGGCATCGGCCGTATCGGCTCGATCGTCGGCCCGTCGATAACCGGAGCCCTGGTCACGGCCGGTATCGGGCATCCGTGGGGCTTCTACTTCTTCGCAGCGGTCGCCGTCCTCGGCTTCCTCGCCGTGCTCACCCTGCCGCGCCAGACGCAGAGCCTGCGCACCCAGGCAGTCGAGGCCGTCGCCTGACGCACGACCCGCCCCTGTCTCCATACCGGTTCGGCGGTGCGGGCACTCACCCCCGAGGCCCGTACCGCCGTCTGCCCTCCGTCAGCGGGCCGTCGGCCGGAGGAACTGCACGGCCAGAGCCCGGAGGGCGCGGACCCCTTTTCCAAGCAGGCCCCGACTCAGGACTGTTGACGTCGTTATCGGGTGGCGGAGCGAGCCACCGCTGGTGAAGATCGCTGCATGCCTGTCTTCCTGGAAACCGAGCGGCTGGTGTTGCGCCCGTTCACCGAGGCCGACGCCGAGCACCTCTTCGCCCTGGACAACGACCCCGTGGTCATGCGGTTCATCAACGGCGGCAAACCGGTCGGCCGCGAGTCGATCCGCACACGAACGCTGCCACGGCTCCTCCGCGACTACCCGTGCCTCGGCACCCGTGGTTACTGGGCCGTCGAGGAGAAGGCCACCGGGACTTTCCTCGGCTGGTTCGAGTTCCGCCCTCTCGACGCGCACAGCGCCGCCGTGGTGGAACTCGGCTACCGGCTGAACAGGGCCGCCTGGGGCAAGGGGCATGCGACGGAAGGCTCGCGGGCTCTGATCGACAAGGGGTTCACGGACTTCGGCGTGCAACGGGTCACCGCGAACACCATGGCGGTGAACACCCGGTCCCGGCGGGTGATGGAGCGGGCCGGTCTGTCGTTCCTCCGGAACTTCACCGAAGACTGGCCCGAGACGATCGAAGGTTCGGAACACGGCGAAGTCGAGTACGAACTCACCCTGGCCGACTGGGAGGAGCGCCGATGACGGTCGCCGGCCGTTGCCCGGCCGGGGTCGGCTCTCGGTGAACTCCCCCGTTCCTTGGTGCACTTGTGTCTGCGAGCGATGCCGTCGTGCAGTCGCGTCCCTGGGACGGCACCCCGCGTTCAGGCCAGCGTGCTGCCGCAGTACCGGCACTTGGTGGCGGCCTTGGGCACGTCCTCCGAGAGACAGGCGGGACACGTCCTGGCGGGCTGCGGGTCGCCGAAGACCGACAGGCCACGCCGGGCCTGCGTGCGCTTGTAGGGGACGACGATCAGGAAGTACACCACCGCCATGAAGATGAGGAAGTAGATCAGCGCGGAGATGAACGCCCCGATGTTCAGGTAGGTGGCGTTGTTGCCCGGTCGGCCGAGCTGCCAGCCGAGTCCGGGCGACACCCCGCCCTGAGCCCTGGCGATGATGGGGTTGATCACGTAGTCGGTGAACGCCTTGATCAGTGTGCTGAAGGCCAGCGCCACGATCAGGCCGATGGCCACGACGATGACGTCGCCGCGCATCAGGAAGTTCTTGAAGCCCCGCAGCATGAATGCTCCTCGCTTCTGGTCACGCCCCCGGTCGCTCACGGTGCCCTGTCCGTCGCTGTCAGTGTCACCCGACTGCCCGCCGACCGCACTCGGGGCACCCCCGATCGAGCAGGTCGCACCCATCGATGCGCACGCCGCTTGCGGGCGGAATAAATAGCAAGCGCATGCAATTATTCTGGACGTCCACGGCACGGGTGTGGGTCACACACTCGGTCCCCGCCCCACAGGCATGCACTAGGAGTCATCGAGTTGACCTCCCTCTTCACCCCGTACACCCTCAGGTCACTGACCATCCCCAACCGCATCTGGATGGCGGCGATGTGTCAGTACAGTGCGGCGCCGGACGGCGAAGCGGTCGGCGTCCCGACGGACTGGCACTTCGCCCACCTGGCCGCGCGCGCCTCCGGCGGCACCGGACTGATCATCACCGAGGCCACGGCCGTCAGCCCCGAGGGTCGCATCTCCCCCTATGACCTGGGCATCTGGAACGAAACTCAGGTCGCCGCCTTCCAGCGCATCACCGCGTTCCTGAAGACACAGGGCACCGTCCCCGGTATCCAGCTGGCCCACGCCGGGCGCAAGGCCTCCACCGAGCGCACCTGGGTCGACCGCGGGCGTCCGATCAGCCCCGACGAGCCCCACGGCTGGACCCCCGTCGGCCCCAGCGCACTCCCCTTCGGCCCCGAGTCGACGACCCCAGAGGAACTCACCAGGGACCGCATCCGCGGCATCGTCCGGGAGTTCGCGGAGGCCGCCGAGCGTGCACGCGCTGCCGGATTCGAGGTCGCCGAGATCCATGGAGCGCACGGCTACCTGATCAACCAGTTCCTTTCCCCGTACAGCAACCACCGCACGGACGAGTACGGCGGCTCGTTCGAGGGCCGCACACGGTTCGCGCTGGAGGTCGTGGACGCCGTGCGCGCCGTATGGCCGGACGACCTGCCGGTCTTCTTCCGGATCTCCGCCACGGACTGGCTCACCGAGAACCCCGAGGACGGCCGCGAGGGGTGGACGGCGGACGACACCGTCCGATTCGCCAAGGAACTCCAGGCCCGCGGAGTGGATCTGATGGACGTCTCCACCGGCGGCAACGTCCCCGACGCCAAGATCGTGACCGGCCCCGGCTACCAGGTCCCCTTCGCCGAGCGCGTCCGCACCGAGACGGGGATGCCCGTGGCCGCGGTCGGAATGATCACGCAACCGGACCAGGCCCGGGAGATCGTCGCCTCCGGCCGGGCCGACGCCGTACTGCTGGCCCGGGAACTGCTGCGCAATCCGTACTGGGCACGTCACGCCGCCGCGGAGCTCGGCGGCGAGGTCGCCTCACCCACGCAGTACCACCGCGCGTGATCCTCTCGGGCGGGGTCCCCGCCCCCGCCCGAGCCCCGCGCCGGACAGCCCGAAGCTCCTCCCCCGCCGCTGTCCCGCCGCGTCCCCGTGAGACCCGCGGTACGGTCCGCCGTGCCGTCTCCCCGCAGCCGCCCGGTCCCGGCCTCTGGCCCTCAAGACATACCGGACGGTATACAAGCCCAGTCGAACGCGCGAGGGCCGCTCTCCGAGCGGCCCCGCGCGACGTCACGGCCTCAGGGGGAGGATCGTCATGGCAAAGGACGGACAATCGGGCGGAGCGGCGAGACGTCGTCGATTCCCGATCACCGCGGGGGCGGCGCTCGGCGCCTGTGCCCTCCTCGCCGTCTCCGCGGTGTCCGCCGCGGCATACGGCACGGCACCCGGCCGCGGCACGCATTACGCGTCGCTCGGGGACTCCTACACCTCGGGACCGCTCATCCCGCAGCAGGTGGACGCGAACTGCGCCCGCTCCGACCACAATTACCCCTCGATCGTCGCAACGGCCCGGCAGACAACGGCGTTCAAGGACGTGAGCTGCGGCGGGGCGACGACCGCAGAGATGTGGACGGCGCAGGGCACCAATGGTCCCCAGCTGGACGCGGTGGGGCGGGACACCGATCTGGTGACGGTTCAGATCGGCGGCAACGACATCGGTTTCGGCTCCATCATCTCCACCTGCGTCCGGCTCGCCGCCCAGGACCCGACGGGCGATCCCTGCCGCCGCTACTACGCCTCGTCGGGGATCGACCGGCTGGCGGTCGCCATCGCGCAGACCGCGCCGAAGGTCGACCGCGTACTGCGGGCCGTACACGCAAGGGCACCGCACGCGCGGGTCCTCGTCGTCGGCTACCCGGACCTCCTGCCCGACGACGGCAGCGGCTGCTCGCCCTCGGTGCCGTTCGCGTCCGAGGACTTCCCCTATCTGCGGGACACCGAGAAGGGGCTCAATCTGATGCTGCGCGTGGTGGCCGCGTGGAACCGCGCGGAGTACGTCGACACCTACGCGCCCACACGTGGCCACGACATGTGCAAGGCGCCCGCCGACCGGTGGATCGAACCGTTGCAGCCGGCCTCGCCCGCGGCCCCCGCACATCCGAATGCCAAGGGTGAGGAGGCCATGGCGCGGGCCGTGCTGGAGAGCCTGGGCAAGAGGCACGGCCACCACTGAGCCGATCCGCCCGCTGCGGCGTACCCGGTCGTCCCCGTGCGCCTCGTCGACGCCCGGGGATCCGACCCGATCTCCGATTCACCCGTCCGCGTCACCGGTCCGGCATGGGACCGGTGGCGCGGAACCGTCTCCCGTGCAGGCGCGGCACGAGTCCGCACCTGACCGCCCGCGTGGCGCGCGAGCACGGCCCACTGGGCCGTTCGGGTGTCCTTCCCCCGTGTGGACACGGCGGCCGACGGCCCTCGTCGCCCCGAGTGTGATGTTTGCTAGAGGACCGGAATGAAAGGAGAGGAACGGGCAACGTTCCCCTTCATGCTCAGCACGAACGCGCCCAGGCAGGTGAGACGATGACGACGGCGACCAGTGTGGCCAGACGGCCGTCGGCCACACCGACCACCGCCAGAACCCCTCCCCCCGCTTCGACGGCGACGCTGCCCTCGCTCACCGGACTGCGGTGGGCGGCCGCATTGCTGGTCTTCGGGCTGCATGTGCGCAACTTCGGCTATTTCGCGGGTACCGGTGGCGACATCATGACGTGGGCGTTCGACGCCGGCGCAACAGGGGTGTCCTTCTTCTTCGTGCTGTCCGGTTTCGTACTGATGTGGTCCGCGCGGCCGAACGACCGGGCGCCCGCCTTCTGGCGGCGGCGCATCGCACGCGTCTACCCCGTCCACCTGGCCACCGCCGCGATCGCCCTGGCCATGGCGTACACACTGGACCATCGGGAGATGCCGACGGCGCACCAGGCACTCGCCAACGTCCTTCTGGTGCATTCCTGGTGGCGTCCCTGGTGGCAGACGCTGGACCCGGTCAGCTGGTCGCTGGCCTGCGAAGCCTTCTTCTACGCCCTCTTCCCGCTGCTGGCCCTGCTGCTGCGCCGGCTCGACGTCCGAGGGTCGGCGGCTCTCGCCCTGGCCTCTGTACTGGCCGTGTCGGCTCTGGGCTGGGCGGACGCCCACCACTGGCTGGGGCAGACCGTCAACTCCTTCCCCGCCGCTCGACTGCCCGAGTTCGTCCTCGGAGCCGCGGTCGCCCGTCTGGTGCTTCTCGGCCGGTGGCGCGGCCCCGGCGTGGAGGCATCGCTCGCCCTGGCCGTCATCGGCTACTTCTTCGTCCCGCAGGTCACCCCCGGCTATCCGGCCACGGCCTGCACCATCGTCGGCTTCGCCCTGCTCATCCCGGCGGCGGCCGTCGCGGACCTGCGCGGTCTGCCGTCCCTGTGGCGGCATCGGCGGCTGGTACGGCTCGGGGAGCTGTCGTTCGCCTTCTACATGGTGCACCTGCTGGTGCTGCAGGTCGGCACCCACCTGCTCGGCACCTCACCCCGCTACGGCGTGCTGGGCGGCGTGTGCGCGACGACTCTCGCGTTCACCGTGTCCCTCGTCCTGTCCTGGGTCCTGTACGAAGCGGTGGAGCGGCCCGCACGACGGCTGTTGCTGCGCGGACGACGTTCCTCCGGGACACGGCCGAGGCCACCGGCGGCCCGCTCGAAGTCCGTTCCCGCCGCTTCCGACTCCTCGGCCTCGGCACGCGACTGAGGCCGGCCGGTCCCGGCTGTCGGGGCGAGGCGTCGGCGCCGCGCACCGTCCGCGATCCGGGCGCCGTACCGCCGGTGCTCCCCGGTCGGGGCCGACCGAGGGTCAGTGGGGAATGGAGTCGATCAGTTCCCGCGCTCCCTGGCGCAGTAGCGTGACGGCGACCGACGTGCCCAGGGTGGCCGGGTCCAGACGTCCCGCCCATTCGTGCGCGTTGAGGACGGTCTTGCCGTCGGGTGTGAACACACATGCCCGCAAGGACAGGTCGCCGTTCGGCGTGGCCCTGGCGTATCCGGCGATCGGCGAGTTGCAGTGACCCTGGAGGACGTGCAGGAACATACGCTCGGCGGTGGCCTCACGATGGGTGTCCGGATCGCCCAGGCCGCTCACGGTGTCGATCAGGTCGATGTCGTCCTCGCGGCACTGCAGCGCCAGGATGCCCGCACCGATGGGCGGCATCATCGTCTCGAGCGGCAGCACTTCGCTGATCGCGTCGCGGCGGTCGATGCGGTCCAGACCGGACACGGCCAGGACAAGAGCGTCGGCCTCGCCCTCGGCGAGTTTCGCCAGCCGGCGGTTGGCGTTGCCGCGCATCGGCACACACGTCAGGTCCGGCCGGGAGACGGCCAGTTGGGCGATGCGCCGCACCGCCGAGGTGCCGATGCGGGTTCCGGCGGGGAGTTCGTCGAGAGTCAGCCCGTCGGGATGGACGAGAGCGTCACGGATGTCGTCGCGCTCGAGGAACGCGGCGAACACGGTCCCGGCCGGCAGCGGGCGGTCTGCCGGCACATCCTTCATGCAGTGCACGGCCAGGTCGGCCTCACCGGCCAGCAGCGCCGCGTCGACCTCCTTGGTGAAGGCGCCCTTGCCCTCGACCTGGGAGAGATCGCCCATCCACTTGTCGCCGGTGGTCCTGACGGGCACGACCTCGGTACGGATGCCGGGGTGCAGCACGGCGAGTTCCCTGCGCACGCGTTCCACCTGGGCGAGAGCCATGGGCGAGTCGCGGGAGACGATACGGATGAGGTCGTGCGCAGACATGCCCTACACGATAACCCGTCGCCCACGGCTGCCCAGCGGCATCGAGAAGGTCCGCCCCGAAGGCGCGGCGGGCCGGTCGGCACCCGGTGGAGTCCCGGGGTCGCAGGCCGCGTCGATGTGCGACGCAACGCCCGGGACGGTCGTACATCTGTTCTTCGAGTGTTCCCTGGGACGTCACTGCCGAGCACGGAAGCCGCTCCGCCGGCCGGTTGTGATCAAGGGGAAGAGGTGGCCTGAAGGGCTCGACCCGTGCGGCCACACGCCGTGGGAACGAGAGGATGGCCATGGGCCACAAGCACAGCCGGTCTGCCGCGCGCGCACGAGTCCTGCTGGGCGCCGCCACCGTATGCGCCGTCGTCGCCGCGGGAGGCGTCTGGGGAACGGCGGAGGCCGCACCCCGCTCGGCCGCCGCCCCGGCCGCGGACGCGATCACGTGGACGACACAGACCATCGCTCCGGGCGTGCAGGTACGCAGCGCCACCATCGAGAACGCCGAAGCCGCGCCGGTCTGGACGGTCACCGTCCAGGCCCCGGCCACCGGTCGCCTCAGCGGCGCCGCTACCTGGGCGGCGGTCGGGACGCGGTCCTGGGCCGACACCACCGCGAGCGGGTTGCGCTCGGGCGGTTTCGAGCCCCGGGTGGAGACGGTGCGCTGGCCCGGCTACGCCGACACCCCGCGCGGCGTCATGGGCCTGCGGGTGCGGGTCGGCTCGTACGCTACCCAGGCGGCGGCAGCGAGCGCCGCACAGGCGATCACCGCGGCGGGCTTCCACACCGCCGTCGACTGGACGGGCTACGACGCCGAGCAGCCGGCCGACCGGGAGAACGTGCATGTCGCGGTCGTCGACCCGCGTACGTTCCGGGGCACCGTCGAGGGCACCCATGCCGGGAACGTCGCGCGACGCGTGACCACTTCGTCCGTCGCCGCGGGGCTGGGCTCCCTGGTAGGCGTCAACGCGGGCTTCTTCGTCACTTCCGACGCCGACGGAGTCCAGGGAACGCAGGCTGGCGTCAGCGCCGACCACGGTGAACTGCAGTCGATGGCCTCGGGGTCCCGGGCGGCACTGATCCTGAAGGATGGCGGTCGTCACGTCCGCGTCGCCGACCTGACGACGACCGTCACGGTGCGCGCGGGCGGATCCGCCCACCAGGCCCAGGGCATCAACCGTGTTCCCGGTCTCATCCGGGACTGCGGGCGTCCGGGGGCGACCCCGAGCGAGCTGCCCTGGCAGGACGTCACCTGTCACACTGCCGACGATCTGGTGCTGTTCACCGGCGAGTTCGGCGCGCCTCTGCCCACCGGTCGCGGCACGCAGGTCGTGCTGGACGCGCACGGCCGTGTGGTGTCGGCCGGTTCCCGGGGTGGTGCCGTCCCGGCCCACGGCACGGTGCTCCAGGGCATCGGTTCGGCAGCGGACTGGCTCACCGCTCACGCCCGTCCCGGAGAGCGGTTCGGCGTGGACGAGGTCATCCGTGACACGGCGGGCAAGCGCGTCGTGCTCGACCGCGACGACAGCATCGTCAGCGCTGCCCCCACGCTCGTCAGTCACGGCCGCGTCAGCATCGACGCGGCGGCCGAGGGTGTGGTCGACCCTCAGGACCTGTCCTTCGGGTACGCCTGGGCGAACGCCCGTCAGCCGCGCACGATGGCCGGTGTGGACGCCAGGGGCCGGCTGATCCTGGCCACGGTCGACGGCCGTCAGAGCGGTGGCAGCGAAGGCTTCACCCTGCGGGAGGCTGCCTCCTTCATGCGCTCGATCGGCGCCGTCGACGCCATCAACCTCGACGGCGGCGGCTCCACCGCGATGGCCGTCAACGGTTCGCTCGTCAACCGTCCGTCGGACGCCACCGGCGAGCGGGCGGTCGGCGGCACCATCCAGATCCTGCCTGGCCGCACCCACTGACACGGCACTGCGGCGGCTCCCCCCGGCTGTCGGACGGTCGGGGGGAGCCGCCCGCTGCGGTGCATGGCACACGGGCCGTGCCGGAGGGTCATCGAGCGGACAGGGACTCGCGCAACGCCCTTGCGGTGACGGCCGGGTCATAGCCCTCGGGGAGGCCGGGCACCAGGATGACGTCCCCCTCGATGTGCCGCGAGCGCAGCGGCGCGATCGCGCGGTATGCGGAAGAGTCCCACCAGGCCCGTGCCTCGTCCATGCCCGGAAAGGCGATCACCACGACGTGCCCGGGCCAGTCGCCCTCCATCACCTCGTGCTGGGTCGCGTGCACGAGGAAGTGACCGCCGAACGGCTCGAACGTGGCGGTGATGCGCTCGATGTACTCGGCGGTCTCCGGGTGCGGGGATGCCTCCTGCAGATGAGCGATCGCGTAGGCGGGCATGGCGTCCTTCCGGTCGGTCGGGCTCCGTACGGCGACGATCGTGGCACGCGAACACGGAGGGGTCGATGACCTGTCGGGTAAGGAGGCCCACTTCCGAGCCCCTTGGCCGCCCTCGCTTCGAGGCACATGACGACGACCTCCCACGCTGCGACATGCGGACGCCCACCCTGCACGCGCTTCTGGGCAGGACGGCGCATGCGCCCACCGTACGGCCGCCCGGCCGCGTCCGGTTGGCATGTGATGCGCCGTACAGGTCCCGGCCCTCGGCATACGGCACGGTCGGCGACCGGTGCGTGCCTTGCGCTGCGCGCCCGCCTTCCGTCCGGCTCCGCATGGCCGGGGTCGACGCCACCGAAGGCGAACTCCGCGCACGCGAGCGGACGTTCAGCACTGCGTCCGTACCTGGGCCGACCCGCGCCCGCGACAGGGGGCGCGGAAGACGGCGAGGGCACCCGCCGAAAATCATCTGGCGGCGCACGGCGACCGCGGGTACTCTCCAGCCGATGACAACTCATTGTGTTGACAGATGGGGGGTCCCGTCCGCGGAAGGTGAGCGCTGATGCTCACCGAGACCGCGTACGAGGATCCACGCCTTTCCTTCTGGCTGCGTGTGCGTGAGTTCGCCGTGCCGCCGTCCATGATCGAGACTGCCGGTCTGCGCCGGCGGGTCGGGGACTGGGCCGGTGCGTGTGCCGCGGCACACATCGACGTCGATCTCGATCTGCGTTCGATGGCACGTACCCACGGCCGGGAACTGACCGCCCGCATCCGGGACGACCTCCGCCATCTGGCACCCGACCTGCTGCGCTGGCATCTGCCGAGGATCGCCCCCGACGGATTGCTGCGCCCCGGCCTGACCGTCGCTCTGGCCCGGTACGAGCCCGCGACCGAAGGCGGGAGCCCGGTGCACCTCGTGGTCCGGACGCCGCCGGCCTGGGCGGACGCGGGCCAGCGGATCAGCCTCGCCCTGTGGGACGGATCCGCCTCCGCGGCGGCCGACTGCCCACATCCCCATGCCCGTCCCAGTCCGCGCTACCGTCTCGACCTGCACCGACATCTGTGGGACGCGCGCAGGACCGACGAGTTGCGCCTGCGGTCGGGAGCCGAGCGGCCGCCCCTCGACGGCCGCCCCGAGGAGGACCCGGATCCGCTCGGGCTGGTGCCGCCCGGGCGGCGTTGTGCCGTAGACCGATGGGCGGCCGAGGCGGGGATCCTGCTCCGAGCGGAGGGACGGCGAACCGGGGGCGTCCGGGTCCGTCTGGGAGGCGGGCACCGGCTGGTCCTCGACCTCGCGGCGGACGCGGCCGGCGACGGACCGTCCGTATTGCGCATCGCGGCGGCATCCACGGTCCGGGGCGCATCCGCGTTGCCGGTGCTGCCCGATGCGGCCACCTGGGTGCTCCCCGACCTGGAGCTGATGCGCGCCGGATTGATCGAGCCCGATCGACTGCACCCGCTGGTCGCCGCGGCACTGGTTCCGGGCTGGTCACCGTCCGATCCGTCCCGGGTTCCGGACCGCGCGGGACAACCGCGCCTCGTCGAGTGCCGCGGAGCCCTGCACCGGATCGGGTTGGTGGACGGGAGGCTCTCCGCGCTCGACCACGACCCGGACGAGATCCGGCGGGAGGAACTCCTGGCCGCGCTGGCCGGTGCTCCGCTTCCGTGTCTGCGTGCCATCGACGAGGCACACCGTCGTCCCGACTGCCTGACAGACGTCCGTGAACGCCTCGACCACGGCGACTTCTCGGGAGCGCTGGCTGTCGTCGAAGGCCTCTTGGGGCCCGATGCGGTGCTGCGCAGCGGGTCTCTGCGCGACGCGTTGGAGGCCGCCGCGCTCCGGCGGATCACCTACGGACTGTTCAGGGCGGGACTCGCCGGGCCCGGGCCGGGGCGCATCAACCCGGGGCGACCCCGTCCCCACGACCGCCGCCCGCGCCGGCGCCACGCGACCGCCCGCTGAGCCGGTCCCCCGGTCCCCGCACGCGCGCATTCCCTCACTCACGACGAACCCATAGGTGATCGAACATGCCCATGAACACCCAGGCCACCCCGGCCGGCACCTCCACCCACTCCGCCCACCTCTCCCGGCTCGATGTCGCCGACGCACTGCTCGCCCTGCTGCGGGAGTCGACCACCGAACCACGTCCCGACACACAACTGGAGGCTCTCACCCTGGCCGTGGCCGCCGATCTGCCCGTGCTGCTGTGGGGCCCGCCGGGGATCGGCAAGACCGCGGCCCTCACACAACTCTCCACGGCCCTGCGGCTTCCACTGACCACGGTGATCGCCAGTGTGCACGAACCGTCCGACTTCTCGGGGCTGCCCGTCGTCGGCGCCGATCCCGCGCGGCAGGGTGTCCCCATGGCGCCGCCCGACTGGGCGGTGCGCCTGGTCCGGGCCGGCAAGGGACTGCTGTTCCTCGACGAGTTGTCCACCGCGCCACCGGCCGTTCAGGCCGCCCTGCTCCGCCTTGTCCTGGAACGACGGATCGGCGCACTTCAACTGCCGCCCGGTGTCCGCATCGTGGCTGCGGCGAACCCGCGTTCCTCGGCTGCCGACGGCTGGGAACTGAGCCCGCCCCTGGCCAACAGGTTCGTCCACCTCCAGTGGACCCACGACCACGATGTGGTGATCCGCGGCCTCGGCGGGACATGGCCCCGGACCACGCTGCCCCGGCTCGACCCGGGCGCGCTGCCGGACGCGGTGGACTTCGCCCGCCGTGCAGTGTGCGGGCTCCTCTCCGCCCGCCCCGGACTCGTGCACCGGCTGCCGAGCAGTGAGGCCCGCCGGGGCGGTGCCTGGCCGTCACCCCGGAGCTGGGAGATGGCCCTTGGCCTGATCGCCTTCGCGACCGCCGCCGGCTCCTCGCGGGAAGTCCTCTCGCTGCTGGTCAGGGGCACAGTGGGGGACGGGCCGGGACTGGAGTTGCTGGCGGCCATGGACCGGATGGACCTCCCCGACCCCGAGGCACTGCTCGCCGACCCGGACGGCGCCGCTCTGCCCGAGCGGGGGGATCTGCGCCAAGCCGTGCTCGACGGTGTCGTCGAGGCGGTCCGCAGGCGCCCGGAGAGGGCTCGTTGGGACGCGGCGTGGGCGCTGCTGGTCCGGGCGACGCAGACCGGAGCGCCGGACCTGGTGGTGGTCCCCGCGAGCACACTCGCCTCGCTGCGCCGCGAGGACTGGGACGTTCCCGCGTCGATCGAGCGGCTCACCTCGGTGGTGTCCCTGTCCCGGCGGGCCGACGAGGCGGCCGCCCGGGCCGCGGCCGTCACGAAGGCGGGACGGTGAGTCCGGTCGCATCGGGGCCGCTGGATCTCGACAAGCTCTTCGCCGCCCGGCTGCATGCCGCCCGCGTCCGGCCATACCTGGCGACCGCCCTGTTCGCCCTGCACACCGTGGAGTCACGGTCGGTGCCGACGATGGCGGTCGACCGGTACTGGCGGTGTTATGTCTCGCCGGCGTTCGTGGACCGCACTCCGGTGGAGGAACTCGCCGGGGTGTGGGTGCACGAGGTGTCGCATCTGCTGCGCGACCATCACGGGCGTAGTGACCGGTTCGCCGGGGAGCACGGGCTCACCGGCCAAGGAGAGCGGCTGCGGATGAACATCGCCGCGGACTGCGAGATCAACGACGACGTCTACGGGGACGGGCTCGCCCGGCCCAAGGGCGCAGTGGGGCCCGGGACGTTGGGGCTGACCGAGGGCCGGCTCATGGAGGAGTACCTGCGCCGGTTCCGGCTCGGGCCGCACACACAGAGCATGGCCTGGCTGGACTGCGGCAGTGGTGCCGACGGACTGGAACGGGTGTGGGATCTGGGACCGGACGGCGCGGACGGACTCAGCGACCAGGAACGGGACCTGGTCATGTTCCGGGTGGCGCAGGGCATCACCGCCCGGCCGGGCAACACCCCCAAAGGATGGCGGCGTTGGGCGGAGGAGGCCTTCCACCCGCCGCAGCCGTGGCGCGAGCTGCTGGGTGCGGCGGTCCGTTCGGCGACCTCCGGCGCGGGTGCGGGCGAGGACTACTCGTACGGCCGGCCGTCGCGCCGCTCGCCTGCTCTGCCCGGTGCGGTTCTGCCGAGCCTGCGGCGCAGGCCGCCCCGGGTCTGCGTGGTCATCGACACCTCCGGGTCGGTAAGTGACACCGAGCTGGGCAGCGCGCTCCTGGAGGTGGCCGCCATCTCCCGCGCCGTGGGCGGCCGTCGGGACCTGGTCACCGTGGTGTCGTGCGATGCGGCGGCCCGTGTCGCGCACCCACTGTGCAGTGCCGAGGGGATACCGCTGGTCGGGGGCGGGGGCACGGACCTTCGCTCGGGCTTCACCAAGGCGCTCCGGGCGCAGCCCCCACCGGACGTCGTCGTGGTCCTCACCGACGGGCAGACGCCCTGGCCGGACACCAGGCCGCCGTGCCGTACGGTCGTCGGCCTCTTCGCCGGGCGGCAGGTGTCCTCCTGGAACGAGAAGGATCCCGACTACGTGCCGGACACACCACCCGACTGGGCCCGGGTGGTGGTCATCGGCTCGGCCGACGGTTCCCGGTGACCCGACTCGGGACTTCGACCCGCCTCGGGGCCTCACCGGGGAAGTGGCACCGGTCCCCCGTCAGCCGGGGGACCGCCGGCCCACGACGGTGTGGATGCCGCGTACACCGCCGCAGGCGGCATCCACCGGCCATTCGGGGGTCCGAGCGGCGCGTCCCATGTGCTGGGGCGCTCTCAGGGGTACCGGAGCGGTGCACGCACACGAAAGGGCAGTGACGAGATGCAGATCGATCTGACGGGCCGTACGGCGTTGGTCACCGGCTCCACGCAGGGAATCGGCGCGGCGATCGCCGTGGAACTGGCCCGTGCCGGGGCCCGCGTGGGAGTAAACGGACGTGACTCGGGGCGCGTGGAGGACAGCGTCGCCCGCATGGCGCGGGAGGTGCCCGGTGCAGATGTGGTGCCGGTCGCCGCGGACGTGAGCACCGAAGAGGGCGCGCGGCGAGTCGTCGAACTCCTGCCGCGAGTGGACGTTCTCGTCAACAACCTCGGTGTCTTCGAAGCGAGGGCTCCCCTGGAGATCACTGATGCCGAATGGCGGCGCTATTTCGAGGTGAACGTCCTGGCCGCGGTGCGGCTGACCCGGTTGTATCTGCCGGGCATGACGGAACGCGGCTGGGGGCGCGTCCAGTACATCGCCAGCGACTCCGCCGTCGTCATCCCCGCCGAGATGATCCACTACGGCATGTCCAAGACGGCCCTGTTGGCCGTGAGCCGGGGGTTCGCGAAACAGGCGGCGGGGACCGGCGTCACCGTGAACTCGGTCATCGCGGGCCCGACGCACACGGGAGGCGTCGAGGACTTCGTCTACGAACTGGTCGACCGTGAGCTGCCCTGGGACGAGGCCCAGCGCGCCTTCATGCGCGAGCACCGGCCCCAGTCCCTGCTCCAGCGGCTGATCGAGCCGGAGGAGATCGCCCATATGGTCGTCTACCTCAGCTCCGAGCAGGCCTCGGCCACCACCGGGGGCGCGCTGCGTGTCGACGGAGGTTATGTGGACTCCATCCTGCCGTGACGGCTTCCCCCGTCCGCGGCGCGTCCGCCCGCGAGGGCCGACGCGCCGCCGGGTGTGGGCCGATGCGACGCCGCGGCGGTCACCGGCACGCCGTCGCTAAGAGCCATCACGTAATGCCGGCCGGGACCTGCTGCCCCGCGAGGGGTGGTTGGCTTACCGGATGTCGAGCTTGAGGTAGTGGAGTGCGGCGACGCCGGCGACGGCGTGGTTGATCGCCTCGCCGTGGCGTCTGCATTGGCGGAGGATCTGGTGGTCCTTGAGCCGGGCGATGGTGTGTTCCGCCACGGCCCGGCGTTTACGAAAC